>LDZR01000648.1_pt1 | contig 19053 bp, 18 predicted proteins | sample 615371 | NCBI WGS metagenome assembly LDZR01 (sample SAMN03408294, study PRJNA278302) | terrestrial metagenome | isolation source: oil reservoir sample K2 | place: USA: Alaska, North Slope, Kuparuk formation | collected 2013
TGAGAGGGTTTGCGAGGAAGTACTCTCTCAAGGTTCAGCCCCTGTTTGCTGCCTTCTGGTGTGAAGAGGATGGAAGAGTGAGAAGGAGATTGTTGAGAATAATTCAGCACATGGCTCAGGATTGATCGAGTGGGAAAACAGGTGTCAGATTCTGCGCTTTTTCTTTCAATATCTGCAGTTCTTCTTCGGTGATTTCTGTTCCCTGTTTTTCAACGATATCACACATCCACCACAGAAACTCCTGGTGACTCGGACTCACGGCAGCAGTGACAGGGAGTGAAAGTGTGAATCGAAGTGCCATGGACGCCTCTTCAAAATCGTCCACCGGGTGGTACCAGCATTTTTCCCAGCGTTTCTCTTCCCCTTCTTCCAAACGTCTTTTTGCCAGAGCCTTTATAGCCAGAATTCCCATGTTTCTTTCTCTGGCTTTACTGTAGAGCTTTTTACCGAAACCTTTTCCCAGCCAGCTTGCCCAGTTCAGTGGGAAAAGCACCGTGTCGAAATCGAACTTCTCCAGCATCGCGAGGGCCGCTTCTTCACTGTGAGCAGAAAAACCTATGTACCTTATCAATCCTTCCTCTCTTGCCTTCAAAAAGGTTTCCATAGCCCCATTGGGTGAAAAGATAGCCTCCACCTCGTCTAACGTGGTCACGGCATGAAACTGATAGAGATCGAGGTGATCTGTGCGTAGTCTCTTCAGAGATTCGTTCAGTTCTCTCCAGGCTCCTTCTTTTGTTCTCTCCATCGTCTTGCAGGCAAGAAACACCTGGTCCCTGTACGGCTCCAGTGCCGGGCCGAGCTTTTCTTCCGCGTCTCCATAAGAAGGTGCCACGTCGAAGTAGTTTATACCCCTTTCGACCGCCCTGGCAACTATTCTCTTTGCACTGTCCACGGACTCGTTCATGACAACGATCCCTCCAAATCCAACCACAGAAAGCCTCTCACCCGTTCTTCCAAGAACCCTTTTTTCCATAGGGCTCACCTCTTTGCGAGTTTTGTTCTTCGATTATACACCTGGACAACCGGTTGTTCCAGAGGGGCATTTTTTTCAATTACTGCTCATGCTTTATTCCTGATTGTTTTCCTCTGACAATTATCTTGAATCACAGATTTCCATCGCTGTCCAGTTTCAAAATGTAGACATCACTCCCGCCGGCGCCGAACAACCTCCATCAGCCACAATGTGGCCTCCATATGATGGCTGTTGATCGGTGTACGATTATTAAAGTACCTGGATCCTTTTCAGCCACACCTCGATATCTTTTTTCAGATCTTTCTTTCCGCCACTGTAGACGACGAAAGGTTGAAGTATCTCTGATTTGGGACAGAGCTTTTTCAGATCTTCCAGCATGTTCTGCATGCCCCCACCACCGTGTGAGAAAAAAGGGGCGATCTTCTTGTTGGATAGATCGTGCTGGGATAGGAAAGTGATGATGGGTACTGCGAGTGTACCCCACCAGTTGGGTGAGCCCAGAAACAAAATGTTGTATTTTTCGACATCGATCTTCGTTTTTATGGGCCGTCTGTAACCGGATTTTATCTCTTTTTTCGCTTCTTCAACTGTTTCCCTGTACGAACCTGGGTAAGCCTGTTCGGGCTCAAGCTCAACGATGTCGCAGCCGAGCAATTCCTTGATGGTCTGTGCGATTTTTCGCGTGTTACCGGACCAGCTGTAATAAACGATCAGTTTGTCCAGAAGGTCCACCTCCTCTCAGCACTTCGACTTCATGCTCCCAGCTCGCTGTGAACTTTCTCCATGAGTGATGGGATTTCAAGACCCTGTGGACACTTGCTGAGGCACTCACCACACTTTGTGCAGAAGGATGCCGCTATTTTCTGACTCTGGAACCATCTGTAGATACCTTTTCCACCCTCGAAGTCTTCAAACATGATCGTTTCGTTGTAAACTCTGAAATTGCCAGGAATGTCCACCCCGCTCGGACACGGCATGCAGTAACCGCATTCGGTGCAGTTTATCACCGCGTAGGATTCCAGAGTCCTCTTCACCTCTTCAATCAATTGAAGTTCACCTTCCGACAGATTTCCAACCGTCAGGCGCTGTGCGATCTCGACGTTCTGGCGAACTTGTTCGAGCGTGCTCATCCCACTGAGGATGACCGCGACCTCGGAGAAATTCGCGAGCCATCTGAAGGCCCATTCAACGTCTGACCATCGCTGGGTGTGCCTGTTCAAGATCTTTCTTGCTTTGTCTGGTAGTTTCGCCAGCTTTCCCCCTTTGAGAGGTTCCATGATCACCACCGGTAGACCCTTCGATGCCGCATATTTGAGTCCTCTGAGTCCCGCCTGGTAATCAACATCCATGTAATTCAGCTGAATCTGGCAGAAATCCCAGCTATCGTAACCGTCCACGATCTCTTTGAACACGGGATACTTGTCGTGGAAAGAGAAACCGGCGAATTTGATTTTCCCCTGCGCCTTGGCTCGCTCGAAAAATTCGTAGAATTTTAAGGATTTTATCTTCTCCCACCTTTGCTCGTTCAATGCATGCATGAGGTACATGTCTATGTGGTCAGTCTGCAATTTGTTCAACTGTTCATCGAGGTATCTATCGAAATCTTCGGGTTTTTCCACTGTTTTTCTAGTCATATGTTGACTGAACTCTGCCCCCTTAGGCAATTGAAGGTTAGATTCTCGGAGCTAATTAACAGACATCCTGGGACAAAAAGCGATTTGGTTCACATTTGCTTCGAAATACCCGATTGTGTTTGTGAGTATTTCTTACATAGATCGCTTCAATGTGAATCTTTTAGGTTCTGAGCCTTTCCTCCCACGAGCGAGCAGTCTTCATGTCTTCCAAGACAACTACCCCGACGATCTGGCTGTCTTTGTAAAAAGCTTTGGTGTGTTCATCGATCCACTGTGATTCACCTTCCAGCCTGCCAAGGATCGCTATGGGAAGATCCGCGAATTTGAAATAGGAAGATCTGAATCGAAAGTCGAACTCCTCAGAGGCACCGCTCAGAACATTTGCCAAGACCTTCGCCTGTTCCATCGCCGCTTTCGCAGTTCCAGAGATGATCCCATCACACTCGGCACAGTCACCAATTGCATAGATGTTCGGTGCGCAGGTTCTGAAACTGCGATCGACGAGGATCCCTTTGTTCACCTTCAGGCCACTTTCTTTTGCAAGTTCAATCTGAGGAACAATTCCAATCGCACAGAGGACCAGCTTTGCAGGTATTTCTTCCTTGTCGGTAATTAGAGTGTCTTTCTCTATCTTCTCGATGTTCCTTCCCAAGAAAAATTCCACCCCATAACCCTCGAGACGTTCCATGATTTTCTCGGTCAAATCTTTGTCCAGATTCAGCAAAGAGTTTGTCTTTTCCACTATCTTTGTCCTGTAGCCTTTTTTCGAGAGATTTCCGGCAAGTTCCAGCCCTATGAAGCCTCCCCCGATTATGAGAAGTTCTTTCTGTCTCTCGATTCTTTCTTTCAGTTTTTCGGCATCCTGCCACGTTCTCAACGTGAGCATCCTTTCTGCTCCCGGTATGGAAATGTTTCGAGCCTTCGCACCCATCGCGAGTACCAGAACATCATAGCTCAAAGCACCCGCACTTGTATGAAGAATTTTGCCTTCAATATCGATTCTCTCTGCTTCTGTTTTGAGAAGAAGTCTTATGCCTTTACTTTCGTACCACTCAAGAGAGTACGGGAAAAGCTGCTCTTTTGAGGTGTCGCCCGCAACATAGTGACTCATCATGGGCTTGACGTAATAAGGTAGTTCTTCTTTCTCGACGATCGTCACTTCGTTTTGTTTTGCCAAGAGTTTTGCGAGCTCTGCTCCAGCAGGTCCATCACCCACGATCACGATCTTCATCTGTTTCACCCCACTTCTTTCATAAGCTGTTCGATCGCCTGTTCAAGCTTTCCTTCGTCGATTTTTCCACCCTTTGTTTCAACAAAAGAGATGAACTTGAGTTTCGCGTCTTTCAAGAGTTTTTTCACAGTTATCTCGACAGACGCCGCCCAGCCGTGAACACCGAAAAAGAGTGCGGGCTTTTCGTAATTAGCCTTGTCCATGACTTCATACAGAACGTATCTCATCTTCGGATGAATTTCCGCTTCATAAGTTGAAACGCCGAATACCAGCGCAGCGCTATCTGGAATGTCTTTGAGTATCTCAGCCAAAGAAGATTCACTTTCGTCGGAGAATTTGTGAACAGTCAGGTTGAAACCTTTTTTCTGCAGAGTATTGAGAACTCTTGTCATCACATTCTCGACAAAGCCGTACATGGAATCATAGACAACTGTGATCTTTCTTTTTTCTGCCACGCCGTTTGCCACATCCACGTAGTGCTGCAAAAGTCTCTGCGGGTCTTTTCTCCATATCAACCCATGGCCTGGGAGGATGGCTTCTATCCTCAGGTTCGAAAGTTTCTTTGCCCCCTCTACAATGTAGCTTTTGTAATGGCCTATCACGGTCACGATGTACTTGGTGACGTATGGAAGATATTCTTCAACGATCTTTTCGTCCGAATCCTCTACAGTGTTTGGCAACGAATATCCTCCACCAACGTCACAGCCAAAGAGAATGCCGTCTAAATAGCTCACCATTGCGTCAGGCCAGTGCAGCATGGGAGTCATGATGAATGTGAAGGTTTTTCCACCGATCTGCATCTGCTGGTTGTCCGAGACAACTTCGACATTCGTTATGTTATAAAAGCTTTCAAGAAGTTTCTTACCAAAACTTGAGGCGATAACCTTTGCTTTGTTTTCATTGGCTTGAAGAACTGCGGGAAGTGTACCGCTGTGGTCTGGCTCGGTGTGGTTCACGATTATGTGCGTAATCTGTTTTGGATCGATCAAGCTTGAGAGTGCTTTGAGAAATTCTTCGGTGTAATTCTTTTTCCAACCATCGATCAAAATGTTTGCACCGTTCAGTCTGACAAGATAAGCGTTGTAGCTGATACCTTCTGCAATCTCCCATACCGCTTCAAAGTACTTGGTTTGATTGTCATCAATCCTCAAAAGATAGACTTCAGGTTCTACCAAGATCTTTTCAACCCAGATTTTCGACACCGCTCATACCTCCCTTTCTGCGCTTTTATTATCATTTTACAACAGCAAGTTGATTTTCCCCTGTCCAACACAAAAATTCAGATCTACGCATAGCACTCTGCCAGCAGTTCCAATATTTTTCTGGTTATGATTTCTTCATGCTATACTGAGTATGTATTTTTCATTCAAGGAGGGGATGGTATGGTCAAATCTCTGTTGACTTTGATCTTAGTCCTCTTTGTTTTCTCTGTTTCTTGCTTTGCTCAGACAATCGCCAATCTGCAAAGACAGGTAAACTCTATCAATGCTGGTGTGGCTATGTCGGTCTGTGTAACACCCACAGGACAAATCGCCGCAGGTTTTTCAAATGGGAAAATCAAATTCTTTGAACTTGAAACACTCCAACAAGTTGGACCAGAACTCGAACATGATGATACGATCGCTTGTATCTCCGTCAGCCACAACGGCGAATACTTAGCGAGTGGTGCTGGAGATGGCACGGTGATCATTTGGAATCTTCAAACTGGTGAGAAGGTTCATCTCCTAACAGATCACACGATGACTGTTAAAGCCATTGCGTTCAGCCCTGACGATGAGTACCTTGCGACAGGTTCTTACGACAAGACCATAAAGATCTGGCGAGTCAAAGACGGACAGTTGATAACCACGCTCACCGGTCACAAAGACTGGGTATCTTCGCTTGCCTTCAGTTTGGATGGAGTATATCTTTTCAGTGGTTCCTTGGATGCAACCATAAGGGTGTGGGATCTGAAAAGCAACAAGAACATCAAGACCATTCTCGGACATGGTCTTGCCGTCTATTCGATAGTCGTCTTTCCTGACGGAAAAAGGTTTGCAAGCGGTTCACTCGATAGAACGATCAAGATATGGGAGATAGGCAGTTGGAAACAGCTCAACTTACTGACAGGTCATACAGAAGCGGTGACCAGCTTGATAGTAAGTTCAGATTCAAGGTATTTAATCAGTTCCTCAGCAGATACAACCATAAAGATCTTCGATCTTGAAACACAAACTTTGGTTCGCACCTTGACCGGTCACAAAGGTTCTATCTACAGCATGGCTGCGACGAATGACCAAAGATTCATTGTCACTTGTTCGTACGATGGCACATTGAAAGTGTGGGGAGAATAAGTTTGGATAGATAAACCGACACGATAGAACTTTCACTCACCCGCTGGTTCTTACGAAGATTCTCTTATTGTGCATAGTCACATAACACGAGCAGTGTTTCTCTAAATGAGAGGTCATTTGTCTTCAACTGGCTCAAATATCTGCAGGCGACTGAAAAGTCGATTTTGAGTTTTTCAGCTACTTCAAAAGCCGTGAGACGGCTGTCCTTCAGAAGCATCAGAACATCGACCTTGTTTGATTCGACAGAATATTGAAAAGACTCAGCACACCTTTTCCACACGTCACAAAAAACTACTTTTACAAAAGTCGCGAATCAACATAGTTCTCATCAAAAGAGAACTGTTCAGCAGATTTCTTATACAGTGGCTAAATCATCCAACAACTTTGGGCGCTCGCCCGCAGGGTGAAGTCAAGATCGACTTTTTGTCGAAAAATAAAAAGGCGCCCTTTCGCAATCCAAGGAAAGAGCGCCCAGAAAACATTAATTTTCCAGTAAACCTTTCACCGCGAATCTAATAGCATAAAAGACCTATTTGTTAAAATCGTTGGAAAAGATCTTCTCTACAAATGCACCTTTGATTTCCTCTTTTGAAAACTCCCTTACTGATACAGCCTCCATTGGCACATATTCCAAGATATCTCCCGTCTGCAACCAAGTTTCGAGAAAATCAGACCAGCAATTCTCACCCGGGAACAGGAGTGTGTTGTAGTCGTTGGCTAAATAGTACAAAATAACTGCATTATTCGGCATGAATATACTAACGGGGTTGTCTATGATATGGCCTGTCTTTTCAACATACTCGTACACCACAAGTTCGTTCAGGGCATTTTGAACATACTGTGCGTATGTTTGAACATCGGAGTCAGTTATATTATTCATGAGAATAGCACAATCGTTCAGATCTACTAGTAGAGGATTCCCACTTTCATCGCGATAATATTGGGTCATGTATGGACAGAAACCAAGAATGGTGGTTCTGATGGAATCGTTCATTATGTCAACTAATCTTAATCCCAGTGAACTCAGATAATTAGCCACAGTCCAAACTTCATTCACGTCATACACAGCGAGACTCAAACCTTCGTTTTCCCAAGAACTGCCATCATAATAACTTCTGAAACTGTCCACGATTTTTTGTCCAACGCTTAAAGCATTGTCGGTTGAGGTAATCTGTTTCATGAAATCATAGTTGTACCCATCCCCCGGTACTGAGAAACTTGAAGCGAGAACATAGTCAACTAAACCTTCAAGTTCGTAGAGTACTTCGAATGATCCCATCAAGCACGCGTCCATCGCAAGCAACTCTATCCTGGGACCTCCTGAACTATTGTACAATTCCAAGGCCTGTCTTAATTCCGCCACCGAGATCGAATTTTCAGAAGTATCATCAAAGCATATGGCCTTTGGAGCATACCCCGTGGATAAGCTTTTTGAATCTCCAACCCAGGCACTTCCGTGGTCCCACAGGATCAATCCCCGATGCGAGGATTCAACGAGCTCAAAGACCACCGATGCGCTTAACAGATTGCCTGGATCCCCAGAATCGAGGTCTTCATTGAAAATGAGAATCTGCTGCCACTCACCGAACTCATCCAGGACAAACACACAGTCCGGTAGAATGCTTCTTCCATCGAAAAAGGTCATCGCAGAGACGTTCTCATTGATATTACCCATTTCCACAAGATCCTGAACTCCTTCTTCTTCCAGATTGTTGTCAGCACACATCCAGACCAGGAAGAACCAGTTCGGTTTGTTAACATTTACCGTGAAGTAGAAATCTGATGAGGGATTCTCAACTACGTAAACGTAGAAATCGATACTGGCGTGAGAACCGTGGAGTATCGATATCCTCGCCACACCGTTGCTGTCTGTTTCGATCTCTTCACTGCCTGTCAGGACATCTCTGACGGGATACCATTCTTCATCTGGAGGAATGCGGGCGAAAAATTTGACTCTCACACCCGAAGCAGGCCCACCCTGATCATCCAGAACTCTCACGTCGATGTATCCTAACCTTCCAGCTGTGAGCGTTTTGTCGCTCGCCTGAAGTACGTAGTTCCGTTGTGTTGGCTTCAACACCGGAACGGCCATGTAGGAGTATTCGATCTTCCAGTTCGGACACGTTTTGTTGTAATATTCATCTTCGCTTATCATAGGGAAGGCGAAATAGCCCTTTGTTGTATCAGAGCTGAGACCGTAATCATACAGACTGTGTCCTCCACTGGTACCCCAGGAGTTTTTCATCACCCAGATGGGGCCACTGTAACCAGATATTGGATCGTAGTAGTTGTCCACCCATCCAACAAGCAAGACTGCGTGTCCTCCACTACTCTCCCCAGTTTGGTGAACATAAACTTTTCCACTTCCTCCGGCCCAGTAAGTATTAAAATCTTCATACACCATGAAAGCCACCGCCAAGGCTCCGTATTTTATGATGGCGCTCTTTATGGTCTTTATGTAGTCTTCGTAGCTAATGTTGTCGTCGCTAAAAGACTGGTAATTCCGAATGAAGACTGTTCCATACGATCTGACAAGCTCCCACTTCCAGTCGTTGTTCAGGGCGTTCCATTTTATCCAGACCTGCTTTTCTGTAATGTATGGAAAATCGTCCTCAGGTGGCACTCCTCGCCGTATCAGATTGTATGTGGAGAAGAAAATGTTCCCTCCTATATCTTGATTTGTCTCCTGACATGTAATTCGAATGCCACCAATATGAAGAGGTATTCACTGGGGTTCTCGAAAAACACTTCAAGGGCGGGGTAGGTGTTTTCGGAGATATAGATATTCAGGAACATCTCAACTGGGTAATAAAAGTATGTTCACGCGTAGATGTTAAAGTTTTTGAACCGCTCTGGAAGATGAACAGAAAAGAAATAATAGAAGAATTCATCTCCCTCGGTTTTAAAGCGAAGGTCGTAACAGTGAAAAAAGGTTATGAAGAACTACTCGGAAGGGAAATAGATCATGATTTTATCGATCTTGCCAGCGAACTGGGGATAGATATTTGCGGAGAAAACGGAGAATATCATACGATCGTTTACGATGGTCCGGGATTTAAAGATCGGATAGATATTTAATAGTTTTTCAGTTTTAATCAGCACAATTGATTGCTCAGCCATGCTATCGTTTCAATAACCGATGGACCATCGTGAATGATATTTTTTCCTCTCTCGATATTCATCTTGATCACTTTTTTAAACCAATTCCAATTTCTCGTTTTCAAAAGTTCTTCCACATCAACAGGAAAATCTGGTTCATGGAAAAAAATTCCAAATTCTGGTTTAATAATTTCGACAACTTCCAAATCGGGTTCTATGTAGCTCTCGCATCTGCTTGAGAAAATATTTTTACCACCTGAGAAATAAATAATATCGTCTATGAAAGTCAGCCCACCTATCGTTCTGACATGTTTTCCCAGCCACAATTCAACATAAACAGATTGATGTTGTTTTTTCCTTAACGATCCCAAATGCCAGAGTTTTTCTTGATGATGGTAAACCATTTCCTTCGCTTCTTTCAATTTGCCTGTTAACCCCCCCAGAGAAATAATATTTTCCCATATTCCATTGATAGATCTCGGTAAAGGTAAAACAAAAACTGGAAAACCTTCCTTTTTGAGCTCTTCTGATAACCTTTCCTGAATACCGCTTGTGAGTAAAATTAAATCGGGATTCAGGTTCCTGAGTTTTCTTTTGTCCACAAATATATAATCTCCTACAACTTCCGCTTTTAAATCTTTCACATATCTTGAACAGTACTTTGAAACCCCCACGACCTGATCGCCAGCGCCTATCTCGAAAAGTACTTCAGTAAACCCGCTTACCATACTTACAATCCTCATCGTTTTACACTCCTTAAATATATATCATCTTTCTGGTCATGCCTCCATCAACCACAAAATACTGGCCAGTTATAAAACCACTTCTGTCTTCATCTGCCAAAAAAAGAACCAAGTTGGCTATATCTTCAATTGTGCCCGCTCTGCCTGTGAGATGTTGCTGATGCTCCTGCTGGCTGATGTTTTCGTTTTCGTGCAAAATCCAACCAGGGCATATAGCGTTAACCCTGAGATTCGGCCCAAGAGAATTCGCCAGTGCGTGAGTCAACCCAATTGTGCCGGCTTTCGAGGCACTATATGCTTCGTTACCGGGTTCAGACATCAGCGCTCTGGTAGAAGAGATATTTATGATCGCACCTCTGCCGGGATTTTCCAGTATCAGAGGTGTGCCGAAACGTGCCATTAAGAAATAACCCGTTAGATTAATATCAATAACCCGTCTCCACTCAGCTGCAGTAAGTTGCAAAAAATTCTTGAACCCACCAATTGCCGCATTGTTAACAATGACATCAAGTCTGCCAAATTTCACTTTTAATTGACTATAGAATTCCTTCACCACACATTCGTCTGAAACATCACCTGGATAGAGAAAAACACCATTTTTGGCAGGAAAGTCATTAAGTGCCTGTTCATCTACATCAATAATACCCACCATCCAGCCATTGTTTAAAAAATTGAGCGCTATTCCCTTGCCAATATTTTTAGCCCCACCACTAATTACTGCTACTCTCTTCTCTTTCACTTTTTTCACCTTCTTTGATATATTTTTTTATAACCTCCTTTGACCTTTCGAAAGCTTCTTTTTCCACACTGTTTAGTTTAACAGGCACAAGCTTTTCTACTCCATTTTTTCCCAGAATGGCTGGGAAGCCTATATAAAGATTGTCCTGAAAAACCGAAACAGTCCAAACACGTTTTTCATCTCTGTATATGCTTTCAACCAGTGCAGCTGTAGCAGTCCCAATGGCAAGGTTTGTGGCGCCTTTTTTCTCTATGATCTCATATGCCGCATTCTTTGTCTGTTCAAAAAGTGACTCTAATGGTGTGCAGTTTTTATTTGTGCAGAACTGGCAAAATCTTTTTATGCTTACACCGCCAATAGTCGCATTGCTCCATACAAGCAATTCACTATCGCCATGTTCTCCTATTATATAAGCATGGACACTCATTGGTGATACGCCGCATTGCTTGGCAACAAGAGCCCTGAATCTGGCCGTGTCCAGAATTGTTCCGGTACCTATGACTTTGCGCCAATTAAATTTTGTCTCTTTCCATAAAACGTATGAAAGAACATCGACAGGGTTTGAAACATTTATAACAATAGCATCTGGCGAATATTTCTTTATCTGAGCAGCTATTTGCCTGATAATTTTTACATTTCTTTTTGTCAAAGACAGGCGGCTCTCACCTGCAGATTGAGATGCGCCTGCTGTTATGATTACAAAATCGCTGTTTAAAATATCATGAGGATTACCTGCAGTTATATTGCATCTTTTGAGAAACGGTGTGCTGTGATAAAGATCGAGGACCTCACCTTCTGCCCTTTTGATATCAATATCCACTATTACCATCTCATCGGCAATCTTTGTATGCAATAGCGAATATGCAATACTTATACCAACACGCCCGGCACCAAAAATAGATACTTTCATGAACTCACCTCAACATCTCAGATGTAAACCATTACATTTCACGCAACTAACCAATCATATATTACCTCACGTTTACCGTAATCGATTCTAAAACTATCTCCGAAATTCGCCGAGAAATATTATTGCCCCAGTAAAATCCTCTATCAGTTAGAATCAATGAATCACCTGAAAATACTGCCAAACCACTTGAGGTTAAATACTGCATAAAATGCTTAATTTTATCATTTTTTTGCAACAACGCATTTTTCAAAGGTATTTTTCCATGCTGAATAGCTCCTTTTAGGATAACGAATTCCTTGTATATTGGATGCATTTCCACGACTTTTCGAGAATTAAAATTCTTAACTGATTCTTCATAAGCTTGTATTGCAACCGGATTCATAATCAAAGCATTTCCAAAATTACCCCCAGCACCGGCACCAAGTGGAAGAGTATCTTCACCATTATTTCTGTTCACTATGTATTTATATTTGTCCCTTTTAACCATCTTTGTGAGTTCCAGAAAATCATACCCATTGTCCCGGCTCATTTTTAAAATGCACATGAAATTTTTGAGGTCTGTTTCTTCTGAAACTTCTTTTTTTATCTTACTCGCCGGCATATTCATTAGAGAATACATTGAAAAACCATCCAGATCAAGTTCATAAATTGTTCTTAGATCCTTTCTCAATTCCTCGAGAGATTGCCCAGGATAAGAATAGATTATATCTATATTCACACTTGCAAAATTCATCCTTTTCAAAAATTTCAACCTTTCTTTCACCCACTCTCCCAATCCCCTGCGGTTGAAAATTTTTCTGCCCATATCTGAAAAAGTCTGAACGCCTATGCTAAATCTATTTACGCCTGTTTGTTTGAAAAGTTCTATTTTATCGTTGCTGAGCTCAGTTACGCTTGTCTCGATAGTAATTTCTGCATCAGGAGTCAGATTGAAATTATTTTTTACAGCGACTATTATTTCCCTTAGGGCATCAGATCTAAGAGTAGTAGGTGTTCCTCCGCCAAAATAAACAGCATCAAATGTTGATTTTTCAATATAACTGAATTTACTGTACATTTGTATTTCTTTCAAAATCAATCTGTGATAATCCCCTGGAGGGTCCATTTGAAACCTGTTCATAGAACAAAAAGTGCACGTTTTTAAACAAAATGGTACGTGTATATATATGACAGACTTCTTACCTTCAGGATTCTGATCGTTTAAATAATCATGCAAATATATATGCCTCTTTACCAGATTATCTGTTTCTGCCATCGCACCGTGGTGCGATTTTATTCTTTTACTGTACATAGAGTTCCACCGCCCTGGAAAACACTTCTTGGGCTTTCCTTATATCTTCTTCATCAGGATGTTTTGCTGCCATTTCATAACCTCTCAGTTTTTCTTCAGTCAATGCATGAGGATGATCTGGTGGGAGTGTTTTAAAAAAATTGATGAGTTTTTCACTTATCTTACCCTGACATATGAATTTAGCTATAACAATGTTTCTGTTTTCTTCTATTTTTTCAACACATCTCTGGAGTGCTCCCTTGGCATGCTGGGAATCTGGATATGCACCAAGCGTGACAAACAAGCCTACTTTTTTATTTTTTATCATCTTCATAAAATCTAATGCTTCCTTATTTGGCATTCCTTTATCTACCCAGCATCCAACTATTACAATATCAAACCGATCTATGAAATCTTTACTGTGTATTTCATTCATGGCAAGATACGTTGTTTCATATTTTTTCAGTACTTTATGTATTCCATCAGCTACTTTTTTAGTATTTCCCGTGAGACTTGAATAAGTCAGTAAAATTTTCATTCTATCTCTCCTCCCGAAAAGCTCTTTTAAAAAGCAATTGTATGATCTTATCGCCGCTGTGACGTATAAATATTTTTTCCGCTTCTACCCCATACACCTCTCTGATTAACTCTGGAGTGATTATCTCTCCGGGATCTCCCTTAGCTACAATTTCGCCGGAGTTCATGACTATAATCCGGTGACTGTATCTGATAGCCTGATTTAAATCATGCAGCACCATAACTACTGTTAATTTGCAATCTGCATTTATTTTCTTGATTAATTCGAGTATTTCTATCTGATACCTGATATCAAGAAACGTCGTTGGTTCGTCCAAAAGAAGAATTCCTGTGCTCTGCACCAGCCCCATGGCTATCCATGCTCTTTGCCTTTCGCCACCAGATAATTGCGAAACATATCTGTCGGAAAGGTGGTTCATGTTTGTCACCCTCAACGCCCAATCTACAACCCCTGCATCGTCATCATTAAGCAATTCAAAGTATTTCTTATGAGGATTTCTACCGAACTGAACCAATTCTTTAACAGTAATATCTTCTGGGGCATAATTTTGCTGAAAAACTATCGCGAGCTTCTTTGCTATCTCTTTTCTACTTATTTTGAAAATATCGCTTCCCTCAATAACAACATTTCCCGTATGAGGTTTGTACAATCCAGCAATAAGGTTCAACAAAGTTGATTTTCCTGATCCATTGGGCCCAATAATACTGGTTATTTTAGCTTTCTCGATAAGTAATTCTATCTGGTTTATAAAAGGCTTGCCATTATACGCAAATGAGAGATTGCTCAGTTGAATCATTTGTGCATCCTCCTTCTAAGGAGATATAAGAAAAATGGCCCTCCGAAAACAGACATTGTTATCCCGACAGGTATTTCGTAAGGTTTTGTGATAGTTCTTGAAAGAGTATCAGCCAGGACCAATACAGAACTTCCCATAAACATACTGAATGGTATCAAATATTTGTGGTTGGATCCTATGATCATTCTACTTATGTGAGGAACAACAAGCCCGATGAACCCTATTATTCCAACAACACTTGTTGAAAGTGACGCCAAGAAAACTGCAACCAAAGATATTATGATTCTCGCTCTGTTTATGTTAGTTCCAAGGCTAACAGCATTTCTATCGCCAAGAGATATTAAATTGCATGCCTTAGCAAGTAATATCGATAAAATAAGTATTGGTGGTGAATATACAGAAAGAATTGCCACATGTTTCCAGCTTCTTCCTGAAATATTGCCATTTAACCACATCAGCACTCCTGATATTTTTTCTGAATTCAATATTGCAAGCATAGAAGAGATAGCACCCAAAAAGGCATTAACTGCAACACCTGCTAAGACAACCCTTACAGGAGTCAATCCCTTTTTCCAGGCAAGCAGGTAAACTGTCACGGCTGCAACAAGCCCGCCGAGAAAGCTCGCAACAGGTAAAAGATAATAATGGTCTGGAAGATACAGCATTATCAAAATAGCCATTATGCTTGCCCCAGAAGAGACACCTGTTATTCCTGGATCAACAAGTGGGTTTTGCATCACAGATTGCAGCAAAACCCCCGATACTGCCAAATTTGCTCCAACAATTGCTGCAATAACGATTCTTGGCAATCTTAAATAGCAGATTATCGGCCAATTTTCAGAATCTCTACCAGAAAAAATTTCTCCGAGTGATATTCTGATTGTTCCTGCAATGAGTGACACAAAAATGGAAATTCCTAACACAGATAGTAGAATGACAAAAGCTATATATCTTATCCTAAAGCGATCCATGAATACTCCTCACTCAAACAAAAGCTCCGCAAGTATTTCCAGAGCTTCTATTGAACGCAAATTTGCAGATACTCCAAAGTAATTGCTGTCAAGATCAAAAACATTCCCCTTTTTCACTGCTTCAAAACTTTGCCATATTTTATTTTCCTTAAATTCTTTTTCGAACATTTTCCAAACGGCTTCAGGACTTGCATGACAAAATCTTAAAATATAATCAGGTTGTTTCAAAATAAGGGATTCGAGATTTATTGGAACGTACGCTGAAGGAGAAGTTACAACATTTTTTGCTCCTAATTTTTTAACAAGTGAACCAACAAAAGAATGCTCAGTTGCTAACATAAAGCTTCCAGGGGCACCAAAAATAATCATAACTGTCGGTTTTCGCTTTGTGGTTATCTTGCTCAATATCTTTGCTTCTCTTTTTTTAATGTCATCTAATATCTGGTTTGCCTCATTTTCTTTTCCTACAAGACTACCAATTTCTAAAATTGCTGTTTTGAGATCATCCAGTGAACTCAGTTTCACAAATTTGAATTTTATTCCACTTTCCTCGAGTTTGGGTTTTATCGAATTTTCTAATGAATCGTCAGAAATATAAATATCCGGCTTCAACGACAAAATCACTTCAAAATCTGGATTCATTGGACTTCCGATTCTCGGCAAATCTTTATACCCCTGCGGCAGTTCATAGCCCGTTGTTGGAATGGCAATAACTTCTGCATGTAACTGATAGAGAATTTCTGCTACAGAAACTGTGCCTGCAATAATTCTCATTGGCCTATCGGATGAAGTTGTGCTTGTAAAAACAGAAACATTTATTAAGAAAATAAATGTCACGGCAAAAGCTTTCACCAAGATCGATAAATTCTTTTTCATTATCAACCCTCCTTCAAAACTGTTAATCAAAGTAAGCCACTGGTGAATCAATATCATCTTTACATTTATCGCCCCCTTATATATAGCTCTATCTATATAATATAGCTTAGGCTATATATTGTCAACATTGAAAGTAAAGTTACCAAAACACTTTCAACAAAGGATTTTCTTCAATGTGCCCCGAGTTACTCGAGTGCTGTATTAAATTATCAAAAGCATGAAAACAGTATTTTTGATTCAGCAACATCTTAAAATAAAATACGATTACAGAATTTTTCGGGTGCACAGTTAGATCAAGGAGGTCCTGTATGCAGCTAAAAGTCATTTTTGCAGGCATTCTTGTGTCAATCATTTTTGGATTCTCATTTCTGTTCACGAAAAACGCTCTTGATTATGTCTCGCCGCTAACTTTTCTTTCCTACAGATTTTGTATTGCTTTCTTATTTTTTATGATATTGCTGGTATCTGGTGTGATCAAACTCGGGAAAAAACCATACTGGAAACTTTTCGCACTGATATTATTTCAACCGGTGCTTTACTTCATTTTCGAAACATACGGCGTTCAAAGAATTAATTCCTCTGAAGCCGGGATGATCATCGCACTTATTCCAGTTGTTGTAAACGTTCTGGCTGCATTTATGTTGAAAGAAAAAGGCGACCTGTTTCACTATATACTTGTAGGGGCAGGCTTTCTGGGTGTTGTATTGATAAATAGGTTTTGACCTTTCAAAAGGAACGCTTCTTGGAAAGATATTCATGTTTTTTGCCGTGTTATCAGGCGCACTGTACAGTATCTATTCAAGAAAATTCTCGAAACAATTTTCACCCGAGGAAATAACCTTTTTCATGATGATGACAGGCGCTATTTTTTTCACACTCATGAGCATTATGAAAGGTGAGTTTGAAATACAGTTCAACATCCAGACAATAAGCTCAGGGATTTATCTGGGTATATTGTCTTCGGCTGGAGCATTTTTCCTTCTGAATTACATGATCAACAAAGCTTCTCCAATTGTAACCACGCTTTTTTCAAACCTCACAACTGTTATTTCCGTTATAGCAGGTATAGCCTTTAGAAATGAGATGGTTGGACTACAACAAATTCTTGGTATGCTTTTGATAATTTTCTCACTTCTGGTTACAACTATCAGAAGACAAAAAGTTTCGCCTTCCGGTTGAAAAATCTAATTTTTAGCACTTTGAGTGTTTTTGACTGCTTCAAGCACAGTTCGAACGAGCTGATCTGTATCATCTGTGATGGGTATCTGTACAGCTATATCTGGTATCACTCCTCTTTTGTCATCAAAACCACCGCACCGAACAAAATATTTGAACGACACTCCAAGCTGGAGTTTGGAATTTGGCAGAATAAAAGATAAAACATCCCCATAAGAGGAAGCAAGCCCGCCTGTTTCTTCTCCCACTACAGTAGCTGCCTTCAAATCTTTCACCATTGCAGCAAAATCAGCGGCGGCCGAGAAAGTTCCTGGGCCGACGAGTACATAGACATTTTTATTGAACAGAAGATCATTTCTTCTCACCTTTTTGAAATCATTTCTGTGTACAATAATTTTTTGATTGAGTACTTTAACCCTAAAAAGTAGTAATGGGTCGAAGATTTTCAAAGTTTTAACCGCATCATCTGAATATTTAACGTGAATTTCTGCATAAACCCTGTAAGGCTTATTGCTTATAAAAGAGTAAAGATATTCACCTATTTCTGAACTTCCACCACCGTTTTTTCTCAGATCTATTATCAAATTCTGGATATCTTCTTTCTTTATCTGTTCAAAAGATTGCTTTATAAATTGCTTTAGATCTTTTTCATACGCTGAACTGAATGTATTAATTGTCATAACTGCTGTTTTATCTATTATTGAAAAATCCCAGAGCTTGCCAGACATATTCATCTGCTCTCTCTTAGCCCTGTATTTTTCAAAATCCACTGATTCAAGCTCTATTTTTTGTAATTGACCCTGCTGTGTTAGAAATTCAACAGTAAAACTTTCTTGCTCACCGAAGATTACCCAGCAATACAGATGAAATAACAAAGAAGCTCTTGCATAGCCAAAAGAAGCTCTTTCAAAGCTCACCATCTTCAAGATTTCTTCTTTTAAATCTCCGGCAGATACACCATTCAAAGAAATTAGTTTACCTGGCTGATTCAATTTTCCTTCGACATCTGTTAGGATAGTTATCTGTTCATCATCAAAAGACACAAAAATTGGGACTACTTTACCACCATTCATAAGATATTCAGAAAATTGATCTGTGATAGAGACGTAAGTATGCCCGTCTTTGAATCGGGCAACAAACTGCGCAAACATTCTGAAAATGTCTCGAAGTTCCCAGGTTTGTTTTGTGCTGATAAAAGATATAAGCTTCGAAAAATCCTTTTCTGCTTCTATTTCAGAAAATGTATGAAATATATTTGGGTGAATGTCTTTCATTTTTTGATAAAGAAACCTGGCATCTTGCAAAACTTCGTTAGTAGTGATTGTTTGTGCAAATATAGCGATTGTCACTAAAATGTAGAAAAAAACTATACATCTTGTTTTAATCAATCCATCACCCGCTTTCATTTATCAGGCAACAATTGTTGTATCATTTTTATATTTATAAATTCGCGAGAAAATTTTTCTGTTTTATAACATAGCAATGATAAAATAAAAACACATAAATCTGGAGGTTGTTTAAATGCACTCCATAAAGAGAGATCTATTTATCAACGTCGTAATCCTGTCGGTGGTAGTAGTTTTAATATTTGGCTCTATATCGATGATTATTCTTTATTTTTCTGGTATGTCTTCAGCTCGCGAAACGATAAGGCATAAAAACAGAGCTGCCACTTATTTCATTGAAGGTTATTTCAAAAAATTCTACACGACAATAGACTTTTTAAGCCATCTTAGAGACGTTCGCCTTGCGCCTTATTTAGAT
>LDZR01001733.1_pt1 | contig 19022 bp, 16 predicted proteins | sample 615371 | NCBI WGS metagenome assembly LDZR01 (sample SAMN03408294, study PRJNA278302) | terrestrial metagenome | isolation source: oil reservoir sample K2 | place: USA: Alaska, North Slope, Kuparuk formation | collected 2013
CTGAGGCGCCTACCCTATTGATTACAGGGTTGCTTCTGTAAGATTATGTCAGGGCCCTCTAAAAAATCGGCCACAACGCAAATGCCTCAACAAGGTTACCTCTTTCCCCTGACTATCCCGCAGCCGTCCTGTCCAGATCTCCTTATCCCCTTCCTGGGCCGCCGTGACGAAGCCCCAAAATGGCCTCGACTCTTTGACCGCCTCTTTGCTCTGGCAACCAGCCAGGGCCCCTAGGACCAGCAGAAAAAGGGTACAATTCAAACTTATCCACCGTTTCCGGATCACCGATACCAACTCCTTAACTCAGTTTTTGCTTGTCGCTTTATTTCAGTCAGCCGGGCCAAGAGGGCTTGCGCCACCGCCCTTACAGGGCTACGACATAGGCCTCTCTCAAATATTGTTCGACATCAACCTTAGGAGTCCCTGCAAAGATTTTCTAGTATTAACAATTGGATGCCAAAGAAGATTAGTACGGCACCCGAAGGGTTCCTTCCGCAGCACCTTTCCCCCTAAAAACTGCAGGCGGGGAGGAATTTGTGAAGGGATGTAGAATTGTTATCACAAAGAATAACAATGTTGTCTAATGGACAACAAAATTTAAACTATAGTTTTTTGTTTAGGGTGATCCGGTATGGGTGAAGGCATTCAGTCGGTGCAGCGTGCGCTGTATATATTGGAGCGCCTGGCGGTATCAGAACACGGTGCCGGTGCTTCGGAAATAGCGAGGGAGCTGGGGGTTAACCGCAGCACGGTGTTCAGGTTAATGGAAACGCTGATGCAGGAAGGCTATGTGAGGCAGGACCCTAGGAGCAAACGTTACTACCTCACCATGAAGGTTTTTTCCCTGGGCAGCAAGCTTCTCGACCAGATGGACATCCGTACCTCGGCACGTGAAGTGCTGGAGGACCTGCAGAAACAAACAGGACATACCGTCCATCTCGGGCTGCGCGACTTAAACGAGGTAGTATACATTGATAAGATTTCGGGCACCAACCCTATCCAGATGTACTCGATGATAGGCAGGCGGGCGCCCCTTTACTGCACGGGAGTAGGCAAGGCCATCCTGGCTTTTCTTAAGGATGCAGAAATCCAAGCCCTCTTAAAGGAGGTAAGATTGACCAGATTTACCCCCAACACCATCACCGATCCCGTCGAACTGTGGGAAGAGATAAAGCGCATTCGCAGCCGGGGTTATGCTCTCGACCTGGAAGAGCATGAACTCGGCATACGCTGTGTAGCAGCCCCTATTTTTGACTACACCCATGAGGTCATAGGGAGCATTAGCGTGGCAGCCGTAGCCATTACTTTGGGAGAAAGGGATATTGAAGATTACGCCGGATTGGTTTTAAGGGCGGCCCATAGGGTTAGCGAAAGGTTAGGTGCCCGTCCGGATGGTGCCAACCTTCGAAGGTAGAAATACTTCTTTCTTACTTAATGGTGCCCCTACTACATCCACCAACAGCGTGGGGACCGTAGTAAGGAGCTTGGGCCTGTTATTTCCAGGTATTTAGCCATTTCGAGTGGAGAAAATAAGGAATAACCATCAAGTAAGCAGGCCGGACAGACGGAACCGCAAGCGGAGGGATAAGTCTTGCAAGAAAAATCGAGTGGGCCAAAGGAAAGGCGCGTTTCGCCTGAGATAACGAGAGAATACCAAAGGGAGCAGTGGATAGACGCGGGCGGCCAGAACCCCGACGATTTCGAAACCGGTGCCGCGAGTCCCCGTTCTAGCCGTGATAAGGAGTTGCCCCAGTAGACGGTTGAAGCCTTAGTCGGTATTCTAAAGCTTTGAGGCTTTTTGGGCCGTTTTCGCCTCCTGGTATTTGGAAGGCAGTTCTTTAATCCTTTTCCACCAGGAGGCTTTCTTTATGGTGACGACTATTCTAAATCATTACAGGAATGCTCTTGAAATATTAGCCTTGAGGCGGGTCTCCACGATGGAAACAGTGGTTCCCCGGGAAGCCGAGGCTATCTCAGCCTGTTGGGCGAGGAGGAACTCCTCCATGGCTTGACTTGAGATAAATCCAACATCGTCGGGCTGAGCTTGGTGATTTCAACCATAAAAATAGCCTCCTCACCAACACTAGATTTCTTGAGGAGGCAAAGCCTTGTGGTGCGGGCGAGAGGACTTGAACCTCCACGGATGTTCTCCACCAGATCCTAAGTCTGGCGCGTCTGCCGTTCCGCCACGCCCGCAGGCTACGAATAGTTTAGCACAGTAAAAGTCCCGGCGTCAAGGGCACCGCGGCCTGAGTTATCCCCACTTTTTGCAGGGCAGGCCTACTTGGGCTTGGAAGCGAGCGAACAAGCCTTCGCGGCTAGGCCAGGCTTTAAGCTTGGCGAAAGGCTTAAGAAGGGCCCGAGGGCATGAGAAACCTGCGGCCGGCAACTGAGGTAGGATGCTTAAATCCTGCCGGGAAGCCTGCCGGAGCCTTGAGCCAAGCGCTAGTTTGGCCCGCGAGGGTTTCCAGAGCGAGCGAAAGCCAAGCAGGCCGGGATGAAAACTGGGGATGCGCCAGCACCGCGGCATGCGGCTGTAGGTAGGCCGGAGTTTGGTTCACAGTACTTTAAGAGGGTAAAACAGGTATTGCAAAGGGTGAAACCCCCAGGCCACCTCCTCAGGTCGTTATTTCCCTCTTAAAACAACCATACCCCAAAACAGGTCGCTGAAATATTTGGGGGATCCGTCAGTTGGGTGTATAAGCTCCTCCACCGTTACAGAAACTCAGGGCACGATCTTAGTGCTTGTATCCCCAAAAGAGGCCCCCAAAACCCCCATGCCTAACCATACACCCTCTTATGTCGAAAGCTTGGTAGTGGAAATGCCTAAGGCCACCAACTTCGGTCCCAGACGCCTGGCTTCCGCTTTAGCTCCTTCCTGCCATATCTCCCTGTCTCCTTTATCCCATACGTAATATCCTGCGCCGTTCCGCGTTAAATGCCGTAAAGTTAAATCTTATAACAGTCAACTTCGTTACTTCGTCAACCTTTCTGCCTTCAAACCCTTGTAATTCCGGCAGATCAATACCAAGCATATAGCCGACCAGCATGTCCTGCCTCTAAAAGCTTGTGCCGCTATTCTGCGTAATAAGTTGCCTAAATACCCTGTTTACGGCTATCGACGTCAGCTCCCGATTAAGGTTCGCGGCCGTTGGGCGAGAGGACTTTCCTGGAAAAATGTCGAATAGCCTATTCTGATACTCTCTACCCCGAAAACTCTGTACTGCTAGAAGGGCAATAAATAACCTAGCCCAATCATTAAGCTTTTCGAAGAATTGGGTTCTTACCTTACCTGATGTTGTATAGAATGAAGCTGCCCTTCATAATAACTCAGGCAACAACTTCTTCAACGCTAATTTTATACCCCAGGGTCTCTAGCTTCTTTATGGCCTGCTTAACTATCTGCTGGTGACGCACCAGCGGCGTGGAGGTCTTAGTAGAAAACCGGCGCCGGTTGCCGGATACTACCGGGGGAGCTGACCGGATGAAGCTTTTCGAGGTGTTGCCGGAGCGTTTGTTTCAGGTTTTCAGCGGCCGGAACCGGCAGATTTACGCCGAGGCCCTCCTGCTGCTCTACGAGCAGTACCGGATTAACCGCTTCGGCATCCAGTATGAGGTCATGCGGGATTTGATGCAGGAGCTGATCGAGAGCCAAGAACAAGAAGGCGTCATTTACGAGGTGGAAGAAGATGAAGAGCGGGTGCCCGCCGGGACCCTGTTGGAAGCCGGCGGTGAGGACCTGGCCCGGATAAAGGCCGGGGCCCTTTTACGCCGCCTGGACGGGCTGCAGTGGATCCAGGTGGAGGTACGTGACAACTTCCGCCGCTACATAGTCCTGCCCCGCTATGCCAGCAGGCTGCTGGCGGTCTTCCGAGAGTTGTGCGAGAACAGGACCGTCGAGTACCAGCGCTTCGCCTTCGTCACCTACCAGCTCCTTTCCGGCGAGGAAGCCCGGTTAAGGCCGGGCTTTGCCATCCTGGAGGCCCATAGGATGACCCAGGAATTTTTAGAAGAACTGCGGGCGCTGGTCAACAACATGAAGTACCATATGGAACAGGTGGTGGCCAAGAACTCCATCCAGGAAGTGCTGGATCACCATTTTGAAGAATATAAAGCCCACATCATCGACCGCAGCTACCACCGCCTCAAGACTTCCGACCACGTTTCCCGGTACCGGCAGCGGATTCTTACCACGGTCCAGGAGTGGCTCCTGGATGGGGAATGGATGGCCCGGGCCGTGGAAGACGCCCTGCGGAGCGAGGTTTTTTCCACGCGGGAAGAGGCTGCCGCGCAGCTGCGGCGTGCTTTGATGGACATCGAAGAGATTTACCGCGGTCTGGACGAGATGTTTTACCAGATCGATCTGCGCCACAACCAGTATTTGCGCGCTTCTTATGAACGGGCCCGGTATTTAAGCCAGCACAGCTCCAGCGTCGACCGCTACCTGGCGCATATCCTGGAATGGACGGCGGCAGGGATGAGGGAGGGCAATCTCCAGGTGGAATCCTGCCTGACCGGCCTTTTCAATTTGATGCGCCTTAACCTTATAAACGAGCAGTCCCTTTACACGCCGCGGCGGCGCCGGGCGCCCCATAAACCGGAGCCCGTGGTGGTAGTGGCCGTCCCAGAGGAACTGAAAAGGCAGCTGCGGGAAAAGAGCCTGGAGCAGGTGCGGCAGGCTATAACCCGGGAAAAGGTAGGCGCCTATGTCCTGGGCCGGATGGGGACGCGCCGGGAGATGGGCATCGCCGAGCTGGCGCCCCAAAACATGGAAGAATTCCTGTACCTTCTCTATGTTTACCTTTACGGCTACGACGGCCTGGCGGGCTACCGCCTGGTGTCGGACGGCGAAAACCGCGTCCTCGATATCGGCGGCTACCGTTTTTACGACCGGCGGGTAATCAGGGTGGACAGGGTCTGGAAGCGGCGGGCCGTTTAACGGCAGGGGTAGAAAAGTCCGGCCGGCAGACAGGCCATGACAGGTGGGGAAAGCGGTGTTTAACCCGGGAGAAAATTTAAGCGAGCAGGAAAGGGAGCGGCTGCGGGACGTCATCAACCGCCTGCTGGCCGTAAACTTCTTAAACAAAGAGCAGGAAAGGGAACGCTACCTGACGGCGCGGCGTCACCGCCAGGCACTGGAGGATTTTTTCCGTTTCCTGGGCTGGGAGATGGTCTTTGACGACCGCCATGAGTGTATTTTCGTTATGGCTCCGGAGGCGGGATGTCGGCGCAACCTCACCCGGGAGGAGAGCATCTGGCTCCTGGTCCTCCGGCTTATCTACCAGGAAAAGCGCCAGGGCCTTTCTTTGAGCGAATACCCGGTGACCACCCTCCACGAAATCCGGGCCAAGTACGAAGCCTTCCGCCTGCCCCTTTTTAATAAAACCAGGCTGCAGGAACTGGTGCGCCTGGGTACCCAGTATAAGCTCCTGGAACCCCTGGATGATGACCTCAGTTCCGATGACTGCGCCTTCCGCCTGTTTCACACCCTTCTTTACGCCGTCCAGGCGGATACGGTGGAGAAGTTACATCAAAAGATAGCTAACTACGAACAGGGAAGGGAGGTTGCGCCGGATGAAATGGCTGCGCCGCCTGCGGCTGATTAACTGGCACTACTTTCACGACGAAACCCTGGAGTTCGGCCGCCAGACCCTCATCGCCGGCCGCAACAGCGCCGGTAAGTCGACCATCATCGATGCCCTGCAGGTACTGCTGGTGGCCAACCAGCGCCAGATCCGCTTCAATTCGGCGGCCCATGACGAGGCGCGGCGTTCCCTCATCAGCTACCTGCGGGGCAAAACCGGGGGCGAGGACCGCAAGTACCTGCGGGAAGGGGATTTCACCAGCTATATTGTGGCCGAGTTTTATGATGAAGAAAAAAAAGAACCCTTTGTCGTCGGCGCAGTGCTGGACGTCTACGGCGACGACACCGTCGACGACGAGTACTTCATCCTGGCGGGAGTGCGACTGGCCGATCTTGATTTCTGGAGCCCGGCGGAACGCTGGAAAAACCGGGAAGAGTTCCACCGCTACTGCCAGAAACTGCCCGGCCGCCATATTTTCGAGCGCAGCAAGGCGGGCTACCAGAAGGCCCTTTTAAACCGTTTGGGTCAGCTGGGCGATCGCTTTTTCCCCGTTTTCGTTAAGGCCCTCTCCTTTAAACCCATCCAAAACGTGCGCGACTTCGTCTACCAGTATATCCTGGACGAGAAGGAACTGCAGCTGGACCTTTTGCGGCAGAACTTTGAGATTCACGAGCGCTACCGGGCCGAGCTGGAAGCCCTGGAAGAAAGGCGGCAGAAGCTGGAAGAAATCTGCCGCCAGTATGAAACCTTTGCCCGCCTGCGGGACACAGTTGCCGTTCAGGAGTACGTCATCCGCGGCTTAAGACACGCCCGGGAGGCGGAGCTGCAGCAGCAGCTGGAAGAAGGGATCGGTTTCCTGGCAAACGAGGCGGAACGGCTGGGCCGCGAGCTGGAACTGGCGCGAGCCGGGCAGCAGGAAGCCAGGGAGAAGGCTCAAATAGCCTATCAAAAATGGCAGGGGCATGAGTTAAAGCAGCGGGAGCAGGAGCTGCAGGAAGGTCTGGCCCGCCTGGATAAGGAATTGAAAGAGCATGAGGCGATGCTGGCAGTCCTGCGCCAGACCGTTGAAAGGGAAAAGGCCCTGCTGGCCGCCCTTGAGGCGACGGAAGAGGATGAATACTGGCAGTGGCAGCCGGGGGAACGGGAATACCTGGCACGGGCCCGGGATCTTTTTGCCGGGCTGCTCCCTGCCGGTGATCCCGGTTGGCTCCCCGGGGAAGATACCTTGGCCGCGGTGCGCGAAGCGGGCCTTTTCCTGGCCGGGGTATACAGCCGCTGCGCCCTGGCGGCCGGCCGTTTGGAAGACCGTCTGACCCTGCTGGAGCGGCAAAGGGTGGAACTGGAAGGCCAGATCCGCGACCTGGAAAATAAAAAGCGGCCTTACCCCCAGAGCGTCGTTAACCTCAAAAGGCTGCTGGAGGAGCGCCTCAAAGGGCGTTCGCCGGTGTGGATTTTCTGCGAGGAAATGGATATTAAAGACGAAGGCTGGCGGGACGCCATCGAGGGCTACCTCCACACCCAGCGTTTCGACCTGCTGGTAGAGCCGGCCTTTTTTGCCGAGGCCCTGGCCCTTTATGAGCGGGAAAAGAAAAACCTTCAAGTTGAAGGCGCCGGGCTGGTGGATACGGAGAAAGAACAGAGGTACCTGGGCACCGCCCGGGAGGGCTCCCTGGCGGAGGAAATGGTGACGGCTAACCCGGTAATCCAGGCCCACGTCGACCACCTCCTGGGCCGGGTGATGAAGGCCAGGGACGAGCAGGACCTGCGCCGCTTTTCCACGGCCATCACCAGGACCTGTATGTCCTATCACAACCTTGTGGCCAGGCAGCTGGAGAAACACCGCTACGCCGTGCCCTACATCGGCGCCCGGGCCATCGCCCGTCAATTGGAGATCAAGCGGCAGGAGCTGGCGGAAACAAAGGAGCAAATCGCGAAGCTGCGGCGCCGCAGGGAGGAACTGGCGGAATGGCTGGAGCGGCTGTCCGATAAAAAATCCCTCTACGCCGGCATGGCCGAAAAGCTGGACCTCCCGGCCCGCATCCGCCGTTTGGAAGAGGAGCGGGCTTCTCTGGCCGCCGAGCTGGAGCGGCTGGACCTGGGGGAGGTGGAGCGGTTAAAGGAAGAGTATTTCTACTGGGACTGCCGCGAAAAAGAGCTGTTGAACAAGATTACCGAAATCAGCGGCCTGAAAAAAAGCCGCGAGAACGAATTGAACCAGAAGCAGACGGAGCTCTACCTGCAGGAGGGAAAGGTGCGGGAGGCCCTGGCTTTCTGGCAGGCCTGGCGGGAACAGTATCCCGCAGAGCTCCTGCCCCGGGCCGAGGAACGGTGGCGGGAAATAGAGGGGCAGGATTTACCTACGGCCAACAAGCTGGTCAACTGGGAGAACAGCCAGAAGGGCAACATCACCAGGCGCGAGCAGGAATACCAGCGCCTGCGCGACCTGCGCCATGAATACAACCTGCGCTACACTTACAGCGCCGACCCCGGCGCCGCCGACAATGAAGCCTACCAGTCCCTGCTGGCGGGAATTGCCACGGTGGATATACCCCGCTACCGGGAAAAACTGGCCGAGGCTCTGCGCCAGTCGGAGGAAGAATTTAAATCCCATTTTATCTACAGGCTCCGCGAGGCCATCGAAGCGGCACGGCGGGACTTCAACGAGCTCAACTACGCCCTGAAAAACTTCCCCTTCCACGAGGACCGCTACCACTTTGAGATTAAGCCCAGCGAGAGGTACCGGCGTTTTTATGACGTTATCATGGACCCGGGGATTATGGAGCAGGGCTCCCTCTTTGAGCTGCCCGACGACGATCGGGCGGCCGTCCTCCATGAGCTTTTTGAGAAGCTCATTCGCGGTGAGGCCGGCGATCTGGAAGAATTCACCGATTACCGCAACTACCTGGACTTCGACATCGTGGTCACCAGCGGCGACCACCGGTATTCCTTTTCCCAGGTGCTGCGGGAAAAATCGGGCGGCGAAACCCAGACGCCCTTTTATGTGGCCATCCTGGCCTCCTTCAACCACCTTTACAACACGGGCAAGACCATCCGCCTGGTGGTGTTCGACGAAGCTTTCAACAAAATGGACGAAGAGCGCATCCAGACCAGCCTCCGCCTTATCAAGCGGATGAATCTGCAACTCATTGCCGCTGTGCCCGACGAGAAGATGCAGCACATGGCGCCGGAGGTGGATACCACCCTGCTGGTCCACCGCAGCGGTTTCCGCTGTTTTGTAGACATGGTCAGCCGCCAGGAAATCCTGGCCATGGAGGAAGCGGCGGCAGGGAGTGAAGGGGGTGTAAACGTTGAGCGTGAAGGGCGCGAATCTGAAGGAATATTACCGCTACAAGATTCTCTCTTTGCTGCTCGGTAAATATGAAGCTAGCCGCTCCTTTCAAACGGGAACGCCGGGCAAGCAGCGGCCCCAGTTCGCCATGGAGAGGAGCCCCCTGGCCGACGATTATTTTGACGAGATGGACCACCGCAAAAGGGAGGCCATCCATGCCGCCCTGGATGAGCTTGCGTCTGCCGGTGTGGTGGAGGTCACCTGGCCCCGCTTCCAGGAAGGACGCCGCGTGGAAAAGGTGTATTTAAACTTCGCGGCCATCCCTCGGGCCTACGACCTGGCAGGAATGGAACCCCTGGCACAACGGTTGGAAAGGATGCGCCATATTCTGGCACCCCTGGCCGACCACCCCTGGGAGTGGGTGCGGCGGTGGTGGGCGGAAGTGGACGGTGCCTTGGCCGCCCGGCGGGCGGCAGGACTTGATTTAAACGACGGGGAAGGTTATGAAAACCTTGTCAGGGTGCTTGATGCCCTGCCGGGTCTGGAAGACAGCATGCCGGAGCGCATCTTCAGCCAGCGGGTGCTGGGGGATTCCAAGGCCTTCGAGCAGGGGGTGAAAAAGCGGCTGCTGTCCCTGCTTAAAAGTCACGGGCCGGAGGAATATGAAACCGATGCCGAGTACCTGGACAGCGTCGGCCTGACAGACAATCCCCAAATGGTGCTGGCGGCTGGCCCCTTTACTTTTAAGGCGGGAAATGCGGTTTGGGACGCCGGGGGTTTGCCGGGCGGCCTGGGCTTGTCCGTTCACACGGTGCGGGCCATGGAAATAACGAGTGTGGCCGCTCCACGGGTTCTCCTGGTGGAGAACCTGGCCAGTTATCATCAGGTCGTGCAGAAGTTTTGTCTGGCGGAAGCCGGGAGACGGGAATGCGGAGGGGAAGGGCACCCGGCGGCAGGGCGCCCTGCCGTCCTGGCGGTATATACCGGCGGCTTTCCCCACCGCGGCGTAAAGCTTTTTCTGCGCCGCCTCAAGGAGTACCGGGAAAACCCTGCAACTGGATCCAAGCCCCCGGTCTACCACTGGGGCGATATGGACTACGGCGGCATCCGCATTTACGAATACATTCGCCGCAATTTCATACCCGACTTGCGGCCTTACCTTATGGACGTGGATACTTACAACAGGTATTTGCATACCGGCATACCCTTCGGCGACGAATATGCTGCCAGGCTCCGTCAACTTATGGATGACGACGTTTATTACACCTGGCGTCCTCTAATTCAGGAAATGCTCGTGCACCGCCGGTGGGTCGAACAGGAGGGTATTGACGACTTCTAGGCCGGATGTTGGAAGAAACTTCAGGCAAGGGACGGGGACCTGCTCAAGGCAGCGAGAAGACCCGAGAATAATCCGGAGGCCGAGGAGGAATAGGAGCCAAGCCGGCAGGGATAAGGGGGCGCGAAAGGGATTGGATTCCTTTACTGGGGGTCGCCTTCGTCTCTTTTCTTGGAGGGAAAAGTCTTGCGGGCCGCGGGGATAAGTCCCCTCAGAAAGAAGGCCGGAACTCTTCCGCCCGCTTTCTTGCGGATGAAGTGATAGGCCAGGCCACCCACCAGCAGAAGGCCGCCGTAGCCGACGAGGGGGAAGAGGAAGGCCACCAGCCGGGAGAACCCCGACTGGGCGGCTATCAAGGCGACGGCACTGGCTATGACCGCCAGATAGGAAAACCGGTTGCTGTCCGATTCGGCCAGGCGAGCGGTAAAGCCGTAAAGGCTACTGACGGCGGTCGTGTAAATTTCTGCCAGGAGAATGACGCTATACAAGGTGCGGGCCACGGGAGCTAAGACTCCTGCTATCTGAAGCATGGGTACTTCCCAGGCGATGACGTCGGGAGCTGTCGCCAGGAGGGCTAAGGTGATGGCCCCGGCTCCCAGACCAAGGCCCGTTCCTCCCAAAGCGGCGCCGGGGAGGAGATTTTCCTTCCGGCTTAAGCTCCCCAACGGTGCCAGTACTGCTACCGACAGGACCAGGTTATAAGAAGCGTAAAGGAGGGCGGCCAAGGGCCAGAAAGGTGCTGCCGCTCGGGGCACGTCCGACCAGGCGAGATTGGCCAGTACAGAAGATGGGTTGGTGAAGATGGCGAATAAGCTTACCCCCAGGACCGTGGCCAGCAGGGCGGGCGCGACGAAGCTAATGGCGTTAATAACCTGGCCGATGCCCAGTAGCACCGTAGCCAGGGTGACTGCGATCAATATACTACTACCGAGAAGGGCAGGGAGGTGATACTCCTCCCGAAAAATAGCGCCGGCGCCGGCGGCCATGACGGCCAGGGCGCCGAAAAGGAAAAAGGTGGTGATCCCGTCTACCAGTTTACCTACCAGCGGCCCTCCTGCGTGGCGGATGACAGGCAAATGAGAACGGGCTTGCAGGCTGTGACCCATTAGCAGGACGGCGTAGCCCAGAACGATGAAAAGGACCGTGGCCAGAGCCAAGCCCAAAAGGCCCTGTAGGCCGAAATAGGCGAAGAACTGGAGCACCTCTTGGCCGGAGGCGAAGCCCGCCCCGACTACGGTGCCTACATAGGCGGCGGCAATTTTGAGGGCAGAATACTTTTTGTCGGCCATGCTACAGTTATTTTGCCTGCCTAGGAGCCTTCTTAAACATAAGCTTTGTCGAGGGGAACCCGGGCGGGCAAGGCCAGCTGTAGACGTTTTTCCACTTGCGACCAATCCACTATGTGCCACCAGGCCTCGACGTAGTCCCGCCGCCGGTTTTGGTAGTCCAGGTAATAGGCGTGCTCCCATACGTCGAGTACCAGTACGGGAATTACGCCCCACTGGGTTAAGTCCTGGTGTTTTTCGGCGGTTAAGATCTCCAGCCGCCGCCAAAAAGGTTGCCAAACCAGAAGGGTCCACCCGGAAGCTTCCACATCTACGGCGGCGCGGGTGAACTGTTCCCGGAAAGTAGGCCAGCTTCCGAAATATCTCTCCAGGTATTGACGTGCCAGTCCAAAGGGCTCCCGGATACCACCGGGCCCCATGGTGGTCCAGTAAATACTATGGAGGATGTGGCCGGAGCCGTGGAAGGCCAGCTCCCTTTCCCAATGCTTTACCAGGGAAAAGTCGCCTCTCTGCCGGGCCTCGGAGAGTTTTACCTCGGCGTTGTTCAGTCCTTGTACGTAAGACAGGTGGTGGCGGTCGTGGTGAATCTGTACGGTGGTAGCACTAATATAGGGTTCTAAGCCGTTATAGGGGTAAGGTAAGGGCGGCAGCCGGTGGTGCCCGGGCGGAAGATATGCGGGTAAACCTTGGCTTGCTTCCTGGTCTTTCATCTTTAGTGCTCTCCTTCTCCCATTAAAACAAATAATGGTCTTTTACATCCTATGCCGGCCGTCCTATACCGTGACATGTCCTTGGGAGCTTTGCGTTTCCTGACCTTAAAGCCCGGACCCGCAATCCGGTATAACCCCAAAGCCTTTTCCGTTTTTGCCGAAAGGGCCGGTGAGATTCCGGGTCGCTGGAATTAAGGAGGGAGGAGGTGGTTTATTATGCTAGAATGGAATAGAGAAGGGCTAGGGCTCCTGCGATTTGGGAGAGGACAAGAAACAATAGATAGGTGGTGCGGAAAAGGATGAGCGGCCCATCGGGGACGGTTTCCAGGGTGGCGGATATATTAAAGGAGTCCCGCAAGACCATAGTGTTGACCGGTGCCGGGGCCAGCACGGAAAGCGGGATCCCGGACTACCGGAGCAAGGGGACCGGCTTGTGGGAGAAGTATGATCCCATGGAGAAGGCCAGCCTGGAAGCCCTGCTTTCAGACCCGGCAGAGTTCTACCGGTTCAATCTGCCGCGCTGGTGCGAGTACGCGGCGGCCGAGCCCAATATAACCCACCGGGCCCTGTACCAGCTGGAAAGGAAGGGATACATCCACTGCATTATCACCCAGAACATCGACGGACTCCACCGCAAAGCAGGGTCCCAAAGGGTTTGGGAGGTCCACGGGCACTTGCGTACCTGCCGCTGCCTGGACTGCGCGGCCGGTTACCCCTTCCATGAGCTCACCAGCCAGTTCAACCGGGGAACTAACCCGCCCCGGTGCCCAAAGTGTAACGGTTTGCTGCGGCCGGACGTGGTGCTCTTTGGCGATCCTATGGGTGACGATTACTACCGGGCCTGGGAAGAAATGCACGGGTGCGAGACGCTGATGGTAGTCGGCAGCAGTCTGCAGGTATACCCGGTGGCCGATCTTCCCCGCCTGGCCGGGAAGCTGGTCATAATCAACAAGGAGCCCACCCCGTGGGACGCCAAAGCCCAAGTGGTAGCCCATGAACAGGCGGGGTCCTTTTTCCGCGAACTGTTGGAGGCCCTGGGAATCGAGGACCTGTGATGGGATGACAATTATCGAGGCCAGGTGGAGGAAAATTTTGCGGAACCGAAAAAGGGGGAACAACGTCTAAATAGATAAAAAAGAAAAGAGGAGTCGACTCCGGGGTGGGGCAGATAGTCAGATATATTGTCGATCATTGGTCTTTGACAGCCGGTTTCATGCTGCAGCCTTGGGCGGCATGGAGCGCGGGGCTTCTGCGGCTGAGGCTGGCGGTGGTGGCGGCCCTTCCGTTAGTCCTTCTTTTCCTTTGCAGCGGAGCGGACCGGCAGGCGGCGGGGGCACAAGGAGGAGCCGTGGGGGGGAAGATACATACCATCCACCAGCCCCCTGTAGACCCTGCGCCGGCGACTCCGTCCCCGGCCGGCGGGGCGTCTTCTGGGAGGGGGACAGGCGGTCATCCCTCTTCCCCTCCGACGCCCCGGCCTCCCGTCGAGGACCATGGAGCCCCGGCAGCCCCTACTCCTGGGGAGCCGGAAAGGGATGTTTCCCCACCCGGCGCGGATGCCGGGGTGGAACCTCCGCCCGGAATAGGGGGACAGTTCAAGGGTCAGCCTGTGCGGGAGGTGCCCGGCGCGGGACGGTGGGTGGCCCTCACCTTTGATGATGGCCCCGTCCCCGGGTGGACCGAGCGCTATCTTCGGGCCTTGGAGGCCGCCGGAGCTCCGGCCACTTTCTTCATGGTGGGCAGGCAGGCGGAAGCCTATCCTGCCCTGGTGAAGGCCGTCCAGGCCGGCGGCCACCAGGTAGCCAGCCACTCCTGGCGCCATGCCGATCTCAGTAAAGCCACCCGGGAGGCAATCGAGGAAGACCTCCTCCGGACTGCGACGGTACTCCAGGCCATCACCGGCCGGCCCGTGGAATACTTCCGGCCTCCCTACGGCGCCGTGGGCCCCAACCTGATGGCCGTGGCGGCTAAACTGGAGCTAAAAATGGTGACCTGGAATATCGATCCCCGTGACTGGTCGAGGCCTGCTCCAGAGGTCATAATAGAGCACGTAATGTCCCGCATAGGCGACGGCAACATCATTCTCCTCCATGAATCCCTTTCCGGCACCCTGGCGGCCTTGCCCCGTTTAATCGAAAGGCTGAGGAGTCAAGGCTATGAATTGGTAACCGTATCTGACCTAATGACGTGTTCTTCCGCTGCGGCCGCCAAGTAAAGGTTGAAGTTACTTCTCGACTTACTCTCGTTTCATGCCCCTTACCAGCACTATAGGGGTGCCCTGGTCGGCCGAGCCGGCCAGGAGATCCGCCAGGGTGGCGGCAATGCTCACCAGCCTGCGCGGTGTAGTGCCGAGGTCGCTCTGCTCCTCCCTAGTTTCTGCTACGAGACGGGCAATCTCCTCGCGGCTGTAACCTTTGTTGTAGAGGGTATCTACCACCAGCTTGAGCTTCTTGCCGGTCCTGAGTCTTAAGTCCCGCATGCCCTCGGAAACCCCTAGGGCAGGATAGGGGTCGGCCAGTTCGTAAATACCGGTATCCGGATCCTTGTAGGCGCCGTCGCCGAAAATAAGGACCTCTACTTCCTTACCAGTATCCTTAAGGATCCGTTCCCGTATCTCCTCCGCAGTTCCGTCGGTATCCTCCGGCAAAAGCTTTAGGATGCCCTTTTCATAATCGGAAACATTGGAGCCGATGACTCCCCACGGGGAAGGCCCGATTTCGTCCAGGGTTTTTACCGGAACTTTAGCTCCCAGGGCCAAGAACAGATCCCGCCGCTCCTTGCGGTGGTGGACTTCACCCAGGATTATCCCGTCTAGATACCCTAGTTCATAGACTTTAAGGGGATTGTTGGTAAAGATTATGTCGCCTTGGGCGCCGGCTTCTTGGATAACTTCGGAATAAAGTCGGCGGTAGTCGATGCCAGTAATGGGGTGGCAAAACACCTCGTTGGGCAGTTCCCGTCCGTGGATAACTTCCTCTTCCGTAAAAGCGCCCAGCAGCTCGCTAAAGGATACCTGCTGCAGGGGCTCTCTGTCTCCCTCCAAATACCGCCGGGCCTCGAAAAGGACGAATTCCCTCCGGCCGAGGTCTACTCCTGCCGCCAGGGCCTGGCCGGCCTCCGGCATGTCTGCCTGGATTTCCACGGCCTTCCGTGCCGCCCTTTCGTGTTCCACGAAGGTGACTTCCAGAGGAGCCAGGACGCCTTCCGGGGTCCGCACGGTGATATCGGCGATCCCGCTCCCCAGGATTTTTCTCATGCCCACGATGCTGTAGCCTAAGGATTGAAGGGTGAGGGCAGCTATTACTTCCCGGATGAGTATGTTCAAATAGGGTGTACCACCCCGGGCCGAGGACAGGTGTTTGTAAAGCATTTTGAGTCCCAGCCGGACCTGGGCTAGCTCAGCGTCTATGACCTGGTTCCCCACTTCGTCTGCTGGAACGGGGAAAGCCACTATAACCCTGCCTCCCTGGCTGGCCATGGCTATGGCCCTTAATACCAGGGCGAAGCGATTGCGGCTGGCAATGGGGTACACTACGGCCAGGGTGCTCTTGGGTTTTAGCCCGAAGATGTCCCTTATCTGCTCCGCCAGCTCGTGGCAACTCACGTACCGGTTCTGGGAACGGGCGACGACCGCTTCGGTCACGCAGACTATGTCCCCGTCTTCCACTATGCCTCGTACGGCCTCCGCTACCGTAGCGGCGATGTCGTCGTGGGGCAGGATGAGCCCTGTTTTAACCGCCAGTACCTGCGCAGCTACGCGTTCTCCGTACTCTTTCACCAAGCTTCTCATCCCTTTGCCATAAGGATTTTTCCACCATAACTTTACACCTCGTTCCGCTTTAAGGCAAGCTCCCTCCTTAAGGTTTTTGAACCTGGAGCCCGGGCGAACTGGGTGGTAGAATATAAGGGAGTTATGTATAACGAGCGAATACCTCCGGAAAGGGGTGGCGGGTCATGGGAAAAATCGGCTTCATCGGGTTGGGCATCATGGGTAAGCCCATGAGCAAGAATCTCCTCAAGGCTGGCTATAAGTTGGTGGTGCATAACAGGAGCCGGGCCGCCGTGGAGGAATTGGTGGCGGCCGGGGCGGAAGCCGCCGGTTCCCCCCGCGAGGTGGCCGAGCGGTGTGATAAGTTTATCACCATGCTCCCCAATTCCCCTGAAGTAAGGGAAGTCGCCCTGGGACCTAAGGGTCTTATCGAGGGGGCACGGCCGGGCTCCATACTCATCGACATGAGCTCCATCGATCCCTACGTAACCCGGGAGATAGCGGCCGAGCTGGCCAAAAAGGGGATCCGCATGCTGGATGCACCGGTGAGCGGCAGCGAGCCCAAGGCCATCCAGGGCACCCTGGCCATTATGGTGGGGGGGAAAGAAGAAGATTTTGCCGAATGTTATCCCCTCCTTAAGGCCATGGGAAGCTCCGTGGTGCGGGTAGGGGACATAGGGGCCGGCAACGTGGCCAAACTGGCCAACCAAATAATCGTAGCCTTAAATATGGCCGCCGTATCCGAAGCCCTGGTGCTGGCCGCCAAGGCCGGGGTGGATGCCGAGGTCCTTTACCGCGCCATAAGGGGAGGGCTGGCGGGGAGTGCGGTGTTGGACATGAAGGCTCCGGCCATTATGAACAGGAACTTTAAGCCGGGTTTCCGGGTAAACCTGCACATAAAGGATCTGGCCAATGCCCTGGCCGCGGCCCGCGGGATAGGGGTTCCCCTGCCCTTGACGTCTCTGGTCATGGAGATCTTCCAATCCGTTAAGGTGGACGGGTTCGGTGAGGAGGACCACAGCGCCCTTGTGCGCTTCTATGAGAAAATGGCTAAAGTAGAAGTGAGAAAGGAGGCGGGGGTAGGCGAAAACGCCGAGGGGAAGGAGGGTGTTGCAAGGTAGCCCCTTGGGGGCGGGACCGGGCGAGAAGGTCTCTGACAAAGTTCCGGGCAATAACCCTTGGCGAGGGGGCCCCGCCGCGGTACCGGCCGGCCTCCCTCGCGTTGGGGGAAATATTTTTGTTTTAGGCTCCCCTGCGCTCCCTACCGGTATCCTGGGGCAAAATAAGGTTGAGAATAAGGGCTACCAAACAGGCTACCACGATTCCCGAACCGCCGAAGATGAGTTTTACCCCCTCGGGGAAATATTTTAAGGCGTCGGGAACGCTGCCCAGGCCCATACCCGTCCCCAGAGCTACGGCTATAACCAGGAGATTCCTCCGGTTCAATTCGGCCTGGCTTATCAGTACGATACCGGAGGTGGCGATCATGGCGAACATAATGATGGCGGCCCCTCCCAGTACCGATTGGGGCATTACGGCGATGATCGCGCCCAACTTGGGGAAAAGGGAGGCGGCTATGAGGAACAGGCTACCTATGGTTACCACGTGCCGGCTCATAACCCCGGTGAAGGATACCAATCCCACGTTTTGGCTGTAGGAAGTGTTGGGCAGGGCGTTAAAAAGGGCCGCAAAGCTGCTGGCCAATCCGTCGGCCACTACGCCGCCCGAAAGCTCCTTGTCGGTGGCCTCCCGGCCGGCGCCGCCCATGGTGATCCCCGATATATCTCCTACTGTTTCCACTGCGGTTACGATATACATGATGAGCATGGCCAGAATGGCCGGCAAGGGAAAGGTCATACCGTATTTTAAGGGCGTGGGGAAGGCAAACCACCCGGCTTCGGCGACGGGGGTAAAGTTTACCTTACCCATCAAAATAGCCACCACATAACCTACAATAATTCCCATCAAAATAGCGGCCGCCCGGAGAAAACCCTTACCGTACTGGTGGAAGATGATAGTGGTGACCAGCACTAGACCGGCCAGGAACAAGTTGGCCGGGGAGCCGAAATCCGGGGCGCCTACGCCTCCGGCCGCATAATTAATACCCGTGGGCAGCAGGGACAGCCCGATAGTCAGCACTACGGTACCGGTTACCAGGGGTGGGAAATATTTGCGCAGGGTTCGCAAGAATCCTCCCAGGACGGCCTCGAAAAAGCCGCCGACGAAGGACGCGCCGAGGATGGCGGAGAAACCGTACTGTTTGCCGATGGCCAGGCAGGTGGGCAAAAAGCCGAAACTGGTGCCCATAACAATGGGCAGGCCCGCTCCCACTGGGCCGATAGGCCTGGCCTGGATGAGGGAAACTACGCCGGCCACGAACATAGCGGACTGGATTAAGAAGGCCCTTTCTCCCACCGTCATTCCCAGGGCCCCGGCAATAATGATGGGGACGGTGATATTGCCGGCGAACATGGCCAATACGTGCTGCAATCCCAGGGGAACGGCCTCTTTCAGCGGCGGCATTTCGTCGACATCGTACACCGGCTCAATGACTTTTCTGGATGTTAGCGTCTTGTTCTCCAATACTCCTACCTCCCTGTGATACGGTTATTTTCCCTGAAGCGATAGATACTAAAGGTCCTCGCCGAGGCATCCCTTCCTTTCCTCTGTTTAATATTGTTTAATATAATTTGACGTTTTTTATTTAAATCCTTCTTCAGCAACGATAAAAATTGAATAAAACTTGACGGCAGGGAAGCTATTTAATTCGCACTGTAATCTTCGGCTGGTCAGACGGAAGACCTACCCCAGGCCGGGGGAAGGGGCGTACCCGGCCCCACGTTTTTCACCTTTGCCAGTATTAGCATGAGCGCTCCGCAGTTGGCCCCCCGCTTGGGTGTTGTGGGGATGGCCCTTTTCATCCAACCCAGTACCTGAGTTATCCCCAGTTTTGATCCTGGCCTGCTTGGCTTTCGCTCGCAAAGGCCTCCCTCGCGGGCAGGACTTTTGCTTGGCTCAAGGCTCCGGCAGGCTTCCCGGCAGGATTT
>LDZR01001750.1_pt1 | contig 18978 bp, 23 predicted proteins | sample 615371 | NCBI WGS metagenome assembly LDZR01 (sample SAMN03408294, study PRJNA278302) | terrestrial metagenome | isolation source: oil reservoir sample K2 | place: USA: Alaska, North Slope, Kuparuk formation | collected 2013
ACCCGAGCGGTAGCCAAACTTAACGAGGCCGAAAGCGGAGGCGGACCCGAGGGCATGGATGCCCGAGGCCGGCAACTGAGGCAGGATGCTTAAATTCTGCCGGGAAGTCCGCCGGAGCTTGAGGCCGAGCGCTAGTTTGGCCCGCGAGGGTTTGCGGAGCGAGCGTAAGCCAAAGCAGGCCAGAATCAAAACTGGAGGCGCGCCGGTCGGTGAACTCTTTGCAGGGGTATGGCATCTGTGCTATACTAAAATAGCTTTGATTCCGTACCCCGGAGGTGAAATCCAGTGAAACCCGACATTCATCCTCCCTACGACAAGGCGCGCATTGTCTGCGCTTGCGGCAACGTAATCGAGACCCGCTCCACCAAGAAGGAGATCCGGGTAGAGGTTTGCTCAAACTGCCACCCCTTCTATACGGGGACGCGGCAGCGGGTGGTGGAACGCGGTGGCCGGATCGAACGCTTCAGGAAGAAATACGGCCGGTAAAGGAGGAAGGCGGAGCCCCAGGCTCTGCTTTTTCCTATGGAGCAGGCCGGAATTCCAGTACGGCGGCCAGGCCGTTATCGAAGGCGTCATGATGCGGGGCCCCCGCCGGCTGGCGGTGGCCGTCCGGCGTCCGGCAGGGGACATCCTGGTGGAGTCCCAGGCCTTTACTTCCTGGGCGGCACACCACCCGGTTTTAAGATGGCCCTTTTTTCGGGGGATCGTAGCCCTCATCGAATCCCTGGTGCTGGGGATCCGTTACCTCAGTCTTTCGGCCAACTGGGCCCTGGAAGAAGAAGGGGAGGAGCTCACCACCCGGGACCTCGTCCTCACCGTGGGCCTGGCCCTGGTGGTGGCTGTGGCCCTTTTCGTCTTGTTGCCGGCGGCTCTGGCCGTGCTTTCCCGGAAAATGCTGCCCTTTTACGGGCAGAACCTTTTGGAAGGGGGTTTGCGGCTGGCCCTCTTCTTGGCGTATGTTTGGGCCATTTCCCGGGTAAGGGAGATTCAGAGGGTATTTCAATACCACGGAGCCGAGCATAAAGTCATCAACGCCCTGGAGGCAGGCGAAGACCTAAAGGTGGAGAAGGTGCGTCCCTATTCCACCCTCCATCCCCGCTGTGGCACCAGTTTTCTCCTCCTGGTCCTGGTTCTAACCGTGGTGTTTTTCTCCTTTTTGGGGGAGGGGGGCCTGCTGTGGCGGCTGGCCTCCAGGCTGGTGCTGCTGCCCGTGGTGGCCGGGGTGGCCTACGAAATTATGAAATTTTCCAGCCGCCATATAGATTCCCTCCTGGTGCGGGTAGCGGTGGCCCCGGGCCTGTGGTTGCAGCGGCTTACCACCCGGGAGCCCGACGACGATATGCTGGAAGTGGCCTTAAAGGCCCTTATGGCCGCCCGGGAGGAGGATACCGCCGGAGGAGGTGAGGAAAGTGCTGGAGAGGCTGCAGGAGCTGGAAGACAAGTATGAAGAACTGGCCAGGCTTATGACGGACCCCGAGGTAGTGACGGACCCGGCCCGCCTGCAGAAGACGGCCAAAGCCCACGCCGAACTCGAGGAGATAGTGACCACCTTCCGGCGTTACCGCCGGGTGGAAGGGGATCTGGCCGCGGCCCGGGAGATGCTGGAGAAGGAGCAGGACCGGGAATTTGCGGAACTCCTCAAGGAAGAGATAGAAACTTTGGAGGAAGAAAGGGAAGACTTAAAGCAGCGGCTCAAGATTCTCCTGCTACCCAAGGACCCCAACGACGAAAAGAACATCATTATGGAAATCCGTGCGGGCGCCGGGGGAGAAGAGGCGGCCCTCTTTGCCGCCGACCTTTTCCGCATGTACCAGCGTTACGCCGAAAACAAAGGCTGGCGGACGGAAATAATGGACTCCCATCCTACGGAGCTGGGCGGTTTCAAGGAAATTATCCTTTTTATAGAGGGGCGGGGGGCCTATAGCCGCCTCAAGTTCGAGAGCGGCGTGCACCGGGTCCAGCGTATCCCGGTGACCGAGTCCGGCGGCCGCATTCATACTTCGACCGCCACCGTGGCCGTGCTGCCGGAGGCGGAAGAAGTGGACGTCGAGATCAAGCCCGAAGACCTGCGCATCGATATTTTCTGCTCCAGCGGCCACGGAGGCCAGTCGGTCAACACCACTTATTCGGCCGTCCGCATTACCCATTTGCCCACCGGCTTGGTGGTGAGCTGCCAGGACGAGAGGTCCCAGCTCAAGAACAAAGAAAAGGCCCTCAAAGTCCTGCGGGCGCGGCTTTTAGATATGGCCCGCTCCCAGCAGCAGGACGAACTGGCGGCCGTCCGGCGTTCCCAGGTGGGTACGGGAGACCGCAGCGAGCGGATCCGCACTTATAATTTTCCCCAGAACCGGGTTACCGACCACCGCATCGGCCTAACCCTGCACCGGCTGGATACGGTGCTGGACGGCGACCTGGACGAAATCATTGAAGCCCTGATCACCAGCGACCAGGCGGAACGGCTGAAGCAGATGGAGGGTAAATAAGGGCTTGGCCGGGGACGAAAGGAATAGAGGGTTCGCGGAGGTGACCCTGGGGGAAGCCCTTAAGGAAGCAACCTCCCGTCTGAGACAGGCCGGCGTAGAGGAGCCGCGGCTGGAGGCAGAGATCCTCCTGGCCGCCGTCACCGGCCTGACCAGGCCCCGGCTGCTGGCCCGGTTGCACGAACCGGTCGGCGCGGAGAACCTGAGGCGATACTTCCGCTTGGTGGCCCGGAGGAGCCGGGGTTACCCCCTCCAGTACCTCACGGGCCGGCAGGAGTTTATGGGGCTGACCTTCAAGGTTACGTCGGACGTATTGATCCCCCGGGGGGATACGGAGGTCCTGGTAGAGGCGGTCCTCGACCGGGTTGCCGGGGAAAGACCCTGGCGGGCGGCCGATGTGGGCACCGGCAGCGGCGCCATCGCCGCCAGCCTGGCCTACTATCTCCCCGGAGCCTTTATATATGCCCTGGACATCAGCGGAGCGGCTTTAAGGGTGGCGGCGGAGAACGCCCGGCATTTGGGAGTGATAGATAGAATTTGCTTCCTGCAAGGGGACCTTCTGGAACCCCTTTTGGGGCTGCAGGAGGTGGGCCGTTATGGTCTTGACGCGGTGGTGGCCAATCTCCCCTATATTCCCACCGGGGAGTTGAGGAGACTGCCGCGGGAGGTGCGCCGCGAGCCCCGTGCGGCCCTGGACGGCGGACCGGACGGCCTGGAGCTGTACCGCCGCCTCCTGCCCCAGGCGGCCGCCCTCTTAAAACCGGGGGGACTGCTGGCCGTGGAAATAAGCCCCGAACAGGTTGGGGCCATGAGCCGATTGGCCGCGGACCTGGGGGACTACACCGTCGAGGAAATTATCGAGGATTACGCCGGCCGGCCCCGGTGCTTCCTGGCCCGGCGGCGGGAGGAGGACAGGCCCCGGGCCGGCCCCGGTGAGAAGCTATTTTCTGGGTAGAGGTGAGGCCTGTGCCTGCCGGCAAACGGACCAAATACATCAAAATCGATCCCCAGGTGCCGGAACTCCATAAAATACGCCTGGCGGCCCGGATACTGCAGCGGGGCGGGGTGGTGGCCTTCCCCACGGAGACCGTATACGGCCTGGGGGCCAACGCCCTGGATCCCTATGCCGTGCGCCGTATTTTCCGGGCCAAGGGGAGGCCCCAGGACAACCCCCTTATCGTCCACGTGGCCGGCCTCAAGATGGTCAAGGCTCTAACGGCGAACCTCCCCTCCAGGGCCCTGGAACTCATGCGGCGTTTCTGGCCCGGCCCCCTGACCCTGGTGCTGCCCAAAAGCAGCCTGGTTCCTCCGGAAGTAACGGCCGGCCTGAACACCGTGGCCATCCGCATGCCCGCCCATCCGGTGGCCCTAGCCTTGATCAAGGCCGCAGGCCTGCCCGTCGCCGCGCCCAGCGCCAATTTGTCCGGCAAGCCCAGCCCCACTACCGGGCACCATGTCCTCCGGGACCTGCGGGGCAAAATCGAGGCCGTGGTCGACGGCGGGCCGGCCTGGGTGGGCCTGGAATCAACGGTCCTGGATTTGACCTCCCCGGTGCCGGTTATCTTGCGGCCGGGGGGAATTACCCGGGAACAGCTCCGGGAGGTTTTGGGGGAGGTATCCCTGGACCCTGGCATCGGGCAGCCCGGGGACGGGGCCGCCCCCAAATCTCCGGGCATGAAATATATTCATTACGCCCCGGAAGGGGAAGTATATCTGGTAGAAGGCGATCTATCCTCCATGGCCTCCCGGATACGGGAACTGGTGGCCTTCTTTAAAGGGCAAGGCAGGCGCGTGGCCGTATTGGCCACCGTGGAGACGGCCGCTCGGTATATGGGAGATCCCCGGCCCGATTACCTGGAAGTCCTGGGCAGCAGGCAAGATCTCTCCCAGGTAGCTGCCCGTCTCTTCGGCGCCCTGCGCAACTGCGACCGCCACGGCATGGAGGTAATCCTGGCCGAAACCTTCCCCGAGGAAGGCCTCGGCCTGGCCATCATGAACCGGTTGCGCAAAGCTGCCGGCAACCGCATAATTCGACCATAGGGGGCAAGCTTCCGGTGGATCTTCCTGCTGTTTTACTGGTGGCCATAGCCCTGGGAACCGATGCCTTTTCCCTGGCTACCGGGCTTGGCATGGGGGGAATGAGGAGGCGCCTGGCCGTATTTTTTTCGGGCGCCGTAGGACTTCTGCACATCATCATGCCTCTGGCCGGGCTTTACCTGGGATACTTCATGGGCCGCCTCCTGGGGCGCCTGGCGGCCGTAGTGGGGGCCGTAGTCCTGGCCGCCATAGGTTTTTTGATGCTCTGGGAGGCCGTGGCCAGGGACCGGGAGCCGGGCTTCTGGGGCCGCCGCCTGGGGAAGGGCCTCCTGGGCAAAGGGGTCATCCAGGGAGTATCCGCCGTACTCCTGCTGGCCGGGAGCGTGAGCCTGGATGCCCTGAGCGTCGGCTTCGGCCTGGGGGCCCTCCAGGCCAACCTGCCCCTTACGGTCCTGGCCATGGGGCTGGTGGCGGCGGTGATGACGGCCGCGGGGTTTTTCCTGGGCCGGCGGGCCGGCCACTGGCTGGGGGATAAGGCCGAAATAGCCGGCGGGCTGATCCTGGTGATTATCGGCCTGAAAATGCTGGTGGGGTAAGGAAAAGGGGGAGGGTTATGCCGGCGATTCTTTTCGTGTGCACGGGCAACACGTGCCGCAGCAGCATGGCCGAAGGCCTCGCCAAGAAGATCGCCCGGGAAAAGGGTTGGGCGGGCGAAATATGGTCGGCCGGGGTGGCGGCGTGGCCCGGGGCCCCGGCCACCGACGAGGCCGTCAGGGCCGCCGCCGAGTGGGAGGTGGACCTGACGGGCCACCGGGCCAGACTCCTGGATGCGGAGCTGGTGGACAAGGCCGACCTCATCCTTACCATGACCCAGGACCACAAACGGCACATCCTGGAGCGCTTTCCCCGGGCGGCGGGCAAGGTTTTTACCCTGGCGGAATATGCCGCCCCCGGAGAAGGGGATATCCCGGATCCCATCGGGCACCCCCTGGAGGCCTACCGGGCCTGCGCCGCCCGCCTTAAAGAATTAATAGAGAAAGCCCTGGACCGCCTCGGGAACAACCTTTAAGACACCCATGCCGCTAACGCGGCACCATCAGAAGAATAAAAACAACGGGCTGGCATACAAACAAAAACAATGCCGGCCCGGAGGGAAGTTATTTTCGGGGTAGCCGCTCATGAGGGCGACGCCCTCTCCACGAACCATGAAAATTGAGAAGGCTATTTTCGGAGCAGAAGTAACCGAATAATATTTTTTGCCTCCCTATAAAGCAGGAATTTATGGACTTATGCCGAATAATGATTTAAATACAATTTAACTTTGGCCCGGTGAGGTGCAGTAAGGATTGCGCATAGCCCTGGGTAGCGACCACGGAGGTTATCACCTCAAGGAAGAAATCAAAAAGTTCCTCGAGGAAGCAGGGGTGCTCTACCGCGATTTCGGGTGTTTTAACCCCGAGGCGGTAGATTATCCCGATTATGCCCGGCAGGTGGCCGAAGCCGTGGCCCGGGGTGAGTTCGAGCGGGGCATTTTGTGCTGCGGTACGGGCATAGGGGTGGCCATTGCCGCCAACAAAGTGCCCGGCATCCGCGCCGCCCTGTGTCACGACACCTTTTCGGCCAGGGCCTCGCGGGAACACAACGATGCCAACGTCCTGGCCTTGGGCGGGCGGGTCATCGGACCGGGCCTGGCCCGGGAAATCGTAAAAACGTGGCTCGAAGCCGGGTTCACGGGCGGGCGCCACGCCCGGCGGCTGGCCAAAATAGCCGCCCTGGAGAAGGAATACGCGGCAGGCCGGGAAACCGGAGAAGGGACCTGCGGCTGCGGAGGGGTGTGAGGACGGTGGAGCCGGGGCTCAAAGAAATTACGCACCAGGTGGCCGGGGTCGCCAGGGAGCTCCTGGAGGTGGCGGAGCTGCGGCCGGGCCGCATCCTGGTGGTGGGGTGCAGTACCAGCGAGATCGCTGGACACAAAATAGGCACCTCTTCTTCCCTGGATATGGGCCGGGCGGTGGTGGAGGGGCTTCTTAAAGCCGCGTCCGAGGCCCAGGTTTACCTGGCTGCCCAGTGCTGTGAGCATCTCAATAGGGCCTTGGTCGTAGAAGCCCAGGCCGCCGAGGCTTACGGTTTGGAGGAAGTAACGGTGATACCGGCCGTGAAGGCCGGCGGCGCCCTGGCCACCGCCGCCTATGAGGCCTTTCACCGGCCGGTAGTGGTGGCCGGGATACAGGCCCATGCGGGGCTGGACATCGGGGGCACCCTCATCGGCATGCACCTGCGGCCAGTGGCGGTCCCCGTCCGGCTGGAAGTGAAAACGATCGGTGCGGCCGTCCTCATTGCGGCCCGCACCAGGCCCCCCCTTATCGGCGGGTTTACCCCGCCACGACCCGGGGGGTGTTGGACTACCTCGGGAAGCGAGGTTAAAAGGCCTGCGATATCCCCGGTCTTTGAGGGAGACGCCTGCTTAGGCTTTAAGGCTAGGGACGAAACCTCAGTTGGGGAAAGCCGAGGAAGAGGAAACCATACCTCAAAACAGGGGGTACGCGAGTAAAAAGGAGGCTTGATCGGCGCCATGAACTTGTTACCGCTAGAACAATATGACCCGGAAATAGCAGAGGCCCTGGAGAAAGAACTCAACCGCCAGCGCTCCCACCTGGAGCTCATCGCCTCGGAGAATTTCGTAAGCCCGGCCGTTCTGGCGGCCCAGGGAAGCGTTTTGACCAACAAGTATGCCGAGGGATATCCGGGGAGGCGCTATTACGGGGGATGCGAATGGGTGGACGTGGCCGAAAACCTGGCCCGGAGCCGGGCATGCACCCTTTTCGGCGCAGACCACGCCAACGTCCAGCCCCATTCGGGGAGCCAGGCCAATACGGCCGTGTATCTGGCCGTCCTCAAGCCCGGGGATACGGTCATGGGCATGAACCTGGCCCACGGGGGGCACCTGACCCACGGCAGCCCGGTGAGCATTTCGGGTAAATACTTCAACTTCGTCTTTTATGGAGTCCGCCAGGATACGGGTTACATCGACTACGACCAGGTGGCCTCCCTGGCCCGCGAACACCGTCCCAAGCTTATCATCGCCGGGGCCAGCGCCTACCCCAGGATCATCGATTTCGCGGCCTTCCGGCAGATAGCCGATGAAGTGGGAGCCCTCCTTATGGTGGACATGGCCCACATCGCCGGCCTGGTGGCCGCCGGGGTACATCCCAGCCCCGTCCCCTATGCCCAGTTTGTTACTTCCACCACCCATAAAACCCTGCGGGGTCCCCGGGGCGGCCTCATCCTATGCTGCTCCGAGTATGCGTCCGCCATCGACAAAGCGGTCTTCCCCGGCATCCAGGGCGGCCCCCTGATGCACGTTATAGCGGCCAAGGCTGTGGCCTTCAAGGAGGCCATGGAGCCCTCCTTCAAGGAGTACCAGCAGCAGATCGTCAAGAACGCCCGCGCCCTGGCCGAGGCCCTGATGGGTTACGGCTTCAACTTGGTCTCCGGCGGAACCGACAACCACATCGTCCTGGTGGACCTGCGCAACAAAGGTATCACCGGGCGGGATGCGGAGGAAATCCTCGGTTCGGTCAACATAACCGTGAATAAGAACGCCGTGCCCTTCGATCCCCAGAAGCCCAATATCACCAGCGGTATCCGGCTGGGCACGGCGGCCCTCACCACTCGCGGTATGGACGAGGCTGCCATGAAACTGGTGGCCGAGGCCATCCACCTGGCCCTTTCCCACCGCGGAGATGAAGATAAGCTGGCCCGGGCCCGCGGCATTGTGGCCGAGCTTTGCCGGCAGTACCCCCTTTATCCCGGCCTCGGCTACCTGGGTTAGGGAATAACAGGTGGGCGGCGGAGCCCGGCCACGGGACGTTCTGGCCACGGCGGCAAGAGGACCGGTTCCGCTCCCCCGGAAGGCACCACCTTCCGGGGTTTTCTTATACCTAAGTTTGAAGGCGACCGCGGAAAGGATTGATACTTCTAGATTTTTCCCATGGCACTTTTTGAAGGGTCTAAAAGTTAGAAGTGGCTCCAGCCCAATAGCCACAAGGCTTTCTAAATCTTGGGCTTCAAACGCGGGTTATACCCGGGAGCGGGCCCGGGAGCGGCGGCCGGCGGGAGCGGTTCAAGGTCGTAGGTTTGGCCAAAGCCCAACAGATCCGGGCCTGCAGCCGGGGATAACCCGGTCTTTTCGTCTGTTGCCTCGCTGGCGCAACAATGGTACACTTTTGCTGGACGGAAGCCGCCAGGGGAGGGGGAAAACCCGTGCGGCGTTTGCCCTGGCACCAGTATTTTATGGCCCAGGCCAAACTCTTGGCCCTTCGTTCCACCTGTCCCCGCCTGCAGGTCGGGTGTGTCATAACCCGGGACAAGCGGGTGGTGGCCACGGGGTATAACGGCTCCGTTTCCGGCGAAGTGCATTGCGTCGACGCGGGGTGTAAGATGGAAAACGGGCACTGCATCCGGGCGGTCCATGCCGAGGCCAACGCCCTAATCCAGTGCGCCCGCTTCGGTATAGCCACCGAAGGGGCCGAACTTTATGTAACCCATTTTCCCTGCCTTCACTGCGTTAAGCTCATCCTTCAGGCCGGCATCCGTCACATCTACTACGAAACCGACTACCGCCCCCACCCTTATGCCCTGGAGCTGCTGGAAAACAGCCGGGTAGGGGTGACCCGGGTAACGGTTTCCCTGCGGGAATGGCTGGCCGGGCTGGAGGAGCCGGGGGCTTTTCCCGGAACGGGGGAGGGATAAAACCCGTGGAGCAGAAAATCATCGCCCTTCCGCGGCTGAATAAACTCACCCCTACCGTGGAATCCACCGCTCTGAAGCTTATGGAGGAGGCCGGAGAGCTGGCCCAGGCTATAGGGAAGCTGAGGGGCATGAGCGGTGAAGAAGTGCAGGTAGAAGAACAGGAGGTTATGCGGGCCATCACCCGGGAACTCCTGGATGTGGCCCAGACCGCCGTTTCCCTTATGTTCGTCCTGGAGGAACACTACGGCGTGGATATTCAGCAGGCCCTGGAGGAGCACGTGGATAAGCTCCGGCGCAAGGGTTACCTGGACTGATACGGGGAGGATGCTTTCCTTGCCGCCCATCAAAATACTGGTGGTCTTCGGGACCCGGCCCGAAGCCATAAAAATGGCACCCGTTGTACAGGAGCTGAAGAAGCACCCGGAAGAGTTTACCTGTTCGGTGGCGGTTACCGCCCAACACAGGGAAATGCTGGACCAGGTATTGAAGCTCTTTGCCATAGAGCCCCAGTACGATCTAAATATCATGCGGCCCCGGCAGACTTTGGAGGAGGTAACCATCCGGGCTCTGGAGGGGCTGGCCCGGGTCCTAGATCGGGAACGGCCGGACATGGTTTTGGTCCACGGCGATACCACCACCACCTTTGCTGCCGCCCTGGCCGCCTTTTATCGACAGGTGGCCGTGGGCCATGTAGAGGCGGGGCTGCGTACCCGGGATAAATATGCCCCTTACCCGGAGGAGATGAACCGGCGGCTCACCGGTGCCCTGGCCGACCTACATTTCGCCCCTACGGCCCGGGCCAGGCAGAATCTCCTGGAGGAAGGGGTGCCGGAGGACCGCGTCTATGTAACCGGCAATACGGTCATAGACGCCCTTAAGGCCACGGTGCGGGAGGACTACCGGTTTGCCGATCCCCGCCTTTCGGGGCTGGACCCCGCAAAGCGGCTGCTTCTGGTTACGGCCCACCGCCGGGAGAACTGGGGCCAGCCGCTGGAGGACGTCTTTTGGGCCCTGCGGGAGATAAAAGAGCTTTATGCCGACGTAGAGATCGTGTTCCCGGTGCACAAGAATCCCCGGGTGCGGAGCCGGGCTCGGGAGATCCTGGAGGGGTGCCAGGGCATCCACCTCATAGAACCCTTGGATTACGAGCCCTTTGTCAATCTCATGGCCCGCTGTTATCTGGTGCTGACGGACTCCGGGGGTCTGCAGGAAGAAGCCCCGGCTCTGGGCAAGCCGGTGCTGGTGCTCCGGGAGGTCACCGAGAGGCCCGAGGCTGTGGAGGCGGGAACGGTCTGCCTGGTGGGGACGGACCGGGAGCAGATTGTGGCCAAGGTGCGGGAACTCCTGGACGACCGGCGCCGGTATTTAAAGATGGCCCAGGCGGTTAACCCCTATGGAGACGGCCTGGCCTCCAGGCGCATACGGGGCTTCCTGCGGTACTATTTCGGCCTGAGCATTGTCCGGCCCGCGGAGTTCCTTCCGCCGGGGTAGACGTTCATGCCGCCGACGCGGCACCGGTAGAAGGATGAAAACAACGGGCCGGCATACAAACAAAAACAATGTCGGCCTGGAGAGAAGTTATTTTCGGGGCAGACGTCCATGCCGCTGAGCGGCACTGGCAGAAGAAAGAAAATAGCTAAGGTGTATTTTCGGAGGAGAACGGAAAAGTATCCCTTTAGCCGGTGCATCCCGGGCTGTGGGACCTCGTGGTTTACAAGGGTTTCCTTGGACCGGCGCAGGAGACCGTCTTCCGGGAAGTCGGGGACCGGGGGCCGCCCGGGGCCTGCGGCCGTTGAGACGGGGGGCCGAGGGGCCCGGCAAACCTCCCGGAGGCCGCCGGTTGGACACCGGTACCGGCCGGCGAGGTTTCTGACACTGGGGGGAGCCAAATCACGCCCGGCTAAAAAGTGGGGGCGATACATCAAATTTACAGCCTGACAAAGAGGATTCCGGCTAGAAAAGGCGAATACCTACTATTTGTGGAAGTATAAACGGCAGGCCGGGGAAAGAAACTTTTAGAGGAACCATTTTTTGCCCTGGGCCCATACTTATGCCTAGAGACCTGTGGAATTACGCCAAGTATGCCAACCTGGCCCTCTCCCTGGGCATTACCATGGGAGCCAGTATCTTTTTGGGCTTGGGGCTGGGCCGGTGGCTGGACCGGCGCCTAGGTACTTATCCCTGGTTGATGGTTGTGGGGGCCCTGTTAGGCGTAGCCCTGGGCTTTTACAGCTTGATCAAGGAGATCGGCGCCCTGGAAAATGAGGCTAAAAAGAAACAAGAGAAATGACGGGCCGGGCCGGAGGGAGGGTAGTTCCTCCGCCTCTCCCCGGGATCCCGCCCCGGAGGAAGGGCGTACTACTGCGCGGCGGATGGTGGCCTTGGGGGCAGCCCTGGCCGCGGGGGGATTCCTGGCCCGCCAGCCCCTCTACAGCGCGGGGGTGCTGGCCGCCCTGCCCGTAAGCTTGGGGCTCTATCTGTGGTTGCTGCGGTCGGTTAGGGGCGCGGAGGGTTTGACGCCCGGGGAGGCCCAAAGGGTGTTTATGCGCCGGGCCCTTATCCGTATGGGCCTGTTCTGGGCCGTTCTCTTGGTTTCCGCGGCCGGGGGGCCGGCCTTCCTGCTTGGCGTTTTGAGCGGCCTGCTGCTGCAGATGCTAAGCTATTTAGTAGAGGCTTTTTTCCTGGCCTGGCGCAAAAGTTGAAGTCGAGTCCCGTTGCGCCTTGCCGAGGCCCCAAAGGCAGGCTGATGGGGTAGGCGGCCATGCCGCCGGGCGGCACCGGCAGAAGAAGGAAAAGGACGGGCCGGCACTTCTCCCTCGCGAGGGATTTGGTCCGAGGGGATGAGCACTGAGTTATCTCCACTTCTTGCAGGCCAGGCCTGCTTGGGCTTGGAAGCGAGCGAACAAGCTTTCGCGGCCACCCAAACTTAAGCTTGGCGAAGGGCTTAAAGCTTGGCCCGAGGCCACGTATCCTTGCGGCCGGCAACTGAGGCAGGAAGCTTAAATTCTGCTGGCAAGCCTGCCGGAGCCTTGAGCCAAGCAAAAGTCCTGCCCGCGAGGGAGGCCTTTGCGAGCGAAAGCCAAGTAGGCCGGAATCAAAACTGGGGATACGCCAGCACGGCGCCGGGTTCCCCGGCGGGCGGGCAGCCCAAAGGTTTACCCCGTAGGGAGGGATACTTCTTTATGGAAGCCAAGCTCCACGAGCTGGCCACCATTATGGAGCATATTAAGCCCCACGTGGTATTTCACCTGGGGCCCATTCCCGTATACACCACAGTTGTTAACACTTGGATCGTCATGGCTCTCCTCTTCTTGGGGGTATTCATAGCCACCAGGAGACTCCAGTTTATACCCCGGGGTGTCCAGCACCTCCTGGAGATGGTCTTGGAATTCATCCTGGGGCTGTTGGAGGAAGTGGCGGGCAAGGAGGGGAGGAAACAGCTTCCCCTGGTAGCCACCCTCTTCATTTTCATTCTCGCCCTCAACCTTTCGTGGTTTATCCCCGGCATGAAGCCGCCCACCATGGATTTGAGTACCACCGCGGCCTTCGGGGTTACCACCATTATTCTTGTCCAGCTCATGGCCATACGCAAAAAGGGTTTGAAGGGATATATCAAACATTTCTTCTCCCCTGCTCCCTTCATGTTTCCCCTTAACGTCCTCGAAGAGCTGGTTAAGCCCGTGTCCCTTTCCCTCCGTCTTTTCGGCAACATGTTTGGAGAAAAGATGGTGGTAACAATCCTGCTCATTTTAGTACCCTTTTTCCTGCCTGTACCTGTTATGTTCCTGGGCATAATTATGGGTCTTATCCAGGCGTTCATATTTACCCTATTAACCATTACGTATATAGCCAATTTCCTTCACGGCCACTAATTATGAGGCCGCAAATAATGCAGCAAGGGAGGGAAAATCATGACGGCTCTTGGCTTCATAGGTGTTGCCCTGGCCATCAGCTTGCCGGCCCTGGGCTCTGCCCTGGGACAAGGCAATGCTTCGGCCCGGGCCATGGAGGGCATCGCCCGCCAGCCGGAGGCCGCGGGGAACATCCGTACCACCCTGCTTTTGGCCCTGGCCTTCATGGAAGCCCTGACGCTCTTCTCCTTTGTTATTGCCATCCTGATGTGGACCAAACTTTAAGGAGGAAAAGAGGGCGGACGGGCACCGGACAGGCCGGCCCGTTCGCCCCTCCCATCAGGTGTTCGCTGAAGGGGGTCTAACCTTTGGAAGCCATTTTCCAAGCCCTTAATTTTAATTTTTGGACTTTCCTGTGGCAAGTCTTGGATCTCCTGATCGTCATGGGGGTCCTTTATGTTCTGCTATACAAACCCCTGGGCAAGATTTTGACCGAGCGGGAGGCCAAAATAGAAGGCTCCCTCCAGGAGGCGGCTCTGGCCAAAGAGAAGGCCGAGAAGATGCTTAAGGAGTACGAGAGCCGGCTGGCGGGTGCCCGGGAAGAAGCCCAGGCCATCATCGACCGCGCCACCCGCCTGGGAGAGGAAATGCGGGAAGATATCGTAAGACGGGCCCAGGAGGAGGCCAGCCGGACCCTGGAACAGGCGCGGGCCGAGATCGCCGGGGAGAAGGCCAAAGCCCTGGCCGCCATCCGGGACGAGGCCGCCGGCCTGGCGATCCTGGTGGCGGAGAAAATCATTAATAAATCTCTGACCGCCGAGGACCAGAAGCGGCTCCTGGAGGAATCCCTAGTCGAGGTGGAGAGACTGCAATGAGCCGGAAGGTTGCCAGGCGCTACGCCCAGGCCCTCTTTGCCCTGGCCGGGGAAAGGGGTGTGCTGGCGGCGGTCAAGGAGGAGCTGGAGCGGGTGGTCTCCACCGTGGAGTCGGAGCCCGAGGTAGGCCGGATCTTTTACCACCATCTGATACCGGCCCGGGAGAAAAAGAAGCTGCTGGCCGCCCTCTTTCCTGACCTCCGGGAGGAAACGCGGAATTTCCTGTACACAGTGCTGGACAAGAGGCGCGAGCGCCTCCTGCCTCAAATGGTGAGGCAACTGCAGGAACTGGCCGACCTGGCGGAAGGGATCCTGGAGGCCGAGGTGGTCACCAGGGTGCCGCTGCCGGAGGAGGTGTTTTCCCGCCTTCAAGAACGCTTGGGCCGCCTTACAGGGCGGCGGGTCCGCCTTCGCACCCGGTTGAGCGACGAGATAATGGGGGGCATGGTGCTGAGGGTGGGGGACCGGGTCCTGGACGCCAGCGTGAAGAAACGCCTGGAACTTTTGAAAAACCGCCTACAGCGCGTAGAGGTTCAGTGACAGAGAGGTGAAGAAGCCCTTGAGCATACGTCCCGATGAAATCACCAGCATTTTGAAAAGACAGATCGAGCAGTACCAGGCCGAGGTGGAGGTCGCCGAGGTCGGCATAGTTACCCAGGTAGGGGACGGTATCGCCCGCGTCTACGGCCTGGACCAGGCCATGGCCGGCGAGCTGCTGGAATTTCCCGGCGGCATCTACGGCATGGCCCTCAACCTGGAAGAGGACAACGTAGGCTGCGTTATTTTGGGTCCCTACAGCCACATCAAAGAAGGAGACCGGGTCAAGCGCACGGGGCGCATAACCGAGGTGCCGGTGGGCCAGGCCCTCATAGGCCGGGTGGTGAATCCCTTGGGGCAGCCTCTGGACGGCAAGGGCCCCATTAAGGCCGAGCGCTTCCGGCCGGTGGAATCCCCGGCGCCGGGGGTCATCCACCGCCGCCCCGTAAATACCCCCCTGCAGACGGGGATCAAAGCCATCGACTCCATGATCCCCATCGGCCGCGGCCAGCGGGAGCTTATCATAGGCGACCGCCAGACGGGGAAAACGGCCATCGCCGTCGACACCATCATCAATCAAAAGGGCCAGGACGTCATCTGCATCTACGTGGCCATCGGCCAGAAGGCCTCCACGGTAGCGGGCGTGGTGCGCCGCCTGGAGGAGGCCGGGGCCATGGATTACACCATCGTGGTATCGGCGACGGCCAGCGAGCCGGCACCCCTGTTGTACCTCGCTCCCTATGCGGGCTGCGCCATGGGCGAGTACTTCATGTATGAGGAGCACAGGGATGTCCTATGTATCTACGACGACCTCTCCAAGCACGCCGCGGCGTACCGGGAACTCTCCCTCCTCCTGCGCCGGCCTCCCGGCCGGGAAGCCTATCCCGGCGACGTCTTTTACCTCCATTCCAGGCTGCTGGAGAGGGCGGCCCGCCTGTCGGAAGAAAGGGGCGGGGGCTCCCTCACCGCCCTGCCCATCATCGAAACCCAGGCGGGGGACGTTTCCGCCTACATTCCCACCAACGTGATCTCCATAACCGACGGCCAGATATACCTGGAGTCCGATCTCTTCTACGCCGGGGTGAGGCCGGCCATTAACGTGGGCCTCTCCGTCTCCCGGGTAGGCGGAGCGGCGCAGATAAAGGCCATGAAGCAGGTCGCCGGCAGGCTGCGCCTGGATCTGGCCCAATACCGGGAGCTGGCGGCCTTCGCCCAGTTCGGATCGGACCTGGACAAAGCCACCCAGGCCCGCCTGGCCCGCGGCGAGCGCATGGTGGAAATCCTCAAGCAGGACCAGTACCAGCCCATGCCGGTGGAGGAACAGGTGGTGGTCATCTACGCCGCCGTCAACGGCTACCTGGACGATCTGCCGGTAGAGAGGGTGCGCGCCTTTGAGGCCGAATTCCTCCGCTACCTGCGCTCCCAGCACCCGGAAATCCTGGCCGCCATCCGGGAAAAGAAGGAGCTGGCCCCGGACGTCGAGGAAAGTTTAAAGCAAGCCCTCCGAGAGTTTAAGGGGACCTTCAGCCCGGCGGCATAAGGGCGAAAGGCCTACCGGGCACCGCCTAAGGGGGTGAGATATCGTGCCGAGTATGCGAGACCTCAAACGCCGTATAAAAAGCATCCGCAACACCCAGCAGATCACCCGGGCCATGAAAATGGTGGCGGCGGCCAAACTGCGCAAGATCCAGGATCGGGTGATCTCCGGACGCCCCTACGGGGACAAGATGGCCGAGGTCATCGGGCGCCTGGTAGCCTCCGCGGACCTCGGGGATCAGCCCCTGGCGGCGGCGCGGGAAGTCCGTAAGGCGGGGTACGTCCTCATTACCGCCGACCGGGGCTTGGCCGGCGGTTATAACGCCAACCTCATACGCCTGGCCCAGGAGAGGCTGGCCCGGGAAGACCGCCCGGCGGCCCTCATCACCATAGGCCGCAAGGGGCGGGACTACTTCCGCCGGCGTCCGGTAGAAATCCTGGAGGAGTACACAAATTTGGGCGACGCCCCGGACCCGGCCCTGGCCCGCCGGATCGCCCGGCGGCTGATGCAGCTCTTCCTGGACGGCGCGGTGGACGAGGTGTACCTCATCTACAGCCGGTTCTACTCCGCCCTTCGACAGTTGCCCCGGGTGGATAAGCTTCTGCCCATTACCCCTCCGCCGGGGGAAAAGAAGGAAGCCCAGGAGTATATCTATGAGCCGGGGCAGAAGGAGGTCCTGGGGGCCCTGTTACCCCGGTACTGCGAGATCCAGGTGTACCGGGCCCTCCTGGAAGCCAAGGCCAGCGAACACGGAGCCCGCATGACGGCCATGGATCATGCCACTGAAAACGCGGCGGAGATGATCGAGAAACTCACCCTTTCCTTCAACCGGGCCCGCCAGGCGGCCATTACAGGCGAGATCCTGGAGGTGGTGGCCGGTGCCGAGGCCTTGCAATAGAGGTTTATTACCAACTGCCACCAAAAGGGTGCGGGGTAACAAGCGAGGTGACACAACTTGAACCTAGGAAGGGTAGTTCAGGTTATAGGTCCGGTGGTGGACGTGGAATTTCCCCACCAGCTACCGGATCTGTTAAACGCCATAACCATCAAATCTGAAGACGGCCGCATTAACATCACCATGGAGGCCATGCAGCACCTGGGCAACAACACCGTGCGCTGCGTGGCCCTGGCCTCCACCGACGGCCTGCGGCGGGGCATGGAGGCGGTGGACACCGGTCGGCCCATTTCCGTCCCCGTAGGCCGGGAGACCCTGGGCCGGATTTTCAACGTTTTGGGAGAGCCCATTGACGACGGAGACCCGGTGCAGGCCAAGGAGCGCCTCCCCATACACCGGCCGGCTCCCTCCTTCGAGGAACAGGAACCCTCCACCGAGATCCTGGAGACGGGGATTAAGGTGGTGGACCTCCTGGCCCCCTACGCCAAGGGCGGCAAGATCGGCCTCTTCGGGGGCGCGGGCGTAGGCAAGACGGTAATCATCATGGAACTCATCCGCAATATCGCCTACGAGCACGGCGGCTTCTCCGTGTTCGCGGGGGTAGGCGAAAGGACCCGTGAGGGGAACGATTTGTGGCTGGAAATGAAAGAAGCCGGCGTGTTAGATAAAACCGTCCTGGTGTTCGGGCAGATGAACGAGCCCCCGGGTGCCCGCCTGCGGGTGGGCCTTACCGGACTTACCATGGCGGAGTATTTCCGGGATGTGGAAGGCCAGGACGTTCTCCTCTTTATCGACAACATTTTCCGCTTCGTCCAGGCCGGTTCGGAAGTATCGGCCCTGCTGGGGCGTATGCCCTCTGCCGTGGGCTACCAGCCCACCTTGGCCACGGAGATGGGCGCCCTCCAGGAGCGCATCACCTCCACCAAAAAGGGCTCCATTACCTCCGTCCAGGCCATCTACGTGCCGGCCGACGACCTGACCGACCCGGCACCGGCCACTACCTTCGCCCACCTGGACGCCACCACGGTGCTGTCGCGCCAGATAGCCGAGCTGGGCATTTACCCGGCGGTAGACCCCTTGGATTCCACCTCCCGCATCCTGGATCCCCGCATCGTGGGAGAGGAGCATTACCGGGTGGCCCGGGGAGTGCAGCAGGTCCTCCAGCGGTATAAAGAGCTGCAGGATATCATCGCCATCCTGGGTATGGATGAGCTTTCGGAGGAGGATAAACTGGTGGTGGCCCGGGCCAGGAAGATCCAGCGGTTCCTTTCCCAGCCCTTCCACGTGGCCGAAGCCTTTACGGGCCGGCCCGGGGTCTACGTACCCCTCAAGGAGACCATTCGCGGCTTCAAAGAAATCCTGGAGGGCCGCCACGACGACCTGCCTGAACACGCCTTCTACATGGTAGGCACTATCGACGAAGCCGTAAAGAAGGCCAAGGAAACGGCCTAGTCGGGGGGCAGGGTGATGGCTGAAAAGGAAAAAGCAGTCGCCCGCGGACCCTTCACCATGGAAGTCGTGACACCGGAAAGGGTGCTATTGAGGACCGAGGCTACCAGCCTCATAGCCCCGGGCCTGGAGGGCTATCTGGGCATCCTGCCCGGCCACGCCCCCCTGGTAACCCTCCTGGGTCCTGGGGTGGTTACCTACCGGGAAGGCGGGCAGGAGAAAAAGCTGGCGGTCAGCGGGGGCCTTCTGGAAGTGGCGGGCGACCGGGTGATAATCCTGGCCGATGCCGCCGAAAGGTCCGAAGAGATAGATGTAGAGCGGGCCAGAAGGGCTAAGGAAAGGGCCGAAAGGCGCCTTAAGGAGAGGACGCCGGGGCTGGACCTGGAGCGGGCGGAGGCCGCCTTAAGGCGGGCGGTGGCCAGGCTCCGGGCGGCAGGCGCGGAGGGATGAACGGTTTTCCCGGCAAGACGTTAAGGAACTGAGTTATCCCCACTTTTTGCAGGGCAGGCCTGCTTGGGCTTGGAAGCGAGCGAACAAGCTTTCGCGGCTAGCCCAGGCTTTAAGCT
>LDZR01002390.1_pt1 | contig 18978 bp, 23 predicted proteins | sample 615371 | NCBI WGS metagenome assembly LDZR01 (sample SAMN03408294, study PRJNA278302) | terrestrial metagenome | isolation source: oil reservoir sample K2 | place: USA: Alaska, North Slope, Kuparuk formation | collected 2013
GATAATTTTGAACGATCTTGTTGACAAGAAGATCGAACACTATGAAGCTTTGCTGCAAGAGATGTGTGCTGCTTCTGAGAAGTACCTCGGGGCGTTTTCTGTGAAACTTTTAGTGGAAAGGGTTGGGTGGGATCTTTCTGCGGAGTATAGGGAAATAGAACTGCTGCACTACGATGAGGGCGGGATATCGTGTGCAGAAATAGTGGCCAGTATGAAGGAAAATCCAAACCTGCCGGTTGATGATATGTTCATGAAGTTTATTACCAGATATATAGAAATTCTGGCTAAGCTGATTGGCAGTGAAAAAAAATCCCGCAATAACCACCGCCGCCACCGCAATCATTGCAATTAACTTTTTCATGTCAATTGCTATGCAGGTTATATGATTTCAATTCGTTCGAAAATATTCATACAAAAGAATTCAAACTTATATACCGCAGGCAAAAGGTGGGGTTATGATTGCCCTCGAAATCTACGTCAGCGGCAACGTTCAGGGTGTGGGGTTCAGGTACTTCACACGCAGGGTTGCGAGGGAGCTGGGCATTAAGGGTTACGTTAAAAACCTCCCAGACGGGAGGGTTTACATATACGCCGTCGGAGAGGAGCTTACTCTTGACAAGTTCCTCTCAGCCGTAAAATCTGGTCCTCCGCTTGCCACTGTTAGGGGGGTTGAGGTTAAAAAGGCTGAAATTGAAAACTACGAAAGCTTTGAGGTGGCCTACTGATGCTGGCCAAAAGAATAATCCCCTGTCTCGACGTAACTCTTGACGAAAGTGGAGCGAGGGTTGTTAAGGGAGTGGAGTTCGTCAATCTTAGGGATGCTGGCGATCCAGTTGAGCTGGCGAAGAGGTACGACGAGGAGGGAGCTGACGAGCTTGTCTTTCTTGACATCACAGCCTCTCCAGAAGGGAGAAGGACGATGATTGATGTCATAGAGAGAACTGCGGAGCAGGTTTTCATCCCCTTCACCGTTGGAGGGGGGATAAAGAGCATTGAGGACATAAACACCATTCTCTCTGCTGGAGCGGACAAGGTTTCTATCAACACCGCCGCCGTCAAAAATCCCGAATTTGTGAGAGAGGCTGCGGATATTTTTGGCAGCCAGTGCATTGTAGTTGCCATTGACTGCAGGAGGAACTTCGACCTGAGCAAGGGTGAATACATCGTGGAGCTTGAGGATGGCACGAAGGCGTGGTACGAGGTTGTGATTTACGGCGGGAGAAAGCCCGTCGGCATAGATGCGGTCTGGTGGGCGAAGAGGGTTGAGGAGCTTGGCGCTGGAGAGATTCTGCTCACGTCGATGAACAGAGACGGCACGAAGGATGGCTTCGACATCCCCATAACGAGAAAGATAAGCGAGGAGGTTAACATTCCAGTCATAGCCTCAGGAGGAGCTGGAACAAAGGAGCACTTCTACGAGGGGTTTGTGGAAGGGAAGGCCGATGCGTGCTTAGCTGCAAGCATCTTCCACTACAGAGAAATTGGAATCAAAGAAATAAAGGAGTATCTGGCTGAGAGGGGCGTGCAGGTGAGATTGTGAAAATTTCCGAGTTTCAGAGGATGATTTCGGAAATTTACATAAACCGTGACAGGGAGAGGGGCGTTGAAAAGACCATGCTGTGGGTTGTTGAAGAGGTTGGGGAGCTTGCTGAGGCTGTGAGGAAGGGAACTAACGTTGGAGAGGAGATTGCGGATGTGATGGCGTGGCTCGTAAGCCTCGCCAATCTGCTGGATGTTGACGTGGAGGAGGAAATTTTAAAAAAGTATCCCGGTTACTGCATTCGCTGCGGAAAAAAGCCGTGTGAGTGTGATTCGAAATGAGGTTCAAGATGGTAAGCGAGGACGATATTAAGAACGGAATTGTTACGGATAAGTACTTCATCTGGACGGAGAAGGTTCTGAAGGCGAAGAACGTCAATCCCACTGTGGTGGCAGAGGTTACGACGTCAGGATGGGGAGTCTTCGCAGGCCTTGAAGATGCCCTCAACCTCCTCGAAGGTCTGCCCATTGACGTTTACGCAATGCCAGAGGGCAGCCTTTTCTTCCCCCACGAGCCCGTGATGACCATTGTAGGTAAATACCAGGACTTTGCGAGGTATGAGACCTCTTTGCTGGGCTTCCTCTGCCACGCCAGCGCTGTCGCAACACAGGCCTTCAGGTTCAAGCTTGCGGCTGGGGACAAGAGGGTTTACTCCTTTGGCACGAGGAGGATGCATCCTGCCATAGCCCCTGCAATAGAGAGAGCAGCGTACATCGGCGGTGTTGATGGGGTCAGCAACTACTCTGCCGAGAAGTACCTCGGCCTGAAAAGCATGGGAACGATGCCTCATGCCATGATAATCTGCTTCGGCAACCAGGTTGAGGCGTGGAGGAGCTTTGATGAGGTTGTTGACAAAGAAGTGCCGAGAACGATGCTGGTGGACACCTACTTTGATGAGAAAACAGAAGCTGTGATGGCCGTTGAGAATGTTGAGAACGTGAGCGGAGTGAGGCTCGACACTCCCTCATCAAGAAGGGGCAAGTTCAGGAAGATTGTCGAAGAGGTGAGGTGGGAGCTGGACATCAGGGGAAAGCAGCACGTCAGAATTTTCGTCAGCGGAGGGCTCAGCTTAAAGGACGTTCTTGAGCTGAGGGACATCGTTGATGCCTTTGGCGTTGGGACTGCAATAAGCGGAGCGAATCCCGTTGACTTCGCGTTGGACATAGTGGAGAGAGAGGGCAGATTTGCGGCCAAGAGGGGCAAGAGAGGAGGAATGAAGCAGGTTTACAGGCACTGGGATGAGCTTAGGGATGAGGTGAAGCTTTTCAGGGAAGAATACAGCGGAAAGGGCGAGCCACTGCTGAGGAAGGTAATAGAGGGCGGGAAGATTATCGAAAATACAGACATGGAGAAAGCGAGAGAGCTCGTGCTGAGACAGATGGAGATTATAAGAAAGCTGGGGAGAGAGGAAGAGTTTTTGTGAATTTTCTTTTCTTATTTAAGGAGGAAATAGCCTAAAATTCGGCTTTTCTTTGTTCAGAAGCTTTATTTAAACAAAAAAATAAGAGATATCTTCAAATACCGAGATATGCCCTCTTCACCTCTGGGTTTGCCAAGACCTCATCGGCTTTACCGCTGAGCCTTATTTCTCCAAGCTCCATGACGTAAGTCCTGTCGGAAACTTTCAAACAGAGAGAGGCGTTCTGCTCTGAGACAAGAATAGCCGTGTCTTTTTTTATTTCTTTTAACACCTCAAAAACACTCCACGAAAGCTTAGGAGACAATCCCAGGCTTGGCTCGTCCAGGAGCAGGAGTTTCGGGGATGGCATCAGAGCTCTGGCAATTGCGAGCATCTGCTGCTCACCACCGCTCATCGTCCCTGCCCTCTGGTTAATTCTTTCTTTCAGAACCGGGAATATCTCGAAAACGTACTCAAGCCTTTCCTTAAACCCCTTCTTGTCCTTCCTTTTAGTGTAGTAGCCGAGGAGGAGGTTTTTGTAAACGCTAAGCTCTGGAAAGAGGAATCTACCTTCCGGACAGTGGGTGATGCCTATTGAAACAATCTCTTCAGGGCTTTTCCCCGCAATGTCTTCTCCCTCAAAGATTATTCTGCCGCTTCTCGGCTTGATTAGGCCAGAAATAGTTCTGAAAAGAGTGCTTTTTCCTGCACCATTGCTACCAATTATCGAGACGATTTCGCCACGGTCAACTTCGAGATTCACACCTCTGAGAACCTCGTAGCTGCCGTATGCTACGTGAAGGTCTTTAACCTCAAACAACATAGCTCTCACCCAAATATGCCTTAATGACTCTTTCGTTCTCTACGATTTCCTTAGGGCTGCCTTCTGCGATAATCTCTCCGCTGTCCAGAACGACAATTCTGTCAGAAACACCCATTATGAACCTCATTTTATGCTCAATTATTGCAACTGTAACACCTCTCTCCTTCAGAGTCCTTATAATTTCCAGAATTCTGTCCGTCTCCTCCAGATTCAGACCTGCTGTAGGCTCGTCGAGCAAAAGCAGCTTTGGCTTTGTTGCCAGTGCAATGGCGATGGAAAGCCTCCTTTGAGCTTCCTGCGGAAGGTTTTTGACAGGAGTGAAGGCCTTTTCATCAAGTCCAACAAAGTTTAAAAGTTCCATGGCCTCCTTGAAGGTCTCGTCACCGTTCTCTTCTCTCAGGGCGGATAGAACGCCGCTTCTGTACCATGCGGTGAGCGTTATGAGCAGGTTACCGATTGCAGGTAGGTTGAAGTACAGACTGACCGTCTGGAAAGTTCTGCTTATCCCGAGCCTTACGATTTTATGTGGAGGCATGGTCGTTATGTTCTTCCCCTCGAAGATTATAACACCCTCATCTGGTTTGTAAAGGCCCGAAATGACGTTGAACAAGGTCGTCTTTCCAGCCCCATTTGGCCCAATAATCCCCAGAACTTCCCCCTTCCTGATTTCAAAGGTTACGTTGTTCAGAGCTATTAGACCTCCAAATCTTATTCCAACTCCCTCAACTTTCAGCATTCTACCACCTATCAGAACTTACCTACAAGAGCCCTTTTGGGAAGTTTTTCTCCCTTCTCGGCCTTTCTAGAGTAGTAAGCCCCCATAACTCCTTTTGGCATGAACAGAATCGCCAAAAGGAATACGATTCCCTGAACGAGGACTGTGTACTGAGCGAGTGTGAAGAAGACCTCGTTTATCAGCGTAACAACGGCGGTTCCTATGAACGGTCCAAGCATAGTTCCAGCGCCTCCAAAGATGATAGCGGTGAGGAATGCAAAGCTGTTAACGAAGCTCGTAATATCTGGAAAGATGCTGCCGATGTATGCAGAGTAGAAGGCTCCAGCAACAGCGGCGAAGATGGCACTTAAGACGAAAGAGGCAACCTTGAACTTCGTAAGATTTACCCCTGCGTACTCGGCCAATAGCTCATTCTCTCTGATTGCAACTATTATGCTGCCGAAGGAGGACCTGATTATAAGCCAGTAAAGGAGAGTCATGACGATCAGAACGGCCAGCATGAGGTAGTAAAAGTTGTAGGTTCCACTGAAACTGATTGAAATACCGCTAAGCTCAATTGACGGAGAAGGGATGCCAAAAAGCCCCCTCGGCCCTCTGGTAACCTCATCCCACTTGTCCACAACTTCATAGATTATGACGTTGAATAAGAGCGTGGCAATGGCAAAGTACGCACCCTTAAGTCTGAGAGTCATTAGACCTATCAGGAACGCCACAAAGGCCACGAAGGCGATTGCCACGATCACTGACGCCCAGAAAGACCAGCCGTTAAGCACAAGCAAGGCGCTAACGTAGGCTCCAAGACCGTAAAAAGCTCCCTGAGCCAGAGAAGCTTGGCCTGTGTATCCGATTATTATGTTCAGCCCCATGGCAGCTATTGTGTATATTATGAACAGCGTTGAAATCCTGAGCGCATAAGACGAACCTGTCAGCGGCAGAAGCACTGCCAGAATCAAAATTACGGGATAAACAAACTTCCAGTTCATGCTCTCCTCTCCTTCTTACCAAACAGACCTTCTGGCTTGAGAATCAGGATGGCGACAAGAATCCCAAACGCAACGAGGTTTTTCCACCTGATGTCAAAATAACCGCCGTAGAGGGATTCAACAATTCCGAGGACCAGCCCTCCGGCTATGGCACCCGGGATGTTCCCAAGCCCACCAACGACGCAGATTACGAAGGCCTTCAAGTTGAGCTCAGCACCCATTATAGGATACACAAGAGTTATTGGAGCAATTAATGCCGCTGCGAAACCTGCAAGCGCCCCGGCAATGGCAAAGGCTATTAGCGTCATCTTATCGGTGTTGATTCCAACGAGCTTCGCTCCTATTGGCGATTGAGCAACAGCCTCGAGAGCTATTCCGGTTACCGTCCTTCTCAAAAAGTACAGCAGAGACGCTATGGCGGCGATGGAGCAGAAAAGGACGATAAGCCTCTGCGCGTTAATTCTCAGTGCTCCAATAACAACCATGTAGTCGAAGGGTGTGTGAATGCGCTGGTATCTCGGACCGAAGACTGCCAGGGCGAATCCTTCCAGCAGCATTAAAAGACCTATTGCTGCAATGAATGACGTTATGTGAGGAGCACTTAGCAATCTCTTGTAAACGAAAAGGTAGCTCAGAACGGCAATTACGGAAGAGACTGCTACTGCACCGAGAATTGCAGCAACATAGCTGATTTCAAGCATGCTGCCAGCTACTGAGGCTGCAAGGAATCCCGCGTAAGCACCGATCATGTATCTGTTCCCGTGGGAGAAATCCGGAATCTGCAAAATACCGTAGATTATTGTAATCCCCAGTGCCGTTAGGGCATAAATGAACCCCACTACGAGTCCCCCTAAGAGCAGGTTCATGAAATAATTTATTTCAATCATCATTTTAAAATAGGATTGCAAAAGTATAAAACCTTTTTGGTTTTTTTCCAATTAATAGCATTAGACTCCCACTGTACATCATAGAAAGTGAAATTTTTCCTCATGGAGTTTCACTAATTCGCCTTTTGAGCACTTTAGGATAACCAAAATCTCACTTAATACATATCACCGGTTTGTTTGCTTTAAGGATTACATCCCTCGCAACACTCCCAAAAATCAGCTTTCCAGTAGGACTTCTCTTTCTGATCCCGATGACTATTGCAATTGCGTCAACTTCGTCGGCAAAGTCCACGATATCGTCTGGTGGCTCCTTTCCCCTCACGAGAAGATGCTCCTCCCCCTCTGCCCCTTCTTTCCTTATTATGCTGACTGCCCATGAAAGAGTCTCCTTCGCCTCGATTATGTCCTCATCTTTCGTCCTTCCTCCACCTGGTAGAGAGTGGACTACATACACAGGGACTCCACGTAACCTGGCCTCTTCTGCGGCAAACCTAAGAACTCTCTCAGCCCTATCCGACTTTTTATCTACTGCAACCACAATCGGCATATATATCACCAAAAAATAATGGAAAGTTTAGCCCCAGACCTTGTTTCCTGAGGCATCCGTGTAGTAGTACTCCTGTCCCCAGAACTTCGGATATATTTCGATGTAGCCCGTAACCTGCCCATCCCAGATTACAAGGGCGCTTCCGGGGGTGTTAAGAGCTCCTCTCGTGTCCCATGGAGCTATTCTGAGCAGTTTCGTGTAGATGTAGCTCGGAATACCCATGTAGCCATCCATGGGCCAGACCTTGTTCTCCATGGCATCCATTATCGCATCCGGATCGAGAGAGTCCGCTTCGTCCATTGCTTTAGCCAGGACCATCATTGCCTGGTACTCGAGTGCATGCTCCCAGGTAACCGGGTAATCCCCCAGCCTTTCCTTAATTCTGCTGACAGTAACCTTGTAACCTTCAATCAGCGGGTCCTGAGTCAGAACTTTGTTTCTGTAATCGCTTGTTACCTCCGGAAGCTGAACGAGGGCTTCTGGTGCTGAAGTTCCTGCGGTCTTCTCAAGCAGCGAAAGGTCGCCTTTCGTGACAGTTTTTGTGGAGAAATCGTACTCTATTCCAAGGAAGTACATTATTTCCTCAATCTTGGCCTGCTCAGCCACCAGAAAACCACCTTCGTAGCCCATTTCTCTTGCAGTTTTTATTAGGTTGGCAATCGGTTCGGACGGGCCAACCACAAGGATGACCTCTGGATTTGCTGCAAGTACCTTCTGGAGGTGCGTTGTGAAATCCGTTTCAGTGTAATAGTTTACTGGAGCCTCTGCGACTATTTCTCCACCCTTAGACTTCCAGTATTCCTTGAATTTCTCGCCCCAAAGCACTCCGTACTCATGCGTACCTTCCATCGTTGCTGCCCTCTTTATCCCCTTATCGAGGAAGACGTTTGAGAGGAATGGAACGTAAACTAGCTCGAAGTTAGGCGGAATCTGGAAAATGTGCTTATTTCCACCTTGGAGAATTGCCGGGCTTGAAGTGTAAGCACCAATTATGAATCCTCTCTCCTCGTTAATTTTTTCCATTGCAAGAATTCCTCCACTGTGGGGGCAGAAAATAACCGGCGTTTTGTAGACTTCAAGCATCTTCTCAGCGTTTGGAACCGTTAAGGCGGGACTGTACTTATCGTCCGCCGAAACAACCTCAAGTCTGTATTTCTTTCCTGCAATTTCTATACCACCTGCTTTATTTATGTCTTCAACTGCAAACTGAATTCCCTGCAGGTTATTTTGCCCGTATAAAGCCGCGCCACCGCTCAGAGGACCGCTGAAGCCGATGTATACTGTTCCGGCAAACTCCCCAGTAGGAGCCTCAGCTGGAGTCGTTGTGGCTGCTGGCTGCTCCTGCTGCTGACATCCTGCCATCAAAAGGGCCACCGCTACCAGAACTATGAGTACGAAACCCCTCACTTTCATTTTTTCACCATTTGTGATTTTACATTATTACATATAAGCTTTTCATTTTTTGCGTAGTTTTATAATTCTTTGTTTCACAATTTATTCAACAATTCACGATTCTCTTCAAACTATACTAATTATAAATTCACGACTGGAGAGAGGTGAATTACAAACTCTGGCAGCATGGAGTTGATATCGAAGTTAGAAAGCAATGCGTGAACGAAGTTAAGGGAATCCTGCTTCGGTTAAAGAACTCTCTGGAAAAGCCAGATTTAGAGAGTAACGAGGTTCTTTAAAAGGCACATGAAGAGCATTCTTTTGTTTGCTTACAAAAAGCTTGAAGGAATGACAATCCCATGGCACAACAACTGGTGGGGAGGTTGATGGGTGAGATAGCGAAGAGGATGAAGAAGTGGACGTGTTGGAGCGAAGGAGGGGCAAAGAACCTGCTGAATTTGCTGCTTAAAAGGTACGCTGAGAGGAAGAAGTATGAGTCGTTTATTGGTGAGATGGTTGGGAAGGGTTATATGGTGGAGTGAAATTCAAGTATGATGAAACAGGGCAATTTTTTAAATCAGCTAGTCCTCTGCAACTTCGACTAAAAGATCAGACAATTTTGTTCTTACCATCTCACTTCCATCGTAAAATTCAACAATCTCTTCTGATTTCCTAAACCTAGCAATCAAATCAGAAACGTCATCCCCTAGCACCTTCAGTGCGAAGATTGCGTAGGCGATAAAGCTCGCGTCCCCTATCTCCTCAATCTTCTCTCTCAGCTTTTCCACCGGATTGGGGTATGCATCCCTTACAATTTCAGCAGTCCTGCCAATCCCGTAGGCAACGTACTTCCTCTCCACCTCCCAGTCGTCGAGTAGCGAAACATACTTGTTTTTAAAGCCCTCAAAAACCTCCGGATTGTTCCTGCCTATCTCCGCTATGCCGAGAGGCGCTCCGATGCAGTAAGCCCCGCTCTCATCGCTGAGGTGCCAGAAAAGCCTCAGGATGAAGTTTCTCGCCTCCTCTCCCTTAACCTTCCTGCCGAGAACTTCAGCAGCCTTAAACCTCAAAAGCTCGTCTGGGTGGTATAAAAAAGTTATAAGCTTTGAGGGTTTAAGCTCTTCGAGATTCATTTGCTCTCGAAGTAAACCGTTGCCGTTCTCGGCGTCTTACCCTTCTTTATGAGATGGTAGTCTGCGTAGGTAAGAACTTCAGCATCCTTCAATACCTCAGCATCAACAGCCTCCCCAACAAACAGCGTGTGGGTGCCGACGTCGCACTCCTTAACAACCTTTGCCTCTATCACCGCCACAGCGTGCTGGGTTACGAGAGGCACTCCAGTCTTGCCAGTTTTATACTCAACCCCATCAAACTTCTCAAACTCGCTGCTCTTCCTGAACCCAAATCTCCCGATGAACTCCATCGGTGTTTCGAGCTCAAGAACGCTGACACCAAAAGCCCCGCTCTCCTTTACGGCATTGTGGGTGTCGTTTTGCTTGTTCAGGCAAACGGCAATCTGCACGGGCTTGCTAGTGAGTTGAAAGACCGTGTTGGCTATCTGCCCGCATTTCCTGCCGTTGCTTTCAGAGGTGACAATGTAGAGTCCGTAGCTGATTTTGTAAAAGGCCTCAACATTCATAAAACCACCAAAAATTAAAGGGAAAGCAAATCTTCGGCTACGTAGTAAGCTTTGGGATGCCCGCAGCTCGGACACTCCTCAGGCGGCTCTGTTCCATAGTGGATGTATCCGCACTCAAGGCAGACCCATGCGGTTTCCTTATCCCTCTTGAAGAAGGTTCCGTTCTCAACCTCGGCCAGCAGCCTGCGGTATCTCCTTTCATGGTGCTCCTCAGCCTTTCCTATAGCCCTTAATCTGTCTGCAATATCCTTAAAACCTTCCTTCTCCGCTTCATCGGCAAACTGCGGGTACATCTCAGAGTTCTCGTAGTGCTCCCCCTCGATTGCAGCCTTCAGGTTCTCAACTGTCGTGCCCCATACGAGCGGTGCCTCTGCCTCAACCTTGATTGCTGCATTATCACCTCTAAGCTGCTGGATGAACTTCAGGAGGTTCTCTGCATGCTCCTTCTCGTTCTCGGCAGTTTCCAAAAATACTCTCTGAATGAAAACGTAGCCCTCATCCTTCGCAACTTTGGCGTAGAAGGTATAGCGGTTCCTCGCCATGCTCTCTCCAATGAAGGCCTTAACCAAATTCTCAAGCGTTCCCATACTTTCACCTCCTAATAAGCCAGAATGTCCTTCGAGACGAAGTGGTAGTACATCGCCCCGCAGTTGGGGCAGACCTTTGGCGGCTCCTTCCCTTTTTCGGTGTAGCCGCAAACGAGGCACATCCACTCAACCTCTTCGTCCCTCTTAAACATCTGGTCGTTCTCAATCAGCTCCAAGAGCTTGGCAAACTTCCTATGGTGGGCAGCTTCAACTTTGGTTAGAGCCCTAAACCTCTCTGCAACCTCTTTAAAACCCTCTTTTTCTGCAACCTCTGCGGTTGATGGGTAGAACTCCTCGGCCTCCCACTTCTCACCCTCAACCGCATACCTGAGGTTCTCAGCGGTGGTTCCAAACTTTATCGGAGCCTTCACCTCAACCTCAGACGGCTCGATATCGAGCTTCTTTATCAGGTTGGCGAAGATTTCAGCGTGCTTCTTCTCATTCTCAATTACCTCTCGGAAGTACTTCGCCACATAGATGAACTTCTCGGCCTCAGCAATGCTTGAGTAAATCTGGTACCTGCTTATGGCCAGGCTCTCTCCGATGTAGCCCTTCAGGAGGTTCTTGGGCGTCTCCATGCTTTCACCCGCTCTGCCAGAGGCCGTGGACGTTGCAGTAAGCTCTGGCAGAGACCCTGTCTGACATCACCGTGAACTCCGCCTTTGGCTCGTCCCCCGGCTTCAGCTGCTTTCTGTGCACGCAGCCGTCATCAATTACCTCAATCCACTCGATGTAGTGCTGCTCCTCCATTGGATGGGCAACGCTTCCAACCTTCACGTAAACCTTGTTGCCCTCCCTCTCAATGACGGGGACGTGCTTCTCCTTGCCCTCATCGGTCGTCTTTACCTCCATCAGCTTCATCGGCTGCCCGCAGCAAACTAGCTGTCCCCTTCCGGCATGCACCACTTCCACAATATTTCCACAAACCATGCACTTATACACCTGCATAACTTCCGTCACAAAACCACCTCCTTACTTCTCCTCCTCAGCTGGAGGAGTAAACTGCCTGAGAGAAAGCTCCTTATCAAGGAAAAGCAAAGCCCTTTTGTCCTCTCCAATCAACCTCAGCTTCTCCACAATGTCGAGGGCAGAGGCTTCCTCCTCAACCTGCTCCGCAACATACCACTGCAGGAAGTTGTAGGTTGCAAAGTCCTTTTCCTGCATTGCCATCTCAACAAGCTCGTGAATTCTCTTCGTAACATTTACCTCATGCTCGTAAACGTGCTCAAAGGCTGCTAAAGGAGAATCCCACTCAGATGGAGGCTCCTCAACAGCGTAGAGCTTAACTCTCCCTCCCCTCTCACTGACAAAGTCAAACATCTTCATCGCGTGCATCAGCTCCTCCTGCCACTGCACCCTCATCCAGTTTGAGAAGCCCTTAAGCCCGATGGAGTCGAAGTAAGCGGCCATGGAGAGGTAGAGGTATGCTGAGTAGATTTCAGCGTTTATCTGCCTGTTCAAAGCCTCAACCATTTTTTCAGAAATGGATGCCATCTCACCACCTCAACTGTAGTTATTATTTGCCTCAATTTAAACCTTCCCCGGCTTTTCTGTTACAGGAAAAGATACTTACCAGATATAAGTTTTTTGTTCGATTTTCGAATAAAATGATTTACACTGAAAATAATGCGGGCCTCGCACTAACGCTAACACTTTTAAAAACTGCAACCCAGAAGTGGTGTGCAGATTGTTGAGGAGAACCTGAGGGATAACGAGGGTGAGGTAAAGCTAATCCCCGAAACGCTCGACGACCTCTGGCATCTCCGCTTCATAATCGAGAAGGGAGACGTGGTTTTCGCAACTACGAAAAGGGCGAGCCAGAGCAGCGACAAGCTGAGGAGCGATAAGGAGATGGTCACGGTGAGGCTCGGCATCGAGGTGGAGAAGGTGGAGTTTCACAGGTTCGCCAACCGTCTCAGGGTTTCTGGGAAGATAGTTGCCGGGATTGAGGAATCCGGATACCACACTCTGAATATCACGGTGGGCAAGGAGCTGAGCATAATTAAAAAGTGGAAGCCAGAGCAGCTTGAAAGATTGAGGAGGGCCGTTGAGGATTCCAACCGCCCCGAAATCGTGATGCTGACCATTGAGGAAGGTTACGCTGTTGCAGGAGTTCTGAGGCAGTGGGGTGTTGAGGAGATTTTTGAGGAGAGGATGGGCTACGGAAAGGGTATGGGGGACAGCAGGAGGGAGTTCTTCGGAGAGGTTGCGGCAAAGCTTGAGAGCTTCGATTTTAAATACCTCATCGTTGCTGGACCGGGATTCGCCAAAAACGATTTTCTCGACTTTTTGAAGGAGAGGTATCCTGAGATGGCTAAGAATGCCGTTGTGGTGGACGTTTCCTCCGTCGGCTCAAGGGGCTTCATTGAAATTTTGAAGAGAAGGGTCGTTGACAAAATAGTTGGGGAAGTTAGACTTGCTGAGGAGGCGGAGTATATAGACAAACTACTTGAAGGGATAGCGAAGGGAGAGAGAGTCGCTTACGGTCTGGATGAGGTCAGAGAGGCGCACAATTACAGGGCGATTGAGGTTTTGCTCGTTGCGGATGAGTTTCTGCTTGAGGAGAGGGAGAAGTGGGATGTTGACGGACTGCTCAGGGAAGTTGAGGAGTCGGGCGGAAAGGTGGTGATAATGAGCACCGAATTCGAGCCGGGTAAGAGGCTGATGAGCCTCGGTGGAATAGCTGCCCTCCTGAGATTCAACGTAAAAGGTTAAATAGAGAAGTTTGGGGAGAAAGAAGATATGCGAATCGTGATTGCTGGGGCGGGCGAGGTTGGATACCATCTGGCCATGTCACTCGCCCCAAACCACGATGTAATCATCATAGAAAAGGATGTTTCGAGATTTGAAAGAGTTTCGGAGCTTGATGTAGTGGCAATTAACGGTAATGCAGCCAATATGAAAGTACTAAGGGATGCGGGAGTCGAGAGGGCAGACGTTTTTCTGGCTGTGACTGGCAACGACGAGGTTAACCTCCTCTCGGGCCTTGCAGCCAAAAAGGTTGGGGCAAAAAATGTTATCGTGAGGGTTGAGAATCCGGAGTACGTTGACAGGCCGATTGTGAAGGAGCATCCGCTGGGGTATGACGTGCTTATCTGCCCTCAACTCTCTCTCGCGCAGGAGGCGGCGAGGCTCATAGGAATTCCGGGAGCGATTGAGGTAGTGACCTTCAGCGGTGGAAAGGTGGAAATGATCGAACTCCAGGTGATGGAGGGGTCGAAGGCCGACGGCAAGGCCATTGCTGATCTCTACCTCCCGCAGAACGTGGTGATAGCCTCGATCTACCGGAACGGACACATAGAAATCCCTCGCGGAGATACGGTTTTGAGAGCTGGTGACAGGGTAGCGATCGTTAGCAAAACAGAGGACGTGGAGATGCTGAAGGGTATCTTCGGACCTCCAGTAACGAGGAGGGTGACAATCTTCGGCGCTGGTACGATTGGAAGCTACACAGCCAAAATCCTTGCTAAAGGTATGACCAGCGTCAAGCTGATTGAGTCGAGCATGGAGAGGTGCGAAGCTCTCAGCGGCGAGCTTGAGGGCGTGAGAATCGTGTGCGGAGATGCCACAGACATCGAATTTCTCATTGAAGAGGAAATAGGAAAGTCGGATGCGGTGTTAGCAGCAACGGAGAGCGACGAGAAGAACCTCCTCATATCCCTGCTGTCGAAAAATCTGGGGGCTAGGATAGCGATAGCCAAGGTTGAGAAGAGGGAGTACGTGAAGCTTTTTGAAGCCGTTGGCGTTGATGTAGCCTTGAACCCCAGAAGCGTCACCTACAACGAGGTCTCCAAGCTCCTCAGGACGATGCGCATAGAGACTTTGGCAGAGATAGAGGGGACGGCGGTTGTGGAGGTTGTTGTGAGAAATACAAGACTCGTTGGAAAAGCTCTGAAGGATCTGCCCCTCCCAAAGGACGCCATAATCGGCGCTATAGTCAGGGGGAACGAGTGCCTGATTCCGAGGGGGGACACCACAATAGAGTACGAGGACAGGCTGCTTGTATTCGCGAAATGGGATGAGATCGAGAAGATAGAGGAGATATTCATATGAATCTCAGATTAACCGCCAGCATACTTGGAAAACTGCTCATGCTGTTCTCCTTCTCCTTCATACTTCCCCTGATAGCCGCCCACGTTTTCGAGGAGCCTTATCATCCCTTCCTGATTCCTGCCGCGCTCTCCCTCCTTGTAGGGGCAGTTCTGGGGTACGGAATTAAAACTGAGAGCGAATTCGATTCTCTGAGGCACAAGGAGAGCTTCGCAATAGTTGCGCTAATCTGGCTTTTCATGTCAATCTTTGGCTCAATTCCGTACATCATTTTCGGAATCAGTCCCGTCGATGCATTCTTTGAGTCCATGTCCGGCTTTACCACGACCGGCGCATCGGTCCTGACTCCTGAGGAGCTTCCAAAGTCTTTGCTTTTGTGGAGAAGTCTAACGCAGTGGATAGGGGGAATGGGCATAATCGTTCTTTTTCTGGCCATATTCCCAAACGTGGCGAAAAGAAGCACAGTGCTGTTTCAGGCGGAGTATCCCGGAGTGAGCCTTTCGAAGCTCAAGCCGAGAATCAGGGATACGGCATTATCCCTCTACAAGGTTTACCTCCTTCTCACCATTGCCGAAGTAGCCTTGCTGTACGCTCTTGGCCTCTCTTTGTTCGACGCAATCAACCACACTTTCACGACGCTCTCAACGGGCGGCTACTCAACGCACTCAGAGAGCATAGCCTTTTTTAAAGACGTTAGAGTGGAGGCGGTTGTAGCCTTTTTTGCCTTCTTGGGCGGGGCGAACTTCGCATTGATTTACTTTCTGCTCTCCGGAAAGCCCGTGATTTTTAGAAATACCGAGTTTAGGGCTTACGTCTGCTTCCTCGCCTTGGCTTCGGTTGTTATAGCAGCTGTCAACCTCGACAGATACAGCATCTTTGAATCGCTCAGGTACTCGATATTCCAGGCCGTTTCAATCATGACCACCACCGGCTTCACCACGGCAGACTTTGATGCGTGGAGCGACTCCGCCAAGCTCATTCTGGTAGTTCTCATGTTCATCGGAGGGTCAAGCGGCTCAACAGGAGGAGGGATTAAGGTCATAAGAATCTACCTTTTAATCAAGTACGCTGTTCACCAGATTTTGAGGGCTGCTGAACCTAGGACAGTGAGGGCAGTGAAATTTGAGGGAAGGGCAATTAAAAAGGAAATCCTCGACGACATCGCTGCCTTCTTCGTTCTTTACATTTTGATTTTTGCCGTTTCGTCAATTTTAGTCTCCCTCTCCGGATACGACATAGTAACCTCAATCTCAGCTACCGCAGCAACTCTTGGAAATGTCGGACCCGGACTTGGACTAGCGGGGGCGGCGGAGAACTACGCGTCGTTTCCCTCTCTAACCAAAATTCTGCTTGCCGTCAATATGTGGATAGGCAGATTGGAAATCTTCACGGTTGTGTCTCTATTCATACCAACCTTCTGGAGGGAGAGGTGGTAAAGGAATGTGGTAGCAATAAACTTGCAATTAAGTTTACCATTAGTCGGAAATAAAAGAAGGAATTTTTTATTCTGATGTGCTACAGAAGAGGCTTATTGACAAAAAGGATTTTGAAAATCTGAGAGAATTTCTTGAGGAGAAGGGAAGAGGGGACCTTTATGATGTAATCGTTAATCTCTCAAATACAAAAAGTGTTGATGAGGCGAGAGAGATATATCCTGATTTTGATTACAGCCATGTTGAGGATGTTGCAAAGATCTTAGAAAATCTCGGCGTTGAATTTGAGCTTGATTTTGGGGTTGCAAGGGGGCTTGATTACTACACTGGCATAGTTTTCGAATTCTATTCAGACAAACTCGGAGCTCAGAAGCAGATTTGTGGTGGAGGAGCATACAGACTTGCAAAGCTTTTTGGAGGGGAAGATGTCCCATCAACGGGATTTGCAATAGGCTTTGACAGAGTTGTTGAAGTTGCTGAAGTAGAAGTGCCTGAGAAACCTCTCGCTGTTGTTGTTAGCTTTGGAGATTATTCGAAAGCTCAGAAGGTTGCTGAAATTGTAAGGAAGGCTGGAGTTGATGCGATTGTTGATGTCATGGGGAGGAGTGTGAAAAAACAGCTGAGCTTTGCAAATTCAGTCAGTGCTGACTATGCAGTTTTTGCTGGAGAGGAGTTTGATAAGGGGATTGTTAGAATCAAGGATTTAAGAAAAGAGGAGCAGGTTGAAATTAAGGTTGAAGAAATTGAGCAATTCTTTAATGGAAGGGTTTAAAGCAATTTTTTCAACTTCTTTTCCAGCCTTGATGTATAGGGCTGTAAGACAGAGCATTATAATCAAAAAGTTGGGGATGACGCTATCATAGCTGAATTGATAAATTCTTACCCTCTTGCTTTTCAGGGGCCAGTAAAGCTGAACTCTTGTTTTTGTTAGCATATCAAGAATTATGTGGTTCATTATTCCGTAGAAAGCAATGATGCCGTAAGCTGGCTTTATGTATCCTGCAAGAATTCCTGCGAGGATTGCAAAGGCAAGGGAGTGAGTTACGGTTCTGTGCTTCAGTCCAATCATAGTGTCGAGGTCGCTGATTGTTCCGAATATTGATGCCAAAAGCCCGTATTCAAGATTCCCTGTCAGGACATAGGCTGGTGTGAAGGATGCTATAATGTGGGTTTTTTTGAGCATGTTTTTGAAAGCGTGAGCATGGATTTAAAGAAATTTTCAGTAAACCTCGGCAAGTTCGTGAGATGAGGTGAAATTTTGGCTGTAGTCCTCTATCCTTATGTTCAGCGGTTCAAGGCGCCTTAATTTATACCCCCTGTTTTCACCCCACTTCTCTATCTGCTTCAGCAAAATTCTTGAACCCAATCTGGCCAGAGGGAGAAATGGAATCAGGAAGAGATTGTTTCTCATAACTGCAGGCAGTCCTTTAGCTATTTCCTTCAGCATGTGCTTCCAGGCATAGTAGAGATGAAGAAACTGCCCATAGTTGATCATCTCCTCAACCCTGTAGAATTCCCTGTCCTTAAGCAGTCCGAGAGGGATGAAGGCAAGTGGAGTCACTGTAAAGTGGGCCTGTTTACCGAGCTTTCTTTCAAGCTCTTTTTCCATTGTTACAATGAGCTGGGCGGTAATAATTCCATCCTCTTCGCTCTCATCAGGAAGGCCGAGGATTGTTGTATAGGCAGGAAACCAGTAATTTTTGTTGAAAACATATGTTCCATTCAAAACGACCCATGGCCACTCTTCAGGAGAGAATGGTCTGGCCTTGTTTTTCATGTATTTTGAGATTAACTCAGGTGACGCTGTTTCCAGTCCAACCTGAATTCCAATCCAGTGTCTTGGAGATGCGTTTACAATGCTGGAAATTTCCTCAATCATTCCCGGGATTGCAAGTGCCCCTGAAACTGAGCCATGGGTTGGATTAACGTTTTCTGTGTAAACACCTGCCATCGAGAAAAGCTCAATTACAGCATTGGCATTTGGGTAGAAGTTTTTCTTGTCTTCGACCTGATAAAGAAATATGTCCTCGCTGTGAAGCCACACGCGATTGATGCCTGCGCTAATATTCACTTTTATCTCTTCTTCTATTTTTTCTATTGGAATGTGTCTTGCAGTCCTTAGATTCGGTTCGCAAAACCTGCAACCTCTCCCGCATCCCCTTGTAACCTCTACAATTCCCTTGTAGGTTGGAGCAACTATTGCAGGGATTTCTTCAATTCCGGGCGAGCTTTTAACCACAATAGTTTCCTCAGCCTCACCATTCTCTATTTTTCTGAAAATTTCTCCAGCAATGTGGTCAATTTCACCTATTACGACGTGATCGATCTTCAATCTCTCTCTTTCATCTTTCCAGAAATCAATCTGCCAGGCTCCTGGACCGCCAACAACCAGCTTGAAGTCAAACCCATTCTTCACTCTCAATCTGTTAATTCTGTTTACAAGCTCTAAGAACTTGACTTTTGTGTAGCTCTGCCATTCTCCTCCATTTGTGAACATCATTGTAACGGGTCCAAGACCAAACGGGTCCATCTCGTAAAGAGCAACAATTCTCGTATCCGTGTTTATGAACATCTCAATCTTTCTTGGATGTACAACAGCAACCTCTTCTCTGCTGAAACCATCTCTTAAAAGTGCGGATTCCACCTTCCTCAATCCATAAGGGGCTTGTAGAAGCAGCCCATCTCTCTCTGGAAGCTGGGTATCGAGGATTCTGAAAACCCATTTTGGAAGTTTGTCATAAGGAGCGCATCCAAGAAAATCAAGGAGTGGAACATTTCGATAATTGCTTGTAAGACTCTCATCCGCTGTTAAAATTATCCTTGTCATACCAAAATTGACTACGATTCTGGATATAAAAATATTTCGGGCTTTGGAGGTTTTGGGACAAAATTCCTTTAATCCCTGACAACAATCACATACGCTCTCCACCCAATATACCTCTTGGGCACATCAACCTTTGCT
>LDZR01000830.1_pt1 | contig 18955 bp, 14 predicted proteins | sample 615371 | NCBI WGS metagenome assembly LDZR01 (sample SAMN03408294, study PRJNA278302) | terrestrial metagenome | isolation source: oil reservoir sample K2 | place: USA: Alaska, North Slope, Kuparuk formation | collected 2013
GGTTTACCCTTATTTGCTGAAGTGTGCAAACTATATTTTTAAATGATTTTGAATTTGGGGATCTTAAGGGGCATAGCCCCTTAACGTATGGAGGTGGAAGCATGGATCCAAAATGGGTATATATAAAAGACTTCAAAAAACACATCGATCAAACAGTTGAATTTCGGGGATGGGTATGGAACAAAAGAAGTAGCGGCAAAATAGCTTTCTTACAGTTAAGGGATGGAACAGGTTTCATTCAAGGAATAGCCGAAAAGAAAAATTTTGATGCTGAAACTTTTGAAAACATCAGAAAAATAAAAATGGAAAGTAGCGTAATTTTGCAAGGAACCATAAAAAAAGACGAAAGATCTCCTGAAAACGTTGAATTACACATAACTTCCTTCAAAAAAGTACAAGAACCCCTTGAAGATTATCCTATTTCTAAAAAAGACCACGGAATAGACTTTTTAATGGAAAACAGACATCTATGGATAAGATCCAGAAGACAGTTTCATATCTTAAAAATTAGAAACGAAATTTTAAAGGCAATAAGAGATTTTTATAATAAAAATGATTTTACTCTGATTGACACTCCCATATTTACCGGTTCTATAGGAGAATCTGCTGGTAACACTTTCAAATTAGACTATTTCGATTATGGAGAGGTATATCTAGCACAAACCGGTCAACTTTATTTAGAAGCTGCGGCGATGTCTTTTGGAAAAGTGTACAACCTAGGCCCTACCTTTAGGTCCGAAAAATCAAAAACAAGAAGACATTTAATCGAATTTTGGATGAATGAAGCTGAAGTAGCTTTTTACCAACATGAAGACAATATTAAATTACAAGAAAGCTTAGTTTCTTTCATAATCCAAAGAGTATTAGAAAACACTTCGGATGATTTAAAAGAAATTGGTAGGGATACAAATAAACTACAAAAAATTCAACCACCTTTTGAAAGGATGACTTACACACAAGCGATTGGCTTTCTAAAGAAAAAAGGGTTTCAAATAGAATGGGGAGAAGATTTCGGTGCAGATGAAGAAAGTGCACTTGCTTCTCAATTCGAAAAACCTCTCTTTGTGGAAAAGTATCCCCGAAAAGTTAAGGCTTTTTATATGCAACCTGATGAAAATAATCCTGATGTTGTACTTTGTGATGACTTACTTGCCCCCGAAGGTTATGGTGAAATAATAGGGGCTTCCGAAAGAATATGGGAAGAATCCATCTTAATAGACAGATTGAAAGAATTCAATCTTCCTTTGGACCAATACCAATGGTACATAGATTTGCGAAAATTTGGTAGCGTTCCACACAGTGGTTTTGGTTTAGGCATTGAAAGAACCGTTGCTTGGATATGTGGATTAGAACACATTAGAGAAGCTATACCTTTTGCTAGAACGCTTTACAGAGTTTATCCATAAGATTCTAAGGAGTCATTAAGATGATCGAAAAAGAAAATACAAACCAAAAGAGGTTACTGGATCCTTCTTTTATTGGAGAGGATACAGGATCAAAGAAATTAAGGCCAAATTATTTGAATGAATTTATTGGCCAAGAAAACATAAAAAAGAAGCTAAAAGTCGCAATCGAAGCGGCTAAAATAAGAAAGGAAGCGATGGACCATGTAATTTTAGCAGGTCCACCCGGTTTAGGTAAAACAACTCTAGCTTATGTAATTTCAAACGAGCTAGGGGCTAATTTACAAATTACAAGCGGTCCTGTTATCGAAAAAGCAGGAGATCTCGCTGCCATTTTAACCAACTTAGAAAATGGTGACGTACTATTCATAGACGAAATTCACAGACTGAACAGAACCGTTGAAGAAATCTTGTACTCAGCTATGGAGGATTTTCAACTTGACATTGTTATAGGGAAAGGGCCTTCCGCACGTTCTATAAGAATTGACTTACAACCTTTTACGTTGGTAGGAGCCACTACGAGATTAGGGCTCATCGCTCCTCCTTTGAGAAGTAGATTTGGGATAATTTTGGAAGTTGATTTCTATTCATCAAAAGATCTCAACTTAATCATAAAAAGAAGTGCAGACATACTAAATATAAAGATAAAAGATGATGCCTCCCTTATTTTAGCCCAAAGATCCAGAGGAACTCCCAGAATCGCCAACAGACTCTTGAGAAGAGCTAGGGATTATGTCCAAGTTTCTGGGAAAAACCTCATAGAAACAGAAGACGTGAACAACACAATGAAATTATTAGAAATGGATGAAGATGGACTTGATAAAATGGATCGAAAAATTCTTAAAACTATAATAGAAAACTATGAAGGTGGCCCGGTAGGTATAAATGCTCTAGCTTCTTCGATTGGAATAGAGCCCGATTCAATTAGCGAGGTCTACGAACCATTTCTATTACAATCAGGTTTCATTATCAGAACCCCTCGTGGAAGGGTAGCAACTGAAAAAGCTTATCAAAAATTGAATTACACCCATAAACCTTCCAATCAAAATATTAGTTTGTGGAGTGAACTTAATGAATAATTTTCTAATAGAAAATTATCACACCTTGATAAATGAGATACAACAAGTTACAGAAAAATCAGGTAGAGATCTGAATTCTATAAAATTAATTGCTGTTACAAAGAATTTTCCAAGTGAATACATAAAAACATTATACAACGAAGACCACAATGATTTTGGAGAAAATCGTGCTCAGGAATTAAGGGAAAAATATGAAGAGCTAAAAAACTTTGACATTGTATGGCATTTTATAGGCAGGATACAAACCAATAAAATAAAATACATCGTCCCTATCGCAGAATACATACATTCAGTTTGGAGAATGAAAGAAATAGAGGAAATTCAAAAAAGAGCTGAAGAAATAAATAAGACACAAAAAGTACTTTTAGAAATTAACATATCTGGCGAAAGATCCAAAGCTGGACTCATTCCAAACCAAGTAGATGCTTTTTTACAAGATGCAATATCTTTTAAAAATATTAAAATAATCGGTTTAATGACGATGGCTCCTTACACTGACAACGCAAATGTTATAAGAAACGTCTTTCGAAGCTTAAGGGAACTTAGAGACAACCTAAATAAAAAATACCCTTCAATAAAGGAACTATCTATGGGGATGACTAACGATTACAAAATAGCTATAGAAGAAGGAGCAACTCTTTTAAGAATAGGAACACGAATCTTTGGTAACCGTTATCTTTAGATGAACGGACTTCTTACAGGGAGGAAAAAATGTTTGTAATAGCAAACCTTTTAATAGCACTAGCAAGTATATTAAGAATAGTAATAGTATTTTTTGAATTTTGTATAATTGTATCCGCTTTATTAAGTTTCATAATACCCTTCCAATACAACAGATTTCGAGGTTTTGTTGATTCTGTTGCTAATATAATTTTAAATCCTATACGAAGATTTATACCCACGGTTATAGGCAACATCGATCTATCTCCGATGATTGCTTTTTTGATATTGATGTTTTTAGATAGATTTTTAGTACAATCTCTATTGGACTTAGGTTATAGGCTTGGAGTGTGATCTTTTATGAAGATCATTATCTTTTACAATCCACTTAAGCTTTCTAAGGATAACCTTGAACAAAACATATTAAAACCTTTCAATGAAAGTGGTATCGAGGTTCTTGATTACGCTTCTGCTGGTTCTACCTTAGAGGAAGAGCAAGCCAAAGTAGCTGATTTTTTCGTGGTTTTTGGGGGAGATGGGACGGTCTTGAAAATAGCTGAAATTGCCGCAATATTTTCAAAGCCGGTAATAGCCGTTAATACTGGAAATTTAGGTTTCTTGAGTTCTTATTCCAGTTCTGAGATAAAAGAGTTAATCGAAGATATACAAAAAGAAAATATTTCTTTTTCATTTAGGCACCTTTTAGAATGTCATGTTGGCACCAAAAAAGTCGTTGTTTTAAACGATATCGTCTTGTTGAAAAGTCAGCCTTTAGGAACTATGAACGTTGATGTAAAACTTCAGGAACACACTTTATTTTCATTCTCTGGAGATGGATTAATTGTATCAACACCAACAGGATCCACAGCCTATGCCTTATCTGCTGGAGGTCCTATAATTCACCCTGAGTTGAACGTTATTCAACTCATCCCATTAGCTGCCCATGCCCTCAACATTAGGCCATTCATAGCTCCCCCAACACAAAAGATAGAGATCATTTTGAAAAACATGAGCAAAGGTTTTGCATATGTAACAGGCGATGGAGATATCATTCATAGGATGGAACCAGCAATGTCGGTATATGTAACTTCCAGTGAGCTAACGATAAAATTAGCCCAAAGAAATGGCAACAATTATCTCAATGCGTTGGATAAAAAATTAGGTTTTGGTCGAAGGTTTGAATAATTTTAGGAGGCAAATAAATTGTTCAAAAAAGAGAATGTTAGCCAAATCAACAGTATCAGTTTGAATCGATTGACACGATATTTAAATAATGTTTTGAGAATGGGCAGAATAGTTCAAGAAATGTACTATAAATTTGAGGATGCTTATATAGAAAGAAACGATAAATTATCAAAAGAAATAATAAATCAAGACGATAGATTAGATTTCATTGAAGCAAGCCTGAATTATGAAAGCGTTATCTTATTGTCTTCTGGTAATTACACAGGGATTTACTTAAAAGCTTGTTTCATGAGCTCAAAATTAGTTCAAATATTTGAAAACATGGGTGATATATGCGAAAAAAATGCCAAATTAATAATCGAAATACTCAAAACCCCTTCTGCTGTAAACGCTACAAATTTTGAAGATAGCTTGGAACTGACCAAAGAGAATCTTTCAAATGTTTTATCCTTGTTATCAGATTTGATCAATATCAAAGCAACCAAATTGATGACAGATCAAGTAAAAGAAAGTTTTTTTGAGAAAGCGAAGAAAAGTTGTATTCTCAACGAGGAAGTAAAGGGGCTTATCGATGCTTACAAATCATATTTGTACAAAGCCAAAGAATCTATTAAATCCGCTTCACTTCATATAGAAGTACTAAACAATTTAACTGACTTTTCTGATTTCATCACAAACATCTCTGAAAATATTATTTGGGCGTTAACAGGGGAATTTTACAAATGTAGAAATAACGGTTTAGAACTCTTCTATTTCTTGGGAGAAGAAAACCAATGAAAAAGCTCTTCAAATACATTTCGATAGAATTCATACCTCCATTTTTTATGGGATTAATAGCTTTTATAGTCTTTGTTAGCTTGGAGTTACTTTACCAACTATCAGAAATAATTGTTAGAAACAATGTAGGATTTTCAAAACTACTGATATTGATTTGGTATCATCTACCGTATTTTATCTCCATGGGAATTCCTGTGGGAGTGCTGTTTGGTATATTTTGGGTTATTTCAAAACTCTCCTCTGCAAACGAAATAATCGCTCTACAAACGCTGGGAATACCAATGAAGAAATTAATTATACCTTTTATGACAATTTCTCTATTGTTATCTTTTTTTACATTTGCTCTCTTCGACACAATCGTACCACAATCAAACTACAAGGCAAAAGAAGCGATGGCTCGGTACGTTTATCAAAGACCTCAAGCACAGATCGAAGAAAACCAATTTGTTGATGTTGGCGATGGAAGATACCTCTTTGTAAAACAAATAGATAGAGAAAGTGGGATTTTATACGACGTACTCTTATACGAGGTAAAAAAAGATTACACTGCCGTTTTCAACGCTAAGCAAGCTCAAAAAGGCTCCGACGGTTGGTACATGAAAAATGGAAGGATGTTTAGAACTAACAAAGATGGATTTCTAGACTTAGACATTACTTTTGACCAATTGCAACTCGATATCCAAGAAGATGTCGAAGAATTTCTGAACTTCTCTAAAAGCGCTAACGAAATGACCTCAAAAGAACTAAGAGAAAAAATAACTACTTTTTCCAAACTTGGGTTGGATGTCTCTGGTTTAATAGTTTCCTATCAGTCAAAATTTGCTAACTCGTTGGCTCCCTTAGTAATTTGTATTTTAGGAACTGCCTTATCCCTGTTTTTAAACCTAACAAGTAAATCATGGAGTGTAATTACAACGTTTGTGTTGGTCATAATTTATCAAGGCTCTGGTGCTTGGTTGTCTGCTTTGGGAAAAGAGAAAATAATAAATCCAACGATATCCGTTTGGATTCCCAACATAATATTTGGCATTATTGGTGCTTTTCTATTCTTTATGTTGGATACAAGAGCATCTTATAAACTTTTAGAGCCTCTGAAAAGAATCTTTTCTGTAATATTGTTTATTTTAGTCGGTTCTTCCTTTTTTTCTGCACCGGTGAATATAAACAGTCAAAATTTTTTCTTAAAAGATGATCTATTATTTTTAGAAGGAGACGTCTTTGTAGAATATGAAGGCTCTACGATAAAGGCTGACTCAGCTCAAGGTGAATTAAATGAAGATGGAACAATTAAAGCAGCAACCTTCTATGGAAATATCAGTTATAGATATGAAGATATATCTATACAAGCCTCAGAAATAACCGTAAACTTCGAGGAAGATTCAGCAGTCTTCTTAAATTCCTATACCATACAAAAGTATAAGGGAGATAAAGAAGTAGAGGTACGCATATGGTCTGAAAGTATTCAAAAACCTATGCAAGAGAATATAATAGAAACAAATAAGACCCAATTAACTACGTGTGAGGATTGTATAACTTATTATTTTTCAGCTCGAAAGGTCGACATTTTCCCAGGATATTTTTTGATAGCCCGCGACGTTGTGCTCAGTTTTTTTGGAGTCCCTGTTCTATACCTACCTTTCTATTTTCAAAGTTTATCAGAAGATGAAAAAGAACCCATGTCTCTCACCTTTGGATACGATAACAACGAATTTTCACTACTAACAGAAATAAATTATAAGTTTAAAAATGGATCGAAGGTTCATTTATCTTACAACACAGTCAACGATCTAGCCACACAAGAAACAGATAAAGAAGTGACCCTAAAATACGGTGTCCCTTTTTTATATGGAAGTTTGTATCTCTTTACAAGTCTGAATTCCCCAAATACATACGATAACAACTTAGGTGTTTCATACCAATTTTTCGAAGATAACAAAGCCAGTGAAATTGCCAAATTAGAGCTTCAACTTGAACCGGCAACAGAAAAAAAATCTTTGTCGTTAAATATCCCAAAACTACAAACGAATTTGGGAGATCTTAAAAATATAAGATCACACATTTATTGGGATCCAAAAGGATTTGATGATATTCTTTTTTTAAACGTCGAATCTACAGCTTTTCAAAAAAGATATGGGAGATCTCTGATCTCACTGTCCAAACTTAAGCTCAACTCTCATTCATATGGAGACATATCCGATCTTTCAATGCCCGAGATATGGAATACGAAAGAGACTGAAATAGACATATCAGGAAAATACAACTTCTATGAAACATTTGCCAGAATGTATGGCAACTTTGATTACGCTTATACAACCGTCGGAACGGAAACCACCAAAAATCGATTAACAACAAAAAACACTTTCTCTTACAAAGATACCCTTTATGAAATTAAAAATAATAATTTCGATTTAAAATTCAACATGGAAGATACGATTAATTTCAACTATTATAATGACTTTATACCTGGTGAAACCTACTCTTCTGGAAAATCGCTTTTTAATTACTCTTTAAAACCTGGAATAGATATTAATTTAGGTGCTTTTCAAGTTGGTAACTCCTTAGAATACGTAAAGGTCTTAGAAAACTCTCTCACTCCCTCTGCCACGGACGAATTGAATTACAACGATTACGTAGGATATTCTTTCTCCATATTCGACAAAAATCTTACGAATTCCTCAAGGTTAAGTAGAAGCTTTGATCTAAGAAATACTGAAAACTTCCCCGATTTGCAAAAACTAGAACTTCAAACTCAAACCAACATAAATTTATTAAACACAAAAAATACCTTACAAACAAAAACAGAATTTGATATTTCAGATCTTAATAAGATCCAGCCAGATACCACAAACGTCAAACTAACCAACGTTATTGGCCTTTTAACACATAGAAGTGAATTTGATTATCACCATCAAGAAGAGATTAAGATTGATTATATTGAAAACAGAGAAATTTTGAGGTACAATAGAAATCGACTACAATTTGATTATGACTTATATATTAATGAAAAAACTTTTACCAAAATGGTTCCAGAACTTTTAACATATTTTCTTTTTTATTATGATGGTAACAAGATTTACGGAGATTTTGACATGAAGGAAGAGTACACTCTTTACGACTTAGACATAAATTTCTTAGAAAAAAGTTCGAATTATTCTTTTGGAATCGAGACAACCTACCGTATTTCTGATTTTCTAAAAACGGGGTTCCACATAAACAACAGGGATAAAAGTGAATTCGCAAAAATTAACTTCAATTATGATATAGAGGATCAAAGCGTGAATTTTACAGAGTTTGAAATACAAAAACAAATTGTATGCTGGACGTTGAACTTACAGTCTAAGTTTTCCTTATTACCTCAATTTGATTTAACCTCGTTCAGAATATCTTTTTTTATCAATTATATACCTGATAAAAATATCTCTTATGGTGATGATGGGTTTGAATTTGGATTAATGTGAGGAGGAATATGGATGATCTTATACGGAAACGAGGAAAAACAAAAGGATATGGAAATGATCGCCAAAAGAATAGAGATATGTGAAAAGTGCCCTTTGAATCTCACAAGAACTAACGCTGTTCCGGGTTCCGGAAATGTTGACTCACCAATAATGTTTGTAGGTGAAGGTCCTGGAGCAGACGAAGATGCCTTGGGAGAGCCCTTCGTTGGAAGAGCAGGGCAACTTTTAGAAAAGATGCTCAAAGAATATGCAAAATTGGAAAGAAAAGATGTTTTCATCACAAACATCGTAAAATGCAGGCCTCCTCAAAACAGGGTCCCCACGCAAGAAGAGGTTAAAAGTTGTCAATCCTACCTTGATGGTCAAATAATCGTCATCAAACCAAAAATAATAGTAACTCTTGGCAACACACCGTTGAATTACTTTACCGGTGAATCTAAGATAACTCAATCACGTGGACGTTTCTTCGATTGGTATGGAAATATTAAAATCTTTCCAACTTTTCATCCAAGCTACCTCTTAAGGAACCAAAGTTTAAAAAAAGGATCTCCAAAGTGGTACGCATACCTGGATATGAGAATAATAGGGATCATGTATAGAGCATTAAAACAAGGTAAAAGTGTTGAAGAGGTTACAAAAACTATTGAAGAAAAGATTAAAAGCCTTGAAAATGCTGGGGGGAGTTAAAATTGAAACTCTTATCCCTAGAAATAGAGGGATTTAAAAGTTTTGGTAGAAGAACATATTTTAATTTAGATAAAAATATTATCGCGATAATCGGTCCAAACGGATCGGGTAAATCCAATATTGTAGACGCGATTAGATGGTTATTAGGAGAGCAGTCTCAAAAACAGATGAGAATATCCGAAAAAAATGATATATTACACATATCAAACAACGGAAATGATTCTTCCAATTATGCAAAAGTTTCGTTGGTGGTACAAAACGACGACAATGAAAAAATCAAGATTTCAAAAATATTGGAGAAAGATTCATCCAACAGGTATTATATAAACAACAAAATTGCCACACTTAAAGAAGTCCAAAATGTATTCAACAAAGGAACGGGGAAAAGCTTTTACTCTATCATTGGACAAGGTCAAATTGGCGAAATAGTTAACTCCTCACCTGAAAATATTAGAGATATCGTATTGGACGCTTCAAACATAGCCAAATACTTAGAAAAAAAAGAAGTATCGATCAATCTTTTGAATAAAACAAACGAAAATTTAGACAGAATAAACGATTTACTATTCGTCGTAGATAAAAGATTAAAATCTTTATCCATTAGAGCCGGAAGGGCACGAAAATACCTTGAATATCGTAATGAAATAAAAAGGATAGGAAAGATGTATTTTGGTGCTTCCAAAGTATCTTTTCTAAAAAAGATTGAAAAACATCAAAAAGAAATACAAGAAAATTCTCAAAAAATGAAATCTCTGCTATCAGAGCTTTTTGAAGTAGAACGCGGTTACAGAAATTTAAAAAGCGAAATAGAAGATACAGACAAACAACTATCCATCAACGGAGACATAGTGGAAAACTACAGGCAAAGGGTTCAAACGATAGAAAATGAAAAAAATCAATTAACAGAAGAACTAAATGAGAACAACTCTGCAATAATAAGCAAAGAATGGGAACTAAACTCTCTAGAAGAAAAAATGGGTAAACTTGAACAACAGTTAAAAGAACTATCTAAAAATGAAAAAGATTTTAAAGAAATAGAAGAAAAAACACAATACAAAACTAACATTATCAACGAAAAAAAGAATCGTATTACACAAGAAATAGAAAAACAAGAAGAAACGATCAAAAGCTTAGAATCTGAATTATCCAAGATATCCCAAGAAAAAGAAAGAAAAGAAACAGAGCTAAAAAATCACCAGACGACATATGGCAGTAACCAAGAAAGAATTGCCTTGCTAAAAGATCAAATAAATACATTGAAAACAAAATTAGAAAACAACTCACAAAAAATGAAAGAAATAGAAGACCTACTATCTCATTCAAAAGGAACCGAAATCCAATTAGAACAAAGGTTAAAAAAGAAATTCGACGAGTTAAAACAAACAGAAAACTCTTACAATACACTTTTATCAGAAATTGACTCTCTTCAACAACAAGAAAAGAATCTTTTTTACACATATCAATCTTTAAACAGGCAGATCAACGAATACGAAGGATTCTCAACAACGATAAAAGAATTTTTCAAAGCTTTCAAAGATGACGAAAATGTGGTGGATGTCGTTGCTAATTTAATTAATACTGAGGAAAGATATGAAGAAGCGGTCTCAACGATAGCCAGTTCAAGAATACAAAACATAGTAATAAAAAACTCATCAAAGGCAAAAGAATATTTGGATCTTGTGAAAAAAGGCAATAATGGTAAGATCACGCTTCTTCCACTTGATCTATTAAGAACCAAAGTTCTATTACAAAAAAAGTACTTAAACGAACCTGGAACAATAGATTTTGTAATCAATCTAATAAACTACCAGAAAGAATACCAGAAAGTTATGGAATACGTTTTCTCTAACGCATTATTAGTTGATAATATTGAAACAGCAATAAAAATATCCAAAATGAAGTATCCTGGAAATATTGTTACTCTCAGTGGCGAATTAGTCTACTCTTCTGGGGCGATAACCGGTGGAAAATCTAAATACGATCATTCTTCTACCGTTCTTAAAAGAAAAAGGGAGATCTCTGAAATAGAAGAAGATCTTAAAAAAATCAGAGTTGACCTTTCAAACAAACAAACGGAATACAACAAAGTAAAAGAAAAACTTAACATTCAAAAAGAAGAGTTGGAATCTATAAAAGACGAGTTAAGACAAACAACATTAACAAAAAACACACATGACCTTGACTACAAAAAAATCAAAGAAGAAATAAAAAATCTGCAGGAAAATATAGCCCTATACAACGAAAAATTAGCGAACTACGAAGAAAAAAACAAAACACTTGATCAAGAGATTTCATCATTAAAAACATGGTTAGAAAATAACCGTCAAATTAATACACAAACAACAAAAAAAATACACGAGATCGAAGAAACCCTCAAAGACAAAAGAGCCCAACTCAATCAAGTAGAAAAAGAGTTGATAGGCCAAGAAATGGAACTAAAAAGCATAAAAGAAAAGTACGAATACTACAAAAATCAAAAGTTAGAAATTGAAAATGAATTAAAAGAAATAAAAATTAAACAGCAAAAAGCAAAAACACTTTTTGATACCTTAAAAGAAAAGAACGATAAAATAAAAACTGACATAAACGAACTCAGCAAAGAAAAGGACTCGCTTAACATTGAAATTTCAAAATTATTTGAACTGATGAAACAAAGTAGAACGGGCAAACACAACAAAGCTAAAGACCTGGAAAATTATGAAAAACGTTTAGACAAATTAAAAACTGAAATAAACACAATAAAACAAAAAAATCAAGAGATTGAATTTGAAATAAAAGAAGCGAACCACAACATACAGTTCCTCAGAGAAAAAGCCCAAAACTTAGAAATTAATGAAGAAGAGTTCGAGTTAAAAGAGTTATCCGACAAAGACATTGAGGCTCTTGGGAACAAACAAAAAGAATTAGAAAGTTCATTAAAAAAGCTAGGTTCTGTTGATTTAACTGTTTTAGACGAATACGAAGAAGTAGAAAAAGAATACCAAGAAAATCTAAAAAACAAAGAAGATATAATGAAATCAATAAATTCTCTAAAACAAAGTATAAAAAATCTAGACGAAGAAGCTCAACAACAATTCAGTACCTTTTTTAACAATCTGAACAAAGAATTCTCGTTCTTTATCTCAAAACTTTTTCCAAATGGATACGGTGAACTCAGATTAATTGGTGAAGGCAAGGAGTTTGAAAAAGGGATCCAAATATCCGTAAAAAAAGCAGGAATGAATTTTCAAAAGCTCTCTCTCTTTTCAGGAGGTGAAAAAGCTCTCATAGCCATTGCTTTTCTTTTCTCACTTATGAGTCTAAACCCCAGTCCTTTTTATATACTAGATGAAATCGATGCTCCTTTGGACGATCTAAACGCATCCAAAATATCAGACTTAATATTAGAGAACTCTAAAAAATCCCAATTTTTGATAATAACCCACAATAAGATAGTGATGGAAATTGCTGAATTTTTTTATGGAATAACTATGAGGGAAGGAATTACACACCTAGTTCCTGTTGATTTTAAGGAGTTAGAAAGATGAAAGCCATATTAGAAACACCTATCGGTAGTGTGATAATAAACGTTAAAAACGACAAGATAACTAAGATAAAACTAACCTTGTGGGAACAGGTCTCAGGGCAAAAAGATAAAGATTTTCCTTCCTTAGAAGGGAGATCTGCAAGGCCACAGAATAAAGATTTCTCTTCCTTAGACGGGTGGGGAGCGGGGCAAAGGGGCGCTAATAAAAATGAGAATTATTACAACTCAAAAACAAAGAAACATTTTGATATAATAAATGCATATCTATTTGGAGATCTTCAAAGAATCCCTAAAGAAATATTTGACTTCCCAGGTGAAACCGTCTTTGCCAAAAAAGTCTATGAAACTTTGTATAACACAAAAAAGGGAAGTGTAATTACCTACAAAGAATTGGCATTAAAGTCAGGAAATCCAAAAGCTTACAGAGCGGTGGGAAATCTTATGAAAAACAACCCTTTACCCATAATTATCCCATGCCACAGGGTAATAAAAAGCGATGGAACTTTGGGAAAGTTTAGTCCAGATATTAAGTGGAAAAAATATCTACTCGATTTAGAAAGATGAGAAACTGGGCGGGCTGCGGGGCGAAGGGGCGCAAATAAAGATTAAGCGTAGCTTACATAAAAAATTCTAAAAATCATTTTACAAAATTAACAATCTACTTTTAAAAACGTCAAAAGACGGATAAAAAATTGATTAGAAGGTGAAAAAATGAACCCAAACGAAACAAATAAAAGATTACATCCAAAGCTCTTCAAGGTACCCATAGACAAAATAAGAATGGGGTACTACACCGACAAGTATTTTACAAGGTATGTTGAAGTCTTAAAAAAAGACAGGAAAAAAGTCGATGTAACTTATCAATTTTTTCCAAGGGCAGATTGTGTAGTCGTTGGACTAGATGAGGCACTTGCTCTTTTAACCTATGGAACAGGTTACTACAAAGATGAAGAAAAGGCAAAAGAGATTTTTGATGAAATTTTAGCCATAGAAAGGTCGATACAAGACGCCTCCACACGAATGGACAAAGAAGACCTTCTAAATTGTACAAATAAAAAATGGGACCTTAGAATGACACTAAACAGTTTATGGGTTGATAAATGGAATGAGATAGAAGTACTTGCTTTGAATGATGGAGACGAAGCAAAGAAGATGGAGCCAGTGTTCGTAATCAAAGGCAATCCTGCCTTTTTTGGACATTTGGAAACGCTTCTGTTAGGGGTGATGGCAAGGGCTACCAGCACAGCAACCGCTGTAAAGAAAGTTGTAACCGCTGCCAAAGGGAAGCCGATTCTATTTTTTAGTGCAAGATTCGACCATTTCTGGGTTCAAACAACTGATGGCTATGCAGCTTTGAAAGCTGGGGCATTTGGGGTATCAACGGACGCAAATGCTGATTATTGGGGGGTTGAATCTCTTGGGACCATCCCTCATGCTTTAATTGCCGCGTATAATGGAAACACGTCAGCAGCATCGATTGCTTTTAACAAACATATAGATGGACATGTAAATAGAATGGTGTTAGTAGACTGGGACAACGACGTTATTGGAACCACCATCAAAGTAGCAAAAGAGTTTTACGAATACATATATGGTGAAAAACCCAATATTGACAGCGGAGATTTATCTAAGATAATTGGTGAAGGAAAAGACAAAATCTGGGCGGTAAGGTTTGATACATCTGGATCCTTAAGAGACAAATCTGTTATCCCAAAAGACAAATCATCATTAGGAGTTAATCCAGAGATGGTGTGGCGTGCAAGAAGAAAATTCGATGAATTAGGAATGAACGATTTAAAAATAATGGTCTCAGGGGGATTTAACCAAGAAAAAATAGACCTATTTGAAACCCTAGAAGTGCCTGTAGACCTTTATGGTGTGGGATCTTCCTTGCTTAAACAAAAAATTGACTTCACGGCAGATATAGTAGAAGTCGATGGTAAACCTTGCGCAAAGGTAGGAAGAAAAAAAGGGGACTTCTCACGATTAAAAGTCGCCGAAAAAAACTATTGGGAATAATATGGGAATACAGACACTATGGGGCGGGCACAGGGAAGCTAAAGCACTATATGAGAATTTTAATGGAGGTAAACTATGTTTTCAATAACTCTCTTTTTAAGTCATTTTGTATCTGATTTTGCTTTTTCCAATGTTTATTCTGATAAATTTTTGGATAAGTCCGATTATTATAAACATCTCATCTGGGTTTTATTAGTCTTTTTGGCTTTCAACTTTGATATGTTAAATGGATGGATGCTCTTAATAGTCGCACTCTCCGTCCTACTTCACATAGGTATAGACTTATTAAGAATCAGAAACCAAAACACCAACATCTACTTTGAAATCATATTCTTGGGAGCCTTTTTTCTTTGGTCATACCTGTTCAGAAACTTTTTCCAAGATTCTTTCTTATCTAATGTTTTTCAATTTTATATCCTAGGAATGATCGTAACAACTAGTTTTGGAAGCTTCTTATTCAGAACTTTCAACATATTTGAAAAAGAAAAAAAAGATACAATTGGTGCATCAGAAAGGTTAGCGATATTCATTTTTTTAATGTCTCAAAACTACCTTTGGTCTATTATAGCAGTAGGTGCTGGGTTGGCATATAAATTGGTCTTTGTGAAAGAAAAGAATATAAAAGAGCTAATATTATCACCAACTTATGCAGTATTAATTTCTTCATTTTGGTTTATACTCATGCAAAACATTTACTAAGAAGGGTAAAAATTTATGAAAGAAAGAAAAAGAGACGTATATTACTGGCAAGAAAGAACTATCCTAAAGAATTTAAATATAGAATGGCAAGAGCATGCTATGTTTAAATTCATAGACAAACAAGGTATTCAAGGGGTTGGGGCGGCAACTCCAAATTATTATTTTGGTGAAACGTTTAAAACCACCATGGCTATTTTGGAAATGATTAGAGATCTAATTGAAATGGAAGATGATATTGAAAACATACCCAACATTGAAGATAAATTCAATGAAAAGATAAAAAGAGACAACTCTTCGAAAACCGCTGTTTTTTTAGCGATTTTTGATTACCTAACAAACAAGTACAATTACAACCCTACAAAATTACTTTTCCCCAATAAAAAAAGTATCTCACAAGAATCTCTCTTTAGAATTTTTTGGAAAAAAGGCATCAACATCTTTAATCTACTCCCTGAAATTCAAAATGATAGGGAGATTATAAAGATAGAGTTCTTAGAAAAGCCATCTCTCTCAGAACTTGAAAAAACCATGAAACTTTTTAAAAGTAAAAAACTTTGGATCGACCTTAAAGGATTATTTTCCCAACACGAAATTAGACACATCCTAAAACTTCTGAAACACTCTGAAATATTAGCTTTAGAACAGCCAACCCCGAAGTATAAAGAAAATACTTTAGACAACCTACACATACCCTACCCCATTTTTTGGGATGAATCAATCGAGCTACCAGAAGATATTATCAGAGTATCAAATATTGCTACAGGGGTCGTCTTAGACATCACCAAGGTTGGTGGATTAACCAACTTAAAAAAACACTACGACTTAGCCAACACGCTCAACTTGGAAACAGTGATATCCACAAGAATAGAACACCTGATAAATCTAAACTGGTCTAACAAAATAAAAAACGCATTCGATATAATAGATTTGAATATAGCTCATTATATTGTGGCATAATATACTGACCAGTAATATACTGGTCAGTATATTAAATTATGTTTAACATTAAAACTTTATCTTCTTGTCAACACTTGCCATACTGATTTTAGCCCCATTAGTCCGCAGCTGGTAAATAGAAAACGGGAGAAATTTTGCTCAGTAACTCCTCTAAACGAAGTATTAATCTCTCCCCCTCCCACTCGACTCATTCAAAAGATATAAACTATTAATCGAAATTTCAAATAAAAACTTGAAATTTCAAAAAAGGATAGTATACTAACTATTAGCAAGCTAATAATTAGTAAGTTAATTATTAGCATACTAATAAATGTATGGGCGGGGAGTGGGAGAAGGGCGCCAATAAAGGCTAGACAAAGCTTACAAAAAAACTCCGCAGACAATTAACTCAAAAAAAGACTCTGATTTTAAAAGGGTTACAGGGCGGAGCCCTCCTCTCTGAAGGTTTAAAGGACGGCAGGTCCCCTCCTTAAAAGGGTGGGGAGCAGGGGAAGGGCGCTAACAAATATGAAACGAGAGGAGAAAAGAAATGAAAGGCAAAGAACTTTGCGATGAAAATTTCCTTTTTGATGAACTCAATCCATCAACGATCAACGTTGTACAACAATTCTTTCAAGTAATGAACCTGCAAAGACAGTTAAATTTCAAGATTATGGCAGAAAAAGATGTCTATCCAGGGCAAGGAGTTTGCTTATGGCACATTTGGAAAAATCCTGGAATCAGTCAAACAAATCTTGCCAAGCTCATGAACGTAGCTCCTCCTACCGTTTCATTGATTCTTAAAAGGTTGGAGAAAATAGGGCTCATATTCCGCAAATCCAATCCTGCTGACATGCGCACTCTTCAAATGTTTTTAACGGAAAAAGGAGAAGAAGAAATAAAAAATTTAAAAACATCATTTTCAAAGATCGTGAGGTACAGTTTTGAAGGGTTATCAGATCAAGAGCTCAATACGTTTAACAAGTTACTGAAAAAAATATCCAACAACCTGTCAAAACATTTACAAAAGGGAGAAGATCAAGGATGAAAGTCATACTAAGCAAATATCTAAAACTGTATTATAAAGAAGTAATTTTTGCATTGGTGTTACTCACCGTCCAAGCTGTCTCAAACTTATACCTTCCAAATTTAAATGCAAATATTATCAACAATGGTGTTGCCAAAGGAGACCTACCTTATATAATGCAAGAAGGTGGAAAGATGTTGTTATTTTCCCTATTACTCTTTGGAGCTGCTGTAGGAGCAACATTTTTTGCCTCCAGAATCTCTGCCAAATTTGCACATGACTTACGCAAAGATCTTTATTATAAGGTGCTCAATTTCTCTCAGACGGATATAGACAAGTTTGGAACTGCATCGCTGATAACGAGAAACACAAATGATGTATACCAAATTCAGATGTTAGTATTAATAATGTTGAACGTGATAATTCTTGCACCTATAATGGCTATAGGCGGTGCTATTATGGCCATTCGTCAAGACGTTGTCCTTTCTACATCTCTTATAGTGATAATCCCATTGATGGGAATTGTTGTATTTTTTCTAATGCGTAAGGCAATACCACTTTTTAAAAGCATGCAAATAAAACTTGATAATGTAAACCGGGTTTTACGTGAAAAATTAATGGGTATACGTGTTATCCGGGCCTTCGTAAAAGAGAAAAGTGAAGAGAAAAGATTCGATAAAGTCAATAATGACTTAACTCAGACCGCAATAAAAGTAAATAGATTATTAGCATTAGGTATGCCCCTTCTAATGCTGATTATGAACCTAACAACCGTTAGCATTCTTTGGTTTGGTTCTATGAGAATAGACAGTGGAGCAATGCCAATAGGCAACCTTATAGCCTTCTTAACCTATATCATGGAAATACTCATTGCAATAATGATGGCAATGATGATGTTTGTCATGTGGCCTCGTGCAGAAGCATCCGCGGACCGTATCAAAGAGGTGCTAGAAACAGAACCTACAATTACTGAACCAAACAATCCAATTATTTTGAAAAGTAAAAAAGGCAATGTTTCCTTCAAAAATGTGACATTTAGATACGAAGGTGCTGAGAGGCCCGTACTCAGAAATATTTCTTTTGAAGCTAAGCCAGGACAAACTACCGCAATTGTAGGTAGCACTGGAAGCGGTAAAAGTACTCTTATAAATTTGATACCACGCTTTTACGAAGTCACAGATGGAAAGATAGAAATCGATGGTGTAGATATTAGAGAAATATCGATGGAAGATCTTAGAGCCTCTTTGGGTTTTGTCCCTCAAAAAGCTTACCTGTTCAGTGGAACAATAGCTTCCAATCTAGCGTATGGAAAGAAAGACGCAACGGAAGAGGAAATGTGGCATGCCTTAGAAATAGCACAGGCAAAAGATTTTGTAGAAGAATTACCTGACAAATTACAAGCTCCAGTTGATCAAGGAGGAACAAACTTCTCCGGTGGTCAGAGGCAACGTTTATCAATTGCAAGGGCAATCATCAAAGAACCAAAGGTCTACATATTC
>LDZR01000649.1_pt1 | contig 18869 bp, 20 predicted proteins | sample 615371 | NCBI WGS metagenome assembly LDZR01 (sample SAMN03408294, study PRJNA278302) | terrestrial metagenome | isolation source: oil reservoir sample K2 | place: USA: Alaska, North Slope, Kuparuk formation | collected 2013
GACATCGTTATCTTTTTTGCATTTGCACCAATTGTATCTTTTTTATTGAAAATTGGCAATGTCTCAGTGCCGTTTGACACACTTTTTTTCTCGGTTGTGATTTACGTTTTGCTTCCGCTTTTAGCTGCAATATTGACAAGAAAGCAAGTTATAAAATCAAAGGGAATGAACTATCTGAACAAAATCCTCATTCCAAAACTATCAAAAATTTCTACAATCGGTTTACTGTTGACACTTATAATCTTGTTTTCTTTCCAAGGTGAAGTGATCATGAGAAATTATCTTCACATCGCCCTAATTTCTGTGCCGCTCATAACTCAAACCTTTTTGATATTTGCCATCGGCTATCTGTGGAGCTATTTTTGGAAAGTACCGCATTCAATAGCTTCACCAGCCGCCTTAATAGGTGCAAGTAACTTTTTTGAACTATCTGTGGCTGTTGCGATATCGCTATTCGGCCTTTCTTCTGGTGCAGTGTTAGCGACAGTTGTTGGCGTACTTGTTGAAGTCCCTGTTATGCTAAGCCTTGTTTCGATATCAAATGCGACAAGAGCCGTCTTTCAAAAACATAAGATTGAATTAAAACCGCAGGAAGTAGAAGATTAATCTTGAGGAGGGAGCACGATCATGGCGAAAAAAATTGAGATTCTGGGTAAAGGCTGTGCGAGATGTAAGCAAACAGAGAAAATTGTGAGAATGGCTCTGGAAGAGCTGAATGTTGATGCTGTAATCGAAAAAGTTGAAGATATAGCTGAAATAATTGCACGAGGCGTAGTTTCAACACCTGCAATAGCTGTAAATGGAAAAATAGTGCTTTCTGGAAAAATTCCAACCTTAGAAGAGGCAAAAAAACTGATTCAAATAGGATAATTCATGCAGGACGCTCAGTCCTGCATTATCTTTAGCTCAAATAATTTTTCTTTCAATTGCCAGTGATGCGGCAGGTGTATCGTTTTAAAACCAATCTCTTGTGCCGTTTGGATATTTTCCAGTTTATCATCTATAAAAAGACTTTCCTGTGGAACAAGGTTGTATTTATTTATCAATTTAAGGTATATTTCTCTTTCTGGCTTAACGGCTTTTACATATGAAGATATTATCATTCCATCAAATAATTTGAAAAAATCATATTTTTCGTAAATCATTTTAAAATTATTCTCACTGAAATTGGAAAGAACATAAAGTTTGAAACCTTTTTCTTTGAGAATATCCAGAAGCTTTACGTTCTGTTCAATAGGAGTCAAAAGCTGGGGTGATTTTTCTTTCATATGTAAAACATACTGCGCATATTCAGCGAGTTCTTCAAGCTTTTTCTGCCAGAGTTGATCTTCTGAAATAACTCCTTTGTCCATCAGTTGCCAATCTTTGTGTTCAAATATCTCTCTGTTCAATCTATCTGCCACGTCTTTTGGAAAACGCTTCAACATGTACTCATATGGTTCCCAGTTTACAAGAACCCTGCCAAGATCAAACACGATGTTTTTGAGCATTATCTACCCTCCAGGAAAAGATTATCAGAGTTTGAATAATGAAAGTTGAAAAGCTATGAACTGTGAAGTAACAAACTCATTCCCCGTACATCACCATTGCAGATATTGGCGGAATTTCTATTGTCCCACTGAGTTTGTAGAGAAGATCTACACCAGCTCTTTCTTTATCAACGACAACATTCCATTCGCCATCGGGCAAAATCAATTCATGTTCAACGATATCTCCATTGAAGATCACCAAGATCCCTTCCCAGGGGTCATTGTTAACATGTTCATTTATTAAAAAAGCAACGACCTTCTTCGGTGATTCCAGGAAAGTTATGTGTTTTCTTATATCATCTGCCGTCCTCAATCTAAATGCAGGGTGTGATTTTCTGAGCTTTATCAATCCTTTGTGGTATTCGAAAACATCTATGAACTGCGCCTTCCTTTCATAGTCGAGCGCATTTATAGAAATTGGTGCATTGTACGAATTTTCATTGAACTGTTTGGTCCTGCAAAAATCCTGGCCTGCGTGAAAGAAAGGAACACCCTGTGAAGTGAGTAATATAGCTGCTGCAAGTTTTTGAGCTGACTTTAATTCTTCTTCACTCCATTCCCTTCTGTCAGATTTTGCCGCCAGAACATTTTTATCCCAGAGTGTGTGATTATCATGACATGCAACATAGTTGATAGTTTGTTCTGGACTGTAAGCAAAATCAGCAATCAACTTGTTGTCATAGTTAATACTCCCAACCACTCCTCTTTTGATCTTGATTTCTTTCCCCACAGAGCCCATAACAAACCCTTTTGCTTTTGGATCAAAAACAGAGCCCCTTATACCGTCTCTTATTCCATCGTTGAATACAGCTATTCTCAAATCGAGAAGTTGTGATTTTCCAAACCTTGGTTGAACCCCCCAGCCTCCCCACGGTTCGCCATATATAATCACGCTTGGATTAATCTGTCTTAAAGTCTTTTCAACCATTGCCATGGTTTTTCGGTCTATAAGTCCCATCTGATCAAACCTAAATCCATCTACATGATATTCTTTAGCCCAGTGAACGACTGTATCAAGAATATATCTTCTCATCATGAGCCTTTCGCTGTTTGTTGTATTGCCACAACTACTTTCATTCAGGTATTGCCCCATTTTTCCAAGCCTGTAATAGTAATATGGGACTGCCTGATCAAAAACAGAAAATTCTCCCACACCATAAGTGTGTGGAAAAACTACATCCATTATCACACCTATACCATTTTTGTGAAATGTCTGAACCATTTTCTTTACTTCATAGATTCTTGTCTTTGGATTTGATGGATCTGAGCTGTAGCAGCCTTCTGGTACCATGTAATGATAAGGATCATACCCCCAGTTGTACTGATTTTCGAAGTCTCTTTTCACTTCATCACCAGTGTAAAAATCGTAGATTGGCAAAATATGTACATGTGTTACACCAAGTTCTTTTATATGTTCAAGCCCTGTTGTAACGCCATTTGGACCGATTGTGCCTTCTTCTATCAAACCAAGATAAGACGATTTGTTTTTCACATTACTCGTCCAGGAGCCTGTCATATCTGCTATGTGTATTTCATAGATTATTGCATCAACATAAGAATCAAGTTTTACGTAACTATCCTGTTGCCAATCTTCTGGATCTGCCTTTCTCATGTCGACGATCGCGCCGAATTTTCCCTGTAAAGACAGCGCCTTGGCATATGGGTCTACCCCTTCTCTGATTTTGCCGTAACTTTCGTATCGATATCTGTAAAACCATCCATCTAAATCTTTATCAAGTCTTGTATACCAAACACCTTTTTCATTTCTTTGCATATCAACAACAAATGCTGGCTGATCCTGCTCACTTGTCTGATACAATAGCAACTTGACAGATTTGCTGACCGGAGTCCATACATAAAACTCTGTGTATTGCGGTGTATAAAAAGTTCCCAGAGGGCCATCGTAGTAAAGCTCGTCCAAAACTTCTACCGCATAAACCCTTGATTTCTTAAAACCATCTATCTGTAGAAAAATATCTCTTGAGAGGTTTTCTTCCTTCAAAGGTTGGGAAAGTTTTATTCTGAAGTAATTTGTCCTGGTTATATCTGTTGGGTCGACTTTTTCCAGACTGCTAATGGATACTGTCTGCTCATCTATGCCGACAACTATTTTGTCAAGATAAGTATTCAGATCAATTGCATCTGTTGTGTAAACCTCTATTGTTGAAAAATCTACCAATTTTGCAAAAAATACTCTTGGGCTTGTGTCTGGTTTGCTGGTGTATATTTCTTCAACATTCTGGAGAATCCAAACTTCTTCCTCGTTATCTTTTATATTTATAAATCTATCTTTTGCCACATCTTTCTCCTCCCACTCTCTTAATCTAATGATTATACCAACTTTTGTCGAATTCATGGGTAGAGTAATAACAGCTTTCAGACCAAAATCATCTTTTTCGGTGAAATTATAAGCTCTGCCTTCCTGGAAAATTGGCTCAACAGGCCATATCCACAAATTCCAGCCTTCGTAGTTACCGTCAAACCTGTGGTAATGCACAATAACTGTTGTAGAAGCAAAAATTACAGCAGAAAGAATTACAATGATGAAAAATAAAGATTTCTTCATATCTCGATGCCCCCAGGTAATTATAATCTCATTTGATTAAAGATTCTGCAGTTCACCTCCATCTTCTTAAGGATGAATAGCAGTTGATAAATATCTGGTTCGGTATACGATAAATAAGAGCAGGGCGGGAACAGTCCGAATTCATGTCTGTGGAGATTGGAGCTAATTGGAAACACAGCCCCGGTAGCAAACCCGGTCGATGAAGTCTTTAGGTGGGTGGTAAGTTCACTGGCAGCACCATGAAGAATATTTCCTTCGATAGCCTCGATATCAACGTTATATCTTTTGTGTCTATGTAAATGGTGTATAAGAATTGCGGGTAGAATGAAATCTTACAATCCATTTTTGCATCACAATGGAAATATATAGCCACATCCAATCTACAATCATAAGAACCAGATACATAAAAATCAATTATAGATTGCACGAGCTTTACTCTGGTATTGATAGCCCGATCCCTTTTTGATATCCTGTTCACCACAGCTTTGGTCTATCGGTAGTACATTTATCATAAAAATGTACTTTGAAAAACTCAGTTGTGAAATTCATGATACACTATTTGCAAGGGGGATTTATTATGAAAAAGCTGTGGCTGATTTTTCTATTAATAACTTCTATTGTTTTTTCGTGGTCTGCACATGAAGTTCTGACATATCTGATTGTGAAAGATTTCTTACCAAATTCAGATGAAAAGATTGCCATCACATCATATTCGTATCAGGAAGACCGTGTTTATAACACAGATTACCTTAAACTTGACGATTACTGTGGCCAGTTCATAAACACTTTTGTTCCAGAAGATGCCATTTTTTATCCTCCAGATCCAAAGCCAGTTAATAAAGAGGTTTTCATCTGGCAAGTTCTCACAGTATACTCTGTTGAACCAGATCTTGGCATGGATGAAGGATTAAACCTTTCCCCTTTGCAATCTATAATTGGAAACAGTCAGGGCGTCAGACATATGAAATATAAGTTATTGATTCTGGATTTCTTTGAAGGTAGTCAAAGTTTTTACTATTTTGTGGATATGTCACGGAAAGCCTTTAAAAATGGTGATAGATACTGGGGATATAGATTCCTGGCGAGAGCGCTCCATTATCTGGAAGATCTTTCAATGCCATTTCACAATTCACCAGCAACCTTCTTGGACACATTGAAAGCCCTTTCAGATAAACAGATGGCTCAGTTTTTGACAAACCTTCATTATTCTTATGATGATTATCTGGCATATTTGTTATACAACGCCGATGAAAAAACCGTTGAGGCTATCATTAGTGCCCCTGTGGAAAAATCTAGATCTTTGAGGCAGCTCATTCAAAAGGTTCGTCTGCTTGGCTTGAACAATATAAACACTGTGAGTAACGAAATGAAGAGAAATTTTGAAGAAGAGCTCAAAGTCAGAATTTTGAATTTTGACGATTTCAAATTCAGAAAAGACGAACTCTATACTTTAAAGCAAACGACCGTTGAAATAATTTCCCGTTTTTCTTCAATTGCGAGAGGATTTCTGATTGATTTTTTGAAAGAGGTTGGAGAAATTTAAACAAATAGGAGGGGATCAATTTGGTTCTTGCAACAACAGAACAAATAGCAGGTTATGAGATAATTGAGACATTGGGTATCGTTCTGGGTAATACAGTGCATTCCAAGCACCTTGGAAAAGATATCGCAGCTGCTTTCAAAACATTGGCAGGCGGGGAAATCAGATCTTACACAGAGCTTCTCACAGAGGCGAGAAATATAGCGATTCAAAGAATGATCGCTGAGGCGGAAAAACTCGGTGCTGATGCAATAGTTGGCATAAAATTTGGAAGTTCATCAGTAATGCAATCTGCAGCCGAGGTACTCGCTTATGGAACAGCAGTGAAAATCAAGAAGATTTGATGAATTTTTCTCCGTCCCAGATAACCTCTATCGGTTTTGGGATAAGATTATATTCCGATGCCATTGCAAAACCATATGCGCCAACGTCGCATATAGTTATTAATTCGCCTTCAGCGGGTTCTGGTAATTTGTATTCTTTTCTGAGAACATCAGAACTTTCGCAAGCTGGTCCAACAATATCTGCTACAATCATTTTTCTGTCATTTGATGGATACAGAGGTATTATTTTGTGTTTTGCACCATACAAAGCTGGCCTTATCAAATGAGTCATACCTGTGTCGACAACAACAAAAATTTTATATCTGGTTTTTTTAACATATTCCACTTTTGAAATTAAATAACCAGCAGGTGCAGTGATCCATCTACCAAGTTCGAAAATAACAGTTTTCATAGTTTTTTTCAGTAAAGGTAGAATCTTATTTCTGTATTCGTTCAGGTCTAAGAATTTTCCGTCTCCGTAATCAATACCCCATCCTCCGCCGAGATTCAAAATCTCTATTTCGATGCCTGTTTTTTCTATAAAATCTATTAATGATGTAATAGCCTCTAAATATGGTTGAATCTCCGTTATCTGAGAACCAATATGGCAGTGAAAACCTATGAGTTTTAAATATTTGTTTTTTTCAATCCTGCGTATCATTGCCGCAGCAGTGTCAAAATCCACACCAAATTTGTTTTCTTTAAGACCAGTTGAAATATGTGGGTGAGTTTTCGCATCAACATCAGGGTTTACTCTTATAGAAATATTTGTTTGTGAATCTATGATCTTTTCAAGCCTCAGTAACTCTTCGTAGCTGTCAAGGTTTATGGAAAAAACGCCGTTGTTGACATAAGTTTTAAGTTGATCGACTTTTTTGCAATTTCCATTCACAATAATTCTATCTGGAGCAAATCCAATCGAACGTGCATGCAAATATTCCCCATAAGAGACAACATCGATCATTAATCCAAAATTGTTGAGAGTTTTTAAAAGATCTCTATTGAAATTCGCTTTCATTGCATAGGCAATGCGAAAATCGAGATCGAAAAAAAGATCTTTCAGAGAAGTTATTCTTTTTATGATGAAGGGTAAATCATATACATATAAGGGCGTTCCATAGATATCTGCTGCCTGTTTAAGAAGATCAGTCTGCAAAATTATTCACCTCATCCAGTAGTTGTCAACATCGTAGATCTTATCATAGCTTTCAGTTGAGATGCAATAACTTTTTGTTTCGACTTATCAATTTTTGCACATATCTTTCCTTCCTCCATGATCAAGACAGCTGTACCAAACTGCTCGGCAAGATTCATATCATGAGTAATCATAATTATTGTTGTGCCAAGTTCTCTGTTTATTCTTTCGGTTAGCTCCATTATCTTTTCTGTGCTTTTTGGATCAAGTGCTGCCGTATGTTCGTCGAGAAGTAGCAACTTTGGATTCGATGAAACAGCCATAACCATTGCCAGAGCCTGCTTCTGCCCACCAGAGAGTTTTGAAGCCTTTCTTTTCAAATCTTTTTCAAGCCCCATCTCGGTAGATGTCAGCAATTCAAGGCTTTGCCGATCTATTTTTCCAAAACCAAATCCTCGCAAACCTTTTCTGCGGGATAGAATTAAATTCTCTTCAACAGTTAAATTTGGAAAAACGCCCTGATTTGGATCTTGGCAAACAATGCTCGTCATCTTGAAAGTTTTTTCTGGCTTTACAAATCTCCCAGCAACTTTGCATATCCCTTTGAAAGGTTTCACGTCGCCAACAAGTAATTTGAGTAAAGTCGATTTTCCTGCACCGTTTGATCCTACTACAACCAGGAATTCTCCTTCATACACCCTTAAAGAAATATCGTGCAGGGCCAATTTTTCATCAATAGTGCCTTTATTATAGATGACCGTAACACTATCTATTTCTATCATACTGTCACCTCACTTTTTTTGAACCTTCTCACAGCAATCACAGCTATTACAAACAATGCAGTTAATAACTTCATGTCACTTGGCTTGAACCCTATGCGGTAACCGTACTTCATCGCTAAACTCAGTAAAATCTGGTACAATAATGCCCCAATTACAGGAAACAAAATCCCATACATAAACTCGAATCTCCCAAAAATTATTTCTCCCAAGATGACAGCAGCGAGGCAAACCACAACCGTACCTATTCCCATGTTCACGTCCGCAAATCCGCTGTACATAGAAAATAGAGCACCTGAAAGCCCCGTGAAAATGTTACCGGTTATCAGACCAACATATGCAAACAGGTCTGGATTTACTCCCAGTACTTTAACAGCAAACCTATTTTTTCCATAACCGCGAAACATCATACCAAATTCTGTCCTTAAAAAAAGCCAGCTAACAAAAACTAAAACAAGGACAATCGCGGTTATAATAAGTAAATCGTGTCCATCGGCGGCATTTGTGAAGGGAATCTTTACTGCTTTTAACCCTGTCCCCTCGAATTTGATATCTGCACCAGCGCCAAGAATATCGTCAAGTGGTGTTTTTCCAACGACCTGCTCATAACTCATAATTTTTCCCGTATCAAATTTTGGTACCGGTAAATTAGGAGCGTTCATAACCCTTATACTCAGAGAATACAAACCTGTCATGACCATAATAGAGGCAAGGAGCGAATTTATTTTGAATCTCGTGGTTATAAATGCAACAACAACACCTGCTGCGCCAGCGGAAAGCGCAGCAATTATTGTTGAGAAAACCCACCCATGGCCGGCATGAAGAAGGACAACCGCAACGGCTCCTCCAAGAACATAGGAACCGTCGGGCGTCAGATCTGGAAGATCAACAAGGCGGAATGATATATATACACCCATGGCGGCCAAAGATAACAAAAGTCCCTGCTCAATTATCGGTATCATTTCTGCACCTCTTGACCTTTTTCAACAAGAATATCTGCTCTTTCAACAAGATCTGCAGATATCTGTACACCAAGTTTTTGAGCAAGATCAAGGTTTATATAAAGCAACAATGACTCTGGCCCGACAACATGAGATTCAAGATCTTGCGGGTTAGCTCCTTTGAGCAGCTCTACCAGAAGCCGACCTGTCTCAACACCAACCTGAAAATAGTTGAAACCAAACCCTATGACACCTCCTCCACGAGCTATATCTATGTCGGCAGCTACTATCGGCTTGCCCAGTCTTAGAGCCACATTACCAATCGCCTCAATAGAAGATGCCGCTGTATTATCTGTTCCTATGTACAGAACATCTACATCAGGACCTATACTGTTCAATGCACTGATCATCTCGCTTGGTGATGTTCCAGGAATGTCAATTATGGTCAGTTCAAGAGATGGTGCAGAAGACTTCGCAATATTGGTAAGCGTCACCGAATTTGGTTCTCCAGGATTATAGATAACACCTATCTTTTTTGCAACCGGAAATACCTTTTTAATTAATTTTAAATGCGTACTGACTGGAACCATATCGGATATTCCAACCACATTTGAATCATTTCTGCCAAGCTGTTTTATCAACCCTGCACCAACAGGGTCTGTCACTGCTGCAAATACAACGGGTCTATCGCTTATAGCTTGAACACATGCCTGAGCTGAGGGAGTTGCTATCGCCACAATGAAATCCATTTTTTCAGTGGCAAATTTTCTGGCTATAGCCACAGCATTTTGCATATTTCCTTGAGCATTCTGCCTATCTACAATAACATCCTGGCCCACCTTAAAACCTGCATCCTCAATTGCTTTGATGACACCATCAAAAACTGCATTCAAAGCTGGATGATCGACAATCTGTGTTATGCCTACTTTTACCACAGATAAACAGATGACTGAAAGGAAAACAATTATGGCGGAAACCCACTTTTTCATACCCCAACACCTCCAGAGAAAGTTTTTAAAAAAAGAGGGCATCCTTTCTGGATGCCCTCTTCTTTTTTATTAAGATTCCCCCTGTTTATGTAGCAAGTGGCATCAGGGGAATCTGAGAAGAGGGCATTCCCCTAAACCACCAATAAGCATATGCAAATGCAACTACCTTTTTACCTTTGAATCTACTCATCGGTTATCCTCCAAAAAGATTATTTTTAATGTATAATATCAAAAGTACAAAAGTTTGTCAAGATACTTCAGTGGTTAATAGTCAAAATTCGGTATATTAACCCCCCTTTCGGGGGTTTAAATTTCACGCAAGAAATTCCAGAGCTGCTTGATAAGCCTTCAAGGCATACATCAACGCAGGACCTCCGCCCATGCACACTGCTACTTTGATTGTATCAAGTATATCTTGCTCATCAGCCCCAGCCTTAACGGCAGCTTCAGCGTGCCAGACAATACACGGCTCGCACCTTACCGCGATAGCTATACCCAAAGAAATTAACTCCTTGGTTTTTGTATCCAGCTTTTTTGGACTTTCCGCCGTGTGAACATATTTGGTAAACTCACCTAACTCTGGAGCCTTTCCAACGAGGTTCTGAAGTTGGCTCCTAAGTTCTTCAATTTTTTTCTTCATTTCCGCCATTTTATATACCTCCTTTGTTTTTATTATACACTCTATCTTGCTATAAATAAAAATGTATGATAAAATTTTTCATGGCTGCCGAGGTGGCGGAACTGGCAGACGCGACTGACTCAAAATCAGTTGAGGGATGACCTCGTGCGGGTTCAACTCCCGCCCTCGGCACCAGTTTTTTCTTCTTCTTAAACTCCCGTGACTTCAATCCTGCAAAATCCAATTCTTCATTAAGATATGTTTTTTTCGTGGTATAATAAAAAAACAATCAAAATAAAATCATATAACAAAATTCAAATTAAGAAGGGAGGGGAAAAATGCAAATCAAGACGCTTGGGGGTTCTCTATAATCTCAGAACGCGAAAGAATAAATCTTTCCAAAATTAGATCTCGCAAAGCAAGGGATCTCTTGAAATATTTGGTTGCATTTCGCCATAAACCGATCCACATAGAAATTCTATGCGATCTTTTCTGGCGGGATATGGATCAAAAATACGCGAGGATAAACTTGCAGAGTACTATTTACATGCTTAGATCTATTGTCGGCAAAGACAAAATAGTGTTCCATGATAACACCTATTGTTTTGATCCAAAAAATGAAATAGTTGTAGATGCTGACGAATTTGAAAAATTTATTCAAATGGCATTGAATTCAAAAGATCTTTCTGAACGAAAAACTCTGCTTGAGAAAGCTTTGGACCTCTACAAAGGGGATTTCATGGCGGAAAATTTGTACGAAGATTGGACACTCCAATTCAGAGAACACTACAGAGATCTTTTTGTCAAAGGGTTGTTAGAGCTGGGGAAAATATATCTTGAGGAAGGACATCCACATAATGTGATAGAATTGTCTAAATCTGCTCTGATTCAAGATCCATTGAACGAAGAAGCTGTTCTTCTCTTGATAAAAGCATACATAAAAAACAACAACCTTTCTGACGCTGTGAAAGTTTATAAAGAATTCTCTGCTATCCTCGAAAAAGAACTACAGATAAAACCTTCCAAAGAGCTTACTCAGCTTTATGGGCAAATTGTATCAGGAAACCTGGATAACAAATGGCTAATTGTTGTGGAGGGGACTGATAGCCTCATAAACAAAAACGATCTATTAAACGATCTGAAAAAGGCTGTCAGGGATACTGACGAGATTGTATTTCTTTGTGAAAACAAAGTAGGGATTTTCTTAAAAGGTATTCCAAAGGCGGCTGCAAAAAATATCTACGGAAGAATTACAAATATTCTCGATAAATGCTCTGTTCAGACAAGAATATCATTTCGAGAAGCTCGGTGAGCGTTCAAATTTCACTGAATTTTTAATGTTTATTAAATGAATTTTCAGAGATGGGTGTCACAATTGTACTTGTGTTTATATACTCTCAATTTATCTTCAGGTGGGGATTGATGTGGCTTACAAATTCAGGTGTCTCAAGTGTGGTGAAATAACTTATTCTGCAGCTTCCCTGGAGTATCAGAAAAACAAAAATTGCCATAGATGTGGAGGAAAGATTATACAGATCTATCCACCTATGAAACTTGGAGAGATCTTACTTCAACTCGATGCAATTACCCAGGAAGAGCTGGAGCAGGCGCTCGCAATTCAAAGAAGAATGCTTACAAGGGCAGCTATTGGTAAAATCCTCCTGCGTTTACAGCTTGTAGGTCAGTCAGATCTCGAAAATGCTCTGAAAATACAGAGAGAAATGATGAGCGGCCACAGTTTACAGGGTTAATTTTTTCTCATTATGAAATGATCTTTTAATTTCTTTTACTATAGCCCTCCCCCAGCTAAAAGTTATAATTGCAGAAGTAGCATTCCCGAGAACTATCCCCCACCATACACCGTTCAATCCTGTTTGAAGAAAGAATACAAAAAACCACGAAAAAACCAGTTGCATAACGATCGTTCTCATTACTGTCACCAGTAAGCTTTTACCTCCGTGCCCTATTCCTTGAAACATCGATGATGTGAACATGCCAAATGGAACTCCGGGAAGAAATAGACTCATTATTCTCAAAGAAACGACAAGATCACCGTACAAAGCCGATCCATCATCAGAATATGTAAACACCAGAGCAATATACGGTGCCAATCCAGCAATAGCAAACATAACAAAAAGACCGATGAAAAATCCAAATTTTACGGCGAACAAATGCGCTATATCCAGTTTATTTCCATCTCTTTCACCATAAGCAGCTCCTGTTACAGAAGTTACTGCCATAGCAATACCAATTAACGGGACAGTACCAAAATTTATCACACGCCATCCACTTGTGAAAACCGCCACACCGTAATCTCCACCAGCTCTAATTGCAAACACATTTAAAACAAAGACAGCAACAGACATTGATATTTGCGCAAGCGAGGCTGGTATGCCTATTTTGAGTATATCTCTAAGTATGTGGGAATCATATGAAAAATCTCTGATCTTCAGAGAAACATAAGTACTTTTTTTAAAGAAAAGCCAGTAAGATATCAAAACCGATGAAATAGCTATAGACAAAACCGTGGCATACGCAGCTCCTCCAACACCAAGTTTGAAAACATATATAAACAATGGATCAAGAATTATGTTCAAAACAGAACCTATAGTTATAGCGTACATCGCTCTTTTGGCATCTCCTTCTCCTCTAAGGATGCCATTCGCTACGTTGTTGAACATCATCAAAGTTGTTGAGAATAAGAGCACTTTTGCATACTCCAAGCACAGCTGCAATGTTTCGCCACTGGCTCCTATCAACCGAAGAACAGGTCCAACTACAAATAGTGAAACAACTGTTGATATAACCCCTATAATCAAAGAAAGTATTAGAGAAATCATCGCAGCTGCATCTGCTCCAGGTTTGTCTTTCTGCCCAATTTTTCTGGCTACAACCGAGCTTGCCCCCACGCCTATTCCCGCTGCCAAGGAAAGAATAACCATAAATATGGGGAAAAATAGCCCAATCGCTGCAAGAGGCTTTGGACCAAGCCCCGCCACCCACACACCGTCAGCAAGGTTGTAAACAGTCTGAACAAGCATCGCAAGCATCATTGGCAACGACAATTTGATTATTGCTCTCTTTGGATTACCCCTCAAAATCCTTGTGCCTCTGGTTTCTACTTCCACAAATCAGCCTCTCCCTGTGTGTTTTTTGTTTCGATAGATTATACCAAAAAAAGTTCTTAGAGCGTACAAAATAGATATATCAGTACACCACAATGAGTTTTCCTGTTTCGGGATTTTTTATTACATGAAATTTGGTATCATAAATTAATTCGAGAGTTTTTTCGGTGATAATTTTTTCGGGCGGGCCATCAAAGAGGATTTTACCACTTTTCATAAATACTATCCTGGTGCATAGTTCAGATGCTATATTCACATCATGAAAAGCGGCAATTATTGTTTTTCCTTCTTTATGAAGATGGGCCAAGACGTTTTTAATTTCTACCACATGCCCCGGGTCCAAGTGTGCTGTTGGTTCATCAAGTAAAATCACAGGTGTATTCTGCGCAAGTATTCTTGCCATCGCAACACGTTTTTGCTCTCCGGTACTGAGACTATGGAAAGATCTTTCAATAAATCTCTCTGCATCAACTTTTCTCAGAGCTTCCTTCACCGCCTCAAGATCTTTATCTGTCCACGTGGAGAAAAATGTTTTTGCGTATGGCAATCGGCCACTTAAAACAATTTGTTTGACTGTATAATCATAAATAGGTATGAAATCCTGTGTAACAAATCCAACGATTTTCGCAAGCTTTTTTCTTCCTATTTTCAAAGGATTCATCCCGCATACCTTAACCTCACCATCAGAAACAGGAAACAATCCGGCTATTATTCTGAGCATTGTTGTCTTTCCAGATCCATTTGGTCCAAGTAATCCAACAAATTCTCCGTGTTCAACAAAAAGTGTTGTACCATTTAAAACAAGACTCTGTTTTGAATTGTATCGGAAACTAACCGATTTCAATGCTACATCAACCATTTGAGCCACTCCTTTTGAGTATAGTAAACATAACAGGTGCTCCTACAAATGCAGTTATGACACCTATTGGTAGCTCAGACGGTCTAACAATCGAACGCGCGAAGGCATCACATACGCAAAGAAATATTCCTCCTGTTAAAGCACTGGAGATTATCAGAGTTTTGTGCTCGCTTCCAAAAATCCTTCGTGTCATATGAGGTGTTATCAACCCAACAAAACCAATGACACCCGTTACAGAAACTATGGCTGCAGTGGTGAAGCTTCCCGCGATATAAATTAAAAATTTTACAAATTCAACATTCACCCCGGAAATCTTTGCCTGCGTTTCGCCAAGGGATATAACATTCAATTGTTCAGATAATCCCACAGACAGAAAAATAAACAGAGCTGTTGCCATCAATGGTACAGGTAAATCATCCCAGCCAGTTCCCGACAGAGTACCAAAAAGCCATACATACGCATGTGTTATATTTTTCCTTACAAGCATAAGTAACATTACAGTTGCCGAGCTAAAAAGAATACTTATCAAAACACCACTTAGAATCAAATCTGTTATCGGTGTGGTCCCATTTCTGCGAGAAAGAACTATGGCCATAATAGCAGCAAACAAAGCGAAGGCAAAACTGATCAACGGTGTTTTATAGATCAAAGAAATACTGTACGCATCGGCGAGAAAAATTGATAATACTGCTCCAAAAGAAGCGCCAGAGGAGACACCAAGGAGGTATGGATCAACCAGTGGGTTTCTGAGCAATCCCTGAAACGCACCTCCAACAGCAGCCAACCCTGCCCCGGCTACTATTGAAAGCAATACTCTCGGAAACCTTATGTTCCAGATGATTTGTTTCCATTCACTATCTGCCGTGAACAAAGATTTAATTGTTTCACGAAACGGTATATGGACTCCTCCAAACATTGTTGAAACGATTGCAACGAATAAAAGTAGAATTATTGCCGAAAATATTTTAAAAATTTTCAAAATCAGCTACCTCCGTAAAAATCAATATATATTTGCTCAATAAATTCTACAAGTTGAGGAACTGGCATGCTCAAAAGATTTCCATCGTAAACATAGATTCTTTCATTTTTCACCGCTTTTACAGATTTAAAAGGCGAGTAAGACATGATTTTTTCTTTCACCTGATCTTCTGCACCGGGTACATAATTTGCAACAATAAAAACATCTGGATCCTGTGAAACTATGTACTCTATAGATATAGGCAGGAAACCATTCGGCCCTGTAAAACCAGCGGCAATATTAATTCCACCAGCAAGTGTTATCAAATCATTCAGATATGATCCCTGGCCGCAGGTCCATATTTCTCGAATTTCTGGCCCTGGAGTATCCATGAGGTAAGCAACCTTTACTCGTTTCTCAACCGGTATGCCATAAGCTTTCTTTGCCAGAGAAAGATATTTGTTTTCAAGTTCTTTTGATAGTTTTCTGGCTTTTTCCGCTTCACCAAGAACATTTCCAACCAGGATCAGATCATTCAATATTTGCTGAACAGTATTGGCATTTAAAACCACAGCTGTTATGTTCTGTTCTTCAAGCTTTGTAACTTCTGGAAGTTGAAAGCCTCCAAAAATCAAAACGATATCTGGCTTTAAGCTGAGGATTTTCTCTACATTCAATGGTACAAGGTCCCCTATTCTCTCGGCTTCAAAATCATCCCAATTTGTGACACCAACTATCTTGTCATAAAGCCCCAGATATTGCACGAATTTCGTTGCAGATGGGGCTGCGGAAATTATCCTTTCGGGTTTCGATTGAATTGTTACGATTCTCCCAGCATCATCAACAACACTTATTGGGTAGGCTAAAACAAAAGCTACTATGAGCAAAACAAGAATCACACTTAACAGTTTTCTCATAACCTTACCTCCCTGTTTGCAAAATTTTTCACCACTTTCCCGGTTTCGGAGAAAGTGGCGAGCTTAATCGAAGGGCAGGTCTCCCGACTTCCGGATCGTCCTACTTCCCACACCTTCCCAGCAATGCCAGTGGTATCTGTGGGTTTCGTCCCCGGTCACGGTGGCGTCCCCGTGCCGGATTTTCACCGGCTTCCCTATTAAACCTTCTTGGTACCCTCCGACGCTTCTTATTCAATTTTCGTTTGTATTATACAACGAAAATATCCCATTCAACAACAGCGGGAATAGATATGCCACAACAGGCAAGAATAAACGAACTTCTCTTGTTAAAGCTACCAGTGCATTCATCGCAATGAATGGAAGTATCCAGCTCCATGTTTTTTTGTAAAACTCAATTTTTCTTATCTTCTGCACGAAAATCAATGGTAAAGCAAAAAATATCGCAGGGTAAACCCATGCCCAGGGATCAGAAAGGTTATCTTTTATCCTGATCAGTGGTGTGTAGTAAGTAGCATTTGGAAATATCACTTTCGCCAAAAGATAAGTCATCAGAATGGGGAAAATTGTTACGGAAACAATCTTGGGCACTCTGTCCTTATTCCACGGGAAGTTATAAAGACCATAAATAACAGCAATAAAAAAGGCGTGATCTGTTCTTACAAAAGATTGAATTACTACAAGTATGAAGATACTCCACCACGGTTTTCTTTTGTAAATGAGTATTACACCGAGAATAAAAAGCAGCAATGAGATGTGAAATTCCTGCTGGAGAAAATCACCATAACTGAATGCCAAAAATATGGAATAAGCAAACATGGAAAGATAAGAAACAAGCTCATTGCATAAAGTTCTCATCCAGAAATACAATAACAGAAGTACACCAATTGTAGCAAAAAAACGCATAGTGGCATATCCATAAATGGTTTTGTTCAAATCGCTCTTATCATCGAAAACCTGAGTGAACTCATATGGTAACTGCTTAATTAATTTACTCACAAACTCAAAAGGATCTTGAAACCAAGCTTTCCAACCCAAGTTATTTACAATGTTCAACAGAATATTTGTCGTCATTACATTATTGGTAATCTCTAACAATTTTTCTTTGATAAAGCCTCCAACATCGTTTGCAAGTTTATCGCGATCTTCCAGAGAAAGATACGAATCAAGATTCAGTTTATTGTCAAGCACGGCGCTGGGATTGTTGTCAAAACCGGCCCATCTTTTCACAGTAAGATATGGACTGCAATACCAGCGTATTGGTATGTGTTTAAAAAATTTTTCAACGAGCAGATATGGTACAAATCTGTACTGATTTGGAGCAGGTCCTTTACCTTCTACATACATGTTATGTGAATAATAAAAGAAAAAACGCCCCCCTAAACTGAAAACATTTTCAACTAACCAAAACCCTATCGATGTTACAAAGTAGGCAAGCACAAAAGCAGTTAATATTAAGACGATGATTTTTCTCATCAATATCTCTCCCACAATCTTCCCCATGGGCTTGTTTTCTTCCATTCCTCAAAGACTTTTTTGCCTTTGAAATTCCACCAGAATTTATCATGGTAAATTTCTGAAGCCAGAACAAAGATATAAACCAAAGGTGTTCTGAAAAACAGTTTTTGCAATCTCTTCAAAGGACCAAACCACAAAAGGTCGCCAACTCTACTTGCAAGATTATCTCCTACTGCGAATTTATATTTCAAATTCGAAATATCGTACCCTACAATCTCTATGTTTTCGAGCTTTCCATTCCCTAAACCTTCCTCGTCGGCTATTCTTATATAATCAATTTGCATAGGATCAAATCCCATGATCTTTGCTGCAACAGCGTCTATAGCAACCTGATCAGAACTCGCCAGAATCAAATCTGTTCTGACAGGTTTCAATGTTCTTGGCCCAGGGCCATTGCCCGCTGTTGTTCCGTCCATAACGGCAAAAATACCGCTGTGGATTTCTTTTTGAATCTTGAGCAAGTCAACAAGCGTCTCATGTATCCAGCTATGTGCATAGTGCCTTTTTGTGTTTAAAAGCCCACCAAAGGCATTTTTCATCGCACCGGTTGTTGTAGTATATATGTGGCATTTCATAGTTGGTAGATGAATTATATTTTTTCCAAAAAAATAATCGGGTAATCTGATTCCCTCTGGAAATATCTTATCAAGTGCTCTCAGTTGTGATTTTGGCTTGTAATCAATCCACTTCATATCTCTTTCCTCGAAGTTGTATAAAACAGGGATTTTGTACTTTGAGTAAACGATATCAAATTTATTGAGTTTTTCTCCATGTTTTGGCCGGGTGACAACAGTTTTGTTCTCAACCGCCACAATCTGCTGAAAACCAAATTTCTTCAACGCCTGTATGGTTCCTTCGAGCTGCCAGGGAGTTGTATTTGCTGAAGGCATAGGAAGATGCCATGAAATATTGTCCTTCAAGATCGTCGTACATTTCTTGTCCAATGTATTTTCTATGTCGGCTATTTTGACTAATTCAATATAGTCGTTCAGTACGGTTTCGGCAGAAGTTTTTAGTACGGCTACTTTCGACTTCATCTGATCACCTCACGTTACGGATACAAGCCATATGCCA
>LDZR01002256.1_pt1 | contig 18840 bp, 21 predicted proteins | sample 615371 | NCBI WGS metagenome assembly LDZR01 (sample SAMN03408294, study PRJNA278302) | terrestrial metagenome | isolation source: oil reservoir sample K2 | place: USA: Alaska, North Slope, Kuparuk formation | collected 2013
CTAAGAGATATCCCAACTCCAACAAACTTCAAAGTTATGGATAATGTTAATTTATCTGCTTTATATTCTTGTGTCCACCAGTAGTCGTAAGGATCTATCCAACTATATGCTGCAGAATATCCACCCACACTTACTCTACTGAACGAATCATATTCGAAATCACCATATGCGTATGCTGATATGTACACATCACCTTCATCAGGTATACTAAAAACTTTCCGTTCCCTATAATCACTATTCTCACCAACAAGGCTCGTGGGAGTTACATCTATAGTGGTGAATCTTATTTTGTTTAGTTTGTGTTTCCTAACAAAATAAGCATTTACTGCTTCAAAGACTTTTTTCCTATCTAATCCCGGTGTTTCCCTAACTGTAACTAGACCACCTTTTTCTATAATTTTCACAGGTTTTCCTTCCACATAAAGTGTATATGCTTTAACTTCTGGAATCGTTGTAGTATTTGCAGCCCCTGCAATCTCTGCTGTTGTTCCGATTATTAGCAATCCAACAAGTAGTGCAAGTACTCTTTTCATTGTTTGCACCTCCCATCAAATATTGCAATAATACCTTTGACTTCAAAACTTATAAATTTTCCTTTTATTAGTTTTAATTTGTTACGCTTTTTTTTTAGTAAATAATTACTTTCCAACTGCATTTTTAATGACTCCATTAATAAAAAGAAGCAAGAGTGAAAGAGCGAACAAAAACGAACATTATTGCACGATATCTTCAATTCTGAGCCCTTCTCTGCTTATCTTTGTTACTATTGGCATTCCTCCGGCAATCTTTATTGCTGTTGCAACTTCACTTTGTTTTTCTGGAGCTAAAGCGTACATGCACCCTCCTCCACCAGCACCGGTTATCTTGGCCCCCAAAGCTCCAGCTTCCCTTGAAGCGTACACTAAATCACTCAGGCTTTTTGTTGAGACACCAAGGGCATCAAGGAGGCCATGATTTATGTTCATTAACGTCCCGAGGCGTTTAAACTTGATTTCCTTATCGTATTCTGCAAGAATTACCTCTCTGGCCTTTTCCACGAGCCTGCCCATCGAATTGAGTATTGGATCAATTATCTCAGGCATCTCCTCATAGTTTTTCCTGACTTTTGCAACCAGTTCTTTTGTGGAGCCGCTTGAGCCTGTGTAGCCAACCACTATTGGCAATTCAACCACGGGTAAGCTCTCAAAAGAGCCTTTTTGGTAGTAAAGAAAACCACCAATAGCGGAAACCGTTGGGTCAATTCCACTCGACGCACCTTGCACGAGGAGTTCAACCTTATGGCCAAGCTTTGCCACTTCTTCAGGCGTAAGTTCTAAACCAAAAAGCCTTGATACAGCTCCTATCGTCGCTACCGCAACAGCGGCTGAACTTCCAAGGCCAGCGCCAACAGGAATTTGAGAAGTTATTGAAACTGTTACTCCTTTTTGCTTTTCTGCTTCTTCCATAACTAGGTTTATAGCCTCTCTTACATAGCTCAAAACCTCTGCGGCCTTTCCATAATCGGTTTCAAAATAGATTTGATCTTCTGAGAAAGAAACTGTTAGGCCAGGAGTCCTTATATCCTTTGCTTCTATTCTAATTCTCCCATTTTCATTAAACTCCGCTTTTACATAAGTTCTCAAGTCTATTGCGGCAGCTATTGCTGGTTTTCCATAAACAACACTGTGTTCTCCAAAGAGAATGATTTTAGCCGGTGCTGAAGCAAGAACCCTCATTTTTGTCCCTCCAAGAATTTTTCGATAGCTTCAATGAAAGTGTAGATATCTTTAAGGTTTTCACGAAGTACGCTAAAAGCTAGGTCATCATTGATCCGACCATATCTGTGAACAAGGATATTCCTAAAACCTTTCATGAGTTTGAGTTTATTTTTTAATTCTTCTGAGATTATTCTAGCTCTGCTGAGAGTTTCCAAGATGTCATCTTCAGTTTCGGGCAAACTTAGCTTTAGGTCTGTGTTTATGATGGCACATATATCGAGCACGTTTTGAAGAGCGAATTCTGTTCTTTTGTATATTCCATCCTTAATCAGTCCTAGTTTTTTGAAATCTTCCACATCATCTGGGAGATGCTTTTCGATGAGTTTTAGACTTTCCAGAATTTCTTCAATTTTTGATCTAATTATCTCGGTCCTCATTCTATCGCCTCCAATCCAAGGTAATCGTAATAATACCTCTTAAAGTCTTCAAACTCTTCTATGGTCTTGTATGCAACATCGTACAAGAACTCCCAGTCCTTGCAGAATAGAATAACTCCTTTCAAGCACTCTTTTCTAATAAAAACAGGTAGCAAATCGAAAATCTGGATATCATAGTTGTCTGGGAGTTCTCCAAGGACTTTCATTCTAAACTGGAAAGCTTCCCTTTTTGTGCCGTCGTAATAGATGCATAAATCAATGTCGCTGTCTTTTCGAGCTTTTCCTCTTGCATGAGAGCCGTAAAGGATTATGAACTTGACTTTTCTCTCTCTGTCAAGGGAGAGTATTTTCTCTACTGCATCTTCAATCTTCATGATCTAAAGTATACTTCCGAATTTATTTTTCTTTTGGTCTTGAGCTATGAAACTTTTGCAAATTTTAGAAACTGCATCAGCACAGAGATTATGTCAGCAATGGAAAGCGCAAAGATTATGACGCCCACCACGTTCACAATCCAGTGCATCTCAAATGTGCTGCACGAAGAAAGACATCTTTTGAAGCTTTCAACACCAATTGCATATCCCAGTAGAGCTGTTAATGTTAAGAGGGCTGTTACACTAGGACTTTTGTTGTTTTCTCGACTTCAGGGTAAAACACCGAAAATGCTATTAATCTCCTCCCAGCAGGAAAAAGAACATAGCAGACTTTACAATGAGCTCTATTACGTCAGCATAGTTAAAATGAGGGTTTTCTAGGTTAAATAAAAGCTCACCAAGGTATAGTGCAGCTAAAATGAGGAGAGACACACCTGTGCATTGAATCAGCTTTTGTGTTACTTGTGCCATTCTCCTCCCTCCAATTTCATGCTTTTCTCATTACGATGCTAACGTAGCCAACTATTGCATCCGTACTTCTGCTTACCTCAAAGCTTGTGGTATAATGCAAAACCTCCGTTTCAACAGCTCCAGCAAGCCTTGAAAACACTATCGCAGTAGCCACTCCTCCAGGGCCGCACATCGTATGGTTCATCTTCCTAATTTCATCAAACATTCCTTTATGGTCAAATTCAAGGATTTTCTGAATTATCCTGAAGTCCCACTCCTTTATTCTTCCAAGCAAATCATCTCCCCTTGCTCTAAAAGGTACATAGCCATAAGCGTAGCCGTAGTGCATCATGTCCGTGCTTGCTATAACAACGATGTCTCTTCCAAGCTCTTGACTTGCTTCGAAAATTGCTTTTCCCAAATCCTCAGCCACTTCTTCGTCTTGGAGACCAAGGGTTATGGGGACAATCCTTACCTCTTCTTCAGCTTTTTGGGAGATGTATTGAATAAAAGGTATCTGCACTTCTATGGAATGTTCATATTTGTGGGCAAGCTCGTCTAAATCTGCTATTCCTGAATGTCTTGCTATGGCTTTGGCGAGGTCTTCATCAACTTTAATTCCTCCCATTGGAGTTATCCACTTTCCTTCTGGATAAATAGCCACTGGTGAACCCAGGCCAGTATGATTGGGCCCTATCACAACAAAAGTTTCTGGTAAACCATCCTCGTAAATAGCTTTATACGTTCTCGAAGCAGTAAATCCAGAGAACACGTATCCCGCATGAGGTGCAACTCCAGCAGTAATTTTTCTCTCCTCTCCAAGCTCTCCAAGGTCCCTGAAAAACTCTTTCAACATCATTTTTAATTCTTCTCCAGTAGGATAAAAACTACCAGCGACTGTGGGATATCTAAGCATATTGCTCACCAGAATTGATAGCGAGTTTGATATTTATTAGGATTTGGTTAGAAAAGCTTAATATACTCCCCCTCATATCAATTTGTAGGTGAAAGCATGTACGGGTGGAGAGGGAGAATAGGTTTGATAGTACCGTCATCGAACACAACGATGGAAATGGAACTGCACTCTGCTTTGCCAGAGGGCGTCTCATTATACACTGCGAGAATGCCACTAAGAAATGTCACTGAAGAGGAGTTATTGGCAATGAGTAGTCTTGCAATTGATAGTGCGAAGCTTTTAAAAGATGCTGATGTAGATTTAATCCTCTATGGATGTACCAGTGGTTCTTTTATAGGGGGAGGGGAATTTGATAAGGAGCTATCCATGAGGATAGAAGACGAAGTAAAGCTCCCAGTAATAACAACGAGTACAGCAATTCTTGAGGCGTTAAAAATTTTAGACGCCCAAAAAATCCTTGTAGTCACTCCTTACACAGATGAAATAAATCAAAGAGAAAGAGAATTTTTAGAGGCAAATGAATTGGAAGTAATTGACATTAGGGGCCTTGGTATTGTAGACAATACAAAGATAGGGAGACTTGAACCCTATGAGGCCTACAGAATGATAAAGGCACTATTCACAGATGAGGCAGATGCTGTTTTTATAAGCTGCACAAACTTCAGAACATTTGAGATTATTGAGCTTCTTGAAGATGACTTTGGGATTCCAGTTGTCACAAGCAACCAAGCTTCTCTTTGGCTTGCTTTAAGAGAGTTAGATGTTGGAGAAAAGATTCCATGGCTTGGAAGACTCTTTGTTGAATATTGAGATTTTTACCCAGTCGCTAAGAAGGATCCGTTCGTAAGGGAGGGGAGGAGGTCACTCTCTTCTCTTTTTAATGAAAACATTTTTAAGACATTTCATCTACGCCATCCTTAGTACTCACCAAAGGTGATAAGTATGATAGAGTTTCTCAGAGACTTCCAAAACATGAGCATGTACTTGGCATATAATACAAACGTTGATGCTATAATATACTTAAACGAAAAGCATATCCAGACTCTCATAAAGGAATTTGGAGCAGAGAACGTTAAAAAGAGGATGCAAGAGTATCCAAGGGAGATAAACGAACCACTGGATTTTGTTGCTAGATTAATTCATGCTCTCAAAACCGGGAAACCACAATCTGTCCCTTTGATGAGTTATGAAGTAGATAAATGGTTTAATTCTCGTTTTGAGCATGGTGTAGAGAGAATTGGGGGGCAGGTGGGTATCATAGCAAATCTTCTTGCTAATCTTGATTTCAAGAAAGTTATAGCTTATTCTCCTCTTTTAGGGAAAAAACAGGCTGAAATGTTTGTTAGAAGGGACAATCTTTTATATCCTGTTGTCGAAAATGGAAAATTGATCCTAAAAAAACCTTTAGAGGCATATAAAGAAGACGATCCAGTGAAGATTAACAGAATTTTTGAATTCAGAGCAGGTATGAGATTTAACCTTGGCAATGAAGTGATTGAAGTTCCCTATTCTGGGAGATTCATTGTTGCATGTAGATCTGAGGAGTTTGCGAGGGTAGAAACTTCTTCTAACTTTAAGCCATATCTTCCTGAGATAGGAGAAATGGTTGATGGAGCAATCCTCTCTGGATATCAGGGAATAAGAAACCATTATACAGATGGAAAAAATGCGAACTATTATTTAAGAAAGGCCAAAGAAGATATTAAACTTCTCAAAAAGAAAAAAGATGTTAAGATTCATGTGGAGTTTGCCTCGATCCAAGATAGAGACCTAAGAAAAAAAGTAATCTTCAACATCTTTCCTCTTGCGGATAGTGTAGGTATGGATGAAGCTGAGATTGCTCATATATTAAGTGTTTTGGGTTATAGAGACTTAAGCGACCGGATTTTCACCTACAATAGAATTGAGGATACAATTTTAGGAGCGAAGATTCTTCTTGATGAGCTTAATCTAGAAGTTCTCCAGATCCACACCATCTATTATCTTATGTATATTACTCACCGCGATAATCCATTGAGCGAAGGGGATCTGTTAAAATCGCTTGAAGTTGGCACAACACTGGCGGCCACTAGGGCACTTTTAGGAGATATTAAACGGCCAGAAGATGTCAAAGTTGGTCTTAATATTCCGTTTAATGAGAAAGGGGAATACGTGAAGCTTAGACTAGAGGAAGCGCTGAGTAAAATGAGAACAAGGGAGTACAAGATAGTCATAACTCCTACAAGGATTGTTAAAAATCCTGTCTCTACAGTAGGTCTTGGAGACACAATCTCCGCAGGGGCCTTTGCAAGTTATTTGAGTCTGCTCATGAGAAAAGGTGCATATTAATGCTTGTCATTCTTTTTTACTTGGAGAGTTTCTCAGTTATAACGTTTAACTTTTAACTTATAACTAGGAAGTAAATGGTATCATTCAATGAGCTCGTCAATAAGTTTGGCCTTCTCTTGAGCCTTCTTTAGGTGTTCAACAGTCACTTTGGTGTAAATTTGGGTCGTTGAAAGGCTTGAGTGGCCAAGAATTTCTTGAATCACCCTTATGTCAACCCCTCTCTCCAGCATGTGTGTTGCAAAGCTGTGGCGGAGCATGTGAGGGGTTACACTTACATTGGCCTTGTTCCCATATTTCTTTAATAGGTACCATACCGTCTTTGGAGAGATTTTATCTTTTTTCTCTCTCCTGATTTCCACGAACAGATATTCACTCCCATCTTTTCTGGTTTCTAGATACTTCTCTATTTCTTTAAGTAGAGATCCTGAAAGTGGTACTATTCTATCTTTTGCTCCTTTACCCCCTTCTACAGTTAGAACACCTCTATTGAAGTCAATATCTTTTATCTTGAGGTTGCATACTTCACTTACTCTAAGGCCTGTTCCATAAAGGAGCAATATAATGAGTCGATCTCTCTTTCTTGTAGGTGGGACTGCGTTGAGGAGTCTTTTAACGTCTTCTCTTGTGAGGCTTTTTGGCAAGCTTCTTGGGACCTTGGGGGATTTTAACTTTTCAGCATCTTCATCAAGGCCTTCAAATCTGAAATATGATTTTAAAGCCTGAACAACGAGATTGAGACTTTTATTGGAGTAGCCTTCTTTCTTTAATTTGGCAAGAAAACGAAGTGCAGAACGATAATTGGGATTTTCAACATCTTTTAAAAACCTCTCTACGTAGTAGGTGTACATTCTAACTGTTTGAGGGCTTTTCCCCTCGAGTTCAAGATAGGTTTTAAACTCTTCTATTCCATCGTTCATAAGGATCACGAAAATAAATTATAAAAGATTAAAAGTCTTCAAATCTTATCTCTGGTTCTTCGATTTCTTCGGGGGTTTTTTCTTCTTCTACTTGAGGTTCTTCCTTTTGTGTTTTGGCCATACTTAGGCTTAAATGAACGATTCTGAGAAGCTCAACTATGAGATCCTCATCTTCAGAGTATATATGGCCTTGTCCAACTATTATTTTCCCTCCAAGGTTTAGCTTTTCCACAGCTTCTGCAATATACCTTTCATCAGGAGGTGTAGTTTCACCAAATAACTCTTTCCAGATATCTGTTAACTTGAATACATTGGCCCTCTTCTTCAATGATTCTTTGAGTCTATTGTTTTCTTCTAGCACTTGGCTGTATTCCTCTAAGAGTTCTCCGTATTTCTGTTCAAGCTCTTGATAATTCTTCTTGAGCTCTTCATTTTCTTGCATTAACATTTCATGTTTTCCTTTCAAGTCAAATAATTGATTTCTTAGTGCCATATACTCCGGAAGAACTTGGAGACTTTTTAGTCCCGCCCTTACTAGGGTATTTTTAAGCTCTTTTCTAACCAGCTCCACATCTATATGCTCTAGGTCATGTCCCATTGGGATTTTCATTCTTTCCACTTGACCTACTAACTCCCCGAGTTCCCTAAACATTCTTTCTGCCAACTCTCTGCCAACTCTGTCCGCGTCGGTGGCTATTATTAGCAGATCTGCCCCAGCTGCAGCGCTTTTAGCTATTTCTAAGTTCGTTGTTGGAATTATTGCGGAGATCGTTATGTTGTACTCACTACCAAGAGCTAAGCCTTGAAGGGCTTTACTTACAACTTCTACATCACTTGCTCCTTCTACCAGAATCCTAACATCTACAATAGTCATTCCCAACACCTCCACGGGGGTGTTACCCCCGAGTTTTTATTGGGTGAGCGTTATAAAAGCCTTTGGGCTAAACTTCAATTACAAGCTCATCATTTTCTAAGACGACATCTTCGTTGGGGATAGACTTATAAGAAACGAAACGTAATAATTATGGGCTGGAGCATGGAATCGTTAACCGGTGCCGTAGATATCATATTATCCGTCCTCCGCTATATCTGGCTGTTTTCGGCTGCGGTGATATACCCAATTTTCGTTTACTACATAGTCCTGACCATAGCTGGGCTCAGGTACAACTCGCGATTCAAGAGGCCCGAGATTCCGGAGGAGCTTCCTTCCGTCACCATCCTCATCCCGGCCCGAAATGAGGGACTGGTGATAAGGGACACCCTCAGGGCAATGGCAAACCTTGACTATCCAAAGGATAAACTGGAAGTTCTCCTTCTAGACGATGGTTCAACCGACGACACGGCGAAGATAGCTGAGGAAGTCTCTAAGGACTATCCGTTTATCAAAGTGATCCGCGTTGAGGGCGGGGGTAGTGGAAAGAGCTACGTCCTGAACTACGGCCTAAAGCTGGCGAAGGGTGAGGTCATAGCGGTATACGACGCCGACAACAGGCCCGAGCCCGGGGCGCTCAAGGATCTGGTGGCGATGCTGAGTGACGAGACGCCAGCTGTAACCGGAAAAGTCAAGACTATGAACTGGAACAGGAACATCCTCACGAGATTCATATGCATGGAATACCTTTACTTCCAGCTGGCCGGCCAGGCCGGAAAGAGCAAATTCTACAAAACTGCCATACTTCCCGGGACGAACTTTGTTATCAGGAAAGAACTGCTCGAAGAGCTCGGTGGATGGGACGAAGAGGCCCTTGCCGAGGACTTGGAGCTGTCATTCAGGATAATCTTAACGGGCAAAAAGATAGCCTACACCCCGCTCGCCGTCACCTGGGAGCAGGAGCCCGAGAGCCTGCGCGTTTGGTTCAGACAGCGGACGCGCTGGGCGGCAGGAAACGTCCACACCGTGAAAGAGTACGTAAAACGCTTCAAGGAAATTCCCAGCTGGGGCCTGCGCTTTGACCTGTTCCTCACGCTGATGGTGTACTATCTCCTGGCAATGGCTGTGATAGTGGCAGATGTGGCCTTTGTAGCACTCTTATTAACCTCTGGAAGCGTAACGTGGTTTACGTGGTCTGTTTTGGGCTTCGTTTACTTAGCCTTCCTGTTGGAGATATTCGCCGGCCTCTACGACGGGAAGATAAAGAGCCCCGGTTGTTGGCTCCTCGCGCTGCTCATGTACCACACGTACTCCCAGATATGGATACTTATCTCGCTGGCCGGCCTGTGGGAGGCCAGAAGGGCCAAGAAAGTTTGGTACAAGACCCCCAGGACGGCGGTTTAGAGTTCAACTTCAAGGCTCGGCTTCTCAAGGACGACCTTCCCATCGGGCAGGAGTGAAATGCCCAGTGCGTGGATTTCAACGCCTACTTTGTCCGCTTCTCTAAGAAGCCTCGCTATCTCAGGATCTCCCTGTGTATAGGATTTGAACTTCCTAACACCGGGCAGAGCGCCTATAAAGACTATCATTGCTCTTTTGCCATTTTCCCTCAGGCGTATGAGTTCTTTTATATGCTTTTGTCCCCTCAAACTCGGACAGTCGGGATACATTGCATAATCTCCCTCTCTCAGAACAGCACTCTTCATTTCCACAAACACTTCCTCGCCATTGCAGTCCAAGAGGTAATCAAGCCTCGAATTACCAACCTTAACTTCTCTTTTTTTGATTTTGCACCCTTTAAGCCACTCAATTAGACCCAACTCTATTGCCCTCTCAAAGGCCTTTGCTTGTGTTCTTGTGTCTATAATCGCTCCTTTTCCTTCATTTTCCAGAAATCCGATTAGGACGAAGTTCGTCTTCCCTTCTTGCTTGGGAATGCAAAACGCCTTTCTCCCTCTGATCATAAACTCCTCCAATCTGCCGGTGTTTGTTATCAATGCCTTTTTAAGCTCCCCGTTGACTTCTATTACTCCTAAAAATCTGTTTAGCCTTTTTATAAAAGTGCACTCGATTATTGGAAGCTTTAGCAGCATTTTGATTCCTCCCGGGTAAATTTCGACCTAAAACCTTAAATATTATTCATCCTACATTAAAACGAATATCTAAACGAGGTGGTAGTGATGGTAGATTATGAACTATTAAAGAAGATAGTCGAAGCTCCTGGAGTCACGGGCTATGAGTTCATGGGAGTTAGAGACGTTGTTATAGAGGCTCTAAAGCCATACGTTGATGAAATTAAAGTTGACAAGCTTGGAAACGTCATTGCTCACAAGAAGGGTGACGGGCCAAAAGTTATGCTAGCCGGTCACATGGATCAAATTGGTCTTATGGTAACACACATCGAAAAAAATGGTTTCTTGAGGGTTGCTCCAATAGGTGGAATTGACCCAAGAACGTTGATTGCTCAGCGATTTAAGGTTTGGGTTGATAAGGATAAATTTGTTTATGGTGTCGGTGGAAGCGTTCCCCCACACATCCAAAAGCCCGAAGATAGACAAAAAGCCCCAGACTGGGATCAAATTTTCATTGACATAGGTGCTGAGTCAAAGGAAGAGGCAGAGGAAATTGGAGTTAAAATTGGAACTGTTATCACTTGGGACGGAAGGCTTGAGAGGCTAGGCAAGCACAGGTTTGTCAGCATTGCTTTTGATGACAGAATAGCTGTTTATACCCTTGTTGAGACTGCAAGGCAACTGAAAGAGAGCAATGCCGACATATACTTTGTCGCAACAGTCCAAGAGGAGGTAGGCCTTAGAGGTGCTAGGACGAGTGCTTTTGGAATTGAACCTGATTATGGGTTTGCCGTAGATGTTACCATAGCTGCTGATGTTCCAGGCACCCCTGAGCACAAACAAGTAACCCAACTAGGAAAAGGAACTGCAATAAAAATCATGGATCGCTCCGTTATATGTCACCCAACAATAGTTAAATGGATGGAAGAGCTTGCGAAAAAATACGAGATTCCATATCAGTGGGATATACTTCTCGGTGGAGGAACAGATGCTGGAGCAATCCACTTAAACAAAGCAGGTGTTCCAACCGGTGCCATAAGCATTCCTTCAAGATATATTCACTCAAACACAGAAGTAGTTGATGAAAGAGACGTTGATGCAAGCGTTAAACTGATGGTAAAAGTTCTTGAGCACATAGACGAGTTAGAAATTTGATTTTCAAATTTCTTCCAATTTTTCTTCTCTTAAAACATTGGCGATTTTATGTTTTTGAATCTCAGGGTATATTTTGTAGGCTTTGTAAAGAATATATGCGGTCCCCGTTAAAATACCTGCAATTAGGAATGGTGTCTTTGAGGGTAGGGGCAGGCCACAGTGCCATTTGTATAGAAGGTAATTCTGATAGTAAAAGAAGTATGCAAGTATCATGATTATAAACCCTTCAATTCCACTCTCCAATAACTTTTTTTGATATTCTTCCATTTTAGACCCTCACTGATGCTTTAGGAAAAGTTAAAAACCCTCATTAATAACCTTTTTGATGAGTGAACATGAGCGAATATTTCCCATATCAATCCTTGAGGCCCAATCAAGAGGATTTCATTAAGTTGGTGGATACTGTCGTTAGAAATGGAGAAAACCTGGTTATTGAGGCCCCCACTGGCTTTGGAAAGACAATAAGTGTGCTGGCAGGAGCATTGCCGTATGCCAAAGAGATGGGGTACAAGATTATCTATCTCGCAAGGACACACAAGCAAATGGACCGGGTAATTGAGGAACTTAAAGCCATAAGTAACAAAACTCAGGTAAGTGGTGTTGAGTTTAGAAGTAGGAAAGAGCTCTGTCTCCACCAATACGTCCAGAACTTTGCTCCGGATGCATATAATGCAATGATTGTTTGTAAAAACCTTAAAAAACTTGGAAAATGTGAGTTTTTTGAAAACCTGAAGAAAAAGAAGGAAGAATTTGATGAACTTGCTCAGTATTTCGTACAAAAACCTGCTGAACCTATGATGATATTAACCCATTCAAAAATGCTTGACTTCTGTCCGTATGAGCTTACTAGAAAAATAGCCTTTAATTCCGACGTAATCGTAGCTAGTTACCTTTACATGATTGATCCAGCTATTAGAGAAAACTTTATGGCATATTTTGACTTTGACTATTCTGATCTCATTGTAATATTTGATGAGGCCCATAATTTGCCTAATCAGGCCATAAATGCTTTAAGTGATAGATTAAGTGTTTATAGTATTAACAGGGCTATAAAAGAAGCCGATGAGTATAAAGAACATGAAATTGCCAACTTCCTTAGTATATTCTTAAAAGGGCTGGAAAATCTGTATCAAGAAAAATTGAGAGATCTTAAAATTGATGAAGTCCCAATAATTCCAGAGAGTATATTTTACCATGTTTTTGATGTTTTAAAAATAAATGAAAAACAATTGATTAGGATTTTGGATCAAATGGTGAAGGCGGGTGATGCAATAAGAGAAGACAAAATTGAGAGAAGCCTTCCTCCGAGGAGCTATGTTGGTAGGGTTGGAGAGTTCTTATTGTTGTGGTTTGCACTCATTGGTAAGGAGGATTATCTGTTCTTGATGAGTCGAGAAAAAGGATTTTCCCTGGAACTTGTAGCTCTTGATCCTTCAAAGGCCTTGAGTTTTGTTAAGAACGTTCAATCAGCGATTTTCATGTCTGGAACCATGACGCCATTGGAGGCTTTTGCTGATATTATGGGCATAGAGGGGAAGCTGAAGAAGTTCCCAAGAATTGTAAAAAAAGAGAATGCCATTGTTCTTGTTGCTAAAGATGTTTCTACACGGGGTGATGAAAGAAGTTTGGAGCTCTATAAAAAAATGGCTAAATATATTGTGGAAGCTGTAAAGCTCATCCCAAAGAATGTTGGGGTTTTTACGGCGTCTTATGAGGTTCTTGAGGGTCTTTTGTCTGCAAATGTGGATATTCAGATTCAGGAGGTTAGTGGAAAGAAAGTATTCATAGAGAAGAGAGGCGCTTCTTCCAAAGAAAACGATCTTCTTGTGATGGCATTTAAGGAAGAGGCTAAGAGGGATGGGGCTGTTCTTCTTGGAGTCATGGGCGGGAGAAACAGTGAGGGCCAGGATTACAGTGGCGATGAGATGAATGGTGTAATTTTAGTTGGTATTCCATATGCAAGGCCAACTCCAAAAGTTCAGGCCCAGATAAGGTACTTTGAAAACAAATTCCCCAGAAAGGGAAGGTATTATGGATATGTTTTACCAGCTCACAAGAAACTCGTTCAGGCCGCAGGTAGAGTTCATAGAAGTGAGGAAGAGAAGGGTGCAGTTGTAGTGTTGGATTACCGTTTATTGTGGAGCAACGTTAGAAAAGATTTACCAGATTGGATGAAAGAGACAATAAAACCTGTGACTTTGGCTTCAATGAAGCGGCATCTTATAGATTTTTATAGAGGAGAAAAAATTAAAGTGGAAAAAGATTAACTCCTCTTCTCTACAACGTAATATGCACCTGCTCCTATCAGGCTGAATAGGAGTGTTAAAACTATCCAAAAGCCCTTTCTAGCTGTACTCATGTCTTTTTGGTTTTTGATAATATCATAAACCACCCACAAGAGACTTAAGAGCCCCACAACTAAACTCATTGTCCACCATGTCCATGCCATGATTTCACCTCATAACTTGCTTACTATAAGCCTTTATAAATTTTTTCAATAATATATAGTAATAATGGTGTAGTATTCTCCTTACATACACGGGAGTTTAATTATTTTAGGAATTTTTTTAAATACTCCCACCTATTGCGTATTTATATTTAAAAATATAGAAAAAACTTCATAAAAAAACGTTAAGGAGTTGATGGAAATGAATTTGCAAAATTTCTTGTTGAAGGTTATTTCTTTAACACTAATTCTAGCTCTTCTGTATTGGCTCCCTATTCAGGGGATAAGAGCATCATCAGAGGCTGCGAACTTAATGTACTGGTTCTTCGTTGCATTCCTTGATGCATTAGTGCTGAGTTATATGATAGTTAATTCCAAGTGGGCCGGTTGGAGGCTTGTTTTAGCAACTTTTGCAGTATTTTATGGGGTAACGACGTTTCTGAGCCAGATAGAGACCGTTGTATTCTTAACCTACTTTGAAGAGATAATTCCTACTGAGATGATTCCAAAGCTTTTTGTGGAAGGATTTATTGTCGCAGCGGTTTTCTCTCCGATAGCAGTGGCACTTCACAATAAAATGGAAGAAACTCCTCAAGGACCTGCCAAAGAATTTTCTCTCCCTCTAAAGACTTGGATTTGGAAATTGCTTTTAATCGGAATTGCTTACATGGTTATTTACACTGTTTTTGGGGCCTTGGTCTTCAAACCCTTAGCAGGGAAAGCCTTTGATGAATACTACGCTAACCTGCAGATGCCAGCATGGATACTTCCATTTCAAATCTTAAGGGGGATAGTATGGGGCCTTTTGGCAATCCCAATAGTCAAGATGATTGATGAATGGAAGAAAGCCCGCCTGACTGTGGCTTTGCTATATTCGGTACTCATGGCTGGTCTCCTCTTACTCCCCAATCCATATATGCCCGATGTCATAAGAAGAGCGCACTTTGTGGAGGTTCTTTTATCGAACTTCTTATTTGGTTGGTTTGTTGTGACTATACTTCACTGGAGGTATGAGAGGTGATGATTGAGATTAGAGAAGTTGATGAAACTAATATAGATGACATGATTTCGGTGTGCGATCCCCCTATCATAAGTGAGGCGTACAAGAAAGGCGTCGAGATCAAGAGGATTTGGCTTCTCGAGATGCTGAGAACGTATGGGGATGTCGGCCTTGTTGCGTATTTTAATGGAAAACCCGCCGCTCAGCTATTAACATATCCTGAAAAAGCAGACCCGACAAGTCTGAAGCGAGAAAATGTTTTAGTTGTCAACTGCATATACAATCCTCTTGTAGAAGCCCAAGGAAAGGGAATAGCAAGGAGTATGGTCGAGAAACTCATTGAAAAGGTAAGGGGAAAATATGAATTTTTGCTCACTCATGCATTTGATACAAGAGAGTTTTTGTCACAGGCAGAGTTCTTTAAGAGGTTAGGCTTCAGAGAGATGACTAAAGAAGACCTTTACTACTCGTTTAGCGGAAGGGAGCTTAAAGAATCTTATTCTGGTTTTTGGAAAGAGGGAGAAGAATATAGGAGGAGTGATGAAGATATCGGCAGAATCATGACATTCTACGAGCCAGTATGTCCTTTTTCCTATCTCTGGGCATACAGAGCTAAAGAAATAGTGAAGGAAATTGCTCCGGAACTGGAGACAAGAATGTTGAATGGGTGGGAGCATCCGGAAGAGTTTGTGTCCAGAGGACGGAATTGGATGTTAGTGAACGGCATTCCAATAAAATCACTCCCTATAGAAAGAGAAACGTTTAAGGAAGAACTTAAGAATGCACTGAAAACTTAAAAACTAAGGGATAAACATGGAAAATTTGAAAAAGAGGTCAAAGAGCATCTAGTAGGATTACTTTTTTCAGCTGGGCTTGGATGTCCTTTAGTTTTTCGCTAACATCTTCTTTATCCAGCTCCTTTCTCAAACCGTAAAGCTCATAGAAAATGGGAAGTATCTCCTTCTCCTTGATAATGCCAAGAGAAACTGCAGTTTCAATGGCATATATTAAATCAACGAAAGCTCTTTGAGGTTCTTGAAGGGGTTCAGTGAGAATTTGTTTTATGGATTCTTTCTGCTTCTGCCTTAGCCACTCATCTTCTCTCTTAAAAAACTCCTCCAGCTCTCTTAAATCTTCTCTGGGGATCTCCCATCCGCTCGCTTCAACGTTCTCTTCTAAATGCTTTACTGTTGAAGGTCCGGTTAGGGCGCATATTACCCCCTCATGGGCAAGAACCCAAGCGATGGCAACCTGCACTGGAGTTTTACCATATTTCTCTCCCAGCTCTGCAAACTTTTTGGCTATTCTCAAGCCGTATTGAAAGCGTTCCCTCTGGAAAAGTGGGTCTAAATAGCGTATATCTCCGGGTTCAAACTTTTGATTTTCTTTAAACTTCCCTGTGAGCAGACCTCTTCCCGTTGTGCTGAAAGCAATAATTCCCAAATTGTATTTTCTGTAAAGCGGCAAAAGCTTTTCATAGGATTCTCTTGCAACTGCACTAAACTCTGCAAGGATCGAGAAAGGCTTTCCAAGCCTGCAGTATTCCTCCGTGACATCTAAAGGTAAATGGCCAACTCCATAATATCGGATCTTCCCCTCCTCAACGAGCTCATCCAGCGCTTCAATGGTCTCTTCTATTGGTGTGGTTGGGTCATGAAAGTGGACTTGGTAGAGGTCGATATAATCAGTCTGGAGTTTCTTGAGACTCTCTTCACAGGCTTTTTTGATGTACTCTTTGGAGAGATTTGGTTTTATACCCTCCTTAACCCCAACTTTTGTAGCTATATAAACATCCTCACGGAAGGGTTTTATAATCTCTCCCAAAATCTGTTCAGCATTTCCATAGGCTTCTGCAGTGTCAAAGAAGTTGACTCCAAGCTCATAAGCACGGTTAATCATTCTTTTGAACTCTTCTAAATCTTTTCTTCCGTATGCACCGCTCAGAGCATAGGTCCCGATACCAATTTCAGAAATTTTCAAACCTTTATGCTTTCGGTATTTCATGAATAATACCTCCATAAGCTAAATCGATATTAAAACATCTAAAGCAGCCTTGATTAGGATTTTACTTCGACAAATCGCTAACATCTCCCTTGATGAATCTATTCCTGTTATTTTAAAGCCTTTCTTGGCAATTGGAATGAGTAATCTGCCAGTTCCGCAACCGAGTTCGAGTATTGGATCCCCAAATTCTTTTGCGAACTTGACATATGCAGGCGCATCATGTACAGTAGGCTGCAAAATATCATAAAACTCAGCGAAAAAGCCTTCGTATTCACTTTTATAATGCTCTTTATTCACTAAATTCCCTCCACTCTTTATGATTAAACTCTACTTCCCTTTAGGGTATTAGAGTTATAAGCACTTAAGTTTTTTGGTTGATTTGTGGTTGTAAAATCCTGATAATAAAATCCGAAATTTACTCAATAATCACCAAACACTACCTGAAAAACCCCCACAGGGAAGTAATCAGCCTCTACACATAACACGCGATACTACCACACTTACACTTTTAACGGAGTTTACAAACGCGCTTACAGAGTCCTAATCGAAGAAATTTTCAGGAGCAATGTTTGGGAATTGATGTTTTAAACATAATATGTGCCAGAGAAAGATGGTTTCTGGCGTAGTTTGTTTTCTCTTTACTCTCTTCTGTTCTATCATAGTCTTTTACATCACATCATGTTCCTGAATCCCCATGCCTCTTTAACAGCCCATTCTTTCACGACTTTGCTCTCCTCTTTGCTCACTCTCCTCAAAAACCTCAAACTCTCAAAGTCGAACACTTTAGACCACCTCACTATCTCTTAAAATGCTCAAATTACAATATTTTAATGGTCAAAACTGGACAATTTTGGAGTCTTTTGTATTTCTTTAGCGTTATAAAGGCCTCCCAAATATTTTCATCAAAAAGGTGATGTTACACTAACCCCGGGAGAAAATCGGCGAAATAATGGGCAATCACTGCCGGGAAGATGCTGCGGTTTTTCATATAGAGGATCCCCCAGAGCCAGCCAAATGCACACTGCCCAAGGAGCCTAAATAAAGCTGCAGCCATGCTGTATCCTGAAGCTTCCCACAAAGGTCCAAAAAAGTTTGTCGGGATATGTGCTAATCCAAAAAGCAATCCTCCAAAGAACCAGGCTTTGTTTTGCCCCAATGCTCTCTCAAGCTTTGATTGAAGTGTGGCACGGTAAAACCACTCCTCTTTGAAGGATGGAGAGAGGAATCCAATTATCAGCTTATCCACACCTTTAGATACAGAACCCTCAAAGAGGAACGCAAAAAAGCCAAAAAACATGCCAAACCCTACCAATGCAGCTGCGGGCTTCCATGCTATGGGAGTTCTAAAGCCAAGCTCTCTTGCGCCTCTCTTGTGGATCACAACCTCAACTAGGAAGGGGAGTAGAAGGGCGAGGAAGAAGTGTGCGGAAAATCTAATTCCACCTATTGCTACACTTGGATAGGACTCAGAGCCAAAAAGCACGATGTATGTGATTGATACAAAGTTAATCAACCAGATGGTAACAGTTTCAAAAAGCTCCATTGTTGGAGTTTCGCTTTTTGGCAGGGGGGAAGGATAACCTTCAATCTTTTTATGCGCAAGGAATACAAAGAGGATTGTTCCGAAGGCACCAAGTGCCATTTGAAGAGATGTCTGCATCTAGGTTCCCTCATTGCGTTTGAGTAAACTCAAATTGTTCTTGGCAATATAAAAACCTTTGCTCACCAGAGGCTTGTTGGCTTTTTCATGTTGAATTTCAAGTTGTAGGGGTTAGGATGTTACTCTAACCGAGCCCGGTTCAAAGAGGAAGATAAACCATAGCAGCACTGAGCTCATGATGGAGTTCAACTTTTGGGGCATTAAGGAATTGAGTTTATAGCACTTCATGAAGATAGAGAGGACAGAGAAGACTTTGAAATTGCCAATTTAGAGTGCCTTCCTCACTATTTGCTCTTAGTGGGATTAAAAAATAGAGAATAATCTAAAAAAACAACGCCTATCCCTGAATTTGAGTTTTCATAGGTTACCCAATCATTTCCCCTACTTCAGCACCAATATTCATGATAGTCTCCTTAAAGTTGATGTAGTAGTATATTGATGCAAGGAGACTGAGAGTAACTAAGGTAATCACAAGGGTTGAAACCTCGATGATGTCCAAAAGAGGTCCGACAA
>LDZR01002713.1_pt1 | contig 18590 bp, 15 predicted proteins | sample 615371 | NCBI WGS metagenome assembly LDZR01 (sample SAMN03408294, study PRJNA278302) | terrestrial metagenome | isolation source: oil reservoir sample K2 | place: USA: Alaska, North Slope, Kuparuk formation | collected 2013
TCTGCAGAAACAGTTGCACAGGGTACGCACCGCGCTCAACGTTCTCAAGTATCAAGCAGATCCCAGCAAAGTGAGACCGCGGGCGAGAATAAAGATCAGAAGGGCGTGCCATCAGAACGTGCGCGTTCGTATAGGTTTTTCGTCAAAACTCATCACCGACAGGCTTGGACCGTGTGAATTCTTCTCGAACGAGAAGGGCAATATCGAGTACAGATGACTGAACTTTATTAAAACCAAACCCTACCGGTGAGACTTGTGAATGCGTTATTATCAGAAGACCGGGGCTATCTTGCTGACATGGTGATGGAACCTTTCGCTCCACGCACGCCACTTCGGATCTGTACCACCTTGGGTGGTTACACCACCAAGCGTTATCACGGGAGTATTCATCTTGGTTGCATGAATGCAACAGGTTTTCTGAGCTGGCTTCTGTAAAGTTCTGCGTAGAGGCCTCCCTTCGCAAGCAGCTCTTTGTGGGTGCCCTTCTCTATGATTTTTCCTTCGTTCATGACAAGGATGAGATCAGCGTTCTTTATCGTTGAAAGTCTGTGGGCTATTATGAAGCACGTTCTTCCTTTCATCAACTCGTCCATCGCCTTCTGGATGTATATCTCAGTGAGCGTATCGACGTTGCTTGTGGCCTCGTCCAGTATGAGCACGTCCGGATTGGCTAAGAAAGCCCTCGCGATGGTTATCAGTTGCTTCTCACCGTAAGATATGTTCGTTGCCTCTTCGTTGATCACGGTGTCGTACCCATCTGGCAAAGCCATGATGAAGTGGTGTGCCTGTGCCATCTTCGCGGCCTGTATTATTTCCTCTTCTGTGGCGTTCTCCTTTCCGTAGGCAATGTTTTCCCTTATCGTGCCGTTGAACAGCCACGTGTCCTGTAGAACCATGCCGAAACACTTTCTCAGACTGCTCTTGTGGATGTCTCTGATGTCTATCCCATCGAGCTTGATGCTTCCTTTCTGTATTTCGTAGAAACGCATCAGCAGGTTGACCAGGGTGGTCTTCCCGGCTCCCGTCGGACCGACGATGGCAATCCTCTGGCCACTGTAAACTTCTACGTTCAGATCCTCAATGAGCGGTTTTTCTGGTACGTAGCTGAAGTACACGCCCTCGAATTTGACGTCACCTCTCGCCTTTTCGATCTTCAGCGCGTCAGGTTTTTCGGGCTTCTCTTCCTCTTCATCGAGTATCTCGAAAACTCTCTCGGCAGCCGCGATCGTGGACTGAATGAGGTTGGCAATGTTCGAGATCTGTACGATGGGTTGCGTGAACTGCTGAGAGTACTGTATGAAGGCCTGGACATCACCTATGGTTATGGACCTCTTCGTGACAAGGATACCTCCAACCACCGAGACGATCACGTAACCCAGGTTGCCTATGAACCGCATCAGCGGCATGATCATGCCAGATAGAAACTGCGCTTTGTGGCTCGCATCGCAGAGCTGTTCGTTTATGTTTTCAAACCTTTCAGTCACATCCTTCTCTCTGCAGTAAGCTTTCACAACGATGTGGCCGGCGTAAACTTCCTCCACGTGCCCACTCAGTTCTCCGAGTCTTTTCTGCTGTCTGGAGAAGAACCTCTGCGAATGTTTCGCGATGAAGATTGTTGTGACGATACTCAACGGCAGGGTGAGCAGCGTGACACCCGTGAGCAGAGGACTTATCGTGAGCATCATGATCGTGACGCCCGCTACAGAAACTATCCCGGAGACGAACTGAACGAGGCTCTGTTGCAGCGTGTTGCTGATCAGATCTATATCGTTTATCACGCGGCTCAAAATTTCACCGTGAGTTCGAGAATCGTAGAACTTCAAAGGCAACCTCGCAAGCTTTTCGGAGACATCTTTTCTCATCTTCATCACGATCTTCTGAGAAACTCCCGCCATGATGAACTGCTGCAGATACATGAGTAAACCGCTCAGAGAATAGATTAGGCCCACATGCATGAGTATCTTCGCCACGTACGAAAAGTCTATCTTCGCGTTCGGGAGCCTGAGCATCTTCGCCATCACGCCGCGAAAGATCTCGGTTGTTGCCCTTCCGAGGATCTTCGGTGCGACTATTGTCAGGACGGTGGCGGCGATCGTAAGGCCCAGAACGATGACTATAGGAAGAAGATAAGGTTTCAAATAGAGGATCAACCTCTTCAGCGTGCCCCTGAAGTCTTTAGCCTTCTCTGCGGGTATACCTATCGGATGGCCACCCGGACCCGGCCTTCGCATCGGCAATCCTCGCGGTTGAACCGCTTTTCTTTCATCTGCCATTGAGCTCACCTCCGATGGTTGCTTCTTCCTCGGAGATCTGTGAGAACACGATATCTCTGTACACCGGACAACTCTTCATGAGTTCTTCGTGCTTTCCTATACCTTCCACCCTGCCATCCTTCAACACTATGATCTGATCGGCATGCATGATCGTGGCCACCCTTTGCGCGACGATTATCACGGTCGCATCCTTCAATTCGTTCATGAGCCTCGAACGGATCTTCGCGTCCGTTCTGAAATCGACCGCCGAGAAGGTATCGTCGAAAAGATAGATTCTGTGCTTTCCCGAGATCGCACGCGCTATCGAGATTCTCTGCTTTTGACCACCAGACAGGTTTGTCCCACCCTGCGCGACCGGTGCGTTGAGCCCTTCGGGCATCTTCAGAGCGAACTCGTTCACCTGCGCGATATCCACGGCCCTGAAGATGTCTTCGTTTGTGATTTCGCTTCGACCGAATCTTATATTTTCAGCGATCGTGCCCGAAAAGATGATCGGTCTTTGTGGTGCATAGCCTATCAGCTTTCTCAGTTTTTCGAAAGGTATCTTCCTGACGTCCACCCCATCGATCTTGACTGAACCCTCAGTCACATCGTAGAACCTCATTATCAGGTTCAGAATCGTGGTCTTCCCAGAGCCCGTGTTCCCGATGATCGCTGTCACCTGCCCGGGTTTCGCAGTGAAAGAAACGTTTTTGATCACTGGTTCCTTCGCCCCCGGATAGCGGAACGTCACGTTCTCGAAATGCACCACTCCTTCGCCTGCAGGCTCCACGAGATGTTCCGGTTCTCTCACTGACGGTTCGGTTGCGAGCACCTCCAGCACTCTCTGTGCGGAAACGGAAGCACGAGGTAGGAAGACGAATATGAGTGAGATCATGATGAACGAAAACAGAACCTGCATGACGTACTGCATGACGGCCATCATTGCGCCAACCTGGAGTTGTCCGGCGTCTATCTGCTTGGCTCCGAACCATATCAGGGCAACTATCGTGAAGTTCATAACGATGGTCATAATCGGAAAGACGATCGCTCCTATTCTGTTCACTTTCAGTGCCGTGCGTGTCAAATCCATGTTCGCTTCTTCAAACCTGTTTTTCTCGTACTCTTCCTTGTTGAACGCCCGGATCACTCGAATTCCCATGACCCTTTCTCTCAGAACGAGGTTGAGTCGGTCGATCTTCTTCTGCATGCTCTTGAACAGAGGCATGACCTTTGAAAAGATCAGATAGAGCGCGAGCGAAGCTAAGGGAACGGAGATCAAAAGTATCATAGTGAGCCTGGTATTCTTCGAAATCGCCATGAGTATGCTCCCAACCGCGACGATGGGAGCCCTTATCACCATTCTTTGAATCATGACGAATGCTTGTTGTATCTGCGTTATGTCGTTGGTCGTCCGGGTGATCAAAGAAGCGGTGCTGAATTTGTCGATCTCCGCGAGTGAGAAACTCTGGATTTTTCTGAAAAGGTCGGCACGAATATCTCTACCGGCGCACATCGCTGCTCTGGAGGATGTGTAACTCATGATTATGATCGCAACAACCTGGATCAGAGAAACGAGGAGCATCTTGCCACCGATCTGCCAGATGTAGTCCACGTTGCCTTTCGTGATTCCCTTGTCCACGATTTGTGACATGAGATCCGGTAAGTACAGCGTCACGTACGAATCGACGATGACAAGCGAGACCGTCACGATTACCAACCACAGATAAGGCTTCAGATACTTCAGGATCTTAATCATTCGAATCACCTCTCGCATGAGTCCTGAGATTAGCGATGATTCTGTCCAGTAAGTTTGCAAGCTGAAGCTTTTCTTCCTCGCTGAATCCCTTCGTGGCTATGCTTTCCATCCTTTTCATCTGCTCCTTCAAAAAATCGCAGTGAGATTTTCCTTTTTCCGTCAGGTAAACTCTCTGGAGCCTTCGGTCTGTTTCGTCCTGTTTTCTGTGTATCAAGCCTGCCTTCTCCATCCTCTTAAGCATGATTGCAACCGTGGCGGGCCTCACGTTCAATTTTTCAGCGATCTGATTCTGTGTCATGCCCTCATGCTTCGAGATGATCATGATCATAGGCGGTTGGCCCGGGTGTATACCGTGCTTCTCCAGTTCCCTGTGGAGAATGTGGAAGTGCAACCTCTGGATCACGAAGAATCTCTTCAAGATTGTGTCCTCTTTCATTCTCCTCACCCTTTTCATTGACGTCAAACATTTAGACGTCTATATATTATCACCGAACATTGCCCACGTCAAGCGCTGCTCAGAGAGATCGTGAAGCCAGATGAGAACTTCTTCGATCAGCCAAAACAAAAAGCCCCATTTTTGGGGCTTTGGTTTTCATTATCGACTTTTCATTCTTTTGTTGTGAGCATCAGTGAGCTTGCTGATCGAGCTTGATTTTTCAACAAAATCTTTCTCATCGGGAGCGCTTTTATCCTTTTGAACATATTTGAAGAACAAATCAACGAGTTAGACCAACACCAATGTACCGTCTGGACGGTTCGTTAGCTTTGGAGCGCTCCCATTATGATATATACGAACGTTGATGTTGAAAAGAAGTAACACAATCAAAACTGAACGATGAAATTGCGTGAGGATCGTGAATATCCGAGTTGGAATCAAGTGCAAATTGTTTTTCGCTCATTGACACCCATGAGCGTGTTCGCGTATAATGATAAACAATAAGTGCATGGGGGTGATTCTGTGAAGAAGTTCCTGGCGGTCCTACTGGTTTCTTTCCTCGCAACTCTCTTCTTCGCGCAGATCAGCTTGCAAGAGGCGGCGCCCGTTGTTCAAAAACTCGGTATTCTCAAAGCCATCGACGACACACCGCTCACGTGGGACGAGTTCCACGCCGCTGTGGCGAAGGCTTTTCCTGGGAAAGAAGGGTTGGTCAAGAAGGGGTCTGAGCCTGTTCTCAGGAAAGATTTCATTATGAGCCTGGTCAAGGTGCTGGGACTTGAGCAGGAGGCGGCGAAGTTCACCGAGATATGCACGTTAGCCAACGACGAAGACAAAGTTCCACCTGAAGCGGTCGGTGCGTTCACGCTCGCTTTCAGGAGTGACAGACAACTTTTGGATTATCGATACGGTCATCTTTTGGAGCCATTCTCGCCCATCACGAAAGCTGAAGCCGCAAGATCTTTCTACCAGGCGCTCTATCCACCGAAACGTGGTGGAACGATCGTGACGGCGACCGTGGCAAGTCCAAAGGGTTTCAACACTCTCTTCACCTCTTCTGGACTGACATGGACGCTCTGCAACATCATAGGTGACGGTTACACAGGTACCGACGACAATGGGTTCTACCATCCAAGGATGATAAAGAGGATCCCGAGTCTCGAAAACGGCTTGATCAAGATCTTGCCAGATGGCTCGGTTGCGATCACGTTCGAGCTGAGAAAGGGCATGAAATGGCACGACGGTCATCCCGTCACGGCGAGAGATGCCAAGTTCCAGTGGGAAGTGATGGTCTCTGAGGCACCCATCACCACGAACTATTTCGAAAAGATGGTTGAAAAAGTCGAGATCATTGACGATTACACCTTCACTATTTATCTGCCACACCCAGTGCCGGGTATGGAACTCGGCTCATCCGTGTACGCTTACTACTACGGTTGGTTCCAATTGCCGGAGCATTTGTTCAGGGAAGATTTTGAAAAGGCGAAAGCGAGCGGAAATTGGGATGAATTCGTCCAGAAGGTCATGTTTAACCCAGTTATGACTGGCCCATACAAGTTCAAAGAGTATGTCGAAGGTCAGTACATGGTTCTCGAAGCGTTTGACGAATACTACATGGGAAGGCCGAACATTGACCAGATCATATTCAAGATCATCCCAGACAGCGATGTCATATTCGCCTCGACGTTGAAGGGTGAGATCGACTTCGGAAGATACACGCTGGATCTGAAGCAGAGCTTGCAATTACAGAAAGAGAGGGGCGACATCTTCAACGTCTACTTCACACCAAACGTGGCGTTGTGGACCCTGGATCTCAACTTCAGAGATCCAAACGATCTGAGCAAGCCACATCCACTCTTCTCCGACGTCAGGGTTAGACAGGCCATGCTCTATGCACTCGATCGACAGCAGATAAACCAAGTCGTCTTCTTTGGACTCGGTCAGATCATGGACACCTGGATCACGGAACTGCACATCATGAGGGATGCGCTGAAGGGAGATCACATAAAGAAGTATCCTTACGATCCAAAGAAAGCCGAACAGTTGCTCGCTGAAGCAGGTTGGAAGAAGAACAAGCAAGGTTTGCTCGAAAAGGATGGCAAGATCTTTGAGTTCACCCTCATTTACGGTGCGGGAAGTAGCCAAGCTGAACTCATGGCACAGCTCATACAGGGTATGTTGAAGAAAATAGGTATGAACGTGAAGCTCGAAGCAAAACCTGCGCTTGTGATATGGGAAGAAGCGCCCATGGGCAAGTTCGACGCGTGGCTGACCGGTTGGGGCTACGGTGTGAGCGATGAAGCCTTGAACTACTGGGGTACAGACATGATACCGTCGGAAGAGAACAACTGGGGTGGCACCAACTACACAGGTTGGTCCAATCCAGAGAACGACAAGATACTCGAGCAGATGGCCAAGGAAGTTGCTTACGAAAAGAGGGTGGAACTCTACAAGAAACACTTCGCGCTGTGGACCAACGATCTACCCGTTCTGCCACTCATTTCTGATCCAACACCACACTTTGCGAAGAAATACATAAAGAGCTTCAACTCCACCTACGACAGCGGCCTTGGCTGGATCATCTACAACTGGTACATAGACACCGAAGTCAGATGAGGCAGGGGGGTCTCCCCCCTGCCTTTTTCAGGGGGATCGAAATGGACTTTGAAAGTTTGATAGACGAGATACCGAACTATCAGAGATTTTTCAAGGTGGACGAATTGGATCAGAGGACCGACGAATTGGCAAAAAAGTATCCGAAGACCGTTGAAGTTCAAATTGGAGGATATTCCAGACAGGGACATCCAATAAAGGTCATCAAGATCGGTCATGGTTCGAGAAACGCGCTACTCTTCGGTTGTCCACATCCCAACGAACCCATAGGTGCGATGATGTTGGATTTTCTCGCTGAAAAACTCGCCAGCGATGAACGCTTCAGATCGCAGTTCGACTACACTTGGTATCTCATAAAGGTGATCGATCCAGATGGTACCAAGTTGAACGAAGGTTGGTTTTCAAATCCAGAATCGATAAGAACGTACGCGGAACACTTTTACAGACCCCCGGGATACCTTCAGGTTGAATGGACTTTCCCGGTGGACTACAAGACGTTGCACTTCCACAATCCGTTGCCGGAAACGAAGGTTTTGATGAACACCATCGATGAAACGAAGCCATCCTTCATGTACTCTCTGCACAACGCCGGCTTTGGTGGCGTTTACTACTACATCAGTGAGGAAGCGTCTTCTCTGTACGAAACTTACCAAAGAATACCAACGTTGTTCAACGTGCCACTCTCACTCGGTGAACCAGAAGTTCCGTATGCAAAGACTCTGTCCAAGGCGGTGTACAAACTCTTTCCGATAAGCGAAGAGTACGATTATCTTGAGAAACATGCGAGTGTGGATCCTGCAAAGATCATAAAATCTGGTGCCAGCTCTGACGAGTACGCGAGCAGGGTTGCGAACACCTTTTCTTTGGTTTGCGAAGTGCCTTACTATTACGATCCCAGGATCGAGGACACTTCCGAAAGTGATATGAGCAGAAGACAGGCGCGAATGATCGCATGGGAGAAAGCCAAAGAGCACTACGAACAAATGAAGGGACCGTTCGAACACTGTGCGAGTTTCGAAGAGGCGAAGGAATTTGCGTTCTACGAGACGTTGAAGAACTACATCGAAACCATGCCAGCGCATTTGGAAGCGGAAAGACATTGGATAGAGACAGATCCAACCCTCGAAAGGAAGGCCACGGTGGCCGAAGTGTTCGACAATCTCTACGTGACTCAGTTCTACCAGAGTTTGAGCTTGGGCATGCTCAGAAGATTGATGAACGGCGTTCTGAAGATCAGGAACGATGAAAGACTTTCCAGATTGAAGCACGATGTGGACGAAGCCTTCGAGAAGAAGATGGACTATCTGTACAAGAACCTGAACTATAGAGCGATCCCAATAAAGGATCTGGTAGCGATTCAACTTCTCGCAGGTTTGTACACAGCCAACCATCTTCAATCCCAGGGAGGTTCTTGAGTCTTGAGAAGGTATCTGTTGATAAGGTTCCTCGAGTTGATACCCATCTTCTTTCTGATCTCATTGATCATCTTCTTCATCTTGAACGCCATGCCGGGAGATCCGCTCTTGACAATGAGGATGGAAAATCCAAGAGCCATGACGAGAGATCCCGCTAAGATAGCGGAACTGAGAAAGTACTATCGTCTGGATGATCCACTCATAGTGCGTTATGGAGTGTGGCTCTGGAGTTTTCTCAAGGGAGATTTGGGCTACTCTTCGATGTACAAACAACCGGTCCTTGGCATAATCATGAAGAGACTTCCGAACACTCTGCTGTTGACGGTGACGGCATGGCTCATAGGTCTGATCGTCGCCTTTCCCATCGGTATCTATTCGGCGGTGAAAAAGTACTCCTTCTTCGACTACTTCTTCACCGTTCTGGCGTTCATCGGTATATCCTTACCAACTTTCTGGTTTGCCCTGATGGCCATAATCGTCTTTTCCGTGTGGTTGGGATGGTTCCCCGTGACGGGCGTGCAGACCTACGGTGTCAGTGGCTTTTGGAACGTTTTCTTCGACCGCTTGAGACACTTGGCACTTCCTGCTCTCGTGCTGGGACTGGTTCAAGTTGCCTACTGGGTCAGGTACATCAGGACCGCCTTGCTCGAGGTGCTCGATCAAGATTACATAAGGACCGCGTATTCCAAGGGTGCGGACGAAAGAAGGGTGATTCTGAAACACGCGTTGAGAAACGCGCTCATTCCCATAATCACTATCATCGCCTTGGACATACCTTATTTCTTCGGCGGTGCGTTGATCATCGAAACGATATTTTCATGGCCCGGAATGGGAAGGCTCATCTATGAAGCGGTCTTGGCGAGTGATTACAACTTAGCGATCAACTGTCTGATGTTCCTCGCAGTGATCACGTTGCTTTCGAATTTGCTCGCGGACATACTGTACGTGGTCGTCGATCCAAGGATCAGGTTGGGCGCGAAGGCGGTGTGAAAGATGGTCTTGCCGTTGAAGAAGAGTGTTGAAGAACTCGAAGAGGAAAGTTCACCACTCCCCATAGGTACCTACTGGCAACTGGTTAGAAGAAAGTTCTTGCAACACAGATTGGCTCTTTTTGGTCTCATAGCACTCAGTTGCATCGTGTGTCTGAGCGTCTTTGGACCTCTGGTTGCATCCAAAGCCTACGATGAGATGGACCTTCTGAACAGGTTCAAACCACCCCTTTCGGCTGGATATCTCTTCGGAACGGATGAACTTGGTCGAGACGTCTTCGTGAGAATCATGTACGGTGGTAGAATCTCACTCTTTGTGGGTTTCACGTCGGCGCTTTTCTCGACTGGGATAGGTTTGTTGATCGGTTTACTCTCGGGATACCTCGGTGGGATCGTTGACAGATTGTTGATGCGCTTCGTCGATGTGATGCTGTCGATACCGCTCTTTCCAATTTTGCTGATCTTGACGATGGTCTTTGGCTCGGGTGTGAAGAACACGATCTTGGTCCTGACCGTCTTCGGTTGGATGGGTGTGTCACGGCTCGTGAGAGGGGTCGTTCTATCGCTGAGGGAGAACGAGTACGTCATGGCTGCGAGAGTGCTTGGAACGAGCAGGTTGAAGATACTCTTCAAACACATTCTTCCGAACGTGATGCCGATAACGATCGTTTCGCTGACGCTGAATCTGTCTTACGCAATCTTGGCCGAGTCTTCGTTGAGCTATCTCGGTCTGGGTATACAACCTCCGACACCTTCTTGGGGTAACATGCTCCAACGTGCCATGAACTACATTCTCGCGACGGGGCTCGAAAGAACTGTGCCGTGGTGGCTCGTGTTCTTCCCGGGCTTCATGATCTTCATAACCGTTTTGAGTGTGAACTTCTTGGGAGATGGGCTCAGGGATGCGCTCGATCCCAGGTTCGTGAGCGAGTCATGAGGTGATCGAATGCTGTTGAAGGTCGAAAATCTCAAGATCGGTTTCAAGACAAACATGGGAAGGATCGTGCCGGTTGACGATGTGTCCTTCGAACTCAACGAAGGAGAAACGCTTGGAGTCGTTGGAGAGTCCGGTTGTGGTAAGAGTGTCACAGCGTACGCGATAACGAGGCTGCTTCCAAGGAACGCGTTCGTCGCTGAAGAATCACACGTGTGGTTCAACGGCATAGACCTTCTGAAACTGCCAAAGCAAGAGCTTTACAAGATCAGGGGTAAGGAGATATCGATGATCTTCCAAGAACCCATGACTTCGCTCAATCCCGTTTACACGGTAGGCTGGCAGATCGCGGAGGTGTACGAGTTACACGAACTCTTGGAGAAAGAAAAAGTTTCGAACAGGGTTATCAAGATGCTCAGGGATGTGAAGATCCCCGAACCAGAGAGCAGAATCAAGCATTATCCTTACCAACTCTCTGGAGGCATGAGACAGCGTGTCATGATAGCGATGGCGCTCGCGTGCAATCCCAAGCTTCTGATAGCGGACGAACCCACCACCGCGTTGGACGTCACCATACAGGCGCAGATACTCAAGCTCATGATCGAACTGAAGGAGAAGTACAACACCGCAGTCATGCTCATCACGCACAGTTTAGCCGTCGTCGCGGAGGTGTGCGACAGGGTCGTGGTGATGTACGCAGGTCAAGTCATAGAGACGGCTGATGTGTTCGAACTGTTCGAAAATCCCCTTCATCCTTACACGAAAGCGTTGCTCAACTCTGTGCCTCGGATCGATTGGCAAGAAAGACAGAAGCTCGCCTCCATAGAAGGTACGGTGCCACATCCTGCGAAGTATCCAAAAGGTTGTAGGTTTAATCCAAGGTGCAGTTTCAGAATGAACGTGTGTAAAGAGAAAGAACCTGAGCGGGTATCTATCAGTCCAACGCACTCTGTGAAGTGCTGGTTGTACGCGGATGGTGATGAACAGTGGAAGAACTCGTGAAGCTCTCGAACGTCAGCAAATGGTTTCCCATAAAGAAAGGTTTTGGAAAGAAGTCCTATCTCAAGGCCGTCGATGATGTTTCTTTCAATGTTTTTCGGGGAGAGACCTTCGGGCTCGTGGGAGAATCGGGCTGTGGCAAAACTACGCTCGGAAGGTTGATGGTGAGGGTCTACGAACCAACTTCGGGGAAATTCCTTTACAAAGATTCGAAAGAGTGGATCGACTTGTTCTCTTTGAAACTGAGCGAGTTTCAACCTTTCAGAAAAAAGATTCAGATGATCTTTCAAGATCCGTACAGCTCTTTGAACCCAAGGATGACCGTTCTTCAGATAATCACAGAAGGTTTAACTGATTCGATGTTGAGTCAGAAAGAAAAGAAAGAGATGGCCGTAGAGATGATGAAGAATGTGGGATTGAGACCTGAATACCTTTCGAGATACCCCCACGAGTTCTCAGGTGGTCAAAGACAGCGCATAGGCATAGCGAGGGCGTTGATCCTCAAACCTGAGCTGTTGATCTGCGACGAACCCGTTTCGGCGCTGGATGTGTCGGTGCAGGCGCAGGTGATAAACCTTCTGATGTCACTGAAAGGGCAGTACAATCTGACCTACATTTTCATTGCGCACGATCTGGCCGTAGTGAAATACATCTCGGATCGCATCGCGGTGATGTATCTTGGAAGGATCGTCGAGCTGGCGAACTCGAACGAGCTGTTCGCAAACCCACTTCATCCATACACGAAAGCGTTGATAGCCTCTGTGCCAGTTCCCAATCCCAAACTCAGAAAGCTTCGAAACGTTCAACCCATCCAAGGTGAGATCTCTTCGCCCATAGATCCACCGGCTTGCTGTCTTTTCGCCAGTAGATGTCCCTACGCCATGAAGGTCTGTGCAGAGCAAATACCACAACTCAAAGCAGTCGAGGCTTCGCACCAAGTCGCGTGTTTTTTGTATTGATGGGTTCGTGAGGCAAGTTCACTCATAGCCATACTCTCTACGAATTTTTTCGAGATTTCGGAGATTTTCAAGGCTTGTTTCGTTGATGGCCGCGAACTCGAAGAGCAACGCGTCTGACATGATGACGGGTATTGCCATCGAACGGTAGCTTCCAATGCCTCCACGATCTGTAACGATTATCTCGTCCGCCAGATCGCACAGTTGATTGAGTGCCTGATCGGTGAACAATATATTCTTTCCGCCCCTTTTTCGTGTTTCAGAGAACAGTATCCTCAGTTCGAAGTTGATCTTTCGGTAAGCGAATCCAATCGAAACGTCGTTTTTTCTTATGTTCACCACGTGTTCGAAAAACGAACGACCAGTCGTACCGAAGAGCCAGGTCTTTTTGCCGAACCTGTTCAACCAGAACGAAAGTTCCATCGCTGGCACCAGTGCCGCTCCTTCACCGAAAACATAAACGTCGTTCGCCTCGAAGATGATCTTGGCTGCGTTCTTCAAACTTTTTGTCAGTTCCGCGACGTTCATGTTCTGAAAAACGGCTGTATGAGTTTTCAAAAGTTCATCGAGTACAGTTTCAGAAGAAACGCTCTTCAAACCCTCCTCGACCTTCTTCGAAGAGGTGAGATTGTCGATCAACGCACGCTGGAACTCTTCTTTCATATCGGAGTATCCTTTGTAACCCAGAATGCGAGCAAACCTTATGACCGTTGCCTCACCAACACCGGAAGCCTTGGCCAATTGATCTGCGCTCATCAATGTGATCTTGGATGGATTGTCGATGATGAACTCCGCCACTTTTCTTTGACTCCGTGTGAGCCTTGAGTAAACTCTCTGAATCTTTTTTCTGTACTCACTGTTCATACGATCCCTCCGAAGCGTTGACGAGAGAGCAAAAGCACTCCGACAGTTCCTGGGTTCGGTTGAACCTGAGACAACTCCACCGAAATCTTTTTACCCGGTGTCATATAGTAATTTCGTTGTACGTATTCTACCAACACGCTTCTGTAAAATTCATCCTTGATGAGCCCTCCACCGAGCACGAGAACTTCTATGTCCAAGGTGTCCACGATGTTCGTCAAAAATCTCGCCAAGACCTTCGCACCGTGGGAAACAACTTGGAAGTACGGTTCAAACCGCATTTTCGCTTTTTCGAAGATGTCCTCACATCTGAGTCTTTCTCCCGTGAGTGACTGAATCAGGTTCTCTAAACCTCTCCCAGAAGAAATGGCCTGAAGACATCCTTTTCTACCACAGCTACAAACGGGTCCTTCTTCTTCCGCGATAGTGTGACCAATCTCTCCGGCGGCGTAGTGTGAGCCACGATAAACCTTTCCTTCCAGAACCAAACCCATACCGATGCCCGTGCTCACCGTCACATAAGCCAAATTCTTAGATCCGCGCACCCAAGCTTCAGCGTACGCGGCGGCGTTACAATCGTTCTCCACGAAGCCTTTATCACCAAAGAACCTGCTAAAGGCTTGCTTCAACGCGAGGTTTTTCCATCCCAAATTTGGTGACCACAGCACGTTTCCATCATCGTCGACTGCTCCAGCGGTGGAGATAGCCCAGATCCTGAGTTGCTCACCGCTCAAGAGCTTCTTGCCCGTTTCGGTGAGTCTGCGCAAAAAGTCTTCAAAACCTCTGTGAGGTTCTGTGGGGAACTGGAGCACTTCACGAGGAACCAAACTGTCTTCATCGAATGCGGCAACTAAAGTTTTCGTGCCCCCTATGTCAACACTCAGATCCACTCGAACCACCGATCAAACTCTTGATCTTCTTTATTCGATCATCCAGTTCTTTGAAGTTTCTTTCTTGTAGCAACTTCTTGTTTGCTATGTAGGAACCTACGCCAACGGCCGCTGCACCACTGGAGAAGTATCGAGTCACGTTTTCGTCCGTCACACCACCGAACGGGATGAACTTCACTTTCGGAAAAGGTCCACGATAGGATCGCAGCAGGTTCACGTCGGCTGGATACAACTTGAGCACATCGAGGCCCAACTCCAGAGCGTTCTGCACATCGGTGGAGGTGAAAACGCCCGGAACGTACGCTACACGGTCCTTTCTCGATAACTCCGCCACTCTTGAACTCAAACCTGGACTCAAGAGGTAATCAGCACCCGCCGCGATCGCCCTTTGGTAGTTTCTTTCATCGAACACGGTCCCTGCACCGAGGAAGAGCTCGCCGCCAAAGTGTGTTTTCAACGCCTTCAGGACTTTGTCGGCGTCCTCTTCGGAGAAGCTCACCTCAACGAACCTAAGGTCGTTTTCCAAGAGTATCTCACACAGGTTCATCGCTTCTCTCACGTCCAAGCCGCGGATGACTATCAAGATTTTACTATCGAGCAATCTCTCCAACAAGTTATCTCCTCCGTTCATGATTTTCGTTTCCTCAGCACAGATGTGAGCAACGATACCGCAGAGAGGATCAACAAGACCAAGGAGATCGGCCTGGTGAAGAAAGTGGTGAAACTGCCCCCACTCAGTATCAGTGCTCTTCTCATGTTGGCTTCTGCCATCGGACCGAGTATTAGCGCGAGAACGATCGGACCGAGTGGCACATCGAGCAATCTGAAAATGAATCCCAACACACCTGACAGAAACACGATCATGAGGTCAAATGCGCTGTTGTTTATAGCGTAACTTCCAACGAGCGATAAGATGATTATCGTTGCCCAAATGAAGCTTTGAGGTAAAGAGAGAAACTTCGTGAGAATTTTCGAAAAGAAGAACCCAACGGCGAGGAAAACAACGTTGGCGAGCAACATCAGCGTTATGACCATGTAGACGAAATTGGCGTGGTCTCGGAACATGATCGGTCCAGGTTGCACACCGTAGATTATGAAAGCGCCTATCAGAATCGCAGTGACGGCGTCTCCGGGCAGACCGAGTGCCATCATTGTTGTCAAGGCTCCGCCAAGGCAAGCGTTGTTCGCTGTCGTCGATGCGGCCAAACCTTCTAACGAACCTTTGCCGTACTCCTCGGGTCTCTTCGCTATTCTCCTACTCTGATCCCACGCCACCAAGCCGGCGATGTCTGCTCCCGCACCTGGTATGACACCTATGACTATACCTATGAGGGACGACAGCAATGCCACGGGCGTCAAATCCTTCACCTCTTTGAAGGTCGGAACCACCCTTTTGAGTTGTGTGGTGATTCGTGCGTCTGCTGACATGGTCCGACTCTTGGTGAAAATTTGCGACAGAACTTCTCCGATTCCAAACAGACCTATCATGACCGGTATGAAAGAAATACCACCCAGAAGCTCCATCCTGCCAAAGGTGAACCTCTCCGAACCGAAGATGGGATCGAGTCCAATCAGGGCGATCGAGAATCCGAGAAATCCCGCTATCATTCCCTTCAAAATGGACTTGCCGGAGACAGCGACCATCGTTGAGAGTCCAAAGATTGCGAGGGTGAAGTACTCGGCGGGTCCGAAGGACAGCGCGAACTTCGCGAGCGGAAAACCAACGGCGATCAGCGCAACGATACCCAATATTCCGCCGACGCATGAGAAAACGACGTTTATTCCGAGCGCGAGACCAGCCATACCTTTCTTCGTCAAGGCGAACCCATCGAAGGTGGACGCGATCGATGCGGGGGTACCTGGAGTGTTTATGAGGATGGCCGATATCCCACCGGAGAAAATAGCGGAATTCCACACTCCGATGAGCATCGCGAGTCCTTCGTTGGGTGACAACCAAAAAGTTAGAGGGGTGATTATAGCAACCGCCATCGTTGCCGTCAAACCCGGAAGAGTTCCGATGATGAGGCCAGAGAACGTTCCCACGAGCAGATAGATTATCGCCCGTGGATCGATAGCCTGTAAAAATCCCTGCACGAACTGTTGCACACGATCACCCCTTCAGAAGAAAAGCACGTGAAAAACATTGCCGAACAGAAGAAAAACACCGATGCTCAAAACCGCCGAGCCAATCAAACCCATGTACCATTTCGATCCCGTGACGATGTGGATCGAGAACAACATCAAGAACGTGTTGAGCAAAAAATTACATCTGCCCCAGAGCAGAACGTACAAAAGGATCGTGATCAGAACCAGAGAGACTTGAGCCCATCTTCCCTTGGGAAAGGGAGTTGTGGTTTTCTTGAAGAACCTCCGAAGACTGAAAGTCAAGAGCAAACAGGCCAGAACAAGAATCACTGAAGCTATCAACCTTGGGAAGAATCCCGGGCCTGGAATCGTTGCTATACCAGCTGGAAGCTTTGAAGACTCAACCAACAGATAAATCGAGTACGCTATTGAAACCAACGAGAAAATCAAATCACCCATCCTCTCACCTCGAAGTTAAAGGCTGCCCATCGGGGCAGCCTTCTGTTCATTTTCCGAGCGCCTTCGGTATGAGTTCCATGAACATGTTGTACTGAGCTACGGCGAATTCTTTGAACTTTTGTCCATCGAGGTAGGCTGGTGTCATGCCCCTGTCGAGCAGGAACTTTTGGAAGGTTTCACTGTCGTAAGCCTTTTTGAACGCATCTGCGAGTATCTTGTAAACTTCTGGATCGACACCTTTGGGCAATGCCAAGCCTCCCCACGCCGCGATCGAGACATCGTAACCGAGCTCCTTCATCGTTGGTACGTCAGGGAACAGAGGGGTTCTCTCGTCGCTCATCACGGCCAAGATTCTGAGTTGACCTGATTCTACACCCGCTTTGACCTCCGTGGGGCTGACCGTCACAGCTGTGATGTGTCCTCCCAAAAGGGCAGCAACCGCGGGGGCAGCACCATCGAATGGGACATGGACGAGTTTTATACCCGCAGCTTTTTCAAGACTCAGCGCGGCGATGTGCCAGATGGAACCTGGTCCCGAGTTACCCACAGTCACCGTGCCAGGTCGAGTTTTCACATACTCGATGAATTCTTGAGCAGTTTTCCAAGGTGAATCGGCTCTCACTGTGAGGGCGGCTGGTATAACCATTATTCTCATGAGCAGATCGAAATCTTCCGGACCAAAGTCTGCGTAACCCAGCGCCTTAACCATCGAGAGTTCGACGGGCACATAGCCCATGGTGTAACCGTCGGGTTTGCTGGTTTGAAGTCTCTTCATCGCGATGGCACCAGCAGCACCTGTGATGTTGGTGCAGTTGATGGGAACCTTGAGTATCTCTTGTGCGATGGCTGTGATGGTTCTCGAAACCATGTCCGAAGCCCCACCGGGAGCCGCTTGGATGATGAAGGTGATGGGCTTGTCTGGATAAGCTGCGAGAAGTAGAGTCGCAAGAACCAACGAAACGAACACGAGCAACCTTCTCATAAGAAAACCTCCTTTGAAGTAAATGCTTCCATCCGAAAACGAAATGGAAGCTTTTGCTTCAAAAATACCACAGGTCAAACCATCTGCCAAATCCGGTGCGGCACGGAGAACTGGAAGATTGGGAAGCTTCTCCTGAATAATTGCTCAAAACTCATTTTTTCATTCGATTGCTCTGTCTTTCTTCGTCAATCACATCGATACAGATTTTTCACCTTGTCACGGCTTCTGCAGTCGGCCCATGAAGAGTATGGTGTTGCTGGTTTCTTCCTGAATCAAGAACATGAACGGTCTATCGGCTCTGAAGATCACCGGCATGACTGGCATCGCCATCTTGATACCCACGATCACCGCCGTCGCCGCTGCCGCTTCAGTACCTTCCTCGTTGACTTCCACGAAGGCCTGGTGTATCACGTTCTGAATCTTCAACATGTGAGTTCCATCGATCTTTGAAAAGTCGGCCCTGTCAGTGAACGCATCGACCATGCCCATCTTCATGAGCGTTTCCTTCATCGATAGACGTTCCAAAATCTTGAACCTTGGCAAAAACACCTGAACCCTTGTTTCACTGAGATTCTTCAGCCATCCTTCGATCTTTTCTTTCGTTAGATCCTTTTCCAGCTCAATCAACTCTACACCCGCTCTCGGCAGAACGATGACCATGGAAAGACTGCTTTCTGCGTACGGAAGTTTCAGAACTTGAACTTGGTCATCTTCGTAGTATTCGAATTTCTCTGTGAGTTCCATCATGTCCACTTCGACCTTTGTAGTTTCGTTCACGTAAAAGAAGTCCTTCTTCGTCAACTTCTCGTCGAACGGTATTTTCCATCTACCTTTGAAGTAAATCGCATTGGTGAGGATCAATCTGGTGAGACTGTCGACGTCGTCTTTCGTGAGCATGTTCTTGATCTTTCCCGCAGTCTTTTCTTCAATCCATTCGTTGACCTTTCGAATTGAGTTGTC
>LDZR01000650.1_pt1 | contig 18552 bp, 20 predicted proteins | sample 615371 | NCBI WGS metagenome assembly LDZR01 (sample SAMN03408294, study PRJNA278302) | terrestrial metagenome | isolation source: oil reservoir sample K2 | place: USA: Alaska, North Slope, Kuparuk formation | collected 2013
AAGAACTCAGAGAAAGAGGATACCTGCCTCAAGCCGTTGTTAATTATCTTGCCCTGCTTGGATGGTCTTCACCAGATGCAAAAGAAATAATGTCCATGCAGGAAATGATTGAAAGATTCTCCATAGATAGACTTAGCAAAAATCCGGCCATTTTTGACCCAGCAAAACTCAGCTGGATGAACGGTCAATACATAAGATCTACAAATGAAGAGGAACTGGAGCAACTTTTAAAACCTTTGCTGGAAAAATGGAATTTCATACCCAGGAATCAGGATTGGTTACGCAGAGTAATAATTGCTGTTAAGGATAGACTCCACACTCTGGAAGATTTTCAACATGTTGCAGATTTCTTCTTTGTGAAGCCAGAGATAAAAACGGAAACGGAATATCAAATAAAGTGTGCCATGCTCGAATGTGCCGACAAACTTGAAAGCCTTGACCGTTCTGATAAAAATTCTATTGTGGAAGTATTCAGGTCAACAATAAAAAAACAAAAGGTGAGTGCGAAAGAATTTTACAGCACGTTGAGATATGTTCTGACTGGTAAACACGAAGGACCAGAGCTTGTGGATATTGTTTTTCTCTTAGGTCCTAATGAAGTGGCAGCAAGAATCAAATCAATTTTGGGGTGAGAATATGCGTTTTTACAATACTCTAAGTAAACACATTGAGGAATTCAAAGAAAATGAACCAGGTGTTGTAAGGATGTATGTTTGCGGGCCAACAGTATATGGACTTATCCATATAGGCAATGCAAGGCCGATGGTGGTTTTTGATGCGCTCAGGAGATATTTAGAATACAGAGGTTACAGAGTTATAATGGTTCAAAACTTCACCGACATTGATGACAAAATAATAAATAAGTCAATCGAGTTTTCTGTAGACTTCAAAGACATTTCAGAAACATTCATAGCTGAGTACTGGCGAGATTCGATGGCCCTGGGCGTTAGAGCGCCGAACTTTTCTCCAAAGACATCGGATTTTGTCCCAGAGATAATCAACGCCATCCAAAATTTAATAGCAAAGAATCATGCGTATGTTGTTGACGGAGATGTCTATTTCAGTGTGAGGAGCTTTCCTCGTTACGGAGAATTATCTCATCGATCAATTGACGAATTGAAAGCCGGGGCGAGAATTGACCTGAATGAGAAAAAACGTGACCCACTCGACTTTGCTCTGTGGAAATCAGCAAAGCCAGGCGAACCGTACTGGAAAAGTCCCTGGGGTAACGGCAGACCCGGATGGCATATTGAGTGTTCCGTCATGTCGACGAAATTACTTGGTACAACCCTTGATATTCACGCAGGAGGAGAAGATCTTATATTTCCACACCATGAAAATGAGAAAGCCCAAAGCGAAGCCCTGACTGGTAAAACCTTTGTCAAATACTGGTTGCATAACGGAATGATCAAATACACCGGCGATAAAATGAGCAAATCTACTGGAAATATTTTTTTGCTGAGGGAAGCTTTGAAAAAATATGGTGCAGATGCACTGAAAATTTTCTTTCTTTCCAAGCACTACAGAAGTCCTATAGAATTTTCTGAAGAGGCTCTATCGAGTGCGGCCAAGGCAGCTACACGAATAAATGAAACATTTTTAAGATTTGAATCTGAATTTTCATTTGCAATCCCAAAACAAGATTCCTGGATTAATGAAAAAAGATCGATTTTCATTGATTCGCTCGATGATGACTTTAACACACCAAGAGCCCTGGCACTTATTTTCGAGCTGGTAAACAGCCTCAACAGAGCAATGGATGACGGGAATGAAAGAGATGCTTTGAAAATATATCATCTTTTGAGAAGGGAGTTTTGTCCCGTACTCGGCTTGTTCGATCTTCCCGAAAGGGCCGATAACAGATCAATTGAAGAATTAGTCAAAATTCTAATTGATGTGAGGGCAGAGTTGAGGGCAAAAAAGCAGTATGAACTTTCAGATATGATACGCTCAAAGCTCAGGAAAGTTGGAATCGAATTGAAAGATATGCCGCAGGGAACAACTTATACTTTTATCAAGGAGGTGTAGCTATGTGGGATCATTTAAAAATAACCGATTCAGAAGTTCACGATTTACTCATAGGAGAACTGAAAAGGCAGGAATATGGATTAGAATTAATTGCTTCAGAAAATTTCGCATCAGTTGCTGTTATGGAAGCTATGGGAAGCATCCTGACAAACAAATATGCTGAAGGGTATCCTGCAAAACGCTATTATGGTGGATGTGAATGGGTAGATAAAATAGAAGACCTTGCAAGAGAAAGGGCCAAGCAGCTTTTCAAAGTCAAATATGCCAATGTTCAGCCACACTCTGGTTCCCAGGCGAACATGGTTGCCTACCTTTCAATTGCAGAGCCCGGAGATGTTCTAATGGGTATGAGCCTTTCTCATGGTGGTCATTTAACTCATGGAGCAAGCGTTAATTTCTCAGGCAAACTGTTCAAAGTAATACAGTATGGGGTAAATCCAGAAACCGAGATGATAAATTATGATGAAGTCAGAAGTATGGCCCTTCAATATAAGCCAAAGATAATCGTGGCAGGAGGAAGTGCTTATTCGAGAATTATAGATTTTAAGAAATTTCGCGAAATAGCTGACGAAGCTGGTGCTTACCTTGTGGTTGATATGGCACATTTTGCTGGTTTAGTTGCTGCAGGATTATATCCCAACCCCGCTGAATATGCTCACATAGTTACTTCCACTACCCACAAAACTTTAAGAGGGCCTCGGGGTGGATTGATATTAACAAATGATGCAGAAATCTACAAAGCCGTTAACAAGACCGTTTTTCCCGGGACACAGGGTGGGCCATTGATGCATGTTATTGCCGCTAAAGCTGTGTGTTTTAAAGAAGCTATGAGCTCTGGTTTTGTGGAGTACCAAAAACAGGTAATTGCCAATGCAAAAACGCTGGCAAATGAACTTTCCAGCATGGGTTTACGGATAGTCTCAGGCGGTACCGATACTCATCTCATGCTGGTGGATCTGACTCCATTAAACGTGACGGGTAAAGCAGCAGAAAAAGCTCTTGAAAAATGTGGCGTAACAGTAAACAAAAACACTATTCCAAATGAAACGCGATCTCCTTTTGTAGCCAGCGGTATCAGAATTGGCACTCCGGCTGTTACAACGCGTGGTATGAGAGAAAAAGAAATGAAAAAAATAGCAGAGCTTATATTTGAGGTCCTGAAAAATGTGCTTGACGAAGAGGGAAATATACCCCCTCATATTCAAGCGAATGTGCAAATGGCCGTTAAAAAATTGTGCGAGGAGTTTCCGCTTTATGTAGATAAAATCATTATTTAGTTCATGTCAAGCGCATTTGGGAATAATTCAGAAGGCGTACCTCGCCTTCTGATTTTAGTGGGATGGTTTTGTGCTCGAGATCATGATAGGCAACAATATGCCTTATTGTTCTTGATCGGGATCTCATAACAATTGAATCTGTTATGGCTTTTCTTCTGTGAAATTTGACGCCAGAGAGAAATTCACCATTAGTTATACCTGTTGCTGCAAATATTGTATTTTCACCTACAAGCTCATCTGTAAAATACACTTTTTCTAAATCAAAACCTGTCTGTTGCAATTTCTCCTTTTCTTCATCATTTACAGGATGAGGTTTTATCTGTATTTCTCCACCGAGAGTTTTCAGAGCGGCTGCTGCTAAGATACCTTCCGGCGTTCCTCCAATACCAACATAGATATCTACAGATGATTCTGGCATAGCTGTTGCAATCGCAGCTGCTATATCTCCATCACTTATCAATTTGATTCTTGCCCCAAATTTTCTTATATCATCTATCAACTGTCTGTGTCTTTCTCTGTTCAGCACAACTACGGTTAACTCATTCACACTTATCCCAAGCGCCGCAGCAGCTACTTTCAGGTTTTCTCTAAGCGGCGAATTCAAATCAAGTTTTCCAGCAAGTTCCGGTCCTACAGCCAATTTCATCGAATAATACGTTGGAATAAAAGGTATATGCCCTTTTTCACAAGCTGCGACAACACTTATGGCATTTGGCAAACCGTATGCGACAAGCTTTGTCCCATCAACAGGATCGACAGCTATGTCGAGTTCAGGCGAATCTTTCGACCAATTTCCAACTTTTTCCCCAATATAAAGCATGGGGGCTTTATCTTTCTCCCCTTCCCCTATCACAACAGTTCCTTTGACATCTATATAATCGAACATACCACGCATTGCATCTACAGCCGCTTTATCAACAGCTATGACATCTCCACGCCCAAGCTGCAAACTCGAAACTATTGCTGCTGCTTCGGTAACCCTAACCAATTCAAGTGTTATTTCCCTCTCGAAATCCACGGCCTTTCCTCCCTTCAGCTTTCAACAGATCCAAAACATAATCGACAACATAATCAAACTCAACTTCAGACTGAGCCTCAGTGAGCAAATTTTTCACCTGAACGGTCGACTGGGCCAACTCATTCTCTCCTATTATTATTGCTAAAATAGCTCCAAGTTTGTCTGCATGCTTTAATTGCGCCTTTAAAGATCTTGAATTAACATCACTTATCACTGGTATCTTACACAACCTGAGACCTTGCGCGATCTGAAAAGCCTTTACCCGTGCTTGCTTACCAATAGAAGCTATATAAACATCACAGTATGGAGGCTTTGGAATCTCGATCTCCTCAGCTTTTACAGCTAAAATTAATCTTTCTATGCCAGATGCAAATCCAAGGGAGGGTATATCATGGCCACCAAGCTCTTTACACAATCCATCATATCTTCCGCCAGCCAGTATGGTACTCTGAGCCCCAAGTGATTCGTGTTTTATTTCAAAAACTGTACGTGTGTAATAATCCAGTCCTCTCACCAAACTGCTATCTTCATGGAAATCAATACGAAGATCTCTGAGCATTTGTTTGATGCTCTCGTAATGATCTCTACAATGATCACACAGGTAATCTGAAATTTTTGGGGCCTGTTTTGCTACATTAATGTCTACTTTGCAGTCAAGAAGCCTCATTATATTTGTCTCAAACCGCCTTTTGCAATCATCGCATATGTGGTCATAGTGATGCTCGTAGTAACTTCTGAGAGCTTCTTTATAAGCTCTTCTGCACTCCTGGCATCCTATGGAATTTATGTATATTTTGTATTTTTTCAGTTCGAGCGAATCCAGAAACATTTTAGCAAGCTGAATAGTTTCCACATCTGCCGCAGGATCAGCTGATCCTATCAATTCAATGCCAAACTGGTGGAACTGCCTCAGCCTACCAGCCTGGGGTCTCTCATATCGAAACATCGGACCAAGATAGTAAAACCGCTGAGGTAATCCAAGGTTAATCATGGAATTTTCGAGAAATGCCCTTATTGTTGGAGCAGTACCTTCAGGCCTGAGAGTTATACTTCTCCCACCTTTATCAGTAAAGGTATACATTTCTTTCTGGACTATATCTGTTTCCTGGCCAACACTTCTGGCAAAAAGCTCCGTTTGCTCAAACACTGGAGTACGTATTTCTGTATAGCCGAAAAGCAGAGCAACTTGAATTGCTCTTTGCTCAACAAAATACCAGTAAGGTATATCCTGTCCAAAGATATCCACTGTTCCTTTAACACGCTCGTATCTCACTCAAACCCTCCCAGATTCATAATATCACAGCATTCACCTGTTGAAGTACTTGCAGGCAATTTTCATCATTGAGAACTTCTTTCAACTGCTCAAAGGAAGAAAACGGTCTGTTAAGTATTATTTTGCTTGCACGTTTTTGCCCTATTGTGGGAATCAATACCAGTTCTTCATAAGAAGCCTTATTAATATTTAAAGGGTACTTCACCGCTGTGAGCGAACGAGGCCCATGGTCTACAACCACTACGTCTGAACAATCAAAAATTTTTCCTCCTACACCTATCAAAACAGGATAGCTCCCGAGTTGCCTTGCAAAAGTAATGGAACCTTCAGTGTACTCAGGGTATACAGACCTTATTACCGAACCTAAAGGAAATACTTTTTTTATCATTGGCAAATCTATTTCCTGCCTGATTTTTTCTTTGTATATCTTGAAAAGATTTCGATTAAATTTTAGTTTCCCCACCTTTGAATATCTCCAGAGAGCTGTTTTTGGTTCAATTATGACCTGACGTATATTTATTCTCCTTAGTAACAGACCTTTCTCCAAGATCGTTTTCAACCATTTTAGGTTTTCTTCAAAAGTTTGGTCCGTTTCACCCATAAGTCCATGAAGCAAATTTATACCCGGCAAAAGCTTTGGAATACCATCTGCCCTGAATTTTCCGATCTCATTCACAATCTCTATAGCACGAACAATATTTTCAGGATCGTTCATGATATTGTTCATTTTAAGTACCTTTACATCAAAACTTTCTACCCCGAAAGACAACACATCTCCCGATGTATTCCACTTAGCAATTGTTTCAAGAATTTCTGTGCATTCTCTTTCAAAATGTGTTATGAATGCAGGGTTTGCATTATCGTGGTGAAGAACTTTTATTTCAGGACAACTCTTCCAAATACCTTCATACAATTCTTTAAACGCTTCTTTGCAAGGCTTACCATCTTTTTCAAAATAGTAAGCCAGGATATTAGCAGTCCTGCCAAATCTGAAAGCAACACACCCATTTTTGTAAAGTTCTGTGATTTCTTCTAAAACATGCTGAACGGGCCTTGAAGTAAATCCAGGATAAAAAATAGGTTCTATGCAGAAGCTGCAATGAGTTCTTCTTTCGCATCCACGCGACAATTCGACTTCGCAAATGATATGAGGATATCTCGGATGCTGTTTGATAATAGAGGCTCCCCAGACGGCTGCGGTCTGAATAATCCTCCAGTCATTTCGAGGTATATTGGTTTCAAAAAGATAATTGTAAAGATCGATTGCCAGATCAGGGCCAAGTAAATAATCTGCATGAATAGGGGACTGGTATGCCCTTGATCCTCCCCTTTTCGCATAAAACAGCGAAAATGGCCCTGCAATCAATCGAATGCCTCTGCAATTTGAAAATATTCTTTGCATTTCTTTGAAATTGACAGGATTCCCACCAACATATTTTCCAGGTACTGCTACGCCGCCTACTAATAAAACAAGATCAAATGAAGACGAAAAATTCCACAAATTTTTAGCGCGGATTTGATCTATAGTCAGGTAAGTGACATCATAACCTTTTATCGTCAAAATACCGGCGGCATAGCGAACATAATGGCTTATGTAAGGTGGTACTCCAAAAGCAGCTGGCTCATCGACATAACCATCTATCAGGAGTGCCTTCTTAGACAAAGAAATCACCTTTGATTAGATTACTCAGAAGAAATAATTTGCTGTATTTGATCAAATACTTCTTCATCCTGGGTTATAACGTATATGTAATACCCATCGCCTTTGCATTGAATCATTTTTTCGTTTTGTTCGATGTTTATGTTTACTTCTCGAGAAGAATAAACCATTTTGAAAATAGAGCCAGATTTATGATTTGCCATTATTAGAACAACCTGCTCACTACCTATTTTCAACCTTGAAACAGTGTACCAGGAAACTGTCTTCAAGATTTCCTTAATCTCATTGGGCAAAGTTATTGAATTATCTGTAAGTTTTATATTGTACTTTCTGGCAATCTCATCGAAACTTTGATCAAGCGGCTGGATGTCTTCGTAAACCAATTCTGTCGTTATACCCTGAAAAATACGCGTTATCTTTTCAGGATAACCTTTGTCATTTATCGTAGCTGTGAAAAGACCGGAAGGAGAATCTATAGATATTCTGTATTTATTTTCTAATTTCTCCACTTTTGAAATTCCAATCTGCTTTAACTGCTTGATGAACAGATCTTCAAGATCCAGAATTTCCAAAGGAGACATGCGAAAATTATTAGCATGCCCCATGATAAAAGATCCAGAATGTTTCGCCCATATTAAAACCAGAGGGGACAGCACCTGAACGATTTTATCCTCGGGCCATCTGTAGACAATCTCAATTCGGCTTTTGTTACTTGCACCGTATTCTGTAACAATTCTCCGACCAAAATAAGAGCTGTTTAAAAAAAGTTCTACAAAAGACTGTCCAAGTGCAAAGGCGACGACAATTATAGCATAGGCAAATATCAAAACTTTTCTCATTCGTTATTCACCGCTCCTGAGAGATACTCAAAATCCATCTCCCACCAATTTTACCAAACTCAAGTAATCGAAAACTTCACTTACTGTAACCTGTTCTGACGGCAAAGATGGCTTTTTTTCAAATATCACATTTGTCATTACAAAGAGAAGTACCACCGCTGCAGAAATTGCTATGGCAAGCTGAGAAAAAATCCTTCTTTTCCTGTGCAATTTTGAAAAAACCCTGTCCTCGAGATTTTTACCCGGTTTGTACTCAAACCTGACTTTCATCAAATGGATAGTTTTAACATAAATTCCAAGACTCTGGCGGGTTTCCTCGTCAAGTTCTTCTTCATTTAATTCTCCATCAAGAAATTTTTGAAAAATCTCTTCATTCATTCATTCGCCCCCTCAAGCAACTTCCTCAACCTCTTACGAGCATAGTGCAAGCTGCTTTTAACACTTCCTACAGGTTTATCAATTACTTGACTAATTTCCTCATAACTCAAACCGTCTATATCTCTAAGTTTGATAAGCAATCTATCCTCAGGCGAAAGCTTCTCTATTAACTCCATAATTCTCTCATACTCGATTTCTCCTGCGGTCTCAAGGAAAGTATTTGATTCAGAAACAGGATGTGGTAGTGAACCTTCTTCGTCTTCTGCAAAATCGGTGAGTATTTCATTCCTTCTCTTGTAACGTGCAAGGTAATCTTTGCAAACATTTACTGAAATCTTGTAAATCCATGTTGATAACTTCGAATCTCCTTTGAATCTTTTTATTCCTTTAAAAATCCTCAGAATCACCTCTTGCACGACATCGTCAACATCATCTGCTCCAAGGTAAGTTCTTGCAACACTGCCAATCCTTCCTGCATATTCGTTGTAAAGTATTCTGTATGCCCAATTCTCTCCGCGCTTGAGTCCTCTGAGGAATTCTTCATCTCGCATCCTGCTCCTCCTAATTTGACACGATCAACTTTCAAAAAGTTCATGTGCGCAATATTGAAGATTGCAAGTGTAATTCTTTATCATCTTTAAAACACGTTCACCCACAGGATTCTTGACACCAGCAAGGTAATCAGCAACATGTAAATGCAGGCATTTTACTTTCGTCAGATCTCTTATACCTCCTGTACCAACCTCACTCAGCTTCGTCTTCACAAATTCATCTTTTGTAAAATTCATACGCCTTTTCTTGATCTCACTATGAGACTGTATATACCGCTCACGGAATATCAAATCTGTCATTATTAACTTTTCAAATTCCCTAATCCATCCCTTTTCTTCCAAACGAGAAATTTCCCTAACCAAAAAAGGACATGTAAGCCAGTAAAGAGTTGGAAAAGGTTTCCCCTCCACAACTGGAAATGTCTCGATGACAACAGGGAAACCATAAGTACACCTTTTCATAACTCTTCTCACATTACGAGGAAAACGCCCAATTTGCTTTTCAATAACTAACAAATCTTCACGGCAAATACCTTCCAACCGGCTTTCTCACCATCCATAAGAATCACAAATTCTTTGTTTTGAATCTCTCCAACTATCCTCTGTTCATCTTTTACAGGTATACCAGAAATTATCAAAACCGTTTCGCCTTTCTTGGAAACTTTATGAATTTGATTTAATAATTCAATTATGACCGGGGTTACTATGTTTGCAACTACTATATCATACTCCCCGTTCACCCCGTTGAGCAAATCGGAAACAATAACATCAACTTCAACATTATTTTCACGAACAAAACCCCGCGCTACTTCCACAGCAACAGGATCGTTATCCAGAGCTGTCACTTTTCTCGCTCCAAGTCTTTTTGCAATTATCGACAGGACTGCAGTACCACAGCCAACATCAAGTACAGAGCATGAATTTTTCAAATAACGTTCCAGAAATTCGGCACAAAGCATTGTAGTTGGATGATCCCCCGTTCCAAAAGCTGCAGATGGTCTCATCTTAATCACTATACCATCATCTACCTGGAATTTTCCTGTTGGATCTATCCACACTTTATTTAGAATTCTAAAGGGTTTCATAGCCAGATATCTAAACCAGTCTTTACTGTAAGTAATATTCTTTTTGAATATCTTCGCCTGTAAGCGAGTCACAACTTTATCGACAAACTCTTCGTTATCTGTGTAAAGGATTATTCTCTTTTCATCAGCTTCATTTTCAACAGCATAATTGAAAAAATCCTCGGAAATCAGCATTTCTTCTGCTAAATCAGTATCTTTTACCTCGAGATACCATTCAAATATTTTTTCCATCACATCTTTCCCTTAAGTTCATTTTTTATAAAATTTGGCAACACAAAGCAAGCTTTATGAAGTTCTTCATTATAATATTTCAATTTCTGGGACATATTTTTCGCATCATCGTACCTGAAATTTTCAACCGGATCAATGTTCTTTGATGCGAAAATATACAGCCAGTATCCAGATGGATATGTAGGTACAAATCCCTGATAAGCTTTGACTATCGGAAAAACGGAAGATATTCTCCTGTGAGTTATCTTTGTCCATCCGAAATCATATAAAGCATTCTCGGCCTGCACAGTTAAAATTCCATCTTCTCTCAATGCATCAAAACACGATTTGTAAAATTCTTGCGTGAAAAGATGGCCGCCTTCGCCCGCAGTGGGATCAGTCGAGTCAATAATTATAACATCAAACTCATTTTTAAAACGTTTTACATAATCCGCGCCATTCTCATAAGCGAACTCTGCCCTTTTGTCATCGAATGATTCGCTTGTTTTCAAATATTGCCTTGCTGCTTCAACAACCTGTTCATCTATTTCACATAAAACGGCTCTCTTAACTCCTGGATGTCTCAAAACTTCTCTTAATGTTCCACCATCGCCACCACCAACAATAAGAACAGAAACTGGATTTGGGTGAGAAAACATTGGAACATGAGCAAGCATTTCATGATACATAAACTCATCTGCATCCGTAGTCATTGTAATACCATCGAGTGCGAATACTCTACCAAGTGTTGGGTTGTCAAAAATGTCTATTCTCTGATACCGGGTTTGCTGAGAGTGCACCATATTGGATATCCTCATGAAAAGCCCTACATCGCCACCGGGAAAATAATCAAAAAACCACAGATGTTTTCCTGGTATCATTTTTTCAGGCACTGCAAACACCTCCTTTAATTGCTTTGTGGGGGGAATCTATAGGTATACCTATGGCGTTATAATCACCGCGAGTGTGCTCAACAACCTGAGTTCTTCTTGCCCCAAAAGCCTCTTTCAGATAATCAAAAGCTCTCCAGGGGTTAGTATCTTCTCCACATGTGAACAAATCAATGGCGGCATAACCATACTCGGGCCAGGTATGAATAGTGAGATGCGATTCCGATATGACAACAACTCCACTCACCCCGTAGGGGAGGAACCTATGAAAAGAACTACCTATAATTGTGGCTCCTGCTACTATAGCCGCATCCCTCATTTTTTGTTCCACAAACTGAACATCATCCAGTGTTCTTTGATCACAATCATAGAATTCCGCAATCAGGTGTCTTCCCAAGCTTTTTTTCACCATTAATCCCTCCCCATCAGTCAATTTCTATCCACAAGACTACGGCATCTTTCTTTTTGCTCGGATTTTTCAAAAAATGTTTTTTATCTGCTCGATAGTAAAAACAGTCTCCCTGAGCCAGCCTGTATCTAACACCATCGAGCCACAAATCAACTCTACCTTGCAATACATAGCCAAATTCATCTCCTTCATGATAACCCTCTTCCTCTGTTTGAGCTCCTGGAGCTAATGTAACAAGAGTGGGATCCACTTTCTTAGTTTCCACATCGCTCATAAGCAAATACGATGTAATACCTTCCGGTTCATCATAAACAGGAATTCTATCCTCTTTTTTGAAAACGATCTTTGCTTCTTCCTCTTCAGAGAAAAATGCTTTCAAATCAGTCCCGAGAGCACGCAATATTTTTTCAAGCGTGTCTACAGCAAGAGATGTTTTATTGCTCTCAAGTTGAGAGATAAAACTTCTGGAAAGATCCGTTCGCATAGCCAATTCTTCCTGAGTCAAGCCGCGGGACAATCTCAAACGCTTTATCTTTCCTCCAATATTCATCAAAACACCTCTTTTTCTTTGTAAAAGCCATTTCTCGAAATATTGTCCAGTATATTGATCACGATTCGTAAATTTACGTAGTCATTATAAGCACATATCCATCCCAAAGGTTATAAGAAATCGTTAAGACTTTTTTACAAAAATCCCGAAAAGCCGTACTACCAGCAGAACAAAGCCGTGTATTCATTTATAGACAAATGTTGTCAATTATCCTCAACAAATTAATCCTGTCGAGGTAAAAAACATCCGTTTTGTTTTTTTGCAGAGATGTTGTATATTATTACTGCCATGAAAATCAACGAAGATGAGCTGGCCATGTATCTTAGTAAAATTAAATCAAAAAAGACGAAGGATTCCAGAATCCCATGGGATGAGTATTTTATGAGAATATGCTATATAGTAAAAGAAAGATCAACGTGTACACACCGTAAAGTTGGCGCAGTCATAGTCAGGGAAAATCGAATACTTGCAACTGGTTACAACCAGCCCCCTTCTGCATTTCCCCATTGTGATTCAACCGGGTGCATCAGAGACCATTTAAGGATACCATCTGGACAGAATCAGGAAATTTGTTATGCGCTGCACGCAGAGCAAAATGCCCTGATGCAGGCAGCAAAATTTGGAATCTCTACAAATGGGGCCACTATGTATGTTACGACGAAACCATGTTCAGTATGTGCAAGATTACTGGTCAACGCTGGCATAACCCGTGTTGTATACGTACAGGAATACCCGGATCAGCTGACAGATTACTTCTTTGCAATGTGCGGTGTTTCGGCTGAAAAAATTCATATAAATGGAGATGGAGGTGAATTTTTTGAAAGTTGAGAGGCTTATCCCTTACCTTCGGGAAGGACGATGGCCAACCATATGGTGTCCCGGATGTGGAAACGGTATAATCCTGAAAGCTTTTCTGGAAGCTGTCGATGAACTCAAAATAAGAAGAGACAGGATGGCGGTTGTTTCAGGAATAGGATGCTCTTCAAGGGCAACAGGTTATATAGATTTCAACACTCTGCACACCCTCCACGGAAGGGCTATTGCCTTCGCAACAGGTGTAAAGCTTGCCAAACCAGATTTCAAAGTCGCAGTACTCGGCGGAGATGGGGATATTTTAGCAATAGGAGGAAACCATTTTTTACACGCTTGCAGGAGAAATATAGATCTGACCATTGTCGTATTTAACAACATGATCTATGGAATGACAGGAGGTCAGAACTCACCAACTACTCCATTAGAAAAAGTGGCTTCAACAGCTCCATTTGGAAATATTGAAAAACCACTTGATGTTGTGAAAGTTGCTACTGCAGCTGGAGCCACTTATGTGGCCAGAGCAACAGTTTATCACTATCCATTGCTGGTTAGATACATAATGAAAGCTCTAAAACACAGAGGAACATCTGTTGTTGAAGCCGTCACAAATTGCCACACTTATTATGGAAGATACAACAAAATCCCCAATGCTGCTAAAATGCTCGAGTATTTTAAAAACAACAGTGTAATGCTGGATAAATCAAAAAACATGTCACCAGAGGAACTTGAAAACAAAATAGTGATAGGTGAATTTCATGAAGAAGATAAGCCAACATTTCACGATTTGTACAAAAAAATTGCTGCAAAATTCATTAGTTAGGAGGTGAAACATTGCAACTCAATGACCCGCTTGCTATAAGAGTTGCAGGATCTGGAGGACAGGGAAACATATTAACAGGAAAGGTTCTGGCACAGGCAGCCATGCTGGAAAAGAAGTATGTTGTTCAAACGCAATCGTATGGTGCTCAGGTCCGTGGAGGCATCAGCCACTGTGATGTAATTATATGCGACGAATGGATAGATTTTCCCGAAGCTTCTCAATTTGACATCATGTATATAATGCATATCGATGCATTGAGGGCTTATCAAAAATTAATCAGGGCAAATGGTATAATCCTTATCGACTCAACATTTGTTGATTCTGTTCCATTTACAGTCCAGAGACTTACCAAGAAAATACTGATGATTCCACTGGAAAAATTGGCTGTAGAGAAGTTCAATGCAACGGTTGTCAGTAATATGATTGGCCTTGGTGCTCTGATAAAAGCCACTAAAATAGTGGGGTTGGAATCATTGATAAAAGCTATCCAGGATATGATTTCAGAGAGATATGTATCAATGAACATAGAGGCGATCAAATATGGATATGAGATCATCAGTAAAGAATTCAAAATCAGAAGTGAACGCAAAATCAGGACAATCGGATTTGAATAATTTGATAAAATCATTTATAAATGCAACAGAAGGATTGGTAGAAGCTTTCAAGCAAGAAAGAAATTTGAGATTACACTTTTTGATCGGTACTATAGTTCTTATTATCTCGTATTTTTTAGACCTATCAAACGAAGAAATTTTATGGCTTATTTTTGCTGTTTTCTCGGTTATTGGAATGGAACTGCTCAACACACTTGTTGAAGTTCTCATGGATCTTTACAGTGAAAATCATGATGTGCGTATCAAATTTGTTAAAGATGTCTCGGCTGGAATGGTTCTCTGGTATTCTTTGTTTGCCGTTACTGTTGGACTGATTATTCTGGGAAGGGCTATTTTCAACTGGAGAAACGACATTGGCAGGCTTTTTGCAGTACTTTTCGTTGTTGGACTACCATTAATTTCCATTTTGGGAGGGTTGAGAAAGCGTGCCAAGCGGAAAAATTAAAGTTGTGGTGGTTGATGACTCAGCTTTCATGAGAATGGTTTTAAAGGATATAATCGATTCTCAACATGATATGCAAGTTGTGGGTGTGGCAAAAGATGGCATTGAAGCACTTGAAATAATCAGAGAAAAACGACCTGATGTTGTAACCTTGGATGTCGAGATGCCAAAAATGAATGGCATAGAAACTCTCAAAAATATAATGGGGAAATTCCCAACACGTGTTATTATGGTCAGCAGCTTAACTGAAGAAGGAGCAGATATAACAATCACAGCGCTTTCAATTGGCGCTGTTGATTTTCTAACCAAGCCATCAGGCTCAACTTCTCTAAGTTTTCGCGAGGTTTCAGGTACTCTCATACAGAAAATTCGATCAGCAATGTCAGTTGATCCTGAAAAATTGACTGTAAAACCTTATGTTTCGAGAATAAAGACATCCAGCAAAATCTCTCTCTATGAAAGAGCCGTTGTTATAGGCGCATCCACCGGTGGTCCAAGATCACTGGACTACATAATCCCGGCATTGCCAGAAAACTTCCCAGCTCCGATATTTCTCGTGCAACATATGCCACCAATGTTTACAAAATCTCTTGCTATGCGACTGAACTCGCTTTCTAAATTATCTGTTAAAGAAGCAGAGGAATCTGAGGTGGTGAAAAAAGGAGTCGTCTATGTTGCTCCTGGAGATTTTCATATGGGTGTGAAAGCCGATGGAAATTCAGTAAAAATATTTCTGGACAAATCAGAGAAGATAAACAATGTAAGACCTGCTGTCGATTTCACTCTAAGTAAAGTCGCAGAAATATACCAATCAAACACAGTGGCTGTTATACTTACTGGGATGGGAAAAGATGGCACAAAGGGCGCATTTAAAGTAAAATACTACTCAGGAACTGTTATAGTTGAAGACGAATCTACGTGCGTTGTCTATGGCATGCCGAGGTCTGTTGTAGATGAGGGGTATGCTGATTTCGTTTTACCTGTTCATGAGATAGCAAACAAGTTGGTAGAGATTATTTGAATCTGCCGGAGGGGAGATGAGTTGTGAAAAAACATTTTGTTCTGATCTTACTTTTAGTTGCAGTCCTGATCTGTGGAGGGTATTTAAAAGTTAGTTATGTAATCCAGCCGGGAGACACGCTTTATGAAATATCAAAAAAATTTAAGATTTCCATTTCAACGATACTTGATTGGAATACTTTACTCGATCCTTTGAAACTTCGAGTTGGCCAGCAAATAACACTTCCACAACCTGAGGGTTTTCTTTATACTGTAAAACAGGGAGACAATCTTTATACAATTGCTCGGATGTTCTTCACCACAGTCAACGATATTAGGATCGCTAATGATCTTTCATCCGATTTTATCAAACCGGGTCAGGAGTTGTTTGTTCCACGAAGTTGTATTGGAAAGGCTTTCAACACAGAGAAAGGTTATATATGGCCTGTTTATGGAATACTTTCCTCACCCTATGGATGGCGCGTACATCCAATTACAAAGCAAATGTCATTTCACACAGGTATAGATATTGCTGCTCCGGAAGGAACTCCCGTTTTTTCTTCTACAAACGGAGTTGTTTCCTTTGCCGGTGAACGATCGGGATATGGCCTTATGGTAGAGATAAAAACTGGAAAAGATGTTGTGAGGTATGGCCACCTTTCGAAAATATGCGTTTATAAGGGCCAATCAATAGAAAGAGGTTCCATTATTGGAAGAGTAGGTAGTACCGGAGTAAGCACAGGACCTCATCTGCATTTTGAAGTCCTTGCTAATAACAACACGATAAATCCACTTGCTATTTTGCCATCCACAAGTAAAGTTTATGTCTTGAAAGAAGGTGTAGAGGAAATTGGAGCTGGTGGAGAATAATCAATGCCTTCTCAGCCAATCAACAAAATCAGACAAAAACAGGCTCATATTTGCAGGATCTTCAAACAATTCGTGGTATCCCCCATGGTAGGTTTTCAGTGTTTTGTCTTCGCTGCTCACTCTGTTAAAAAATAGATAAGCGCCCTCTGGAAGGGTGATTTTATCTTTTTCCCCCACTCCTATGAAGCATGGAATTTTTATCTTAAAAGCCTCTCTCAAAGCGCGTTTGCTGTTAACAAGCATATCAAATGCTAACTTTGCCGATATCTTCTCATGCACCAAAGGATCATTGATATATCTTTTGACTGCTTCAATGTTTGGAGAAAGATTATATGGGTCTATGCCATTGTTGAAAGTTGTTTTTGGAGAAATTACAGAAACAAGTGTAGCTAATAATCTCAGGAAAAAGTTATCATTAGAAATTTTCAAAGCCGGAGAGGTAACTATCAATCCACGCACATTATTTCTCAATTCGGCATACCTGATCGCAATCAAACCACCCAGGCTGTGACCCATTAGAAATGAATCGGGCTCAGAGTGAAATATTCCATCGAGGATCTCAAAAATCTCTCTGAAAGTTGCATGGCCTTTTTTGCCTGAATTTTCCCCATGTCCAGGCAGATCGAACATAATCAACCCGTAATCCTCAGATCTCAGCAGATCAATCAGCCATGTATATCTTCCACAGTGCTCTCCTAAGCCATGAACTAAAACTACATATCCTTTTTTCCCGTCAATTTTTTTCAACCGCATTTTCTTTTTCCTCCACTAATTCAAAATCTATCTCACCGGAAATCTTATTGGCATTTACAACTTTTGCTTTTATCAAATCTCCTATTTTGAAAACTTTCCCACTTCTCTCGCCTATCAAAATGTTCTTCTTTTCGTCATAAATGAAATAGTCATTTAGTGTGGAGATATGGATCAAACCCGAAATGAGTTTTTCCGGGATTTCTACAAAGAGACCGAATCTGGTTACATTCGTTATGACAGCATTGAAAACCTTCCCCATATAGCGGCTTATATACTCGACCTTTTTCATGGCAAGTAGATCCCATTCCGCTTCATCAGCTAACCTTTCGCGTTTACTGCAATGTTCAGCAATTCTGGGAAGATGCTGTGAGTAGAATTCTATCTGCTTTGGCGTGAACCTTCCGCCCTGACTTAGATAAAGTTTCAAAAGCCTATGAACAACCAAATCTGGATAACGCCTTATCGGAGAAGTAAAATGCGTATAAGCAAAGGATGCAAGACCAAAATGCCCCACATTAAGAGCTGAATAAATGGCACGTTTCATGGAGCGAACCAGCAGTTTTTCCACGCTCGATCTTAGCGGATGATCTTTCACTGCTTCGAGTAACTGTTGCAACACACCAGGATGGATCTGCTTTGGAAACTTTACTTTCAATCCCAGAGCTTCGACATATTCCTTAAGCTGAATTAAAAACTCGGGATCTGGCTCCTCATGTACCCTGTAAACAAATGGCAAGCCCGCGTTGTGGAAAACTTCAGCTACTGTTTCATTTGCCTTTATCATGAATTCCTCAATAAGTACCTCAGCGGGACCTCTCCTACGTGGTAGGATATCGACTGTCCTGCCCTTTTCGTCAATTATAATATCCACTTCTCCACCCTCTATATCGAGGATGGCTCCCCTGCGCCGCCTGTATTCTCTGAGAATCTCAGACAATTCAAGCATTCGATTCAATGAACTGCATATCCTTTTTCCGAGCTTTTTTTTGGCCGATTCATCACCACTGAAATACTGATTGACAAGAGTGTATGTCAAACGTTTCTTACTTCTAATAACACTTGGTGATATTTCA
>LDZR01001837.1_pt1 | contig 18495 bp, 20 predicted proteins | sample 615371 | NCBI WGS metagenome assembly LDZR01 (sample SAMN03408294, study PRJNA278302) | terrestrial metagenome | isolation source: oil reservoir sample K2 | place: USA: Alaska, North Slope, Kuparuk formation | collected 2013
GCATTATGTGCAAGATTTTTTAAAGTCACATCTTCCCCTTTTGCACCAGGAAAACCCATACAAAGTACCCCATCAGCACCCAATCTCACCGCATCTTCAACAGAATAAAGATTTGACATAGGAATATCTTCTCTTCCAATTTCGGTTTCTCCTCCATCTAATCGTAATATCAACCCTACATTACCAATCTCTTTTTGGAAATTTTTAGCTATTCCAAAAGTAGTAAGAATAGCATCTACTCCCCCTGATACTGCTTTTTTAATAATTTCTCCAGGATTTTTCATTTCAGGCAATACATTAAATCCAATGCCATGATCCATTGCTAATATAAAAGCTTTTCCATCTTTTTTAAAAATATTATGCCAGCGTCTTTTCATAGTTACAACACTCTCCTTTCTGTAGGAACCATCCATGTCTAACAAAATACAGCCATGGATGAAAATATAGTAATTAAATTGAGTAACACTATCATGTTGAAATGGTGGTGCTGATTTTTCAGCACCACCGGAGACTTCTATAAAATAGCCTCTAGAAGAAAATTATCATGTTACAAAATACCAGTCACTCCCCCAACAAGACCTATTGCTACAATAATTAGGATAACTTTCACTGGAGAAATTCCTTTTTTAAGCAACCAATAGCATAACATTACTACTGCCAACGGCAGTATACCAGGCATTATCTTGTCAAACAGAGAAGTTTGTAAATTAAAAATCTCATTACCTAACTTAATTTCAAGGCTGGTTTTTACCACAACATAATTAGCTACAAGCCCGCCTATGACTGCATTACCAAGGATTTCAGCTCCAGCAATTACTCTTTTGTAAATCCCACTTTCCATCGCAGCTAATATGGCTTCACTCCCTTTGTAATATCCGAGGTTTAGCAACCAATATCCAAAACTATAATATAATACTAGGAAAGTAACAGTGTAGAGAATGGGTGCAACAACGTTTCCTTCTTTAGCTAAATCAATGAAAAAAACCAAAAGTAATGGAATAACAACACCCTGCCATAATGTGTCACCAATACCTGCCAATGGCCCCATTAATCCTGTTTTAAGAGAAGTGATTGCTTCATCACTTATGTCTTCTCCTTTTTTCTTTTGCTCTTCCATACCTGCTACAAGACCTATAATGGCTGAACCCATTGCATTCTCTGTATTAAAAAACTGTAAGTGCCGTTTCATTGCAGATTTTCTTTCTTCAGGGTCATCCTTGTAGAGCCGCTTTATAATCGGTGACATGGCATGAAGAAAACCAACACCCTGCATTCGTTCATAGTTGTAGCATGCTTGAAAATAATACATCCAATTAAGCCATGCTGTTATTAAGTCTTTCTTCTTTAGCAAAAATTTTTCTTTATTATTATACATTACCGACTTCACCTTCCTTTCCTTTTAGTTGTCCTTTCAGTTGCATATAAATCACAGCTACGCAAAGAGAAATAAAGCTCAATGCCACTATATCTATCTTAAAATAAACAGCTATTAAGAATCCCAGGAAGAAGAAAACCCTTGCTTCCCCCTTGAAAATAAACCGTAGGAGCATTCCAATTCCAACTGCCGGCAACATACCACCGATAATGCTCAGAATTTGAAGAACTCTACCACCTAAAATATCAAGTATATTCTGTATATACGCACTCCCAAAGTAAGCTGCTAAGAAGCAGGGAATAAAGTACAGAACAAATCTAATCACTTGGGGTAATAAAACATTTGCTATCCAAACTCTTTCTGGCTTTCCTTCATTCGCAAACTTTTCAGCCAAATGTACAAATACTGTGCATATAGTCATACTCGCAACCCAACCAATTGCCCCAATAAGACCTAGAGGAACTGCAACTGCTACAGCTGTGTTTGGATCCATATTTCCCGTAATAGCTAAGGCTGTCCCCAGTATACCTGCTAGTGCCATATCACTGGGCATTGCACCGCCAGCACTGATAAATCCAAGATACATAAGATTAATAGTTGCACCCACTATCGTTCCTTTTACTGGATCCCCTAAAATTAGTCCTACGAGAAACCCGTTAACTAAGGGACGATATATTGTAGCGTAGTTTCCCATGCCACCAAATGGCCAAGGAGTAGTATTTAAAAAATAGAGCATTGCTACTAGAAAAGCTTGAAGAACACTCATAATAATTTCACCTCTCCTTACTTATTCGCGATTTATAAATTTAGATGAAACTTGTGAACTTTAATCCTCTCAATGTCATGTCTTGCAAAAACAATAAATACCTCAACACATTAAGAAGTTTTTGTCGTTCTTTTAAGAGAGCCTTTTAGTTCTTTGTTAAATTACAGAATAAACTTTAAAAACAATAAGCTTATTTCCCTTTGACATCTTAAGCAAGTAAGATGACTCCACCAGGCAGAAATTCTTCTAGTAACAGAATTAAAGATGTTGCAAGATATATAATCTTCTACTATTATGAAAAGTTAATAAACCTTAATATAAAAATCTTTACCCTTCTCTGCACAAACTTGTTAGGTTGATTTTAAAATTTGGTTTAAAAGGTCAGACGTTAAACCACTAAAATTCGCTGTTTATAAGCCTATTAAGTATTACTTTTTCGCTCATTGAATACAGTTTTCCATTTTCAATTCTGGCACTTAATATTACACCTGGTGGGTTTACAAAACTAATGTGTTTATGACTTTTTATACAAACTTCTCATATAAACTTTTTGATATCCACCTCCTTTTCATCAGGAACAATTTGTATAAAAATATCAGTTCCTTTGTCTAAAATTCTCTGAAATATTTCCCGTTCTTCCTTCGATATAGAAATGTTTTTATATAAGGCCTTTCTTCCAGGTGCTGCACCCATTCCACCTACATTTAACTTCTTTATTTCAATTCCTTTTTCCAATAAAGTTTCTATAACAACCGGATGTTTCACTAAAATTATTATTTTTTCATTTGTGCTATCGTTTTCTTTTAATACCTCCACTGCTTGTTCAACATCATAAATATCTACCTTTATTCCTGGAGGTGCAGCCATCTTAAGCACTTTCACCATAAAGGGGTCTTTCGCTACTCCTTCATCTATAATCATTATTCGATTGGCCTGAGTAAATTTAACCCATGCTGTCATCACTTGACCATGTATTAACCTATCATCTATTCTTGTTAATACTATTGGCATTATCTCTCACCCATTTCTAACTATTAGTTTTCGCTATTATTAAACTCATATTTTAAATCCTTAATACTTGCATAACCTATTTCCATACAATGTTTTTTCAATTCCTCCAATGGCATAATACTTCTATTAGTCAATGCTTCTAGTAACATAGGCAAATTTACTCCTGTAATACACTCTATTTTTGAATTCATTAGTTCATTTAAATTCAGAGCCATTGCGTTTGAAGGACTCCCTCCATACAAATCCACAAATACTAGGACCCCCTCTCCCTTATCTAATTCTTCTACAGCTTTTAAAATATCCTGGCGCAAACATTCAATGTTATCCCCATAAAAAAGCCCTAATGACATTACATTTTGTTGTTTCCCCACTATTAATTCAGCACTATTCAAAAGCTCCTTTCCTAAAGCGCCGTGAGTTACAATTAATATTCCAACCATCAGACCATCCTTTCTTCATATTGAGTATTGCTTACTATAATTTTCACCTTATAATTAAAAGCAAATTTTATGCCATCTATCTATGTTCAATTTTGAAAAATAAAAAATAGCGATACTACCGGTTTTATACAGTACCGCTATCAAATAAAATATGTGTGTTCTCTGTTTGCTCATATGTGCCACTACTTAACTAAAAGTGTGTTAAAATGTGTGCTAATTATTTCAACCACATACGCTAGCTCTGAATCGGGAATATTTATTCCAAAAACTTCTTCTACTACTTCAAAATGCTTTTTAATAACCAAAAAAAGCTTATGATGGATTTTCTTTAAAAAATCCAGATCTCCATAAGGCAAACTCTGGTTTTGTATCACTCTTTCAATCATACAAGAGCAATGAAATAAAAACTTTACCAAAACCTCATCGTCATAATTTCCATTGATGTCTAACAATATCTCATTTAATACTTTTTCTAAAACTTCGTAAGCTTTGTATGGATTTAAAAAGGTCAATGTTTTCTCAAGAATATTTATTAAGTTTTTCTTGAAAAAAGGAATATTTAAATCAAACCCTGACCTATCTATTTTCAAATCTTTGTTTTTCATCAAAGCAAGGCCTAAAGTAGTAACTTCTGTGAATAATTTATCCAGTGTCATATCTGGCATCAAAGCTTTTCGCGTGGCTTCAATAACCAAAGGTGTACTTACCATTTCTATAGTTTTTGTTGGAATCCCTGTTCTTTGCGTAATTATTTCACCAAAAGTTGCTAGAGAACCCATATCTACCAGCAGTAATACACCTTTACCTGTATCTGTTTCTCTTGCAATTTTAACAGCTTTATCTAGCACGACTTCAACTTTTTCTTTTAATGGCATATCAATCGCTTTCGCATGGTCTACCCCTAAAAGGGTATTAGCTACATTTGCCATTGTAGTAGCAGCACTATCGCCATGAGCAATAACTAATACACCTATAGTTTCATATCTTTTCCCTATCCTTAACGCATGGAAAAACATAGTTAAAAATACAATTTCACTCTCAGGCAATCTCACATATAATTTTTCTTCTAATCTTTCTTTGACCTTTTTTGCAATATTATATTCAAATTGAAATTCTTGAGTAATATTTTTTTGAGAAGGATAAGAAATAACCCTTCCCATTTTTATTCTTTCTAAAAGGGTAGAAACGTGTAATGCAATAGCATAAACGACTTTCGGGGTTATTAAATTTTCAAGTTTTTCTTTTATACCAGCCATAGCATATTCAACAGCTTCTAAAATATTTGGACTGACAAATTTCAGTAGCACTTCGCGATTTACTGTTTCATTCTCATCTTCGATTGAATGCAAAATTCTTCTAAAATATTCCTTCATTTCTTTTCCTATCTTTTCTCTAATCTCTTGAACAGTTAAACCTTCTTTTTCATATCTCTCCCAGCTATTTACTATGGCTTCATAAAAATCATCTCTCGTTTTGTAATTATCCACAAGAAATGTATCTTTCACATCAATAAATTCTTTATCCCCTTCAAATACGATATCTTCATGAAGGTTAACTTCTAAAAGAGATAACTCATTTCTTTTTTCCTTAATTCTGAATAACCCCTCTTGAATATTTTTAGCTAATGTTGACAACTTGACTTCTACCACTTCTTTTTTTAAAGCCATGTATTCCAAAAAAGCCCTTGCACATATAAGCTGAATATCACTTTTTAACTGTCCCACATTACCAGGACATTCGTACAAAAGCAAAGCTTTCATTGCTTCCTTAGATACCTTAATAGGAATCCCCAACCGTTTGGCTTCCTCCCAGAAGAACTGGCTGATGAAAGCAAGTCTTTCCCTCAAAGTCCTACTTTCAAGGTCTGGAAGCTGAATAAAAACAGGAATTCTTCTCAAAAAAGTAGATAGCAATACAGACCTCGGGTCTTCCGTGGTAGCTGCAATTATCAATACTTTTGCTTTTCTTGTTGTACTTGATTCTCCTAATCTCCTATAGATCCCTTTATCAATTAATGTAAATAACATTTCTTGTCCTTCTGATGACAAACGATGTACCTCATCCAAAAATAAAACTCCTCCATCTGCTTCATCAATAATTCCTTTTTTTTCAGCAACTGCACCAGTAAAAGCACCTTTTACATATCCAAACAATTGAGAAAGTAATAGTTGAGGATTCTCAGCATAATCTGCACAATTAAATATAACAAAAGGTGCATTATCTGGGAAAACTCCAAGCTGGATTGCAGATTTATACATTGCTTCTGCGAAAGTGCTTTTTCCTGCTCCTGTTGGCCCCACTATCAATGTATGAAGTCCATTAGGAGGATAAAGAATTGCCGCCTTAGCTTTTTCTACCTGCTCTTTTAAACTTTCCTCCGCTCCTATTATATTGTCCAATGCAGTGTTTAAGAATATATTCCTATTGTCGCTTTTTTGGGTACCCTTACATGACAATACTGGTTCTCTTAGAAAAGAAATAAACTCTTCATAATTTTCAAAAACAATTTTTGTAATATGACAATTCCACTTTTTTTCTAATGATTCTTTATCCAGGTATAAGACAGGCTTTCCTTTAATTTTAATTGCTTTCCTTTCTTTTACAAGCTTATTCAATTCCCTGCTCACATTTGCTCTATCAATCCCTGTTAATTTACTAATGTAGATAGCTTCAAAACCAATCTTGTCATTGTCACCAAACTGCAAACTTAAAGTTAGTTCCCTCAGTTTTTGGTAAATCCTATCTTTCCTACTTAAAACATTGAACACATAAACCACCTGCTCTTTCTAAAAAACAAACAATTCTATTCCGCTTTGTTTAATAATTAATTCGCTAAAGTCATTAAAATTCCTTCTTTTAATTACAAGATCCTGTTTCTAATAAAAATTTTCTCTAAATTGAAAAGGCACTTATGCTCTTTTTAAGTGCCTTTTACAAAGTCTTTTTATAATCTTCGTTGCTTATCTTGTCCGTCTCCTCTACATACCCTGCATTTTCTTCGTCGTATACCTCTTCGTAATGGTCAGAACCGCTTCTTGTCTTGTTAAATCTTGCAACCTCCTGAAAGGTGTCTTCAGCATCAAACTGTATTTCTCCTTTTTTGTCCTTATATCCCCATCCAAAGGGGTATTTTATGACTTTTTCCTCATTGGGTCTTGAATTTTTCAAATCCTTTAAGCTTAAGTCCTTTTCTTTTGCACAGGAGGAGCATAAAGTAGTATAGGGAATAGCCTCAAGTCTTTCTTCCTCTATGGGTTGCCCACAATTCTCACAAATTCCATAATTCCCATTTTCTATTTTTTGAAGTGCATCTTCTATCTGGCGCAGTATATTTTTTTCATTGTCTTTTAAAGCGTAATTTTTTTCTACTTCGTAAACCTCTGAAGCCATATCAGCTGGATGATTGTCCAAAAGAGAAAGCTCCTGATAGTATTCCCTCTGAGCAATTCCCCCTATCCCATCGTTTAAGTTCATCCTGTGTATGGTAGATAACACCTTGTTTTTCTCCTTAAGAAGTAAATTTTTAAAATGCATCAATTTTTCATTATCCACTATAATCAGCTCCTGTCAGTACAATTTTTGCTGTACAATCTTAACTATATCAGCTATAATATTCCCTATTAGAGGCAGGTTTAATACAACTAATTTTTGTAAGATATATATGATAATTGCGCCAAGTATTGTAAAACCGACTGCTATTCCAAAACCTCTCGCAACTCCCCCTATAAAATTTAGCCACAAAAGCCTATAAGGACTTTGCATAAGCTCTACATAGTCAGCTATTTTCATTTTTTCCATAAGCTCAGCCATCTGGTCAAGCTGTTTTTTTATAGCGATTAAAAGCAGATTATCCTTATCTCTTTTTTCCTCTTTATCATTCAACTGTTGTTTCCTCCTTTTTACTCAAACTTCTTAATTTAATTAATATGCATTAAGCCTTCTTTTATAATAGTTTACAACAAAATCCATCACAAAGAAAGGGTTGTTGACTTTTAATTTTTCGCATATTATGATAGAGTTAAAATCTGAAAATTGAGGGTGATAGCGTGGAACTTCATTTCAAAACAAAAGTAGTTCATATTGGAAATTATGTGGATGAAAAAATTCCTCCAAAACCCAAAACTCTCCCTATATATCAAACTTCTGTATTTACTTTTGATACTCTTGAAGAAGTTTATGATTACTTAGACGGCAATCCTTCAAGGTATATGTACACAAGGCTTGGAAACCCAAACCAAACTGCTGTAGAAGAATTAATTGCAAATTTAGAAGGAGCAGAGGCAGGGCAAGCCTGTGCTTCAGGGATGGCAGCAATTTCCTCAGCTCTCCTGGCAGAAGTAAATTCAGGCGACCACATAATCGCAGCAAAAGACATATACGGAGGAACAAACAGCCTTTTTAATTTGGAGTTTAAGAGATTGGGAATTGAAATAAGTTTGGTGGATTTTTCGGACTTAGAATCTGTAGAAAAGGCTATCAAGCCAAATACAAAAGTCATATACATGGAAATCATGACAAATCCTTTGATAAGAGTATTTGACATTGAAGAAGTTGTAAAAATAGCAAAAAGGCACGGATTAAAACTTATAGTAGACAATACTTTTACAACTCCTTACCTGATAAGGCCTTTAGAAGTCGGCGCTTATGCTGTAATACATAGCGCCACAAAATACATAAACGGACACAGTGATGTAATAGGAGGACTTATAGCAGGAAATAAAGAATTTATTTTCCGCACAAGGAGAATAGTCCACAATTTTGGAGGCTCTATGAGTCCTTTTGACGCATGGCTCACTTTAAGAGGTGCTAAAACACTGTTTTTAAGGATGAGAGAGCACTGCAAAAACGCAATGCGATTGGCCGAATTTTTAGAAAGCCATCCAAAAGTGAAAAAGGTCTTCTATCCAGGACTGCCTTCTCACCCTGATTACAGCATCGCCAAAAAGCTTTTTAAGGATGAATTTGGAGGCATGTTGAGCTTTGAAATTGACGGTGGTGAACAATCTGTAAATAGATTCATGCAGGAGCTCAAACTTATAAAATTTGCTCCATCACTGGCAGGAGTTCAAACCATGATAACACATCCGAAGTCCACTTCCCACAGGGCTTTGAGCAAAGAAGAATTAAAAGCTCTTGGAATTTCAGAAGGACTCATAAGGGTGTCTGTCGGAATTGAGGAAATAGAAGATGTGATAAGAGACTTTAAACAGGCTCTAGATAAAGTGTAAAGAGGGAGCTTTTTACACTCCCTCTTTTATTTCATCAAGCGCTTTCAACACTTGATCCACATGCCCATCCACTTTTACCTTTCTAAATATCTTTCTCACAATTCCCTTTGAATCTATTATAAATGTAGACCTTTCTATCCCCATTTTCTTTTTACCGTACATATTCTTCTCTTTGTACACTCCATATTCAGTTGATACTTTTGCCTCTTTGTCACTTAAAAGTACAAATGGAAGACTGTACTTTTCAATAAACTTTCTGTGAGAAGCCTCGTCATCCAAGCTTATTCCGATGACAACCGCATTTTTATCCTCTATAGTCTTTATACTGTCCCTAAAAGCAACTGCCTCTTTGGTGCACCCTGGAGTATTGTCCTTTGGGTAAAAGTACAGCACTACATTTTTCCCAAGAAAATCTGAAAGAGATACCTGTCTACCATCAGCATCTGGAAGCACAAAATCAGGGGCTTTTTTGCCTACCTCTACCATATTATCCCTGCTTTCTAAAATTATTTTCTATGGATAATCATTATCTGATACTTAAATTATAGCCTCATTTCCTTCAAATGTCAACACCTTTTTATTTCTCTCATTAAATTTTCAAATTCAAGAAAATTGAGAGACTGCTCACCATCTGACAAAGCTTTTTCAGGATCAGGATGCACTTCTACCATTATTCCGTCAGCACCAGCACAGAGGGCTGCCTTTGCCATTGGGATAATTAAGCTTCTCTTCCCTGTACCGTGACTTACATCTACAATAATAGGAAGATTTGAAAGTTCATGGATTACAGGAACTGCTGCTATATCCAAGGTATTTCTTGTATAAGTTTCAAACGTCCTTATACCCCTTTCACACAAAATGATGCTGGTATTCCCTTCAATTGCAATGTATTCCGCTGCATAAAGCCATTCTTCATAAGTTGCAGAAAACCCTCTCTTTAAAAGGACAGTTTTTTTAGTCTTCCCTACCTCTTTTAGAAGTGGAAAATTTTGCATATTCCTTGAACCGATCTGCAAAACATCTGCGTATTCTTGAACAATCTCCACATCCCTCACATCTAAAACCTCTGTAACAATAGGGAGTTTAAAAACATCTCCTACTTTTCTCAAGAGTTTGAGCCCTTCAATGCCCAAACCTTGAAAGGAATAGGGAGATGTGCGAGGCTTATAAGCCCCGCCCCTTAATGCATTGGCTCCACAGCTTTTGACCTTTTCGGCTGTCTTTACAAGCATTTCTTCACTTTCCACTGCACAAGGGCCTGCAATTATAAGTTTCCCCTCTCCAACGGTTACCTCCCCTATTTTTACACTCGGCTTTTTATCTTTATTTCCCACTATTTTAAATTCCATACTTATCACCTTCACAGCACTTCTCTTAAGCTTAACACAAATTCCTTTACCTCTTTTAACATTTCACATCTATTATACCCCTTAGCAATTCTTTCTACAATAGCGCTTCCTACCACAATTCCATCGCTCAAACTTTTAAGCTTTCTTGCCATTTCGGGTCCTGATATGCCAAACCCTAAAGCCTTTGGCATGCTGGTATATGAAGATACCAGCCTCATGTATTCCTCAAGGTCTGTTGTAATTTCCTCCCTCGCTCCCGTAACTCCAGTCAGAGTCACGCAGTATACAAATCCCTTACCGTTTTCAGTAATTCCCTTTATTCTCTCCTTTGAAGTAGGAGCTACCAGAGGTATTAAATAAATTTCGTACTTATCAGCTACATCCAAGACTTCTTTCCTCTCCTCCAAAGGGAGGTCGGGAATAATGAGTCCATCAACTCCTGCGTTTTTCGAATCCTCCAAAAACTTCTCTATGCCGTATTTGAAGACAGAGTTGTAATAAACAAGATAGACAATAGGAATGTCGCTCTTTTCTCTTATTCTCATTACCAAATCCATTATATCTTTAATTTTTATTCCCTTAGCCAAAGCTCTCTGGGAAGAAGCTTGGATTGTCGGCCCATCGGCCAAGGGGTCAGAATAGGGTATACCAAGTTCAATTATATCCGCTCCTGCTTCTTCAAGGGCTAAAACTATATCATAAGTTGTGTCAATGTCTGGGTCTCCGGCAGTAATGAAAGTTATAAGGGCTTTTTTACCTTCTTTTTTGAGGTCATCAAACCTTCTATCAATTCTATTCACAATTCCACCCCCATTACTTTTGCGACGGTATTTACATCTTTGTCCCCTCTTCCAGAAAGATTTACTACAATTATCTTGTCTTCATCCAATTTCTTAGCCAATTTCATAGCATAAGCCAGAGCATGTGCACTTTCTAATGCTGGTATTATTCCTTCTGTCCGAGACAGGTCCATAAAGGCTGCCAAAGCCTCTTCATCTGTAGCATACACGTACTCTGCCCTTCCTATCTCCTTCAAATAAGCGTGTTCTGGCCCCACTCCTGGATAATCAAGCCCTGCCGATATCGAATGAACAGGTAGAATTTTCCCCTCCTCATCTTGAAGGAGGTAGGTCATCATGCCGTGGAGCACCCCAACTGAACCTTTTGCCATTGCTGAAGCGTGTTTCCCTGTCTCTATACCTTCTCCTGCCGCTTCTACCCCTATCAACTTCACTCCCTTATCTTCAATAAAAGGATAGAATATTCCCATGGCATTACTGCCTCCTCCCACGCAGGCAACCACATAATCAGGAAGTCGACCTTCTTTTTCAAGGATTTGCTCTTTCGTCTCATCCCCTATAACTCGCTGAAAATCTCTTACCATAGTGGGATATGGATGAGGTCCTACCACAGAGCCAATCACATAGAAGGTAGTTTCTATATTAGTGACCCAATCCCTTATGGCCTCATTCACTGCATCTTTCAATGTCCTTGTACCTGAAGTAACAGCTGTCACTTTTGCCCCTAAAAGTTTCATCCTAAACACATTTAGTGCCTGCCTTTTTATATCTTCTTCTCCCATGAATATTTCGCATTCCATTCCAAACATAGCAGCAGCTGTAGCAGTAGCAACTCCGTGCTGTCCTGCTCCTGTTTCAGCTATAATTCTCTTTTTGCCCATTCGCTTTGCCAAAAGCACCTGTCCCAATACGTTGTTTATCTTGTGAGCTCCTGTGTGGTTGAGGTCTTCTCTTTTTAGATAAATTTTCGCGCCACCCAGCCTTTTAGTGAGATTTTCTGCATAATACAAAGGCGTAGGCCTTCCTGAGTATTCTTTAAGATAATATCTGTACTCCTCCATGAATTTTTCGTCCTTCTTTGCCTCTTCAAATTCTCTCTCTAACTCTATAAGAGCATTCATAACTGTCTCCGGCACATACTGCCCTCCAAACCTTCCAAACCTACCTTTCATACAACACCCCTCACTTTCTCAATAAATGACTTCATTTTATTAAAGTCCTTATATCCCCCAACCTCAACGCCACTCGACACATCGACGGCGTAAGGTCTTACTAGTTTTATCGCCTCTTCAACATTTTCCTCCTTAAGCCCTCCTGACAAAACAACCGGTATTTCTCTTTTGTATGCTTTAAGGATATTCCAATCAAATGCCTCTCCTGTACCTCCATATCCTTTCTCGGAGAATGAGTCAAACAAAAAGGCATCCACCTTAAATTCCTCTGTCTTTTTTAGGTCAACTTTGCTTCTTATTCTTATAGCCTTCCAGACAATGAAATTTTTAAAATTGTCTATATACTCCTGTGTCTCATCGCCGTGAAACTGCAAGACATCTAGCTTTAATTTTTCAGCTATTTCCATGACCTTCTCAACGGGTTCATTTACAAAAACTCCTACCTTTTTAATCCCTTCTCTGAGCCTTTTTATAAATTCCAATGCCTCTTTCAAATCAACTCTTCTTTTGCTCTCAGAAAATACAAAACCTATAAAATCTGGCTGTAACTGATTTGCATAATAGATATCTTCAAGCCTTCTTAAACCGCAAATTTTTACTTTTACCACTTTATCCTCCCCTCACTTTTTTCACAAACTCCTTTATTCCTCCCTCATCCATTTTCATGAAGCTTTCACCTATCAAAACCGCCTTAACCCCAAGGGAAGATAAATACAATACATCCTCTGGAGTTTTTATGCCACTTTCAGATACTACTATCTTATCTTTAGGAATGTTTTTTATAAGTCTTTCCGTTGTTTTTATGTCAACTTTAAAAGTCTTCAAGTCCCTATTATTTATCCCTATGATATCGCATCCTGCCTTTAGCGCAGTCTCAAGTTCTTCCTCCTCGTGAACCTCGACAAGCACATCAAGCCCAATTTGTTTTGCTATATCGCAAAAACCCTTAAGCTTATCTTCCAAAATAGCCACAATCAATAAGACTGCATCTGCCCCTAGAAATTTTGACTCGTAAATCTGATACTCATCTATTACAAAGTCTTTCCTCAAAACAGGCTTTGTGGTTAACTTCTTTATCTGAGGAATGTAGCCATCTTCGCCTTTAAAAAATCTTTTCTCTGTCAAGACAGATATGGCATCAACTTCTGCCTTTTCGTAGGTCTTTGCAATTTCTACAAGGTCAAATTCTTCTCTTATAATCCCTTTGGAAGGAGAAGCTCTCTTTATCTCCCCTATAATTGCCACCTTTCCTTTGTTCAGAGAATTTTTAAAATCTCCTCTGTATACTGCGCTGACATTTAGCAATTCGTTGTAAGACTTTAACTCTTTTTTCTTCCTCACTTCTTCTTTTTTAAAATTCACAATTTCCTCTAGAATCATGAAATAATCCTCCTCTGATAGTCTAAAATCTCCAAAAACCTCTCATAAGCCAAACCGTTATTAAGAAGCCTTTCCGCAAGTTCAACACCTTCTTTTAAGTTTTCAACCAACTTGCCCACGTATAAAGCCGCTGCAGTGTTTAAAACCACTATATCTCTTCGAGGTCCTTTTTGACCTTTTAATATGTCAATAATTATTTCTGCATTCTCCCTCGGTCCTTCTCCTTTCAGGTCTTCAGGCTTGGAATAAGGAATATCAAAGTCTAAAGGGTCTATTACGTAATCAAAGATTTCTCCTTCTTTTACTTCACTAACATAGGTTGGAGCCGTAGTAGTTATTTCATCAAGCCCATCAAATCCGTGCACTACCATCGCTCTTTCTATTCCAAGCTTAAGAAGCACTTCCGCTATCGGACGAGTCAAATTTTTATCGTACACTCCTAATACCTGTCCTTTTATAGGTGCAGGATTTGTCAAGGGCCCAAGTAAGTTAAAAACTGTCCTCGTTCCCAATTCCCTCCTTATTGGAAGTACGTTCTTCATCGCCCTATGGTATAAAGGTGCAAAGAGAAATCCCATTCCTTTTTCCTCTATCATTTTCTTTGTATACATGGGTTCAGCTTCTATATTAAATCCCAATTCCCTCAAAACATCAGCACTGCCGCTCTTGCTCGAAACAGCTCTGTTGCCATGTTTTGCAACTTTTACACCCGCAGCAGAGGCAATTATAGCTACAGCAGTGGAAATATTAAAAGTCTTTCCCCCGTCCCCACCTGTACCACAGGTATCAATGACGTAGTCAGCATCCAATTGCAGTTTTACTGCATTGTCCCTCATGGCTTTTGCAAAACCTGTTATCTCTTCCACACTTTCCCCTTTTAATCTAAGCCCTATCAATAGACCTCCTATTAAAGAAGGAGTGCCATTCCCACTCATAATTTCTCCCATAACTTCGTAAGCTTCTTTTTCATCAAGATTTTCTTTTAATACAATTTTTTTAATCGCCTCCTGCAACATTTAAAACACCTCCAAAAAATTTCTCAATATCTCCTTTCCTTGTTCTGTCAAAATAGACTCTGGATGAAACTGTAAACCATACACAGGGTATTTTCTATGCCTTACCCCCATAATCACCCCTTCCTCCGTCTGAGCTGTTATTTCCAACTCTTCAGGTAAAGTATTTCTATCAATAACCAGCGAATGGTATCTCATTCCTTCAATTGGATTTTTTATATTTTTAAATATTCCTCTGCCATTGTGAAAGATAAGAGAAATTTTTCCATGCATTATCCTATCTGCTTTTACAATTTTCGCTCCGTACGCGTATCCAATAGCCTGATGTCCAAGACATATCCCTAACATTGGAACTTTTTGACCCAAATTTTTAATCAATTCGACGCATATTCCTGCATTTTCCGGTCTTCCTGGTCCTGGCGATAATATAATTTTATTAGGATTTAGTTTTGCAACCTCTTCCACTGTTATTTCATCATTTCTCACCACCATGACCTCCTCTTTCATTTCTCCTACGTATTGATAGAGATTATAGGTAAAAGAGTCGTAATTATCTATAATCAAAACCATCAAAGAACCTCCTTAAGTACCATCACTTTATTTAAAATTTCATAGTATTCCATCTCAGGAATTGAGTCATACACAATACCTGCTCCTGCTTGAAGATAAGCAGTATTTTCTTTTATGAGAATAGTCCTTATTGCTATGCACATATCCATATTGCCGTTATAGGAAAAATAGCCAACAGCCCCTGCGTAAAAGGACCTTTTTACATTTTCTAATTCCTCTATTATTTCCATCGCTCTTATCTTTGGCGCTCCAGAAACTGTGCCTGCAGGAAGACAAGCTATAAGGGCATCAAAAGCGGTAAATCCTTTTTTTAATTTTCCAGAAACAGTTGATACAATGTGCATTACATGAGAGTAAAAATCCACCTCCATAAAGCGCTCCACTTTAACACTTCCAAATTCACTGACCTTTCCTATGTCGTTTCTCCCTAAGTCAACCAACATCACATGCTCTGCCCTTTCTTTTTCATCCTTCAAAAGTTCTTCTTTGTTTTTTAAATCCTCTTTTTCATCTTTTCCCCTTCGTCTTGTGCCTGCTATAGGATTTGTGGTCACTTTGTCTTGAAAGACTCTCACAAGGCTTTCAGGAGAAGAACCCAGAAGCTGAAAATCGCCAAAGTCGATATAGAAAAGATAGGGAGATGGATTCTTTGAACGCAACCTCCTGTAAATCTCAAAAGGATCTGAATTTGTCTTTGCCTTTAGCCTCTGGGATAACACCACTTGAAATATGTCTCCTTTTTCAATGTATTTTTTGGCTCTTTCAACAATTTGACAAAACTCTTCTTTTGTGAAGTTGTAAGTTATCACTTTTTCTTCTTGAAGCGAAAGGTCGTGAAACTCTATTTTATTTGACTTTATCTCATTTAAAAGCTCATTAATCTTTTGCAAAACTTCCTCATACTCGGTATCCTCATTAGCAAATACATTGTAGACAATGTAGACTTCATGCTTAAAATGGTCATAGCAGATGAAACTCTTGTAAAACATGAAGTATACATCCGGTATATTTATTTCATCAGGATTTTTTTCTGGCAATTTTTCATAAAGCCTTATCGCATCATAAGATACATAGCCTACCGCACCTCCTGTAAAAGGAATGTTAAGCCCTAATGGGTTATAATTAATCTGCAGAAAGTTTTTTACCTCTTCCAGTGCTAAACCTCTTTTATTCGATTCTTCTTCTGTTGTGATAATTTTTATATCCCTTCCATAGCTTAAAACTGACAAATAAGGGTCCTTTCCTATAAAAGAATATCTACCCCAGTGACTCCCTCCATTTGCACTTTCCAATAAAAATTTGTGTTTACCCGAAAGACTATAAAAAATGTTTATTGGCGTGATTTCATCACCATTTATTTCCTCATATACTGGGAAAGTGTATCCCATTTTTTTATAGGCATAAAAATCTTCTTTAGAAATATTTACCACTCTATCACCTCCTGAAAATTAAAAAAGTCACTCCGCCCATTGGGGCGGAGTGACCGCGGTGCCACCCAATTTGTCCTGTATTTACAAAAAAAGCATTTCACCAAAAGGATGAAATGCTTGTGCCACCTTTTTAACACAGGACCACTCTTTCGGGTACGGAGATTGCTCTCGATACCCTGCCTTTTTAACGGTAGGCTCACCGGAGACTGCTACTTTGATTTCGCAGTTCCCCTCGCGGGCCCATTCAATACCGGCTACAGTACTCGGCTCCCACCCTCCCGAGCTCGCTTTGACTAAACGCCGGTATCTACTCTTCCCGGTCATAGGGTTTCATCAGAAATTATTTTGTTTTAATTTTATAACGTGTTAAATCATTTGTCAATATAGTTTTTTATTTTTTCTTCCATAGTTACTCCTGAAGACCTGTAATCAAGCTTTATAATGGAGATGACCCTATTCGCACCTTCCTCTTCGCATATCTTTTGAGCTTTTTTTACAATATCAAGAAGGATATCTAGCTCTCCTTCCATAGTAGTTTCCATGGGTCCCACCATAAAATTCACGCCAGTGCTTTTTATATATTTTATCACTTTATCCACAATTGGATACACTTTCTCTTCTGGGACTAAAGGCAATACCTGTAAGCTCAAATTGACAATTGGCATAAAATCACCTCTTGAGTGTTAAATTCTCTTCAAGGCATCTTCTAAATCCTCTATTATGTCGTTGTAATCTTCAAGCCCTACTGAAATCCTCACGGTATTTTCTTTAAATCCAAAATCTTCTAGTTTTTCCTTTGGATATCCTCTGCGGGTCATAATAGAAGGAACTTCCACCAATGTCTCTGCGTCCCCCAGACTCACCGCCAGCTGGCAAAGTTTCAACCCTTTTATGAATTCTTCTAATTCTTTCCTTCCACCCTCTATCTCAAAACTTATTATAGCTCCAAATCCTCTCATCTGCTTTTTTGCAATTCCATGTCCTTTAAAGGATTCAAGACCAGGGTACAAAACATTTTTCACTTTGGGATGCCTACTCAAAAATTTTGCGACCTCCATGGCATTCTTCTCATGCTGCCTCATCCTGAGCCCTAAAGTCTTTATACCCCTTAACATAAGCCAAGCGTTAAAAGGGCTCATAATCCCTCCAAACTCGCACATGTAGTCGAATTTTAAATAGTGAATATAGGCTTCATCTTTTGAAATAGCAACTCCTCCTAGCGCATCCCCATGCCCGCATATATACTTAGTAGCACTATGTACTACCACATCGGCTCCCAAAAGAAGAGGATTTTGAAAACAAGGTGTGGCAAAAGTGTTGTCTACCACTACTTTTATACCTCTTTGATAGGCTATCTTACTCACTTCTTCTATGTCTATTATTGACAAATCAGGATTGGAGGGAGTTTCAAAGTAAATCACCTTCACGGTATCATCTAAATTCTCTTTTAACTCTTCTAAACTTGTCATGTCTATGAGTTTATATTTAACCCCGTATTTGGGCAAAAGGTTAGTTATCACGTTGTAGCTTGAGCCGTACAGAGTTTTGTTTGCTAAAACTTTGTCATTAGGCCTTAAAAGAGAAAAGAGCACAGAACTTATTGCCGCCATTCCCGATGAAAATGCTACAGCTCCCTTCCCGTACTCCAGCTCTGCCATTCTGTTTTCAAACAGCCTCAGGGTGGGATTGTTGCCGCGTGTGTAAACATAGTCTTGAGACTCAAAAGACATTACCTTCTCAACATGGTCCAAATCTTCAAAGACAAAAGTAGTGGTTTGAAAAATAGGGGGATTCAATGCGTTTTCAGGATTTTTCTTAAGCTCTTCGCCGTGAATCGCCTTTGTATCAAATCTAAACTCTTTTTTCACACCCCTCACTCCTCGTATAATATGATTGTAATCCACATTAAAAATTTAATAATAAACACACAAATTAAATCCTTAAAAACCATTTTTACCCTG
>LDZR01000651.1_pt1 | contig 18494 bp, 17 predicted proteins | sample 615371 | NCBI WGS metagenome assembly LDZR01 (sample SAMN03408294, study PRJNA278302) | terrestrial metagenome | isolation source: oil reservoir sample K2 | place: USA: Alaska, North Slope, Kuparuk formation | collected 2013
AGAATATTTTTATCTGCTTATGGAAATCTGTTAAAGTAATTTACTAATTGAAGGGAGGTATAAGGCTTGAAAAAACCAAAAGTTTTTGTAACAGCACAAATACCAGATGAAGGCTTAAAAATGATTTCCCAACACTGTGAAATGCAGATCGGTAACTACGACGGAGTTTTGCCAAAAGATGTTCTTATCGACAAAGTAAAGGGAGTGGATGGTATTCTCTGCCTCCTGGCAGATGTAATTGACAAAGATGTGATGGAAGCAGCAGGAAAACAGTTAAAGGTTATAGCAAACTACGCTGTCGGTTATAACAATATCGACATTGAAGAAGCAACAAAAAGAGGAATCATGGTAACAAATACACCGGGTGTCCTGACAGAAACAACAGCTGACCTTGCCTGGGCATTGATGATGTCAATTGCTCGAAGAATAGTTGAATCAGACAAATTTGTCAGAGAAGGAAAATTTAATGGTTGGCAGCCAATGCTTATGCTTGGGACAGATATCTATGGTGCAACCCTTGGAGTTGTCGGTTTTGGCAGAATAGGCCAGGCTGTAGCAAGGCGTGCATCAGGTTTCAACATGAGAGTTCTGTATTACAGCAGGAAAAGAGCTCCTGAAGATGTTGAAAAGCAATTGAACGCTTCTTTTGTAGATCTTTCCACACTGCTGAGAGAATCAGATTTCGTGACATTGCATTTGCCACTAACAAAAGAAACATATCACTTAATTGGAGAGGAAGAACTCCGGATGATGAAAAAGGAAGCTTATCTGATAAACACCGCTCGCGGACCAGTAATTGATGAAAAAGCTCTTGTTAAAGCTTTGAAGAATAAATGGATCAGGGGTGCTGCGCTTGATGTTTTCGAGAAAGAGCCACAAATTGAACCAGAGTTACTTGAACTGGATAATGTGATCCTCACGCCACATATTGGATCAGCATCTTATACAACGAGAACAAAAATGTCTGTCATGGCAGCTGAAAATCTTGTTAAAGCACTTTATGGAGAAATTCCACCTAATCTTGTGAATACAGAGGTGTTGAAAAAATAAGGGTGAGTTTTACTCACCCTTTTTCTTTTCTGAGGACCTCTTTAAGTTGCTTGCCTGTCTCCATGAAATAAAGTTTTTCTGAAATATTTGTTAGATGATCTGCTATTCTCTCCAAATGCCTGATTAAAAAGGCTTCCTCCAGGTACAATCTCATCATTCTTGGGCTTGTTTCTTTACATGCAAAATCAATGAGATTCTCGTGACCCCTGTTATGAAGAAAATCAACCTGATCATCTTTTTTCCACACTTTTATCGCAAGATCGAGATCTTTATGCTGAACAGCCTCGACTATCTCTTTGAACATTGTCAATATGATTTTTATCATCTCATTCAATGTCTTCCACGCTGTGAAACCTTCGACGCCCCTCTGGGTATGCCTGCTTAGCTGTGCGATATTTACACATTCATCGGCAATCCTCTCAAGATCCACTGAAAGACCTATCATTGCAACAACAAACCTCAAATCATCGGCAAGAGGCTGATATTTCCCGATTATATCGAATGCAGTTGTTTGAATTTTAAGATCGAGTGAATCAAAGTAATCATCCATATTTTCTATTTGCTTGATAACATGCTCATCACCAGATTGAATAGCATAAAGGGTCTTTTCAAATAGATTTTCAACACCTGTTATAAACTCAGCAAGTTTCTCATTTAAAAAAAGCATTTCCTTCTCATAATGTATAGTTCTACCTGTCATCTACACCTCTCCTTCAACCTATCTTACCAGTTAAAAATTGCCGCGTCATTTCATGAGTTGGAGTTTTAACAATCTGTGATGTCACACCGTATTCTACCAGACGACCCTGATATAAAAACATCACTTCATCACTTATCCTAAGGGCCTGCCCCATACTATGCGTTACAATTACCACCGTGTATTCCTCTGCTATAGTTTCGAGAAGTCTTTCAATCTTAGTTGTTGCAATGGGATCAAGTGCCGATGTTGGTTCATCCAGAAGTATCACCTCTGGTTCAACAGCAAGTGCTCTTGCTATGCAAAGTCTTTGCTGCTGGCCCCCCGAAAGCTGGACTGCGGGTTTTTTTAATTTATCTTCAACTTCATCCCAGAGAGCGGCTCGTTTCAAAGCATTTTCCACCTTTTCCCTTATCAAATAACGATCCTTTATGCCCATTAACCTGAGCCCATATGCAACATTGTCAAATACCGACATTGGAAAAGGGTTAGGCCTCTGAAAAACCATGGTCACTTTTCGGCGATACTGTGTTAGATCTTTGATCTGGTATATATCCTGTCCTCTGTAAAAAATCTGACCGACCATTGAAAATCCATCAACAAGATCATTTAATCTGTTCAAGCACCTTAAGAATGTACTTTTTCCACAACCAGACGGGCCCATAATCGCAGTTATCCTTTTAGATTTTATCTGCACATTGATATGATCAAGAACTCTGTGGGTATCGTAATATGCGCAAAGATCCTTTATCTCAAAAATAATTTCATCCATTTCTATGCCTCCTTATTATTTGAACAATGGAATAAATCAAAATCATAACAATTGTCATCAAACTCGCCATTCCATGAGCCATCCACTGGGATTTCTGCCCAAGATTCATAACAATCGCGTAAATACTCGTTGGTAAAGACATTATTGGATCAGTAAGCCTCCCAGGAAGCCTTGTGGCATAAAAAACAGCTCCTGTGATCAAAATCGGTGCTGTTTCACTGAAAGCCCTCCCGAGTGTAAGCATCAAAGTGGTTAAAAGACCACTTTTACCCGATTTCAGAACCATCATGGTTGTCTGAACTTTGTTTGCACCAAGGGCAACAACACCTTCGCGGAGTTCCCTGGGAACAGCTCTGAGAAATTCAACGGCATTATTTATAAAAAAAGGTATCGCCATCGTTGACAAAGTTAATGAAGCCGATATCAAAGATGTTCCAAATCTTAATCTGACACAGAAGAAACTCAACCCAAATAGCCCGTAAACTATCGATGGGATGCTGTTCATAGTACCTGCAAGAGATTGAAGAAAAACAGAGAAACGCTTTGGTGCAAATTCACTTATAAATATCGACCCCAACAATCCAAGAGGTATTGTCACAAGAAAAACGAAAACCATTAGGAGAAAAGAGCCTATTATAGAAGGAAATATTCCACCTTCCGCCATTGCTGATCTGGGAAACTCGGTGAAAAAACCTGGTCGAAAGAAGGCATTTATACCAGGGATGATTATGAGCAATATAACTGCTACCATAACAGCAAGAATACTGTAGCTTATCAATCTGAAAAACCACTTCATTCAATCAACCCCTTATCCATCTTTCTCGCCATCTTACTATGTAATTTGCAAGCACGGTCAGGAGCAATGAAATAATCAGAAGCAGAAAACCTATGAAAAACAACGCACTGTAATGCACACTCCCAATTTCAACCTCCCCCATTTCACTTCCAAGAGTTGCTGTTAAAGGCCTTATAGGATCAAAGAAAGATTTGACAAGCATATTACTTCCGCCCGAAACCATAAGTACTATCATTGTTTCACCGAAAATCCTGTTGAATACATTCATCATAGAATTAACAATACCAGGCATCGCATACCTCAGTTCGACAACCATAACTGATAACTGCTTCGCTCCAATTGCCACGGCAGCATAGGAGATCTCCTTTGGGACTTTTTCCAGTGACTGATATGACAGACTAATCATGAACGGTAAAGTGAACACAGAAAGCATTAAAGAAGCGTTCAAAAAATTTTGCCCTGTCCAGGCCCCTACTTTTAGAAGAACTGGGGCAAGAACAACTACGCCAAAAAATCCGAGAACGACTGACGGTATTCCGCTGACAAATTCAAAAATTCTGAGCATAAATTCTTTTTCATTTTTTCCAGCATAACTATGAAGATAAAAAGCAACTATAATGCCGATTATCCACACAACAACACTCGTCCAGATAGTTAGCAACAAAGAATTAAGGAGCATGGTTCTAATACCAAACTCTGGTTCATCCCACACGGGAAACCAGTTTGCGGAAAAAAGGTCTGAACCTACTTCTTTGATCGCCTTGAGGGATTCAGCAAAAAGAAAATACACGATACCAAAAAGCGCGACTGCCACGAGTATGGCAGCCATAAAAACTATCAGAGAAAAAAGAAACTGGCCTGTTTTCCTCATTATCTACCTGTTCCATAAGCTGGTATATAGCCAGCTTTTTCAACTATTTTCTGTCCCTCAGGCGATAAGATAAACCTTATATAACTTGCCACAATACCTTTTTCAGGCCATGCGTTACCAAAACGGCTTAAATCAAAAAACACAAACAGAGGTCTGCTCAAAGGATATTTTCCAGCGAGAACATTTTGTACTGATGGTTCTATGCCATCAATCTTTAATGCTTTAACCTGATCGGTAACATAACCCATACCTGTGTAAGCAATCGCGTATGGGTTTCTCGCGACACTCTCAATTTCTGCCTGTGTTGATTCAACCATCTGAATTCTTGGCGAAAGTTTGTCCCCTTTCAAAACCTTTTCCAGCCATACCTCAAATGTTCCAGAAGCAGTGTTTCGAGAATAGGCAACAATCGTCTTTTTTGGTAATTTCGAATCAATTTGACTCCATTCTGTTATCTGACCGGTGTAAATTTTGTAGAGTGTATCGATGGATATAGAATCAATTCCCAGATCTGGATTAACTATAACAGCGATACCATCGTATCCTATCACTAATGGGACAAAGTATTTTTTCTGTTCATGCATGGCCTCAATTTCACTTGACTTTAAAAACCTGCTTGCGTTAGCGATATCAGCTGTCTGATTCATCAAAGCCTTGATGCCTGTGCTTGAGCCTGCTCCTTCAAGAGTTGCCACCACATCTGGATACATTTTCTGAAATTCTTCAATCCACAGCTGTGCAATTGGATAAATAGTGTTTGAGCCCTTAATTACAAGGGTTTCTCCCAGAATAGCTATTGCTACCAGCACTAACAAAAACACAGAAATCTTTTTCACAAATAACACCTCCTTCTGTTTTCTCCCAATTCTTTTATGCCGCAGGGATTTCGAAAGGTTATGAAAAAGTATCAAAACTTTTTAACATCTTCATGGCATTATTCAAATGGAGGGATTCTATGGCTTCGATACTTGTAGTAGAAGACGAACAAGATGTCAGTGATGTTATATGCAGGTATCTAAAACTGGATTCTCATGAGGTAAAAACCGCAGATTCCATTGAAAAAATGTATGATTATATCGAAAAAGAGTGTTTTGATTTAATTGTGCTTGATCTAATGCTACCTGATGGGGATGCGATGGAAGAAATACCCACAATTCGTGTTATGTGCCCCAAAACCTACGTAATAGTTTTGACAGCTCTAAGAGAAGATAGAAATAAAATTCTCGGTCTTGAAATGGGAGCAGACGATTATGTGACAAAACCGTTTCATCCAAGAGAGCTGGTCGCGAGAGTCAGAGCCATGCTTAGGAGAAAAAACATGTTTGCTGAACGTGAACTAACACACAAAGACATGAAATTGCTCGTAAATGAAAGAATTCTGCTGATAAACGACGAATCTGTGGAGCTTTCAGCAAAAGAATTTGAGATTCTTTTGATGTTTTTTGAAAACCCTAAGAAAGTCTTTACCAGAAGCGAAATATTAGACAATGTCTGGCAAAACGAGGATAGGAGTGAGAGAATTGTAGACGTGTACATGAGTTTACTCAGAAAAAAACTCGGCAAAGAGAGGCTGGTGACTGTGCACGGTGTCGGATATAAACTGGCATGAGATAGCTGAAAAATATAAACCCTTAATGGTTCTCAAACCAGATGTGATAATTTTTTATCCAAGCAATGGTGGCATCTTTGAGGAAAAACAAATTTTGAGCGATTCAAAGACATTTTTCGTAAATGCAGTGGCGCATGAATTATTTACACCAATAACAGCATTACTGGGATTACTTCAAATAGCAAAAGAAGGTGAATATGTTCAGGAAACGCTTGGAAAAATGGAAAAACATTTAAAACGAATGCAAAGAATAATTGAACAGCTGGTACTACTCTCAAAACTGGAACAGCAGGAGTACATTCCGGAGAAAGTCAAAATAAATTTGAAAATATTGATAGATGAAGTGATTTCGGAATACGACAAAAAAATCAAGCAAAAAAATCTCTTCGTGCATATCAAAGTGAACAAGATCATAAAGACTGACACAGAGGCACTCAAAATAGCTCTGGCAAACTTGATTTCTAACGCAATTAAATATTCGAATCAAAACGGAGACATTATCATTCACGCCAAAAAAGACACCCTGATTATCGAAGATAAAGGAGTTGGAATTCCTGAAGAAGATCTCAAGAATATAACGGCCCGTTTTTACCGGGCAAGTAACGCGAGAACTTTCTCCGGTTCTGGCCTTGGGCTTGCTATTGTTAAACACATACTCAGGAAATTGTCTTTATCGTGGGCTATTCACTCCATCGTCGATAAGGGGACAAAGATTTTTCTCGAAATTCCATAATATAACAACTCTAATAGCATTTAAGGTGGGGTTTTCACCAGAAAGCTCTTTTTTATTTTCGCTTCCTCACACTTAAACTCCAAAATCCAATTTGCATTGAAAAAACAAAACTGATAAACTTATTTTTGAGTTACATAAGTAAGTTACATATGTAACCACACATAAGGAGGGGTGAATATGAAGAAGACAGTTTTGTGTTTATTCCTGGCAATTGTGAGCGTTCTAAGTTTCTCGAAGACATTGACGATATGGATAGGAGGACAGGTTGCAGAGCTTGACGAAACATGGAACTCTGTCATTAAAACTTTTGAAGAAAAATACGGAATATCTGTTGAAGTTCAGTTATTTGGTTTTGACACCTATTACGACAAACTCGTCACAGCACTGCAGGCTGGAAAGGGTCCAGATCTTGCTTTTGCAGACCTTGGTGGCTGGGTCCCAACCTTTGCAGAAAAGGGCTGGCTTGAGCCGATGGAAGAACATCTTAAAAACTGGGAAGGGACTGCTCAGATATGGCCGAATCTATGGCCTACTGTGACTTACAAAAAGATCAGATATGGGTTACCATGGTATACAGATTGCAGACTTTTACTTTACAACAAAGCAATGTTTGAGAAAGCTGGCCTCAACCCGGATAATCCTCCAAAAACATGGGATGAACTTCTGGATGCGGCGCTGAAAATTACAGATACGAAAAATAGGATATATGGCTACGGTGTCAGCGGTACTAAAACAGAGCATACCACCCTTGGATATATGATGTTTCTGTACGCCGCAGGTGGAAAACTTCTAACAGATGACTATTCAAAAGCAGCTTTCGATTCACCTGAAGGGCTTAAAGCGTTGAAATTCTACACAGACCTTGCAAAAAAATACAATGTTAGCCCAAACGCTATTCAGTATCATGAAGATGATTACCGAAATATGATGGCACAGAACCGTGTTGCCATGGCAATAGGTGGTCCATGGTCATTCCCGTTGATTGAAGCTGCCAACCCAGATATTGCTGGAAAATACTCGGTAGCACTTCATCCATATGATGCAAAACCTGCAAGTGTCCTTGGAGGATGGGCTTTGGTTATTCCAAGCTCAAGTCCAAACAAAGAAGATGCCTGGAAACTTGCAGAATACCTGACAAGTTTTGATGTTTGGATGAAATGGGTAGAGGAAAAAGGCGGTCCCATGCCAACAAGGATGGACGTATGTAAGAAATCCAAGCTTGCTAATGACGTTAAATGGCAAATAATATTTGAAACTTTCCCACATGCAGTAGCAAGACCTCCTATTCCTCAGTATCCACAAATATCAGAACAAATTCAAACAATGGTACAGAGAGTTTTACTTGGCGAACTCACACCAGAGGAGGCTATTAAAATAGCAGCAGAAAATGTTAATAAAATACTTGGAGCGAAGTAAACTATAAATCGGGCGGGCTTGTCCCGCCCATCAGTCAGGAGTGAGAGGTTTTGAAAGAGGAAAAAATCGCGCTCAGGATGGTTTTGCCTTATGTTATTGTGATAGTTCTTTTCGTAATATTTCTGACAATCTCAAATATTGTGATGAGTTTCTCAGATGATGGTAAATTCACTTTTAAAAATTACCTTGATATCTTCAAAGACCAGATTTTTTACAAAGCCATTAAAAACACTGCTGTATGGGTTTTTGGAAGTGTCCTGGGTCAGATTTCTCTTGGACTTGCCGTTGCTCTCTTGCTCAATCAGATCAAACGAGGACAGGTGTTCTTCAGAACAATTATTCTAATCCTTCCGTGGGCAACTTTGGATATTGTCGCTGGCGTTATGTGGAAATGGATGTATAACGATATGTATGGTGTGCTGAACGATCTTCTTATGAAAGCCGGAATTATAAGAGACTACATAGCCTGGCTTGCCACTCCGAATATGGCAATGGTTTCTGTTATTATCGCGAATATCTGGAAGGGATTTTGCCTTTGTGGAATGTTTTTTCTGGCTGGTATTCAGACAATTCCTCAGGAGCTTTATGAAGCAGCAGAAATAGATGGGGCAAATGCATACAGGCGATTTTGGAATGTCACCATACCCCAGTTAAAACCCGTGATGATGACCACATTAATGTTAACCATTATATGGACAATAAATTATTTCCCTTTGATCTACGTAATGACTGGTGGTGGGCCAAATTACGGGACTGAAACAATTGTGACTTATATTTATAGACTCAGTTTCAGGTTTCTGGAATACAATAAATCCGCTGCTCTGTCTAACATTTTATTTCTGTTAGTCTTTCTGATAGCATATCTTTTCACAAGAAATATGTCAAAGGAAGTGGCTGCTTGATGAAAAGAAGTACTAAGAAGAAAACAATAAGGATTGTTTCATATATTCTGCTCGGCGTTATATCATTTGTCATAGCTTTTCCTTTCATATGGCTTGTTCTGACATCTTTTAAAACATATCAGGAAATATATAGTTACCCGATAATGTACCTTCCGAAAAGTTGGACTACTGAACATTATCATAAAATATCAAATCTGGACTTCAAAAATTACTTTTTTAACAGCATAATTGTTGGCACTGGTACAATGATTTTTTCTTTATTGATAGGCCTCTTCCCGGCTTACGCTTTTTCACGATATTCATTCAAATGGAAAAACACTTTACTTATAAGCGTTTTGATCTTTCAAATGTTTCCGATGATAGTTTTCTTGGTACCGATATTCAAGTTTCTCGACTGGATAAAACTCCTTGACACACATATTGGTTTAATCTTAGCTTATATTCCATTCACCACACCTATAACCATTGTATTTCTCAGGAGCTTTTTTCTATCAGTTCCAAAATCCCTTGAAGAAGCTGCACTCATAGATGGATGTACTCGGACGAAAGCTTTTCTAAGAATTATATTTCCGGTAACTCTTCCTGGCATTGCAGCAGTAGGAGTATATGCATTCTTGTTTGCGTGGAGTGAGCTTTTGTACTCAATGTCTTTACTGACAAGCAAGGCACTCCAGACAATACCAACATTTCTCTCAGTATTCGTTGGCCAGTATCAAACTCGCTGGGGACCTTTATTTGCAGGTTCTGTGTTTGCTACATTGCCACCACTTGTTGTATTCATATTGTTGCAAAGATATTTCATTTCAGGACTTGTCAGCGGGGCGGTGAAGGAATGACAATAAGTGATGATTTACTGTTTGAAGTGGCATTCGATTACTATGTAAAAAACATGCTACAGAAGGACATTGCCAGAAAACTTGGCGTATCGAGGGTTCAGGTTAGCAAATACTTGAAAATGGCTGTTGAAAGAAAGATAGTCCGTATAGAAGTAATACCACCGAAAATACCAGAAAAACTCGAAATAGAATATGCAAAATTGTTCAAGGAAAAATTTGATTTGAAAAAATTGCTGCTTACGAATAGCCACAGTAACAATCAACTCTTGCTTCAATCTCTCGCAAGAAAAGCCTGGGAGTTTTTATCCGGTCTACCTGATGAATCCCTTAACATAGGCATAGGTTGGGGAACCACCATGTACACACTCGCGACATACGAATACAACCTGCAAAAGCATAACTGGAAAATAGTTCCTCTATCTGGGGGAACTTTCAAGTTATCTGACAGGCATTTTGATTCAAATTTCATAGCACAGAATTTTGCAGAGCGCCTGAATGCGAAATCGATTCCTGTTTACTTTCCATTCCTTATGGATAACATCGAGCAAAAGCAGCAATTTCAAAATACAGAAGAATTTACTTTTATAAATTCGATGTGGAACAACCTGGATATAGTTATTTGCAGTGTTGGATACTCAATATCCCGTTCACCGCTCTTCCGACAGAATGTTTTCGATGGATCAACTCTGAACACGCTTGAAAAACTCAAGATTGTTGGCGATGTCCTGACACATTATTTTGATATCAATGGGAAAATATATGATCTGGATTTCATGAAAAAAGTAAATAATATAACTTTTGAGCAATATATGAAATCCAGACTAAAAATTGTTGTTGCTGGAGGTTTTCATAAAATTGAAAGCATTGCTGGCCTGCTCAAGGGAAAGCTCACCGATGTGCTGATAACAGATATAAACACCGCAAAAAATGTTATCGAATATGCTGCGGAAAGAGATTGGAGGTAGACCTGTGACAATCCAGATAATGAATCTAAACCCATGTTACGATCACTGGGTTATAATATCAAACCCTCCAAAAACTCCAAATGTTCTGAGAGGCGATTCAATAGTAAAACTGGTTGATGGCAAAGGTTTAAACATAGCACGGGTCTTCAGAACACTTGGTTTTGAAGATTACGTATGTTTAAACATATTAGGAGGAGATGTGGGTAAGATAATCTCTTCTAAATGCAGAGAGGAAAATCTCAAGACAGTAGAGTTCTGGATAGAAGATGAAAATAGAATCAACACAGCGGTTGTTTACGAATACGAGAAAAAGATGGTCATGATAAATGAACCCGGACCATTTATAAAAAAAAGAGAGATAGAAGAATTTATCTCATTTATTACCTTCTCGCTAATTCCAGAAAGTACTGTGGTGATCTCAGGCAGCGCTCCAAGAGGTTTCGGAACAAAAGACATGTCGAAAGTAGCACAGCTTATAAAAGAGAAATCATGCAGGCTTATGGTAGACATATCCGGCGAATGGCTAAAAGAACTGGTCAAGTATGAACCTGAAATGGTTAAAGTAAATGCCGAGGAATTGAAAATAGCCTTTGAACTGGAGGACATAAGTTTAACACAACTCAATAAGTTGAGAAAAACTTTCAACATAGAAGTTCTGTGTATTACAAAAGGGAAAGAAGGGTCGACGATTTTAAGTGAGGAGGCAATTTTTCATGTAAAACCGAAAATCGTTTACTCGGATTTTTCCGTTGGCTCTGGGGATTCTTTCTTTGCTGGATATCTGTACAGCGAAGCTTTGGGAAAATCACTCAGAGAAAGGTCTATTTTTGCGACAGCATGCGGCATGGCCAATACTCTAAGATATGGAGCTGCTATTTTCAATATCGAAGACCTGGAGAGTCAACTTCCATTAGTTGAGATACTGGAGGAATAACTATGAAAGCTTATGCAGGTATAGACATCGGTACCACCAATACCAAAATAATGGTTATCACAAAAAATGGCATTGAAAATGTATTCAAAGTAAAAACACCAAAAAACGTTATCAATGGAGTTGAGTATTTCGATCTTGATAAACTTGAACACGCTATAGAGAAAGTACTTTGTCAGATCAAAGACAGGTGGAGTTTAGCAGGGCTTTCATGCACAAGTGTTGGTGAATCAGTCGTAGCGGTATCACGTGGCAAAAAACTGTATGATCCGATAGTTTGGTATGATACATGTACAAAGCCACTTCAGGAAAAATATAAAGACACAGTTGAGACACTTGCTCCTTATGAAATCTCAGGTTCAAGGGATATCTATTATTTTTCGCTGTACAAAATACTGTACATGTATGAAAAGTCGATAGTCAAACCTGACCAGGTTGAACACTGGCTTCCAATCTCCTCTTACATAACTTATAAATTAACACGAAAACCTCTCTGGGACATGACTCAGGCATGCCGAAGTCACATGGTAGATATACACCGTCGAAAATGGAATGAGGAGTTGTTGAAATATTTTCAAATTGACCCAGATCAACTTGGGGAACTGCATTATACTGGGAGTTTTGCTGGACAATGGGAAAATGTGCCCGTTTTTCTATCCGGGCATGATCACCTCACGGGAACATACGGATTAACATCTCTTTTCGGAAGCGAAATAATTTACGACTCAATGGGAACAGCTTCTCTGATAACCGCTATAGCTCACGAAAAAGATAAAAATATGCACATGAAATCTCCCTTCATGAAAAACGGTGGACTTGTTGGAATTGCTTTCGAAGATAAGCAATATTATCTCGCTTCAGGCGTCAGGTATCATGGAAAACTAATTGAATTAATTCTCAAGATTTTCGGGATGAAAACATCATCGAAAAGATTCATTGAGTTGAACGAGCAAATAAGTGTTCTGCCTGTAAAATTACCTTTTTATATTTATTCAAACGGTGACAATATAGTCGGAGAAAACGCAGATGGAATAAATTTTCTCAAGATACCTGCAAACTGCTCCCAGATAGAGATGCTTCAATCCGTTTACCTCTATCTATGCTACACAAGCAGATTGACTGTTGAGAACCTCGAAAAATTTGTTGGGCAATTGCCTGTAATCGCTGGTGGAGGTTTGACAGACAACAAAACTTTTATATCATATAAAGCTTCCATGTTAGGCAAAACCATTTATTATCTTAACACTGCAGAGTTGACCGCTCTTGGTGCTGCAATATCTGCGATCAGAGGTGCAAATGATTTTCAAATGATCGAATACTTGAGAAAAAAGATCCATTTCGAAAAAGTTTTTCCAAATAAAGAATTGTCAGAAAAAATGAATGAGCTTTATAAAGAAATCCAAAGAGGTTATGAAAGATTGATCAAGGAGGTAGAATAATGCTGACTACTCTGAAAGAATTACTACAAGTTGCATACAGATCTAACTACGCCATTCCTGCTTTTAATATTCACACTTACGAAGATGCTGTAGCAATAATAAAAGGTGCGGAAGAAATGAAATCCCCTGTCATACTGATGGCTTCTCCAAGCGCAATAAAACATCTCGGTGTGGAAATAGCCGCATTCATGATGAATGAGCTGGCGAAGAAGACATTTGTGCCAGTAGTTTCTCATCTGGATCACGCCAGAGAGCTTGATATTATTTTCAGAGCAATGAAAGCTGGGTTTACATCTGTTATGTATGATGGATCAGATTTATCGTTTGAACAAAATGTACGTAACACACAAATTGTGGTGAAAGTTGCCAGATCGCTCGGTATATCTGTAGAAGCCGAGATAGGAAGAGTAGGAAAATCAGAGGATGGAGAAGAAATCTCCCAAATTCTCACAGAGCCAGCTGTGGCAAAGGAGTTTTTCCAGAACACCGAAGTAGATGCCCTTGCAATAGCTGTAGGAACAGCACATGCAATGCAAAAGCAAGAAGCACAGATAAATTTTGAAAGGATCCAGCAGATACAAAATGTTGTTGATGTACCACTGGTTTTGCATGGTTCAAGCGGAGTAACTGATGAAGATCTCAAGAAAATAAGCAGAATGAATTTTGGAAAGATAAACATAGGAACTGTTCTTAAGACAGTTTATGTCAAAAAAATCAGGGAAATTTTGAGTTCAAACCCACAGCTTAAAGATCAGCTCACATTGCTCAATGCTGCATCAAAAGCTATCACAGAAACAGTAATACACAAAATAGAGCTTCTTGGAAGTTCCGGAAAAATTTAAGCCTTTAGATAATTTGTGATACGATGGAGACGGAGGTGGTGGTGTGGATCGCCCAGTAATAAAACTTGACGGCGATTCAGTTGTTTATGCAAGACAACTTGCAAAAGAGATAACAGATGAGGTCAAAAACGAACTGATTGATCATTATTCCACCGTCTCTGTCGAGCGAACAGTTCTGAGATTTTTTGGTGTGGATGGAGTAACGAGAGATCAAATTCCTTTAGTCAACGTGGTAGTCGACAAACTTAAAGAATGGAGTATGCTCGAAGACGGTGTAGCAAAACCTGTAGTTAATGCAATGATCGTACTGGAAAAAAGTGCTCAGGAGATATGTGAAGCGATTTCAGATGGCCTGGATCTTAGAACTTTACCCGATGCACCATTTTATAAAATCGAATCGAAAATGCGCGAGCTTTCAAAGGAAGCTCTTGATAAATTAGAGAAAAAAAGCAGCCAACGAAATGATTTACTCAAATTACTGGGTGACCCACCAAAACCATACAAATATCTTATAGTAGCAACAGGGAACATATACGAAGACGTTGTTCAGGCAAGAGCTGCCGTTTTTCAGGGAGCGGATATAATCGCTGTGATAAGGTCAACTGCACAGAGTTTGCTTGACTATGTTCCTTATGGTGCCACAACAGAAGGCTACGGTGGCACATACGCCACTCAGGAAAATTTCAGAATCATGAGGCAGGCTCTTGATAATGCTGCCGAGAAAGTCGGCAGATATATCCGTCAGGTAAATTACGCTTCAGGGCTTTGCATGCCAGAAATTGCTGCTATTGCTGCTATGGAAGGACTCGATATACTCCTGAATGATGCAATGTACGGCATATTATTCAGAGATATAAACATGATCAGGACATTCACCGATCAATACATCTCCAGGTTAATCTGTGCATTTGCTGGAATAACTATCAATACTGGAGAAGATAATTATCTCACAACAGCCGACGCTATTGAAAAAGCTTACACAGTGACAGCTTCGCAATTGATTAATGAACAATTCGCACTGAAGGCAGGAATGAAACCAGAATTGATGGGCCTTGGACATGCTTTTGAAATCAACCCCGATATTGAGGACAGCCTTTTGTATGAAATAGCTCACGCAATGCTGGCACGCGAATTGTTTCCCAATTGTCCTATAAAGTACATGCCCCCAACGAAGTTCATGACTGGAAATATATTTAAAGGCTATGCCCTGGAAACCCTTTTTAATCTCGTGTCAGTTATGACAGGACAGAGTATTCAGCTTCTTGGAATTTTGACTGAAGCAATACACACACCACACCTGCAGGACAGATACCTTGCACTTGTAAATGCAAATTATGTTTTCAAAGCTGCTCGCCATCTTGGCAGAGAAATTCTTTTTAAAGAAAAAGGTTTCGTAGAACAAAGGGCAAACACAGTCTTGAGGCAGGCTGTTAACCTGCTTGAACACGTGAAAGAAGTAGGGTTGCTGAGAGCAATAGAAGAAGGACAGTTTGCCGACATATCCCGAAAACCAGACAGTGGTAAAGGTTTTGAGGGCGTGTTTAGAAAATCTGAAAACTATATAAACCCTATTCAGGACGAACTTGAAAATCGCCTGGGGGTGAAAAAATGATCGACCTCAGAAATATAAGACCATATGGAGATCAAACAAATGATGGTGCCGTCCAACTTTCTTTTACTCTTCCTTTAGAGTATGGGCCTCTTGCACGAGAAGCTGCAAAGAAATTCTGTGAAAACCTCGGTTTTCAGGACATAGTTATAGCAACGATGGAAGATTTAGGTGAGAATTTCACATTTTTTGTCGTTTACGGAAAAACAAATATGTCAATAGATGCAACCGCGATAAAGGTAGTCGCTCCGAAATTCAAAAAAATGTCCCGTGACCAGCTTGATGAACTTGTGGAAAAGGAGTTTGGCAGGAAAATAGTCGTCGTTGGAGCAACTGTTGGAACCGATGCTCACACAGTAGGACTTGATTCAATCTTAAATATGAAAGGTTTTCACGGAGATTACGGGCTTGAAAGGTACCGGGCATTTAAAGTTTACAACCTTGGAGCTCAAATTTTGCCTCTTGAGCTTATCAAAAAAGTACGTGAAGTTCATGCAGATGCCATTCTTGTATCCCAAGTTGTCACACAGAAAAATGTCCACATAAAACATTTGACAGAACTTATAGATATGCTCTATGCTGAGGGCATAAGAGATAGTTTACTGGCAATAGTTGGTGGGCCAAGAATCACACACGAATTGGCCTTAGAGCTCGGTTATGATGCTGGCTTTGGTGCTGGTACGCTGCCAAGCGACGTGGCAAATTTCATTGTTCAGGAACTTTTGAAAAAACGCTTTCGATAAGCTTTTTAGCGTACTCTTCTTCAGATTCGTCGGTGATCACTCCATCGAGTTTTGCGCAATAAAGTTTCTCGAGGATATCACCGACGAGTTTGCCTGGTTTTAGATTAAAATTTTTCACCAGATACCCGCCGTTGATCTTCAATCTTGTGCCTTTCACTTTTTCGAGGAACTCTTTCAAATATTGCTGAGCCTGTGAATCAAGATAAGAAGCCACATAGCAAAAGGCCTCTGATGAGAAACTCTGTGTTACTCTGTATATATCTGAAAATTCCATATGAAGTGAAATCATTTTAGAAAGCGGTACGATCATTTTTTTGATTACTTTCAATTCTGATACAAAACAATGTGATAAACCATATCTCTGCCTAATTTCTTCCAGCAAATTCTCGCTGTGATATTCGAGAAATACGTACATAACTGCGTAAAATCTATTCAATTTTTCAAAAAAATTCTCCGCCCATGGTAAAAACATAAACAGCGCCCTCAGTTTTTCTTCCATAGAACTTGTGTAAAAAACACCCGGGAACATGTGCTTTATAACCTCAAAATCAGAAAGTCTCTTCAAGGCTTCAAAAACACTTTTCTCTTCAAGTATTTTCTCAAACTCTTGCCTCAATCTCTGCCCGCTGACTTTTTCCAGATACCCCTGATGAACCGCATCGAGCATCAATCTGGCTGTTTGCTGCTCTATTTTGAAACCAAAACGTGTTTCAAATCTGACAGCTCTGAGAATTCTTGTCGGATCTTCCACAAAACTCAATGTATGAAGACACCTTATGAGCTTGCTATCTAAATCTTTCTTTGCACCAAAGAAATCTATCAACAAACCAAAATCTTTCTGATTCAATTTTATCGCCATGGCATTTATGGTGAAATCTCTTCTGTAGAGATCTTTCTTTATGGTGCTTACCTCAACCTGAGGTAATTCTGTAGGAGCTTCGTAGTATTCGGTTCTTGCAGTCGCTACGTCTATTCTTAAACCATCTTTGCAAAAAAGAGAAGCGGTGAGAAATTTTTCATATTTCACCAATTTGGCATTCAACTTCCTCGCAGCAAGATCGGCAAGTGAAAGTCCGTCTTTTTCAACCACTATATCGATATCGTAATTCGGATTTCCCATTAAAAGATCTCTCACAAAGCCTCCAACTGTGTAAACTGGTAATCCTATTTCGTCACCAAATCTTCCAAGCTGTCTCAGAAGAATAGATATTTTCTTTGGCAAATTGCTCAACATTATATCTCTGACATTCAAAAATGTGGTCTCAACAGTTTCGTGAACGGCTTTTCTTTGAATAGAACGTACCGCATTTGAGAAACTCGATCTCATGACATCGGTTCTTGTGATGATACCTACCAGAATTCCATTCTCTACCACCGGTATTCTGCCTATGTCATTCTCTATCATAATCTGTCTAATCTTGTTCAATGGAGTCTCTGGTGACACAACTATCAATTTGCCTGACATAATGGATTTAACAGGATGTTTTTGCAAACCGTGATTCATCGCCCTATCAACAGCTTTTTTCGTAACAATACCAACAAGTTTATTATCTTCGATCACAGGCAAACCATTGTGCCCTGTTCTCTCCATTATCTTGTTCACTTCGGATATACTCATTTCAACATACGCAACCCTGACAGGGAAAGACATAATGTCCCTTGCCTTTGGCCCTTTATTTACGTAATTTTTCAATCTTTGCAGCAGCATGCTCTTAATTTTCAGAACATCTTGAGAATTCAAAGTGCAACTTGCCGCTTTTCTGTGACCGCCCCCGCCAAGTTCTGTCATCAAAGTACCGATGTCAATGCTGTTTGAAGAACTGCGACCTATAATATGCGTCTTTTTACCGGTTCTTACAATGCAAATTAATGTATCCATACCCTCCAGATACCACAATTTACTGCTCACAGCATTTAAGCCACCCACAAACTTGTCTGTCTCAGCAACTGCTATACTCACAGGTGAACCCTCTATTTCGATAGTTTCGAGATTTGAAACGAGTTGATCCATTATAAGTTTTTGATCGTAGTTCAAATCATATTTTATGAAATCTGAAATTTCCACGAGGTTTGCTCCATTTTGCAACAAATATTTGATCATCTCCACATCACGAATAGTTGTCGTTGTATAGAGCAGGTTACCTGTGTCTTCATATATCGCTACAGCAAATAACGTTGCATCAATTGAGTCAATCTGTATGTTTTTCCTCTTTATCTCTTCAAGTAAAATTGTTACAGTAGCCCCCACACTTTCTATCTTTTTTTCGCCCTTTATAGATATCT
>LDZR01000652.1_pt1 | contig 18283 bp, 21 predicted proteins | sample 615371 | NCBI WGS metagenome assembly LDZR01 (sample SAMN03408294, study PRJNA278302) | terrestrial metagenome | isolation source: oil reservoir sample K2 | place: USA: Alaska, North Slope, Kuparuk formation | collected 2013
AGCATATTTTCTATGGGTCAATGATCTTAACCTTTGGTCCACAGGAAGTAATTCTTCCATTTGATCCAATTTCTGATTACTGGGTTAGAATTCTTCCTAATGAAAGCCAGATACAGCAGACAGAACCTCTTGAAAAATTCAAAACATACGAATGGGGCCTGGACTGCGCAGTTGCTTATTATGAGACAGTTGATGGATACTGGATTTCTTCAACAATTGATCTTGGATACGATTGGGATAGATGGACGAATGAAGCTGACTATTACAATCGATTTACGACAGGCGATAACTGAGATAGAAGGGGGTGAAGATGATGAAAAGATTGATTATTGTATTATTCTTAAGCGTAATTTTGTTGCTTGCAGGGTGTATGAACAACAGCGTTCAGAATTCTCAACAACCTGAAGGCATAGTTGCAGCTATAGATAAAGGCGCAGAAGTAATGAGCAATGTGGTAATTGTCGGATACAAAGATGAATACAAGCAAGATATTGTAAATTTGATCAAATCAATAGACGAAAATGCGACAGTTCGAGTTGATTTCAAACTCGACCAGACAAATGTCATTAGCTTTTCTACATCGATAGATTACAGTACAATGAGAGAAAAGATCATCAGCAAGCTCAAAGCCGATGAAAGTTTAAAAGAAAAGATTAATTATGTAGAACCAAGTTATAAAAGATACCTAATCGAACCAATCACCAACGATAACCTGAAAGATACAGAGTTATTGACAAAAACAAAACAGATCTATGCAGATCAGCAGGAGGAATTTTTTGAAAAATACATGTGGGGTATCAGAAAGGTAAAGGCCCCCGAAGCATGGCAGATGGGGTATACCGGCGAAGGAGTCATTGTGGCCGTTGTCGATACTGGTGTCGATGGAACTCATCCAGATTTACAAGGTCAACTTGTTGAAGGCTACAGGCCTCTGACAGGTGAAACTTTACCAGCAGCTTCAGACAGTTCTTTTGGCGGTGCTCATGGAACTCATGTCGCTGGGACCATAGCTGCAAGTGATAATTCCATAGGTGTTATTGGAGTTGCGCCGAATGCAAAGATCATGCCGATAGTGATATTCGACACAGGTAGTCCTGAAACAGGTGGAGATGGAAGTTATATTGGCGACGATTATGTAGCACAAGGTTTTATGTGGGCTTTTGAGAATGGTGCGATGATTTTTTCAAACAGCTGGGGTGGAAAAGGCTATTCAATTACATTAGCCCACACTATTGCGCAAATCATGAGTTATGGAGGTATTTTCGTTGCTTCAGCAGGTAACAGCCATACAGATGAAATTCATTACCCATCATGTTATCCTGGAGTTATAAATGTTGCAGCAAGCACTGCGCAAGATGGAATAACCAACTTTTCAACACGCGGCAGATGGGTAACAGTTGCAGCACCCGGTGATTTCACAATCCTTTCCACCGTACCACTCTGGGATACTTATGAATTCTTCGATCAAGAAAATCCATATGCGCTGTATGGTGGCACATCGATGGCAACACCACACGTTTCTGGTGTGATTGCTTTGCTGTTAGAAAAACTTGGGTCCACTGAAGCTACACCTTATCAAATCAGAAAGCACATTGCAGCAACGGCAGATGATATCATGGCGCCTGGTTTTGACCACGACAGCGGCTGGGGCAGAGTCAATGCAGAAATGGCTCTCACGCAAGATCTTCCATCTGATACAGGTGCAAATGTTTATTTCCAGTTCTATGTAGATACAGATCCAGCTTCTTATGTCTATGTAACTCTCTATCCACAAGATGATACCGTACCTGTTTACTATGGAAAATCAGATGAATATGGTTTTCTGCCAATTGTTGGCATTGAACCAGGAGTTTACGATGTATACATGGCTTATGGAGATGCTGCATATTTGGGAATATCTACCAGCGAGCAATTAACTTATCATGAGTCAATAACTATTGAAAATGGGGACAATCCTTATGTGCACGTTTTTGAATCTGGTATGTAAAATTTAAATTTTTAAACAAAAAGAGGGGCTTTTGCCCCTCTTTTTATTATCATTTGGCATAGGCGATAGATCGTTTTTCTCTTATCACAACTACTTTTAATACTCCAGGATACTCTACCTCTTCTTCAATCTTCTTTGCTATTTCATAAGCCATTTTGTCTGCTTCCACATCATCAATTTTCTCTGGTTCAACAATAACTCTGACTTCTCTACCTGCCTGTATTGCGTAAGCTTTTTCAACATTTTTGAAACTCATAGCTATTTTTTCCATTTTAACGAGTCTTCTTATATAGGTTTCCAAACTCTCCCTTCTTGCACCCGGTCTTGCTGCGGATAAAGCATCAGCTGCAGCTACTAAAACAGATTCCGGGCAAACAGGTTCCTGCTCTCCATGGTGGCTCATTATCATATTAATGATATGGTCAGATTCACCATATCGCCTTGCAATCTCTGCTCCTATCTCGGTATGAGAACCTTCTACCTCGTGGTCGAGTGCCTTTCCAATGTCGTGCAAAAGGCCTCCTCTTCTTGTTCGATCAACATCCAGACCAAGCTCTTCAGCCATAAGTGCGGCAAGTTGTGCCACTTCTATTGAATGATCTAACACATTTTGTCCATAACTTGTCCTGAATTTTAGTTTTCCAAGTAATTTGATAAGCTCTGGATGCAATCCAGTTACGCCTGTAACAAAAGTTGCTTCCTGACCGGCTTCTTTTATCATTTTTTCCATTTCTTGTTTCGATTTTTCATACATTTCTTCTATTCTCGCTGGATGAATTCTTCCATCGGTTACGAGTTTTTCCAGAGTGAGCCTGGCTATCTCGCGACGAATAGGGTTGAAGCTTGAAAGCACGACAACTTCAGGCGTATCATCAATTATTAAATCAACACCTGTTATTTTTTCAAAGGTTCTTATGTTTCTTCCTTCTCTTCCTATTATCCTTCCTTTCATATCATCTGATGGCAAACTTACAGTAGATACAGTTATTTCACCTATATATTCAGGCGCATATCTCTGGACTGCTGTTGCAATTATCTTCTTTGCCTCTTTTTCAGCTTCTTCTTCATAATTTTCTTTTATTTTCTTATAAAGGATGGCTAAATCATGTTCGTATTTTTGCCTTGCTTCATCTATAACTATCTGTCTCGCTTCTTCTACAGTCATGCCTGCAAGTTTTGTAAACCTTTCATCCAGTTCTTTCTCACGTTGCTCAATTTTTTTCTTTGCCGCTTCCAACTGAACCCTCAATTGCTCAAGAGCAGTTTCTTTTTTATCAACTAACTCCTCACGCTTCGAAATAATCTCTTCGCGCTTCAACAATCTTTCTTCCAGGCTCCTGTGCTCGAGGTCCCTCCTTTTCTTTTCTTCTTCGATTTCTTCTTTGATTTTGTGGACCTCTTCCCTTGCCTCTATTATTGCTTTTCTTTTTATCTCCTGAGCTTCCTGCTCAGCCTTTTTTAATAAAGAAACAGCATCTTGCTGAGCTTTTCTATTTTTCTGTTCAATTCGCGATTTTGCCACCACATATCCCAAACCAAAACTGATTACAGCTGTTACCACAGCTACCAGGATTATCATCTATTTGCACCTCCTTCTATGTCAAACATACGTATTAATTCACCGGGAAATCCTCTTCTGTAGAGAAAATCCCCAATTTTTTTCCTGTCAATCCTGTGCAATTTAACTGTTTTCTCCATAATCTGAAAAAGATCAACCTCTTTCATAATTCTCTCGAGCGCATCATCGATGATGTAGTCTTCCACTTTCAACTCTTTCAACTTCGACTTTATTCTGTAAGGTCCGTATCCATGTACAGTCAGCATATCATACGCATAAAGATAGGCGAATTTCTCATCATCAACATACCCAGATTTTTCGAGCAACTCCAAAATCCGCTGGATAATGTCTTGATGAAAACCCTTGAGAATCAACTTTTCCTCCATTTCTTTTCTTGATCTCGATCTGAATCGAATCAACCTTTTAGCGTAATTCAAAGCTTTCTGAAAATCATCATTTTTCTTTTCCATTTTGCTTCTTCTCTTCCAAAATTTCAACAGGGAGATTGTATTTCAGGCGTATCTTTCTTTCTATTTCATTTGCAATCTGTGGATTTTCCACAAAGTAGTTCACCACATTGTTTTTTCCCTGACCAAGTGAATATTCTTTTCCATCATCCGCCATATAGAAAAACCAGCTTCCTTTCCTCTGTATCAGTCCTTCGCTGACGCCCATGTTGAACAATTCGTTTTCTTTCACAATTCCTTTGCCGTAGATTATGTCAAACTCAGCTTTTCTGAAAGGTGGAGCAACTTTGTTCTTGACAACCTTTGCAGTAACTGCGTTTCCTATGATCTCAGTACCTTCTTTTATTGATTCCCCCCTGCGAACCTCTATCCTCATCGTCGCATAAAATTTAAGTGCAAGCCCACCTGTAGTAGTTTCAGGGTTACCAAACATCACACCTATTTTCATTCTTATCTGATTGGTGAATATGACTATAGCTTTGGACCTGTTGACATTTCCTGCTATCTTTCTCAATGCCTGCGACATTAAACGAGCCTGAAGTCCAACCTGAAGATCTCCCATATTTCCTTCAATTTCCACTCTTGGTACAAGTGCTGCAACAGAATCAATTATTACGAGATCCACAGCATTACTTCTAACTAACTCATCAACAATTTCGAGCGCCTGTTCACCATAATCAGGTTGTGAAATTAAAAGTGTTTTCAGATCCACGCCGAGTGCCTTCGCGTAAACCGGGTCAAGTGCGTGTTCAGCATCTACTATAGCTGCTATACCCCCTTTCTTTTGAACTTCTGCAATGGCATGAAGCGATATAGTGGTTTTCCCACTTGCTTCGGGACCATAAATCTCGATTATCCTGCCTCTCGGGTAACCTCCAACGCCGGTTGCTACATCCAGAGAAAGCGACCCAGTTGGAACAACTTCAACTGGCGCTACCTGATTTTCCTCACCAAGAATCATTATCGACCCTTTTCCAAAACTATTCTCGATTTTCTTGATTGCTTTTTCGAGCACTTCAGCCTTTGCTTTTTGCTCTTTTTCACTCATGTTTGATCAGTCCTCCTTCAAACCTGCATTCATAGACCTTTTTGTAAATGGGTCCGGCTGGCGTTAATCTTGAGAAATAAATACTAAATCGATCAACGGCAACGGTAATCGGTTCAAATGTGATATCCTCAATTAAAGGCTGCCAGGCACCTGGAAAATCTTTTATTCTCCCCACAGTTATATGTGGAGAGAACCTCTCTTCAAAAGAAAAATTGTGTTTGACAAGTTCAGATTTCATTTCTTCATACAATTTTTGAAGCGCCTGATTCGATTTAATTCCCAACCATATCACTCGAGGTTTGCTTTGCTTGGAAAAGTAACCAAGTTTTTCAACTATATAAGAAAATGATGGGAATCCCATAATCCTGTGGCAAAGATGTCTGGCTATTTCATCAACTTTATGAGATTGAACTTCCCCGAGAAAAAAGAGTGTAAGGTGAATATTTTCTTTACTGACCCAGTTGGCTTTAAAACCTCTCTTCATAAGTTTCTCCACTATCTGCTGAGAAACACCGCGCACGTTCTCATTAACATCAACAGCAATGAATGTCCTCAATTTTCATCCCCCCAGTACCTTTCTATTCTGGATCAGATAAATCAAAGCCGAAACAACAGTAAAAAATGCGCATGAGTAAATCACCAATTGATTGACAATTCCAAGCTGAAATCTGAAACTATTTTCAAAAAGCAGCAATATAACCAGCAGCATCTGTAAAACGGTTTTCACCTTGCCCCATCTATTAGCCTGAATAACTACACCGCTATTAGCTGCGAGAATTCTAACTGCACTGACTACACTGTCTCTTGCCACAATCAAAGCGACCAGCCACGCTGGGATTTGAGGTATCAGGGCTATCATTGTTGAACTCACAAAAACTTTATCGGAAATTTGATCAAGAACTTTCCCGCTGCTGGTTATTTGATTAAGCTTTCTTGCCAAAAAACCATCTAAATAATCAGACAGTGCACCTGTTAGAAAGATGACCATCGCCCATTTCCACATTCCGGCTGATATAAGCATGAAAACCGGTATTGTTAGAAAAATTCTCGCAACACTTATAGTATTTGGTAGATTCATATCAGCTCTCCTTTCAAATCATACTCATCTGAATCTGTTATTCTAACAGTGTAATATCCAGGTATATCAATCTCTCGAGTTTTCTTCACGGTAACCTCACCATCTACCTCCGGAGCATCAAGATGACTCCTCGCCACATAAAACAACTCATTTTCCTGTTCTATAAGGACATTTAAATTTTTACCGACAAATCTTTTCAGACGCTCGTAAGCAATTTGACTCTGAAAAATGAGTAAATTTTCATATCTTTCCCGGGCAATCCTCTCAGAAACTTTTCGTTTCATAGAACTTGAAACTGTTCCTTCTTCGTCTGAGTATATAAAACATCCCAATCTGTCAAATTTTGCCTTTTCAAGAAAATCGAGCAATTTCTGAAAATCATCATTGGTTTCACCGGGAAAACCAACCATAACACTGGTCCTTATCGCTGCGTCAGGATTATGACTCCTTATATACGCAATCAATTCGAGCAATTGTTCGCTGTTTTTAATTCTTCCCATTTGCTTAAGAATTCTATCGCTTCCATGCTGAACAGGTATGTCAAAATATGGCAACAACTTATCAAGAGAACAAATGGCATCAATCATTTTATCAGTAAGATAATCCGGGTGCAAATACATCACTCTTATTCGAAAATTTCCCTCTATAGAATTGAGTTTTTTCAGAAGCTGATCAAGCACTGCTTTATTGTAGAAGTCTACGCCGTAAGCAGTGGTGTCCTGAGCCACTAAAATGATTTCTTTCACACCAATTTCAACGAGCCTCTTGACTTCACTGTATATACTTTCGATACTTCGACTTTTGAACCTACCTTTGAAAAGGGGAATTGAACAAAATGTACACGATCTGTCGCATCCATCTGCTATCTTCACATAAGCAAACGAATTATTACACGATCTTGGTGCTTCTTCGTAAACCACGGTAGGTTTTTCAACAAGATAGGGCGTGGCTTTCTCAATAGCCTCAGCAATTTGATGAGGGCTTAGAACTCCCAGCCACGAATCAACCTCAGGAATCTCTTTTGAGAGTTCCTTTGCATATCGTTGAACGAGACAACCTTTTACACAAAGAAAAAAGGGACGATATTTCTTATAATTGGCAAAAGTGATTATCTCATCTATTGATTCCTTTTTAGCCGACTCTATAAACCCGCATGTGTCTATAATAACCGCTTCCGCTTCTTCGATATCACTTACAATCTCATGTCCTCTATCCTTCAGGATCGCCTCCAATACATCGCAGTCGGCTTCGTTTTTCGGACAACCCAGAACTTTTATTCCTATCTTCATTGATTCCCTCACCCTTTAAAAAATTTCTACGCTTTTCTAAATACAGTTCTCGCACATGCTCGAGCTCTCTTTTGTATTCATCGCTTCTGTAATTTGGATAAGTAAATTCCCAGTATCTGAATTCACCAGACAGATAAAGTAATGTTACCTCTGCATAAATACCTTTGCCAAGGTAAATTCTGTTGGCCCATGGCTTTGTTGATGCCAGAACAAAATTCAAATGGTGTACATAACCCGGGTCAAGATTGAACTTTCTCTTTCCCTCCACAGAATAATTTTTTTCCAATTCATTGGTAAAAACCTTCGCATCGACAAGAAGTGAAGGATGTATCAATTTTTCAAAACTTATAAGCCTTCCTTTCAAATCACTTCCCATTTCATAATCATAATAAGTTGTGTACGTGCCAAAAGGCAGCTGCTCTGAAATATAATCTATTTTTCCAAACATGCCTTCCAAATGAGGTTTTATTTCTGAAAGCCAGTAATCAATGTACTGGGAAAAAGCGAAAATCACCAGATTCACGAACTCTGTTTTCTTCACCTCTCCCACAGAATCACCTCAAAATCACTCACATGTATATTCCATTCCTTTTTCAAAGTTATTATTGAACAGATGCCTTTATTGCCATTTACTCTATATCGATTTCCAATCTCAAGCTCGATGATTTCTCCTGGTTCAACCGGTCGCTCGTTAAAATAAACAGTCTGCCCAGAATTGTTTACAAACTGAGCCTCAGGACTACTCGCAACATCAAAAAATTTCAAAGCTGAATAGGCAAAAAAGCACACCGACGCTATTAGCATTGCTATAAGTAAAAAAGAAATCAAAGCTCCATTCCCAGATACCTTTTTCACCTCAGCTTGTTTGCTTACTGGTTGTTCAATTTCTGAAAGCAATTCTTCAGGGTCTATTTCCAAAAATTCTGAATAACTTCTTATATAATGTTTAACATAAAATGGAGCATCGACCCTGTCAAATTGACCTTCCTCTATTAGTCTTATCTTCCATGCCGGTATACCTATACTCTGTGCAACCTGATCTATCGTAAGTTGCTTCGATTCTCTCGAGTTTTTCAAAATTTCACCAATTTTTACCCATTTTTCCATAAACACACCTCAACCTACACATTATTATACCTTATCACACCATTTGACAGGCGTTAATTTTAGTCCAGCTTGCATACAAGACTACCTGAATTGAGTACGTGAACCCCTTTGAGATTAACGCATCGATCAATTGCATCGAGGACCAATGCTCTATCTGATTCGTTTTCGACAAAATCTATCTCATCTCCATTTATGATCAAAACGTTTCCATTGTGGAATTCCATAAAGGCTTCGTCGTAGAACTGGCACAATTGTTCCCAATAGGACTTTTCAACATTTATCTCATACGCCCTTCCTCTTTTCTCGATTCGTTCAAGAGCTGTTTTTACAGAGCATTTTATATAAATTAAAAGTCTTGGTGTTGGGGATATCTCAGACATTGTCCTGAAAAAACTCTCATACACTTTATATTCAATTGGCTGGAGAAAACCAAGTTGTTTCTGCATTCTGACAAAAACGAGATCACCCATCATCGAACGATCCATGACCGCTTTATGAGTCTGATTAGCACTTCTAACCTGAAGGAATCGTTTATGAAGAAAATAAAGTTCCATAGTTAAGCACCATCTTGACTTGTCTGCATAATACCTTTCCAGAATAGCATCTGCCAGATCATCGCTCATTTCGTAGAATCCTGTCATGCCCTTCTCTTTTTCAAGAATTTCAACGAGTGCTGTTTTGCCAGCCCCAACGGTTCCTTCAACAACTATCTCAAGCATTGGCCACACTCCTTTTATTCACAACATTACCATTATATTCATAGATAACCTTTTCCGGCTCCCGAAAGATTTCCTCAACAATCTGCACTATGTTCGAAAATCTTTCATCCACCGAATCAGTATTTATTATGAGCAGGGAAGAAAGGCTATATTGGCCGAAAAAGTCCTCATATTCCCGATTCAGTATTTCCCAGTAATTTTCATCTATGCTGAGTTCCCACAATCTGCCACGCTTCTTGATCCGATCTATTGCCGTTTTTGTTGAGCATTTTAGGTAGATCATCAGTTCAGGTGGTGTAGAAAATTCAATTAAATTACTGTGCAATTCTTTGTAAATGTCATATTCAAGCTTTGTCATTTCACCTCTTTTCAGTAATACAGATGGAAATATATGATCACAAAAAATAGAGCGATCCATGACTACATTGCCTTTTTCACAACCGATTTTCATCTGTTTGAACCTTTTTGTCAGAAAATATATCTGTAACTGAAAACCCCATTTTGATGGGTCAATGTAGAAATTCTCCAGAATCTGGATCAGTTTTGAATCAGTTAATTCATAAATTGGTTCCAGACAAAGTCGCTCTGAAATGTAATTTATGAAGGTGGTTTTGCCAGCCCCAACAGTTCCTTCAACAATTATCTTTGGCTTCATGATATACTCCTCAAAATATCCCTGAGTTTTTCAAAGATTGACGGCACAGCGGCAATTATTTCGCCTGTTTTGAAATCAAATTTTCCATTAATACTTTCAACAAAGATTCCCGATTCCCTTGCTATTAAAACTCCACCAGCTGTATCCCAAGGTTTCAGGCCGATCTCCCAATAACCATCAAATCTTCCACAAGCAAGATAACAGAGTTCTGCAGCCGCTGAACCAAATATTCTTATTTCCTGAGAAAGAAAGGTCATTTTTTCTATGCTTTTGAGTGTCCATTCAAAAAGTTTCTCTTCGTATGGCCATCCGGTAACAAGAAGAGCCTTTTCAAGAGATGGGCTGTTTTTGTTGAAAATCTGCCTGCCGTTTAAAAAAGCCCCCTTGCCTTTTTTTGCATAGAAAAGTTCATCGCTTGCCGGTAAATATACAGCTGATTCTGTAATCTCACGGTAATCCAATCTTGCTATGCTCACTGCAAAAAACGGTAAGGAATGTGAATAATTCAGCGTACCATCAATGGGATCAATAATAAAAACACATTCTGCATCTGGTATCTCTTTACATCCGTCGCCTTCCTCTAAAATAAAACGCGCTTCAGGCAAATGAGTGGAGATAAAATCTACTATCATTTTCTGGCATGCAAAATCAACCTCCGTTACAACATCAGAAGATCTACCCTTTACATTCACAACATGTTCTTGAAAAAACCTTTCTTTTGCAAAAATTCCCGCAATTTTAGCAGCCTCACAGATAATTTTCATCCTTAAGTTCCTCCCTGAGTCTAAAAATTTCGTCTCTGAGCTTCGCAGCATCTTCATAACGAAGCTCACTGGCAGCCCGGTACATTTCTTCCTCAAGAAGAGACAGATATTCCTCTTTGCTCAAATCTTTCGCGAGTTGATGATAATCTATCTCGGGTTTTTCCATGAATTTTTCAAATATCTCAATTTGAAGCGGTTTTACAATGGTTTTTGGTGTTATGCCGTATTTTTCATTGTATTCCATTTGAATTTTTCTTCTGCGATTTGTTTCATCAATAGCCCTTTGCATAGCTGGCGTAACTCTATCAGCATACATCAAAACTTTCCCATTTAAGTTTCTTGCTACACGTCCTATTATCTGTATCAGAGTTGTTTCCGATCTGAGAAACCCTTCTTTATCTGAATCAAGTATAGCAACAAGCGAAACTTCTGGAAGATCAAGTCCTTCTCTAAGAAGATTTATTCCAACAACTGCATCGACATCTCCCCGGCGAAGTTTTTTCAGAACTTCGATTCTCTCAATTGCATCAAGTTCAGAGTGAATGTACAGAGATTTGATGCCCATTTCAACAAGATACTCGCTGAGTTTCTCAGCAGTCTTTTTGGTCAAAACAGTTATTAAAGCTCTCTCGCCCCTCTCGACAACCTTTTTTATTTCGCTAATCAAATCATCTACCTGATATTTCGTTGGCCTGACTTCAACCTCGGGATCAATCAGGCCTGTTGGACGGATTATTTGCTCAACTATCTGCTCACTCACCTGATATTCGAATGGCCCCGGTGTGGCTGAGACAAATATTATCTGTGGCACCTTTTTTAAGAATTCCTCGAAGGTGAGAGGTCTGTTGTCAAATGCTGAAGGAAGTCTGAAGCCATATTCAACAAGGCTCTTCTTTCTTGAATGTTCCCCGCGCCACATAGCTCGCAACTGTGGTACAGCTATGTGAGATTCATCGAGAAAAACAAGCACATCGTCATCGAAATAATCCAGAAGAGTATATGGAGGTTCTCCGGGTTTCCTACCATCAAAATGTCTCGAGTAATTTTCTATTCCTGGGCAATATCCGAGGGCAGATAGAAGCTCCAGATCATGCATTGTTCGTTGTTGCAGCCGTTGGGCTTCTAAAATTTTTCCCTGGTTTTTCAATTCTGTCAACCTCTGATCTAATTCATTTTTAATGGATTCTACAGCTCTCTTTAATTTTTCTTCAGTGGTCACAAATTCTATTGCTGGATAGATGATAATTTTCTGTAACTCTTCCAGCGGAGATCTGTTGAGTTTGTCGAAAGTCTCTATTCTATCCACAACTGAACCAAAAAACTCTATTCTTATACCTTCATCCTGATATGTGGGATATATTTCAAGAACATCTCCTCTCAACCTGAAACAACCCTTGACTGTTATTTCATTGCTTCTCTCATAACCAATTTTTGCAAGATGCTGAGCAACTGCGTGGGGAGAGATCTTTAATCCCGTGGAAAGCTGGATATTCATCCTGTCAAAATCAGATGGATCTCCGGAGGCATATATACTCGAAACACTCGCCACAACAACAACATCTCGCCTGGTTCTAACGGATTTCAATGCAGACATTCTCATACGAACGAGCACATCGTTTATATCGGCATTTTTTTCTATGTAAAGATCTTTTGTTGGAACATAAGCTTCAGGTTGATAGTAATCATAATAGCTGATAAAGTACTCGACTCTATTGTGGGGAAAGAATGTTTTGAATTCACCATAAAGCTGTGCGGCAAGTGTTTTATTTGGAGAGATAACAAGAGCAGGTCTGTTCAAACGGGATATGACGTTTGCCATTGTGAAAGTTTTACCGCTGCCTGTCACTCCTATAAGGGTCTGGAACCGATAGCCTTTTTTAATGCCCTCAACAAGTCTATCTATTGCCTGGGGTTGATCACCAGTAGGTTCGTAATCACTCACAAGTTTAAACATATGAATGCCCCCATGCTGTATAATATTATAAATCAAGGGGAGGTTTTCTCTTTGAATTTCGTTGAATACATTTGCTTAATAGTTATCTTAGTGGCTTTATCTGGAATAATTCTCAGGAAGAACCTGGTTATGAAAATTGTTTGCCTTGATATTATGAGTACAGGAGTGGTAAGTTTCTTTGTTGTTGTCTCATCACGTTTTGGTGAAAAAGTTCCTATTGTCTCGGAAACAGCTGAAGCATATGCTCATCCTGTTCCACAGGCAGTAATAGTAACAGCTATTGTTATAGGTTTTGCAACTCTTTCTCTATCTTTCACGGTGATTATGATTTTGATTCAAAGACTCCATACAACTGATACGGAAAAAATTGAAAGGAGAACACATGAGTGAATAATTATGTGATCTACAATTTGATTTTGCTGATAATTGCTTTCTTATGCTTCAATAAAAGTCTATCCAGAATAACTCTCCTAACAATGGGGGGAGTGAATTTCCTGGTGGCAAACTTGATATACATAAATCAATTTGCGGGTGAGGCCACTTTGCGCGGAGCTTTCGGGGTTCACCTTGTTATAGATGGTCTATCAAGGAATTTCCTTTTGATGAACGCTGTGGTCTGGCTTGCCTCAACTATGGTTGGTATAAAAAAGAAGCGAAATACGGTTTACTACTTCTTTTTAGCACTGTTTCTTCCCGTGTGCAATTTAGCTTTTGTGTCCGGTGATTTGTTCAATATTTATGTAGTTCTTGAACTGATAACATTGATCACTTTTTTACTTTCCTCGACAACTTCTAAAACAAAACAATTTTGGGCTGCGATGAAGTATATCATTTTGTGTACAGCAGCTATGAATCTATATTTATTGGGAGTCGGGATGCATTTTCTGGAGAGCGGTACTTTCGATCTGTCAAAAGAAATATCAAACCTGCCAGCAGGATTAATAATTGCCGGTTTACTGGCGAAAGCCGGAGTTTTCTTTTACAGTATGTGGTTGATAGATCTTCATTCAAATGCTGAGCCAGAAATCTCAGCACTCCTATCAGGAATAAGTATCAAGGGAGCTGTTTATGCATTGATGAGGCTGCAACCGATAATTTCAGGCAGTTACAGAATTGTTGTTATCTTTGGAGTCGTATCTGCTATAACAGGCGTGTTTTTCGCTATGAATGAAAAAAATTACAAGAGAATCCTGGCACAGCACACACTTTCACAGGTTGGTTACATACTCGTATCGCCATCCTCGGGGGCTATTTACGCACTCGCCCATGGTGTGTTTAAGAGTTTTCTCTTTCTTTTTTCTGATGAATTGCCATCCCTGGATATTGAAGAGTTGCTGCAAAAACGTTTAGCGGTGAACAAATGGTTATTTCTCGCATTGGCATCTTTAACGATAAGTGGCATGCCATTAACTATAGGAGCAGCTGCTAAGGATATGGTTTTGAGTACTTTAACCTGGCAAAAACCTCTCATGTATATCGCCTGTATTGGCACAGTTGCAAGTTTCGCTAAATTTCTTTTTTTACCATCTGCAAGGTATGAAAAAATAAAGAATCTTCCTTCATATCTGCTGCTTTCATTTTATTGTTTAACACCTTTCGTCAATCATGATCGAAAATTTCTAAGTCCGATCTTGCTGATCCTAACAGGAATTTTGTTTTATTTTATAGTAAAAAGATTTCTCAGACCGCTTCCAAGAACACTCGAAAATATAAATAACTCTGCTTTTCTATATATCATACTTGTTTTGATTTGCGTGGTGGTGAGTGTAAATGCGTAATTTGTCCTCTTTTCTTATAGGTTTATGTTTCTGGTTAGTATTACATCCAAAGCTTGATATCCTGACTGTTTTTATCGCTGGTTTAATCTTCATCGTACAAAATGCTATAAACATAGATTTTAAACCGAGGAGATTGATAATTTTCCTAATAAAACTTGTCTACAGCTTCTTACTGGCAATTTTGCAATCATTTAAATTAATAACCAAGGGCTATTTTTTCAATTCAAAAATACAATCCACCAAAGTAATAACTGACGAAGAACTTTTCGAAAAAACAATTTTGATAACGCTTACTCCGTACACACTTGTCATAGAAGACCAGCACGGCCATCTAATCGTGCACGAACTTGTTGAGGAGGAAAAAAGATGATATTGCTTGCCATTTATTCTGTAAATTTGATAATAGTTCTCTATATGTTTATATCAACAAAAGATAGATGGCAAAAGCTCATAAGTCTCGCCAGTTTCTCAACAAAGATTTCTTTGATACTGCTTTTGTTTGCCTATATGAAAACCGATTCGAATTTGTTCGACGTGTTCTTTTTTTATACATTGCTGAACGCTTCTGGAATTATATTTCTCTCTTATTTTCTCTCAAAGGAGGATCTGGGGTGATTTCGATAATACTGGTATCTGCCGGTTTGTTGCTGACCTTTTACGGTACGGTCGGGCTGCTACGAGCAAAAAATACAGCTCAAAAACTGCATTTTCTTGGTGTCAGCGACACGATTGGCTCTGTTTTAATATTTACTGGCATTGTAATCAACTGGTATGAAGTGTTAGCGAAAATAATCATGGTCAGTTTAATCACACTGATCACCGGACCACTCATCTCGCATATCATTGCCAGATCTATCATCCAAAAGGAAGATAGGAAGTGAAAATCCTAACTGCTATTCTGATTTTAATCCTTGCACTGTACACAGTGACGAGGAAAAAACCGCTTGAAGCTATTTTCGGTAGAACTATTCTAAGCATGGTTGCGGTTTTACTTTACGCGATATCTGCCGCTCCAGATGTTGCACTTGCAGAGGCTCTTTTGGGTGTCGTATTATCAACTTTTGTTTATATAACACTCTTCAGAAGAATGGGCAAAATCAGGATAGGGGTCGTTCCAGTTCATTCTCTGTTCGAGAAATTGGGAAACACATACCGGGGATTGGAGTATGAACTGGTTTCTACCTATGCAAGGCAAAATGGCTACGAAATCGAAATTACTGAATACGCTGATCAAAAAGAATTGATATCATCTTTTGTGGAAGGTCAGGTAGATATGATATGCGGGGCTGTAACTCGCAAAATGTGCCCGGATCATACTGATTGTTACGAAATACTGCAAACAAAATTTGCTATATTACCAGACAGAAGAACAGTTGATCTTCTTACATTTAAAGAATACATTCTGAAGCAGTCCATACGTGAAACAGTTGTTTTTTCGCAAGAAATTGACGAGTACGTGATAAGCATAGAAAAAAAGACGGATCTTTCGTTGAAATTCAAAGATTTTTACGAGGCAGCGAAAAACTCTGGAAAATTGGAATTGCTGAGAAAAAAATATGTGGGTGATTAATGTGAAGACTGTTTTTGTAATTGGGTGCGTTGCAGCAATCTTTATTCTTTCTTTAAGCTTTAAACCAGAGCCACAGTTGAACGAAAACGTCGTGAAAACAATTTATGAGCAGACAGTTTCACCCAACACAGTTTCGGGTGTATATCTCAATACCAGATTGTATGATACTCTTTTTGAAGTACTCGTTTTTTCAGTGGCATCAATAGGGGTTAAAATCAAATCGAAATCGCTCAAGATAGCCCCTGAAAGGTCACATATATCAGATAGGTCTGCCATTGTCGGAATTAAATTACTCGCATTTCTTTCAATCCTCGCAGGTTTCTATCTTGCTATATTTGGGCACCTCTCCCCAGGAGGGGGTTTTGCAGCCGGTGTGGCTGGAGCAACCGGATTGCTTTTGATTGCTACAACCTCAGGCTTTGAAGACCTGGAAAATTACCTGAAAAAGAAAAAAGCAGAAAGCATAGAAACACTTCTGATTGTTGCTTTTCTCTTAGTAGCAACAATTGATCTTTTAATGATTCATTTTCCTAAAATAAATGGCAAAGTACTTGAAGGCCAGTACATACCCATTTACAATGTCTTGATATTTGCGAAAGTATCTCTCGGTGGCTGGATAATAGTTTACAATTTTATTCGCCACCGAGGAGTTCTGTGAAATCTTTATTGAGAAGGCTGGAGATAGATCAGGCTGTTCAGATAATCTACAATTTCAACTGCTTCTTTTGATCTGGGCTCATTTTTCAGTGCCTCGGTTGGAGAAATATCACTTTCGTAGTACTGCTTATTTGCATCAGTATCAACTTGCACAATCGAGCCCTGAAGTGATAGACCGGCAAAAAACCCCTTACTGACAGAATAGGAATAAATTGATGCCTGAAGTTTATAATCCGTATCAGCTGAAAGAGATCTTCCAAGCGGTCCCGCTGATACACTGACGTTACCGCCAAGAGTCACACTACTGGAAATAAAACTGTTTACAGCCTTTTCGTTCATCAAAACAAGAACAAGTCCAACATTCTGCACACCTATTTGCGCACCAAGGCTAAGCCCAGTTAATTTGACAAATACAGGACCATACCACTTTCCTGTTGCGATATCTCTTTTAAAAACGACTCCTTCTCCATACTGGCCACCTATGACAAAACCGACTTTGAACAGCGAGGGGTATATAGCTATTCCTTCTGACTGGCGAAGCAATTCTACAAATGCTCCACTATCAGGTATATTGGAAAGTTCTTTGAGTATAGAAAGTGAGCTTGTCAATCTTTCCATGGGAGTGGCAGCGATGCCAAAAATCGGGACTAACAATAAAACAGGCAGAATTTTTTTCATTCTTACACCTCCGTTTTTAGTTTATCATAAATATGCAAAAACAAACGGAGGTGATATGTGTGAGGCAGGTCATCGAGGAGATAGACAGAAGAGGTTGTAAGTTTGTTGATTTAAAAGTTGTTGATCTCTACGGAAGATGGAGGCATGTAACTCTTCACAGGGAAAGTTTCTCAGAAGAAATTTTTGAAAAGGGTGTTGGGTTCGACGCATCAAATCTTGGTTATGCGTCTGTGACTAAAAGCGATATGATTCTCATTCCGGATGCCAGAACACTGTTTTTTGAAAAAATCGAAAATGAGGAAATCGCGAGCTTTATATGTGATGTGTATAGTTCAGAAAATTTTAAACCAAGTGAACATGATCCAAGATTTATCTTTAAGAAAGCCATTGAATACATCTCACCAATAGCTGACGATATAAAGCTTTCTATAGAGTATGAGTTTCATGTTTTTAGCAGAGTTCGATACTCAATCCAACCTAATCTCATTTTTCTGGAAACCGATAGCCCAGAAGGTTTTTGGAATTCCTCTCAATCCGGAGAGTATTTCGTCGGCCGTAAAAAAGGATATCACAGAGAAATCCCATTTGATAACTTCATGCACCTGAGAAATGCCATAGTTTCGGAACTTGAAAACGTGGGAGTTTCGGTGAAATACCACCATCACGAAGTAGGGTCTTCGCAACTTGAGATAGAAACAAATTTTGAAAGTGCACTAAAAGCTGCTGATTGGGTTATGTTAGTCAAACATGTCGTTAGAAAAATAGCTAAACAATCTGGATTTCTGGTGACATTCATGCCTAAACCACTGTACAATGAAGCAGGAAACGGCATGCACATTCATCAATACATGATTAAAGACGGAAAAAACATCTTTTCTGGCGACGAGTTACATGGGTTGTCAAAAACCTGTCATCAATACATGACAGGATTGTTAAAACATTGCCCGGCTGTTATGGCTTTCTCCAATCCAACA
>LDZR01002257.1_pt1 | contig 18249 bp, 20 predicted proteins | sample 615371 | NCBI WGS metagenome assembly LDZR01 (sample SAMN03408294, study PRJNA278302) | terrestrial metagenome | isolation source: oil reservoir sample K2 | place: USA: Alaska, North Slope, Kuparuk formation | collected 2013
ATGAAGAGATTAAAAACGCCTTAGACTCTAAACTTTAACCTCCAGCGTCTTAACAACAAAAGAAAGCATATCTGCTAATTCTCTAATCCGGGTTTCAGGTGAAGCTCCCATGTGGCCGCTTTTTGTTTCCACCCTTAGGTAAACCGGTGCACCCATATCTCTGAGCCTCTTTGCGAACTTAAGTGCATGGCCCGGATGAACTCTATCGTCATGTAAACCTGTGTAAATCAGTGTTGGCGGGTATTTTTTGGTTGGATCGATGTTATGGTATGGAGAATATTTGAGCAAGAACTCCCTATCCCTTGGGTCATCTGGATTACCGTATTCTGGTACCCAAACGCTGCCAATGTAAAGCTTGTGGAAGCGGAGCATGTCTATAACCGGGTAGCCTATTAAAGCAGCATCCATCACGTCAGGTCTTTGAACTAAGACAGTTGAAACTAAAAGCCCTCCGTTGCTTCTTCCCCATGCCGCGACTTTGTAATCCTCTTCTTTAAGCTTTTCAAGAACTGCTATAAAATCATCAAATACGTTCTGCTTATTTTCTCTCATTCCGGCCTTGTGCCATTCTTCGCCGTATTCACTTCCTCCTCTAAGATTTGCCATTGCAAAAGTTCCACCCATTTCTATGAATGGGATTACATGCGGGAAGAATCTGGGTTTTAGAGAAATATTGAAACCACCATATCCAAAGACCCACGCTTTCTTTTCATCCTTTTCTCCTCTCACAATGAAGTAGTGGATTTTCGTTCCATCTTTTGAGGTTGCGAAGTCTTCATTGACTGTAAAATGCCATTCAATTTTGACCTCGTCAATGAGTTCTAGATTGTCATCGAACTTATATAATCTGTAAGGGATCGTGAAGCTTTCATATCTTAGAATTGCCGTTTTTCCATTGTTGTCAAGGGGGTAAACCTGGCCCGGCATGTCGAATTTTATCTCTTCAATAAGTTCTCCGTCTAGGGTAAATACCTTTAACAATGAAGATGCATGAACTAAATAGGCAGCTAGGATCTTGTCTTTTACTATTATGACCCATTCTAATGGGAATTCTCCTTCCGGGATAATCTCTCTAGTCTCCCCATTTTCAAGAGCAATAACTTTTCCAAGCCCTTTGCCCTCTCTTGTATATATGTAGAGTTTCTCATTTACATACTCGATTGGATGGGCTGGAACTTCGCTTGAGTATACTTTTTTCCATTTTTCAGGTTCTAAGAGTGGGCCAAAGTATATATCGTTTTTATTCCATCCAAAGGAGAGGGTAACTAATGCATGTTTTTTATCTTTGGTTTTTTGAATTGACATGAAATATCCCGAACCAAGGCCTTCTCCAAACACCATTTTTTCTTCTTTACCCTTTTTGAGAAAAATTCTTTCTGCGGGGGCATCAATGCCATCAGGAGTTTTTTCTTTTCTGTAAAAACGGGCGAAGTAGTAACCATCTTCGAGGAAAGTTATATTCCAAAGCGAGGGCTTTATTTCTTCAACTAATTTTCCGCTCTCAAGATCAATTACCCTTGTTATTCCTTCGTCAGACCCACCGATTGAAAAGTTGTAAGCCAACCTCTTTCCATCTTCATCTACGGTAAAACTTTGAAGAAGAATTTCGTCTTTAAGCTCTTTTTCCAAGATTTCTGAGTTAATTATAACTTCATTTGTTTCAAGCACCTTTATAATTTGTTTGCCGCTCTTATTAACCTTTACAAATGTGCCTTTCTTTGTTATGTGTGCCTCTACAATGTTTGGGAGATAGTAGTATTTTTTGACTTTATCAATTAATCTGTCTGGAAGTTCTCCAATGAATTCTCTGAAACGAGTGTTCTCTTCATTGACAAATTTTAACACTCTTTCGTCAGTTAGATTTTCCATCCAGATGTAGGGGTCTTCCATAAGAATCACCATTAAGATAATGGGCTTAACGTTAATAAGGGTGTCGCTCATTTTGCTTTAACATTATATTATTGCAAGTTCTAAAAAGTATTAAAAGGTCTTGAAAAGGCCTTTTTGAATCACTTATTCCTGCGGTTCTATCTTTACATCAAAAAGACAGATCTTATCGCCTTTTAATACATTTTTAGGTCGTCTGAAATTTATATTCGGGTTATAGGCCTTCATCAGAGCGATATCTTGTTCACAATATATGAGACCGATCTCTTCTGCACCTTTTTCTTTCCAAACTTTTGCAAAGGGGCAGAAGCTGACTTCGCTGTAATATGCTACTTCATTTACTTTTGAGGTGCCTTTCCAGGCTTCTTTAAGTGGCATATCATAGTATTTTGAAAGATTTTCCATTGTTAGGGATATCCCCCTGCTTAAAACCTCTTTTCTGATATTCTCTCCTCTTTCTGAACCAAAGTTTTCAATAGCTTTTCTTAGGGCTCTTTCGCCCTCGTCTCCGAAAGTATCTATAACTTCTTTTGAGATGTGATAAAAGAGAAGAGCCATAATTTCGGCCATTTTTTGAACACTACTCTTTTCTTCGTTCATTTTAATCCCTCCTTAAATTGTATTTATCCACAAGGAGATTTTATGTTGCAAATCTAAAAATCTTTGTGCGTCTCATTATTATTTTTCATCAAGTTTATTATTCATTGGCAATAATATATGAGATGTGACTCAATATACTGATCAATTTTGACCACATTTTTATTTTCCTTTGACCACACTATATTTAATTGAGGTGGTGATTATGATTGAAATTGTTGAGAGGGAATATAAAGTGGAAGAAGGTTTAAAATTGAAACTTGGAAATGTGAACGGCCACATAAGAATTGAAGGGTATGACGGAGATACAATAAAACTCAAAGCGGAGAAAAAGTGGGGCCTTTTAGGAACAGAGCCTAAAATAAAGGTAAAAAAAGAAGGAAATATATTAAAAATCGAAGTAAAACATGGAAAAAGTTTTGGAGTCAGCATAGGGGAAAGTGCAGTTAACTTTGATATTTTAGTTCCTAAAATTGTAGAGGTTGAAAAAGTCGGAAATGTCAATGGCTCAATATCAGTGAAAAATATAGAAAAAGTAGGAAAAGTAGCAGCAGTAAACGGGAGTATAACAGTAGAGAATGTATCTTTGGGAAAGATTTCAACTGTAAACGGCTCAATAAAGGCTATGCTTTCAAGTATAAATGGAGATTTAGCCGTTTCAACAGTGAATGGAAGTGTTGAAGTTTACCTCTCTAAGGATTCGGATATTGAAGTTGATGCACACTCTGTTAACGGGAAAATAATTTCTGAAATTCCTGGAGAACTTTCAAAACCGCCTTTTTATGGGCCAAAGTCATTTAGGGGTGTTCTTGGAGAAGGAAAATATAACATGAAGATCTCAACAGTGAATGGCAATATCTCTATTAAAGTGTTGTAATGCATAAAATGTCAAATACAACTGCACCAATCCAGTGGAGAAGAAAGCTTGGTAGGAAGCTTTCACTTTTTAAATCTATTTTTGCAAACACTATTCCAGCTATGAATGAGTATGGCATTTCTAATGGAGGTTTTCCAATATGGACTAACGTATAGGGAATATTCTGAGCAATTATACCCAGCCATTCATTTTCCTTGGCTAGAGGAAAGAGAAGAATTCCGCGGTAAAAAGCTTCATGCGCGAACATGATAACACCAATAAAGAGCTCTTTGAAGAGAAACTCTCTCCATGAGTTATATGAAAATAGTGGGTAATAGTTCCTAAAACTTTCAAGCTGTGAGGCATAGAGACTTATGGGAAGTGTTAGTAGAAAAAATGCAAGTGCCAACTTATAACCGTCCCTCTTGCCTATTTTGAATCCTAAGTCTTCATGTTTTAATCCTAAGGTTAGGGCCAGTATTAAAGGCACTAATATGTAAAATAGAGTATTATAAAGGGCCCATTCATAAATATTGCTCCCTAAAAAGTGGTTTAATATTATAAGAAAAATTCCGAATAGATAAAGAAACAGAAGTTTTCTCAAAAGAAATCACCAAATAAAGGATAAAGAGGGGTTACTCTTCTTTTTCTTCATTATCTTCCCCAGTTTTTTCGGTGCTAATCTCAGCTTCCTTGCCCTCTTCTGGTTCTGCTCTAACTTCCTCTAATATTTCTTCGACTTTCTCCCCTTCTTCAGGTTTGAGTTCTTCAGCTTTCTCTTCCTCTTCTTCGACTTTTGCCTCTGGTGGCTTTAGAAGCTCTTCAACTGTGGGCTTAAATTCAATCGTTTCATAACCTAAGAATTTGAGATCGCTTTCTAGTAAGATTTCGCCTAGTACAAGGTTTCTTGGGTCGATTGTCTGGTCTTTAAACTCAACCTTGACGTCTTCCTCGCCCACTTCAATTTCTACCTTTTCAAAGTCTATTCTTGGAATTCTGAGTTCTATTAAAGCTTTTACTTTCTCTATTGGATCTTCGATTTTTTCAAGGATCTCCACTTCATAAACGGCAGTTTTTCCAGCGAATGGGTGGTTGAAATCCACTCTAACTCTGCCACTTGAAACGCTCATAACCCTACCTTTGAGTTTCTTACCGCTATCAGTCTCTATTTCAACATCAAGGCCAGGGAATGGGTAAATACCTTGCCTTCTAAACTGACCAATTGTGAAGGTCTTTATAAGCTTGGGGTCCCTTTTTCCAAAGGCTTTTTCTGGTGGGATTTCAATTGTGTATTTCTTTCCAACTTCCAATCCTTCAAGAGTCTCATCGAGACCTTTTATAACATGTCCGGCTCCAACTGCTATTGGGACAGGCCCGTAAATCCCTTTTTCATTGTAAATACCAGCCTCTTTTGCAACATCATCATAAGTTGTATCAAATATCTCTCCAGTCTCCTTGATCTTTCCGGTGTAGTGAAGCTTTATTACATCTTTCTTTGCCACTTTCATACCCATAACCTCCATCTTTCCTTTTTTCAAAAACTGGTTTAGATTATGGAGGGGGGTTTTTAAGCTTTGCACTTGCCGAAAGCGATAATCTAATAAAAACTTTGAAGAATTTTCTCTAGGTGGTGGAAAAGTGAGAGTTTATAACACTATGACAAAGCAGAAAGAAGAGTTTAAACCTTTGAGAGATGATGAGATTAGGATGTATGTCTGTGGGCCGACGGTTTATGATTACACTCATTTGGGCCATGCAAGAACTTACATAGCGTTTGACGTTATCAGGAGATATTTAGAGCATAAAGGTTACACTGTGTTGATGGTGATGAACTTTACCGATATAGACGATAAGATTATTAGAAGAGCAAACGAAACCGGCGAAGATCCAAAAGAACTCGCTGAAAAATTCTTGAAATATTTTCTTGAGGACATGAAAGCTTTAAAAGTAAAACCGGCCGATATTTACCCGAGAGTTACGGAGCATATTCAGGATATAATTGAATTTGTGAGAAAACTTGAGGAAAAAGGTTATGCGTATGGAAGTAGTGATGGAGTTTATTTTGAAGTTAGAAAATATGAGAAATATGGAAAATTAAGCAAAGTTAATCTTGAAGACCTCAGAAAAGGAGTACGTGTTGAGCCAGGAGAAGGGAAGAAAAATCCTGAGGATTTTGCACTCTGGAAGAAGGCCAAGCCAGGAGAGCCAAAATGGGAGAGCCCTTGGGGAGAAGGGAGGCCTGGATGGCACATTGAATGTTCCACAATGAGTACAAAGTACCTTGGAGAAAGCTTTGATATTCACGGCGGTGGAAATGATCTGATCTTTCCACATCACGAGAATGAAATAGCCCAAACAGAAGCATGCACGGGTAAAGAGTGGGTAAAATACTGGTTTCACACAGGTTTTGTGATGGTTAGTGGAGAAAAGATGAGCAAAAGCCTTGGAAACTTTGTTACTATAAGAGAGCTTCTTCAAAGATACTCTCCCGAGGTCATAAGGTTCTTTGTTCTCCAGAAGCACTATCGCTCACCTCTTGATTATACCGAAGAGGGGATACAGCATGCAAAGAATAACCTTGAGAGGTTATATAACACGATTGAGAATATAAGAATAGCAATGGAAAAAGTGGAGGTTCCATTTAAATGGGAGAAAGAGGAATTTGAACTCTATGAAACAATAAGGGATGCTAAGAAGAAGCTCTATGAGGCCATGGATGATGATTTTAACACTGCTGAGGCCATGAAACCCATCTTTGAAGTTGCAAATGCTGTAAACGCATATCTTACAAAGGTCGAAAAACCAAAGGAAAGTGTTCTTAGAAAAGCATTAGAATTCTTTAGAATAATAAGTGAGGTCTTTGGGATTTTTGAGGAATACTTCAAAGAGGCGAAAGAAACCAAAGAAGAGGAACTTATAGAGCTCCTAATTGAAGTGAGGAGTGCACTTAGGAAGCAAAAGAACTTTGAACTGGCGGATAAAATAAGGGCCCAGCTTAGGGAACTTGGTATTCAACTTGAGGACACTCCACAAGGGACAATCTGGAAGAGAATAAATGTTTAGCTCTTTTCTTAATTTCTTTTCAAGAGGGGTTGTAAAGAGGCTTTTACTTTAGCAATTTTTAAATATCATTTCGATGAAAATCTTAATGGTGAGGACTATGAAAATATTGGAACTTCTCTCAGACCTTGTGGAGTTTGAGACGGTAAACGACCCAGCAAAAGGGATTAAGCCCTCTAAAGACTGCCCCAAATTTGTAATGGACATCCTCTCTTCATGGGGCATTGAGACTGAGTTGATCGAGAAGGATGGATACTATGCCGTTTACGGTGAACTAGGGGAGGGAAAACCAAAAATCCTTTTTATGGCCCATTTTGACGTTGTACCCGTAAACAGGGAGGAATGGAATACAGAGCCATTTAAATTAGTGATAAAGGGCAATAAGGCATATGGGAGAGGAAGTGCCGATGATAAGGGAAATGTTGCCTCAGTAATGCTGGCTATTAAGGAATTATCGAAGATGGATCTTGAGGGAAAAGTTCTCTTTGCAGTTACGGGGGATGAAGAAATAGGTGGGGTCTTAGCCATGCACATTGCGGAGAAACTTAGAGATGAGGGTAAAATGCCCGAATATATGATAAACGCCGATGGGGTTGGCATGAAACCAATTATTCGAAGAAGAAAAGGCTTTGGAGTTACAATAAGGATGCCTTCAGAAAAAGTTAAACTTAAAGGGACTTTAAAGGAACAAAAGTTTAGAATAAACACTCCTATAGTTGAAACGAGGCATGCTGCTTATTTCCTTCCGGGGGTCGACACTCATCCAATGATAGCTGTTTCCCATTTCCTAAGGAATAGCAATGTTGCAGTTGTCTCTCTCGAAGGCAAATTCTTAAAGGGGAACATTGTACCGAGTGAAGTGACCCTTAAATATCTTGAAGTGGGTGATGGGGAAGAGATTGAGGTAGATCTTGGATTGACAAGGCTTTTGAAAGCTATAATACCTCTTGTGAGGGCCCCAATAAAGACTGAAAAGTACAGTGATTATGGTGTCTCCATAACGCCTAACTTATATTCTTATCAGGGGAATAAACACGTTCTAAGGTTGGATATAAGGGCGATGAGTTATTCTCAGGAGGCTATTGAAACGACTTTGAAAGAGATTATCAGATTCAACATTCCTAATGCAGAAATCACGATTAGAAGTAATGAAAAAGCTGGTTATCTTTTTACACCTCCAGATGAGGGAATAGTGACAACAATGCTAAAAATACTCGAGGGGTTTGACCAGAAAGCGGAGCCTGTAGAAGGGCCTGGAGCGGCTGATTCAAGATTTTTCACACCTTATGGAGTCAAGGCGATAGATTTTGGGCCCAAAGGCGGGAATATTCATGGGCCTAATGAATATGTGGACATTGAATCCCTTAAAGTGTTGCCTGATGTATACAAAGAGGTTGCATTGAGACTTATTAAGGGTTAATTTTAGTTTTCTTTTTCTTTTCTTCCCGTGAGAAAAGCTTAAATATTACTTCCCTACTAACGTCAGTAAGGGAAATCATGAAAAAGTTTCCAGCATACTTGGCTTCTTGGGACGATATAGAAAGGTGGGCAAAAGAAGGTTCAATAAAGATTCTTAAAGAGAACTGGATCCCAGATGTTGTTGTTGGGCTTGCAAGAGGAGGCTGGGTAGCAGCAAGGCTATACTGTGACTATCTTGGCATTAAAGAGCTTGTGAGTATTAAAGTGGAACACTGGGGAGTTACAGCAACTCCAGATGGGAAAGCAAGGTTGAAATATGGTACTCAATATGACTTTGAAGGCAAGAAAGTTTTAATAGTGGATGATATAGCCGACACTGGAGAGAGCCTTACTCTAGCAAAGAACTATATTGAGAGCAAAAATCCAGCTGAAATTAAAGTGGCTGCTCTGTTGGTAATAAAGACCTCAAAATTCAGGCCAGATTACTTTGGAGAGGAAATTGACTGGGCCTGGATAGTCTTCCCTTGGAACTTCGTTGAGGATATGATAAACCTTGTAAACAATCTCTTTGAAGAAAAAGAATCTCTTACTTCGGATGAAATAATAGAATTGTTTAAAGAGCTCCATGGGATGGAGGTTCCTAAAGATAAATTGGAGGAAGCATTAAAATTTGCCCAGATGAGAAAGATATTTAAATCGGATGGGCAATCTTGGCGCAAAGCCTAAGGTTGTGGTACCTTTGGATAAGGAGGATATGATAAAATCAATAAAGGGGCACAGCAACTATTCCAAGGAAATTTACGGTATGCATGAAGATGTAATAAATGAAACTCTAGAGAACTATGATAAACTGAAGGAAGACTACTTAAATGATCATTCAAGGGCTAGAATCGTGAGGATAGTGATAAATGAAGATAATAACCTGCCATTAGCCATAGAGTTCCATCGAAAGGATGATTCATTTAAAGGCTTCAGTATAGCAATAGGAAAGCCGTACATAAAGAATGGAAAGAGTAATGGCCACGATTGAATGTAAAATCCATCTTTGCTGATCCTTCTAGCATATTTGGTAGTTTATTTTTTCTTTTGAAGCTTGACTCTTTAGGAGTAATGTAAAGATTTTTAACTTTCAACTTTCACTTTTAAAAAGGTTTTAAAACCTATAATATCAACTTTATTAGGGTGACCTAATAATGAGAAAGATGGGATTAATCCTAATAATCTTTTTAATCTCGCCTTTATCTTTCACACTTGCTCAAGAGAAACCTCTAGTAATTACAAGTATAGCACCAATAGCAGAGATAGTTAGAGAAGCTTTTGGTGAAAGTGTTCAGGTGGAATATCTTGTTCCTCCAAGCGTGGATCCACACCAGTATCAGCTCACACCAGAGCAGATTGAAAAAATTCAAAAAGCAGATGTTATACTTACAATTGCTCACTTGCCCGTCGAAGAGAAAATAGAGGAGCTTGAAAAGGAGGGTGTATTAAAAGGGAAGATTCTTGAAATAGAGGATTATCAGAGGCATGGTTTCCGTTATCTGCCCGAGAGGTGGTACAATAACAAGTACAATCCTCATGGTATTTGGCTGGATCCCTATAATGCTCTTGCAATTGCTGAAACAACAAAAGAATCTCTAAAAACACGTTATTCTGGGAAAAATATCTTTGATGCCCAGTACTCGTTATTTAAGGCAAAAGTTGAGACAATTATTTTAGCGTATCAAAAAATGAATTTAAGTGAAAAACAAGCCATAATTGAACTCCCTTCTCAACAATATGCATTGGAATGGATGGGTATTGAGGTTATTGCTTCAATAAAGCCTGAGGAGGAGATTCCAGCTAAAAGTGTTGATGAACTTTTGGAAATGGCAAAAACTGTCGATGTGATAGTTTACTCTGTTGATTCACCAGAATCATTGAAAAATGCTGCGCTTGAACTTTCCAGAAAAACTGGAGTCCCAGCAATTGAGGTTTCCACAATATGGAGTGAAAAAGAATACACAGAAGTTCTTATCCAGAATTCAGCAAATATAGTTTCAGCTTTTAGGACTTATATTCCCCAGGAAGTTCCTTCACAACAAAGTTTAAACACAACTTACATCATATTGGTCTTTATAGTGGGGGTGACCCTTGGAACTGCATTTGGGGTAATAATAAAGAAATGAAAAAAGTTATTCCCTCTTGTATGGTTTTCCGTCGGCTTTTGGTGCTCTTACTCTGCCTATCATTCCTGCAACGATGATTAATGTCACCAAGTATGGAAGTGTGGCAACAAATTGCCATGGAACAATTTTTTGGACTGCAGGAGTTGTTCTTACCCATACTGAGAGATTATCAAAGAACCCAAAGATAAATCCACCCAAAAGGGCCCTTAGAGGGTTCCATCCGCTGAATACCATGTTTGCCAGTGCTATGAAACCTCTACCTGCTGAGAGCTGTTTTGTAACGGTACCAAGCCAATCGACACTCATGAAGGCTCCACCAAGTCCTGCAAGAGTTGCTCCGTAAACAGTGGCTAAAAATCTATAGCGTTCTACGTTTATACCTAGCGCATCTGCGGCTTCTGGATTTTCACCTACTGACCTTATTCTTAGGCCCAAAGGTGTCCTAAAGAGTACCCAGTGAGTTAGAACTGCTATCACTATTGTTATAAAAACCATTGGACTTAAACTTCCATAGGCAGTTTTTATTACTGGGATCATTCTAACGTTTGAGGGGACTTGATGCTGTCCTGCAGTTCCCCAGTATGCTGGAATTCCAAAAGCCACAACACCCAAGGCCAGCAAGTTCACGCCTATACCAGGAATAACGTGATCACCCTTCAAATAAACGGTAATAAAACCGTGAAGTATTCCAAGTAGCATTCCAGTAAATGCTCCTCCAATTAAGCCGATCCAAGGATTACCACTAATTTCTGCAAACATTGCTCCGAAGAATGCACTCATGAGTAGTATTCCTTCATAGCCTATGTTAACTATACCTGCCCTCTCACTAACTGTAGCTCCAACGCTTGTAAGCACAAGTGGCACCATGGCAGTCAAAGCCCCTATAAGTATTGAAAGAGCCGTGTCCATCATTTTCTCACCACCCTTTTCAATAGATCTAGAAGTCCTGGGATAGCTACTGTGACAACTATAATTCCTTGGACTACCTTAACCATCTCTAAAGGTACTCCTGCTTCAATCTGCATAGCTGTAGCTCCAGCTTTAAGCATTCCAAAGAATATTCCACTGAATATTATCCCTAAGGGGTGATTTCTACCTACTAACGAGACTCCAATTCCATCAAATCCATATCCATAGATATTTGCCATTCCTTGACTTATTGCATAACTTGGTGGTCTTCCCATCATCTCAATAGCACCGGCAAGTCCGCTCATGATTCCTCCTAGGATGAAGGACCATATGACAGCTTTTTTAGGGTTTATACCTGCATAACGGGCTGTCCTTTCATTGTATCCGCTAACACGTAGCTCATATCCAAGGGTGGTATGCCAGAGAACATAGTAAGCAACTAGTGCTGCTATTACTGAGATCGCAAAGGCCCAAGATAATTCCGTTCCCTTTATTATTATGGGAAATCTAGCGCTTAAAGGAATTGCTATAGTTTTATTTGGATCTTCTGGGTTAGGTATTTTCTGAATTATAATGTACAGGGCTAGGAAATATGCTACCCAATTCAGCATGATTGTTGATACAACTTCATTAACACCCCTAAACACTTTTAGAAATGCAGGAATGGCCATCCAAGCAATTCCAGCAATTATTCCACCAAGAAGGCCCATTAAAATGTTTCCCCAAATATTGGTCAAAATGAGTGCCGCTATAGCTCCGAAATACACTGTACCTTCCCCACCTATGTTAAACAAGCCTGTTTTTGCACCAAGCCCAAATGTCAGCGCGGTTAGCATTATGGGAGTTGCAGCACTTAGAGTCATTGCCCATCCGTATTTGGAGCCTAATGCACCATCAAAGAGAGCGGAATATGCTTCAACCGGATTGTATCCTGAAAATGCTAATATGATGGCCCCTACTAATATTCCTATTATTACAGCAATTAAGCTTTCTATGAGAGGTTTGGCAAATCCTTTAATGTCAACTTTCATGTTTTATACCTCCCATCATCAGTCCTATTTGTTCTTCAGTAACCTCTTCGGGTTTAACGATGCCTACAAATTTCCCTTCATACATTATTGCCATTCTATCGCTAAGCTGAAGCACTTCATCTAGATCTGCAGAAACTAAAAGAACAGCTTTATTCTCATCCCTGAGTTTTATTAGGTAATTTCTTATATATTCTGTTGAGGCTACATCCACACCCCTTGTGGGTTGAGATGCAATTATGAATTCAGGTTGCTTGCTAGTTTCTCTTGCTACGATGAGCTTTTGTTGGTTCCCTCCACTTAAGCTTTTTACAGGAGCGTCTATACTTGGTACTAAGACTTCAAAATCCTTTACAATCTTTGCAGCGTGTTCTTTGGCTTTGTTCCACCTTAACATTCCAATAGGTCCCCTAAAAGTCTCTCTCCAGTGAAGGCCAAGTATGGAGTTTTCAGTAACACTCATTTCTGCTACTAAACCCATATGGATCCTATCCTCTGGTATGTGAGCCACTCCAAGGTCATAGAGTTCTTTTGGAGGTCTTCCAGTGATTTCTTTTCCATTGAGAATAACTTTGCCTTTTTCAATTTTTCTAAGTCCGCTTATTGCTTCTATAAGTTCGGTTTGCCCGTTACCTTCAACACCAGCTATTCCAAAGATCTCTCCGGCTTTCACGTTGAATGTTAATCCTTTTACAGCATCTTGGCCTCTATCTCCTTTAACCCATAAATCTTGGACTTGTAAAACAGGGTTTTCTGCTTCTTTTGGAGGTTTTTCTATCCTAAGAACTACCTCTCTTCCGACCATCATCTTAGCAAGCTCTTTTGGGGAAGTTTCATTTGTATTTACAGTTCCTATAAGCTCTCCTTTTCTAAGAACTGTTACCCTGTCTGTTATTTCCATGACTTCTTTGAGTTTATGACTGATAAAGATAATTGTTTTTCCTTGGGATTTTAGTTTTTTAAGAACATCGAAGAGTTCTTTAACCTCTATGGGGGTTAGTACAGCGGTTGGTTCGTCCAATATAAGTACATCAACGTCCCTATATAGCGTTTTTAATATCTCAATCCTTTGTTGGACACCAACAGGGAGGGTTTCTACAGGAACATCAAGAGGAACTTGGAAATTCAAATCATCCATAAGTTTTTGCAGTTTCTTCATCGCTTTCTCGACGTCTATCTTAGAAAAGAGACCATGCCCCTCCATCCCAAGTATGATATTGTGGAGGCCATCAAAAACATCTACCAGCGTGAAGTGCTGGTGAACCATACCAATTCCATTTGCAAGAGCATCAGCGGGAGTTTTAAATCTCACTTCTTTGTTATTAACAAAGATTTTACCATCTGTAGGATGGAGCATCCCAGAGAGGATCTTCATCAGGGTAGTTTTCCCAGCCCCATTCTCTCCTAATAAACCATGAATCTCACCTTGTTTTACGGAAAAATCAACACCTTTAAGTGCTTTAGTGCCATCGGGATAGATTTTTATGATTCCTTTCATTTCAATAATTGGAGCTTCTTCCATAAATGCACCCCCTAAAGATTATAAAGAGAAAATAGAAAGGAAATATCAGTTGTTTTACCATTGTTTTCCTAATTCTTCCATCTCTTGCCATGTTTCAGCGTTTCTTATGGCTTCGATTTGTTCTGAAGTTAGTGCTGATGGAATTTCTATCTCTCCACTCTTAATCTTAGACTCCAATTCACTTACGGCTTGCCAGATCCAGTCTGGAACTTGGCTCCTTGTTTCTTCAAGCTTGGTAAAGAGTTCTTCCTCGCTGTTAAGTCCAAGTTCTTCAAGTTTTTGTTGCTTTGTGTCTTCTGGTAGTGAGTTAAAGATTTCCCTAACGTCTTCAATGGTGCTTACGCCAACACCACCCTCGTTAAGACCAAGCTCCATTATTCCTCCTTGCCAGTTACCCTTGACGGCCATTTCAACAGTCCTGTAGACACCAACGTCAACTCTCTTCATCATTGAAGCTATTATTACACCTGGCTTGATCCAGTCTTGGGCTGAATCAACACCAACAGCAAATGGTGGCCCCATCTCTTTTCCTTGACTCTCAAGGTACTCGTCAACAGCATCAAAAACACCAAGGCCAACAGCACCTGCGACTTGGTAGATTATCCAGGCCCCTTGTCCAAGCTGAGCTTGAGCTGCGGTTTTACCTTTTGCAGGGTCTGTGAATGAACCGGTGTAAGTGTAGAGAACTTCAATATTAACGTCATTTCCAGTCTTTTGCTTGTAATAGTCTTCGGCCCAAACAACACCGAAGTGATAGCCACCTTCGAATTTATAAAGAACGGGAATCTCAATACCAAGAACGATTCCAACTTTGTCTTTACCATCATTTGCAGCTATTAATCCGGCTAAAGCTCCAATTAAAGCTGAGCCTTCGTTTTCTTTAAAGAGAATACTTACAACATTTGGTTTGTCGGGAATAAATCCATCAACAATGGCGAACTTTTGATCTGGGAATTAATCTGATTCTGTATTGCTTTGTACTTCCTTAATTTCAAGGTTAAAGTCTTTTGCAGCTTTTGAAGCTCCTAGATATGCCATATCGTTGAAGCTTAAGTCCCCTCTCCCACCGACATCATAGACAACTGCAACTTTTCCTGCGTATTCAGGAGTACTTGTTGTTTCTCCACCTGTACATCCACTTATGGCAACACTAAATACTAAAACTCCTATTAAAAAGACTGTCAATATTCTGTTCTTCATAGGTCGACCTCCATAATGGGGTTATCGTATGGGAGTGAGAATGATAGAATATATATTTTGTGGTGCTGGTGCATAGGAATCCGCATGTTTTTAAAAACATTGTGCCTATTAACAATGGGATGCTCATGCTTAAGGAGATAGTAAATCTTGAACGGGGCGTAATTCTAATCACAGGGGATGCAAAGAAACTTGCTAGGATATTTCTAAATGCATGGCTTTCTAAAGGGAAACTATTTCTGGCTGAATATTTGCCATTTGAAGTTGGATATCCTGAAAGTGTTTTCATTGGAAATATAGATGAAACCATAAAACTTGATGGGTATTTCCTCTATTCCCTCCTTTCTAGACCAAAAACAGAGCGAAAAAAGTATTACTCCTTCATATCCAATCATGATGATAGGGTCATATTAATATACGAGCCTAAGTACTTCAAAGACTCAGTTTTTAAGTATGCTATTAAGGATTTTATAGATTATCTTGTTGCTTACAAGCGAGAGACAATGGGTATGGAGAGAATTGATGTTTACAAGCTTGAAGAGGGCAGAGTTATTAAAAAGGAAACTTATATAAGGAGATTTTGAGGGAAACAGAATAAAAAATTTTTTAACTTAGCCTCGTATTTCTTAGTGTTAACAGTCATTGTTGGTGATTCTTATGGGCAAGTACTTTGGGACAAGTGGCATAAGGGAAGTCGTTAACGAAAGATTAACTCCAGATCTTGCTTTAAAAGTTGGAAAGGCTTTGGGCACTTATCTTGGTGAAGGGAAGGTTGTAGTTGGTAAAGACACTAGAACAAGTGGAGAGATGCTAAAGAATGCTCTTATTTCCGGTCTTTTAAGCACCGGCGTTGATGTTATTGATATCGACCTTTCTCCAACACCCTTAACTGGGTTTGCAATAAAACTCTACGAAGCAGATGCAGGTGTCACAATAACTGCTTCTCACAACCCTCCAGAGTACAACGGGATAAAGGTATGGCAGCCAAATGGAATGGCCTACACAAGCGAGATGGAAAATGAATTGGAAAGAATTCTTGAAAAAGGGAAGTTCCAGCAGGTATCTTGGAATGACATAGGAGAACTAACGAGGGCTGATCCAAAAAAGGAGTACATAAAGAAAGCCCTTGAGATGATAGAGCTTTCAAAAGGCTATAAGGTTGTAGTTGACTGTGGGAATGGTGCAGGTTCAATTCTATCCCCTTACCTCCAGAGAGAGCTTGGAAACAAAGTTGTTTCTCTAAACTCACATCCAAGCGGTTTTTTTGTTAGAGAGCTTGAGCCAAATGCCAAGAGTCTCTTAGCTCTTTCAAAGGCTGTAAAGTCTCTTGGGGCCGATGTTGGAATAGCACACGACGGAGATGCTGATAGAATCGGTGTTATTGACGATCAGGGCAACTTTGTTGAATACGAAGTCATGCTTTCCCTCATAAGCAGCTACATGCTCAGAAAGTTCGGGAAGGGGAAAATTATCACCACTGTGGATGCGGGGTTTGCCTTGGATGACTACATTAAACCTTTGGGAGGAGAAGTCGCTAGGGTAAAGGTTGGAGATGTTGCAGTTGCAGAGGGTATAGTAAGAGAAAACGCAGTCTTTGGGGGAGAGCCAAGCGGGACTTGGATAATACCCCAGTGGAACCTAACTCCGGATGGCATATTTGCCGGTGTACTTGTTCTTGAGATGATTGATAAACTCGGCCCATTAAGTGAAATTGCAAAGGGAGTGCCACGTTACGTTACTTTAAGGGCAAAAATCCCCTGTCCAAATGAGAAGAAAGCCAAAGCCATGGAATTCATAAAGAGAGAAGTCCTCGAGAACTTTGAGTACAAGAGGATTATTGACATTGATGGTATCAGGATTGAAAATGATGAGTGGTGGATTCTATTCAGGCCAAGTGGAACAGAGCCAATAATGCGCATTACTCTTGAGGCACACACAAAGAAGAAGGCGGAGGAGCTGATGGAAAAGGCTGAAGAAGTTGTAAAAAGAGCGATAAAAAGTGTATAATATGAACTAGCTTTCAAATCATGCTCTTTAATTTCTCTGCAAATCTTCTTGCATTCTCTAAATCCTTTTCATTTGGGTGCTCCTTGCTTATCCCCCCAATCTTCTCAAGCCAGCCGTTCGTGTCCCATCCTCTGCATGAGAACTCCCCAACTATCTCAAATCCCTTTTTCCTGAGAGCACTCCTAAGCTTTCGGTGATTGATAAAAGGAATATTTATCCCCGCTGTCGAGAAGATGAACGCCTTCTTTCCCTTCATCCTGGGAAGGCTCTCCACGAGTTTGAAAAGTGCCCTGTGGTGCTTCCAGTAGTAGATTCCTGAGCCGAAGCCTATGAGGTCATATTTCAAAAGCTCCTCGGGTTTAATTTCCCATGGCTTTGTGAGTTCTGCTTCAAGAGTTTTTGCCATTATTTTTGCCACTTTTTCAGTATTTCTGTGGTGAATGGAAACGTAAATAATCAAGGCATTCATACTCCACACCTATTATACCTCTTCATGGATTTTCTTATAATTTATTCTTGAAAGTGTATTTGTAGATTTTTCGTGTAGTTCGTTTTTAGCATCTTTAGATAATCCAAAAGTTTTTAACTGAGAAAACGAGTTTTGTATGTGATTACTATGAAAAAGCACGAATGGGAAGAGTTTTTTGACAGGGAGGCCGACTATTATTTACAGGAAGCCTTTACCAAGCATACGAAAAAAGAAATTGATTTCTTACTGGAAGAATTTAAACTTCCAGAAGGTGCAAAAATATTAGATGTAGGCTGTGGTGTTGGTAGACATTCTTTAGAGCTTGCAAAGAGGGGATACCGCGTCACGGGTGTTGATATTTCCCAAAAAATGCTCGAAAAGGCAGAAGAACGGGCCCAAAAAGAGGGTGTTGAAGTTGAATTTATAAAAGCAGATGCAACCAAGTTCGCGAGAAATGAAAAGTTTGACGCCGCGGTATGTCTATGTGAGGGTGCCTTTTCATTGCTTGGCTCGTCTGACGACCCAATAGAGCATGACTTGGCCATCTTAAGGAATGTATATAAGTCACTGAAACCTGGAGGCAAGTTCATCCTAACTGCCCTGAGCGCGCTCTCAAGGGTCAAGAAAGCGACGAACGAGGAAATTGCCAAGGGGCTTTTTGACCCGAATACCATGACGTTCTATGAGGAGCTTGAGGCCCCGGACGGCACGAAAGTCGCTATACGGGAGCGGGTCTATGTCCCGACCGAGCTCTACCTGATGTTTAGAATGGTTGGGTTTGAAGTGAAGGCCATTTGGGGAGGAACCGCTGGAAGATGGGGGAAGCGAAAGGTAGATATGGACGACATTGAAATAATGGTGGTGGCCGAGAAACCTCGAGAATAGCCCCCTCTTTAGTGTTTAAAGTGTTTTTCAAGCTGTTTTAAGCTTTCTTCAATGTTATCTTTATCAAACTCTAGGTAAATAGCCTCTGGAAACCTCTTTTTAAGAATTTGGAAAAGAACACCCTCCCCTGGTATTACTTTGAAGTTTTGCTCTTCCATGAGGACACTGTCAGGATAAGCAGTGGGACGTTAGGTTTAAGTTTCTGATACCTCTTCAGAAAAGGGGAGAGAAATGAGGACTGAAACCAT
>LDZR01001979.1_pt1 | contig 18089 bp, 16 predicted proteins | sample 615371 | NCBI WGS metagenome assembly LDZR01 (sample SAMN03408294, study PRJNA278302) | terrestrial metagenome | isolation source: oil reservoir sample K2 | place: USA: Alaska, North Slope, Kuparuk formation | collected 2013
CATACCTTTTTGGAAGGGCAAGGCAATGAGAGATATCCTTTTTGAAAATCTTCCAAAGGAATGGACGGATGCCTATGAAGCCGGTGTATGGACCGAGTTTATGGAGCAAAGATCGCCGGGGCACACGGCAGGTGGAGAAAGGATCTTTAACAAAGGAATACTAGACATCAAAGAGGAGATAAAAAGAAAGATGTCAGAGCTAAAGGAAAGTGACCCCGATTATTATGAAAAGATGGAAGAGCTTAAAGCCATGGATATTGCAGCTGATGCCATCATCATTTATGCAAGACGTTACTCGGAAAAGTTGAAAAAGCTGGCAGAAGAGGAAGAAGACCCCGTAAGGAAAGAAGAGCTCCTGAAAATGTCAGAGATATGTAGTTGGGTTCCGGCTCATGCACCGAGAACCTTCTGGGAAGCACTACAGCACTATTGGTTCATACATGTAGGTATCACCTATGAAACCAATCCATGGGATTCCTTTAATCCCGGAAGAATAGATCAGCACTTATACCCCTTCTACAAAGAGGATATAGAGAAGGGAAGGCTAACGAGAGAGAAGGCGAAGGAGCTCCTTCAGGCCTTCTGGCTCAAGTTTAACAACCAGCCCGCAGTCCCAAAGGTGGGGGTGACGGCGGAAGAAAGCTTTACCTACAACGATTTTTCAAAGCTAAACCTGGGAGGGCTAACGGAAGAAGGATACGATGGGGTAAATGAGCTATCCTACCTAATACTGGAAGTTTTAGGAGAGATGAGGACGCTACAACCTAATACAGCCGTTTTAATAAGCGATAAAAACCCAGACAGATTTTTGATAGAAGCTCTAAAAGTGGCTTCAGGAGGGTTTGGAGAGCCGCCCTTCTTTAACTTCGACGGTGTGATAGTGAAAATGCTGAGACAGGGCAAAAGCCTGGAGGACGCAAGAAAATCAGGTGTAAGCGGATGTGTTGAAACAGGAGCCTTTGGAAAAGAGTGTTACATACTAACGGGGTATTTCAACCTACCCAAGATATTAGAAATAACCTTGAATAACGGCATAGACCCACTAACGGGCAAAAAAATAGGGATAGAAACCGGTGATCCTACCCAATTTGATAGTTTTGAAGAGCTATGGAACGCATTTATAAAGCAAGTTAAACATTTCTTAGATATAAAGATGAAGGGCAATGATATAATAGAAAACCTGTATGCGAAGCTCCTCCCCGTCCCATTCATGTCCCTATGGATAGAAGATTGTGTGGAAAAGGCCAAAGACTACAACGCGGGAGGAGCGAGATATAACACCCAGTATATACAGCTGGTAGGCCTTGGAACGGTCACCGATAGCTTGTCTGCCATCAAATACCATATATTCGATAAGAAGGATTTTTCAATGAAGGAGCTTTTAAACGCCCTCCAAAACAACTGGAAAGGTTATGAGCTTCTCAGAGAAATACTTCGCAACCCGGAAAAGACACCGAAATTTGGAAACGATGATGACTACGCAGATGAAATAGCAAAAAGATTAGTGGACTCCTTAGTAGAAATGATCGAAAGCTATCCTCCATCCTCTGCAAGAAGGGCACAAAGAAGAGCTTACTTCCTTCCAACTACCGTCCATGTATACTTTGGGAAAGTAACGGGGGCAACGCCCGATGGAAGAGACGCAGGTTTTCCCGTTTCGGAAGGTATCTCTCCCGTTCAGGGAATGGACAGAAAGGGAATCGCCGCAGTATTCAGAAGCGTTTCGAAATGCGACTGGGATAAAACAGGAGGAGCCTTACTTAACCAAAAATTAACCCCGGATCTATTTGAAAGCGAGGAAAATCTATTCAAGTTAGCCCAGCTTATAAGAACGTTCTTCAGACTTGGAGGACACCATGTCCAATTCAACGTCATAAGCGCTGACGTTTTAAGAGAGGCACAGAAAAGACCGCAAGATTTTCAGGACCTCATGGTTAGAGTTGCAGGTTACAGCGACTATTTCGTTAACCTGCCCAAGGGATTGCAAGAGGAAATTATAGCACGCACGGAACACATGGAAGTATAGAAAACTAAGGGGAGCCAAGGTTTTTGGCTCCCCTTAAACTTTTATTTAGACCTTGAAGCCCTCTTTTCCTCGGCTTCAAAAGATTTCTTTATACACCAACCAAGCCCTCCAAAAACGAGAAGCAACACTACGACCATCATCAAGACCCACATCTATTCTCACCTCACTTCTTGGGATTACCCAGAGGCTTAACCCAGCTTGCAAGCTTATTGTTAAGGGCATAGATTATTATGAAAGCGATGGCCCACTGAAGCAGCATAGTTCCAACTGTATAGGTATACTTGCTTACAGGGAATACCTTATACCATTCTCCAGGATACCAAGTTATCGCCTGATATATCCACCATCCAACTATTATGAAGAACCAAACTGGGAACAGGTATATGAGTTTAAAAAGCCAAGGAGCATCGATATCAGAAACTGGGCGAATGTATTTCTCGTAAATCTCATTTACTCCCTTCTTCACGGCACCATACCAGAAGAACATTCCGCTTAAAAGTAATCCTACACCCCAGACCCAATCCTGGTTTTCAAGGATATATGCCTTGTAAGAAGAGGGTAAACCAAGAAGGGTAGTAACAACTCCAACGGCAAGTGCCGCCTTGGTGCGAGTCCAACCAGCATCTATTAAAACTCTTGTAGCAAGCTCAAGCATGGAAAGGAGAGAAGACAAAGCCGCGAATATCAACGCTAAGAAGAAGATAATAGCAACCACGGTTCCACCCGTCATTTGGGTAAACAGGTTTGTAAGATGGATAAAAGCAAGTCCGGTGTTCCCAGAACCTACCGCTTTCATCGGATCAGGGTGAAGAGCAAATATGGTGGGAATAATCGCCAAGGCTGCCAAAAGAGCGGCAGCAGTATCAGCAAAACAGGTTAAAGTACAGTTTAAAGCGATATCCTCATCATCCCTCGCATAAACGTAGTAAGTCAGAAGCAGGGCCCAGCCCGCTCCTGTAGACCAAGCCGCCTGCGTGAAAGCTTCAAGCCAAGTTTTACCCATTAAAAGCCTGTCCATATGAGGAGTAAACAAAAACTCAAGCCCCTTGGAAGCCCCTGGCAAAGTAACAGCCCTAACCATAAGTATAACCAGCATAACGAATAAAGAAGGGATCATTATTTTGTTAGCGAATTCAAGCCCCCTATTAACTCCCGCGAGAATTATTATGGTAGCAATGATCATAGATATAATATGGAACGTCATCATTTGAGAGGAAGAATTTACAAAGTTATTCCATAAAGACTCCGTATTAACCCCCGGCCTTATAACTCCGTTTAAAGCATACACAAAGTATCTAACACAATACCCCATAACCACAGCATAGTAGCAAGCAATAGCATAGGAAATCCACCCAACAAGACCACCCATCCAAGTATACTTTTCTCCTAAAAACTCCTTGAAGGACCCAATGACTCCCCTTCTTGTAGCCTTTCCCCAAACCGCCTCAGCCATAAGAAGAGGTATTGCCCAGAGGATGAAGGCTATGATATAAACCAGAACGAAAGAACCCCCACCGTTTGCAGCGCTTATTCTGGGGAAACGCCAAATATTACCGGTCCCCACAGCCATCCCTATGGCTGACACAATGAGACCAAACCTACTACCCCATCTTTCCATGATGTTACCTCCTTTCCCTTGGGTTTCCACAAAGGACTCCCATAGACTCACAGCCTTAGCTTACAGCTACCACCCCCTTTCGAGAGAGAGGAAAGATTTAAACCACTGCAGGCTCCCTTATAAGTTCCCCTCTTTGAAATCTTCTATAGCTGAGCATATCAATGGGGATTGAAGTCTCTCCGCTCAAAATAAGCTCTGCCATGAGCTTTCCCGTTATAGGACCGAACATAAAACCGTGACCGCTAAAGCCCGCTGAAATATAAAAACCTTCAACCTCCTCAACCCTGCCCAAGATTGGCTGAGCGTCAGGAGACATCTCATAGGAACCAGCCCACTGTCTAACGACCCTTAAACCGCTCAAGCGGGGTAAAAGCCTTACGAACTTTCTTGCCATACCTTCGAGAAATTCCCACGTAGAGTTAAGAGCATGGGACTTAAGGTGTTCTTCCGGTCCGTAGCCCATGATGAAGCTACCGTGTGGTCTTTGCTGAATATAAAAGTTACCAGAAAATGACATCAACATAGGCTTTGAAACCCTCTCTATGGGCTCGGTAACAAGTATCTCGTGTCGCTCAGGATATATGGGAATGTCCACTCCAGCAAAAGCTGCAACTTCCCTCGCATAGGGACCCGCACAGTTTACAACCACACCCGTCGATATAAATCCTCGATTAGTTCTAACCCCCCTAACTTTACCATTATTCACATCTATGCCAACAGCCTCGGTAAAACTGTAAATCTCAACACCGAGCCTTTTTGCAGCCTCGGCATAAGCGAAAGTAGTTAAAAGAGGGTCAGCATGTCCATCTCTATGGTGGTAGGTAAATCCAACCGCCCCCTCGGTATTTAAAAGGGGACAAAGCTCCTTCGCCTCATCAGCTGAAATGACCCTCGACTTTATACCAAGGCTATTCTGAAGAGCCACGTTTCTTTTAAGCTGTTCAAACTCGCTTTCCCTGTAAGCTATCATGAGGTAACCGCCTTGATGCAAACCTATATCGGCTCCAAGCTCTTCTGAAAGGTTTTCAAATATCTCTATAGAAGCTATACCCAAGCGACAGTTCATCTCCGTCCCCCACTGCGCTCTTATTCCTGCAGCGCACCTACCGGTAGAACCGCTTGCTATAGTATTCTTCTCAAGAACGACAACATCCCTACACCCCATTTTCGCAAGGTTATAGGCAACAGCGCACCCCTGAATACCGCCACCGATGATCACTACCTCAGCCGATCTCTTCATCCTTAATCATCCTCACTTTCAGCAAGAACACCAAGCTTAATAGGTTTAATGGGAGGTCTAAAGGTAGGCATAGGGATTTCCTCCACCCTTTTACCTGTCAGGCGAGCTATTTCTCTTATTATCAGGTCTCTGCAAGTTCTACCTTGACAAGGCCCCATACCAGCGCGAGTAATCCTCTTTATCTCATCCACAGTGGTATAACCCCTTTTTATCAATTCCCTTATCTCTTCAAGGGTAACATCTTCACACCTGCAAATTATTACATCCTTTTCTTTATTCATCCTTCCTCACCACCCTCACATGCCTTACTTCCATCGCGAACTCCTTAGGAACAACGACAGAGACCACCTTCGTTCCATCCTTAAAAGGCTCAAAAACATGGATTACCTTTCCCTCACACACTACAACTCCTTCCCGGTTCAAACATTCAACAATCTCGTCTTTATTGGGAAGAGGGCGAAACTCATAAGGAATCTTGACTATAGCCTCCTTATCCGAATAGGTCATGTCCACAACGAAAACAGCCAAACCCGGACATTTAGCAACACACAAGGCACATCCGGTACACTTGCTCCAATCCACCTTGGGAAGGTCATTTATGTCCTCAAACTCCAGTATCGCCCCTGTGGGACATGCCGTATGACAGGGGTCACACGGAATCCTTTGGAAACACTCCACTATTACAACGGGCTTTGAATTTAAAATCTCCTGAGGAGGTGTTACCCCCCTTATCTGTTCACGGGTAGGAACACCTGTCCTTTCAAGCATGCCTATACGCCTCCCCCACAATAGCTTTAGGAAGCCCCTGCCTTATCTTTTCCGTTACCGGTCCTTTTCTCAAGCTATCAAGCTGTTCCCAGAAAGCATTAAATTTCTCTTCAAAATCGGGTATATCATACCCCAAGCTTTTAGCTGCACAAAGCCCTGCTATTTTACCCTCTATCATCGCCGTAGAAGCCTCTTCTATCGCAGCAGCGTCGCCAGCCACATAAAAATCGGGATGAGAAGTTCTCATTTCCCTATCTCTTACGGGAACGTAACCACCAAGCTCGGGAATATATCTCATCTCACATCCTGCCTGCCATAAAAGCTCGATCAAAGGAGATAGGCCAACCGCAAGACAAATAAGGTCAGCCTCTATATGTTTTTCGGTGCCCTCTACTGGTTCCCATCTCTCATTTACCTGAACAATGGTTGCTCCTTCTACATATTCCTTCCCGTGTATCTCCTTTATTGTATGAGAGGTATATATAGGTATACCTATTCTTCTTATCTTCGAAGCATGAACCCAATAACCACCTATTTTAGGCATAGCCTCCACAACCGCTTGGACCTTAACCCCTGCCTGAGCAAGCTGATAACTCACTATAAGGCCAATATTTCCCGCTCCGACCATCAAGGCCCTCTCACCAGGCTTAACACCGTAGACATTCATCAGGGTCTGGACAGCTCCAGCACCATAAACACCGGGAAGGTCACAGTTTGGCACAGGTATAGTTCTCTCATAGGCACCCGTTGCAACTATCGTTTTTTTAGGCTTTACCTTAAAGTACTTCTCTTCTCCCGTGAGAGCTCCAAAAACGCCGTCATCGGCGTAGTAACCCGTAACCGTTGTATTCGTTATGGCCTCAAATCTATCCCCGGATTTTTCAAGCTCGCTAAGCAGGATTTCCGCTATCTTAAAGCCTCTTGTTCCCGCATATTCTTCCTTAGAACCAAAGAATTTATGGGTCTGCTTTATTAGCTGACCGCCAAGCTTAAGTCCATCATCTATCAAAAGAACCTTTGCCCCCGCCTTGACCGCCTCTATCGCCGCGCTTAATCCCGCCGGGCCACCGCCCACAATCAATATTTCCGTTTCCTTCAACGTATCTCACCCTTTCCCATCTGAGTCTGAACTCTCATCCCTTCCCTAAGAGGTGTGATACAAACTCTAACATTAGGGACTCCATTTACGATCATGAAGCAAGAGGAACATTTGCCAACGGCACAGAAAAATCCCCGCGGTCTGCCCAACCCTATGCTCCTTCGGTAAACCTTGATGCCATTCGCATGAAGAGCTGCAGCTATAGGTTCTCCTTCATATCCCTCATACTCTTTACCATCCACATAAAACTTAACTTTCCTGCCATGCTTAAAACTTAGAATAGGGTGTTCCTTTATCCATCCCCCCATAAAACCACCCCTTTAAGCAATCTATTTAAAATGTTAGTGGGAGGGATTTCTCTCTCCCACTATGAACTTTCTCGATATTACACTTTTTCACAAGAAAATGGTAAAGATGGCATAGCTGGCATGTCAGGGTAAGAATAGATTAAAGCTAAACCTAACGAAAGAGACAGCATTCCCATCTCCTCCAAGAAAATCAATGGCTCTCTAAAATAACATCCCTCCCTGAAGTTAAGTTTATATCAACAAATTATCCTTGTCAAGCACTTTAACAAATTTGTAAAAATTAATGATTAAAAGCAAAAGCTTATCCTAAAGTCATTTAAAAAAATTTATTTACTTCATTCCATACGCCTTTCAAATCTGCTATAATTTTTCTAATGGAGGTGATATCAGAATGGATGTAAAAAAGGCTATTGAAGAAAGGAGAGCCTATAGGTCACTCGATAAGGTAGAGATATCCTTAGAAACTTTGGCCGATTTAGCCAAATGCGCGTCTCTTGCTCCTTCCTGTTTCAACAATCAACCTTGGAGATTCGTTTTTGTAACTAAAGAAGAAAATCTTCTGGCAATGAGAGAAGCCCTATCCAAAGGAAACGAATGGGCTTATGATGCCTCAGCCTTTATAGCTGTCTGTAGCAAGCCCGACCTCGATTGCAACCTTAAAGATGGGAGGCAATATTATGCCTTCGATGTAGGCATGTCAGTAGGGCTCCTTATGCTCAGAGCAACGGAACTTGGCTTGGTAGCCCATCCCATTGCAGGATATTCGCCAGAGAAGGTAAAAGAAATTCTTAACATACCACCAGAATACGAAGTTATAACTCTTATAATACTTGGGAAACACTCCAGCGAAATAAAACCATCTTTGACAGAGAAACAGGTCCTGGCAGAAAAGGAAAGGCCCGCTCGCTTACCTATGGAAGAATTTGCCTTCTTAGATAGCTTTGGAACTCCCTTTAAAAAATGAAGCACAATAACCACATAACCCAAGAAGCAAAAACATACCTACATGAACATCACAGACGGGATATGGAACTTCATGAAAAACATTCGAAGGAGGAAAACACACATACCCACCATAAACACTCCCACGAAGAACACCATAAAATGATGATGGAAGATTTTAAGAAAAGACTAATAGTATCAGCTATTCTAACCGTCCCAATCCTCCTTTTGTCCCCCCTTATCCAACGACTTTTTAATTTTACTTTTGCTTTTCGGGGAGACAAATATCTACTTTTTGCCCTTTCAGCCAGCGTATACTTCTATGGTGGATGGCCTTTTCTTAACGGATTGGTAAAGGAATTTAAAAGGAAAAACCCTGGAATGATGACATTGATAGCTCTTGCGATAACCACGGCCTTCTTTTATAGCACAGCAGTTACCTTTGGGCTAACCGGTAAAACTTTTTACTGGGAATTAGCGACGCTTATCGATATAATGCTTCTCGGTCATTATATAGAAATGCGCTCCCTCCTTGGTGCATCAAGAGCGTTAGAAGAGCTTATAAAACTCATGCCTACAGAAGCACATCTCATAACACCAGAGGGAATTAAAGATATCCCTGTCAGCGAACTAAAAAAGGGAGACATCGTGCTTGTTAAACCGGGTGAGAAAATGCCCTCCGATGGCACAATAATTGAGGGAGAAACCAGTATAAATGAAGCCATGTTAACAGGGGAATCCAAACCGATTTACAAAAAACCAGGTGATAAAGTTATAGGTGGCTCAATAAACCTTGAGGGAGCAATCAAGGTAAGAATAGAAAAAACAGGTAAAGAAACATATCTAATGCAAGTAATAGAACTGGTTAAACAGGCCCAGGAAACGAAGTCAAAAACGCAGAACTTAGCAAACAGGGCCGCATTCTGGCTAACCTTAATCGCGATTGGTGTTGGCGCTCTAACGCTTGGAACATGGCTGTCCTTTGGGAAAACCTTTGTTTTCGCTCTTGAAAGAATGGTCACTGTAATGGTAATCACATGCCCTCATGCACTTGGTTTAGCCGTTCCTCTCGTCGTAGCAGTATCAACTGCCATTTCCGCAAAGAAGGGAATACTAATAAGAAATAGAGAAGCCTTTGAAAAGGCAAAAGACCTTCAAGTTATAGTATTCGATAAAACTGGAACCCTTACGGAGGGCAAATTCGAAGTAAGCGACATAATACCCCTTGCTGACCTAAGCGAAAAAGAAATTTTAAAATACGCCGCAAGCTTAGAAAGCAAATCTACCCATCCAATAGCCCAAGGGATAGTCGAAAAAGCCAAAGAAAGAGGCATCGAACTCCTCGAAATAGGGGAATCCAAAATCCTACCCGGCAAAGGCATTCAAGGAGCGCTTGAGGGAAAAGAAATTTTGCTTGTAAGTCCTGTTTTTCTTAAAGAAAACGATATTAACTTAGAAAACGAACGTGTTGATAAAGTTCTTCAGGAAGGGAAAACCGCCGTCTTCTTGGTAATAGACAAGAAACCCATCGGTATGATAGCATTAGTAGACAGAATAAGATCTGAATCTAAAGAGGCTATAAAGAAGTTACAGGACATGGGGATTAAAACATATATGCTTACGGGAGACAACGCAAGAGTGGCAAAATGGGTGGCTGACGAACTAAAGCTCGATGGCTTTTTCGCAGAAGTGCTTCCACATGAAAAAGCCGAAAAAATTCAACAGCTTCAAAAAGAAGGCTTTACGGTGGCAATGGTAGGAGATGGAATAAATGATGCACCAGCATTGATACAAGCAGATGTAGGCATTGCCATAGGCGCAGGAACAGATGTCGCCATAGAAAGCGCAGATATCGTGCTTGTTAAAAACGATCCAAGAGATGTTATTATGGCAATAGATTTAGCAAAAGCAACTTACAAAAAAATGGTACAAAACCTTGCCTGGGCAACAGGATACAATGCGTTCGCAATTCCATTGGCAGCGGGAACCTTTTACTCCTATGGTATATTGCTAAGCCCCGCAATAGGTGCTATTCTGATGAGCTTAAGCACCGTGATAGTAGCAATAAATGCGAAACTGCTTAAGGCCTGATATGAAAGGAGGGTGAACAAAATCTGCTGGTTTGATTGGGTAGGATCTGGATGGTTTAGATGGGGAGGATGGTTCGGTATGTTTATGATGATAATATTTTTAATCCTAATAGTAATGGGCATATTATGGTTTTTCAGGTTTGGGGAAATAGCAATCAGAAAAACCACCAAATCCAAGGCATTAGAAACGTTAGCAGAAAGATATGCAAAAGGCGAAATAGATGACGAAGAGTATGAAAGAAGAAAGAAAAAAATCCTTGAAGATATATAAAACATCCACAACCTCTGGTGTGTTCTAAAAATCAATAATTCGCTTCTCCTCTTGGCGGTATGAGGACCATCGAACATGAAGAAAACAAGAAGAGCGAAGCTCCCGGAGTATACCCTGGCTTTGCTATCCTCTTTCTTGTGAGAAGACGTTTTTCAAGAAAAAGGTTATATCTCATCCCTTGAAAAAAAGAGAACCTTTTTTCGAACACCCTCCACAACCTCTTGACTTGTGCGGAAACAGGGTATAAAATTTAAGAGTGAGGTCGGGGCGTGGCGCAGCCTGGTTTAGCGCACCTGCATGGGGCGCAGGGGGTCGGAGGTTCAAATCCTCTCGTCCCGACCATTCAATTTAAAAACGAAAGGCCGGTTTAACCGGTCTTTTTTATTTAGGAGAGCCATGAGATATTTAACCCTGAAGCAAATGAAAGCTTTAGCTCACAAAGTTAAATTCAGATTCAGCAAGTCTAAAGGACAAAGCTTCCTTTATGACCCCCAGCTTCTTGACAAAATATGTAGGACAGCCAACCTCAGCAAAAATTCCTTCGTATTGGAAATAGGCTCAGGAATGGGAAACCTCTCTCTTCTGCTATCTCAATACGCTGCAAAAGTCGTCGGCGTTGAGGTAGATGAAAAGCTCTGTAAAGTTTTAGATGAAGTGCTGTGGAATCAACCAAACTTTTTCCTTATAGAAGGTGACATCCTCAAGGTAGATTTGTCCTTTTTAGAAAGGGAAAAGAAAAAATACGAAGTCAAAGTGGTGGCAAATCTCCCTTATCGAATTGCAACGGAAATAATACTCTACCTTCTTGAAAAAGGCCAGGGACTTATTGACGAGCTATACCTTATGCTCCAAAAAGAGGTAGCTGAAAGAATTGCTTCTCCACCAAGGAGAAAAACCCGAGGAGCCTTAAGCGTAATAGTTCAATATTATGCGGACGTTCAGATTCTCTTCGATGTTCCCCCACGAGTTTTCTATCCTCAACCCAAGGTAACATCTTCCTTTCTAAAACTCCTTCCTTACAAGAGCCCGCGTGAAAAATGGAAAGTTGAAGATGAAGATTTGTTTTTCAGGATAGTTAAAGAAGGTTTTAAAAGAAAAAGAAAAACTCTGTTAAACAATCTTAAAGGCCTATTTGATGAAGAGGCGATAAAAGAAGCACTGAAAGAGCTTTCCCTCCCTGAAACGGTTAGAGCCGAGGAGTTATCGTTAGAAGAATGGGCCATACTTTCAAATAAACTAAAACGGGGTGGTGAGGAAAATGAGCGGCCCCAGGTATAAGGTAGTTATAACGGACTATGACTACCCGGACTTAAGCATAGAAACGCCCATCTTAGAAGAAATTGGAGCTCAGGTCGTAGGAGCTCAGTGTAAAACTGAAGAAGAGCTTATCGAGGTGGCCCACGACGCACATGGCATACTCGTTGAATATGCGAAGGTCAGCGAAAAGGTTATATCCAACATGAAAAACTGCATCATAATAGCAAGATACGGCGTTGGAGTCGACATCGTGGACGTGAAGGCAGCCACTGAAAATGGCATCATAGTTACAAACGTTCCAGAATATTGCGTCTCTGAAGTGGCAGACCATGCAGTAGCTATGTTTCTAACAATGGCAAGACGAATAAGAGAGTACGACAGCGCAGTTAGAGAAGGAAGGTGGCACTGGGAGGCATGCGGATACAAAATTCACAGAATTGCTGGGATGACGGCAGGAATTATAGGATACGGAAAGATAGGAAAAGCCATAGCCCACAGATTAAAGCCCTTCGGACTTAATATTTTAGTTTACGACCCTTATGCTGAAAAGGGAAAGATAGAAAATGAAGGGTGTAAACCGGTTCCCTTTGAAGAGCTATTGAAGAACGCCGATGTAATATTTATACAAGCTCCTCTAACGGAGGAAACGAGAGGAATGTTCGATAGAGAAACCTTTTCTATGATGAAGGATGGTGCGTTTATCGTTAATACCGCACGAGGACCTATAATAAAAAATGATGCCCTATATGAAGCGTTAGCTTCAGGAAAGCTTGGAGGCGCAGCCTTAGATGACCTTGAGGAAGAACCTGCCAAGCAAAAAAATTGGAAACCCACTAATCCAATATTTAAATTCGGTAACATAGTAATTACCCCTCACTCCGCGTATTACTCCGAGGAGTCCTTAATCGAGGCAAGAACAACGGCAGCAACTGAGGTCGCAAGAGCGCTAAGCGGAGTTCTCCCCCAGAATATAGTAAACAAAGAAGTGCTAAAGAAGCCTAACCTTAGATTCAGGCAAAAGAAAGGTGACCTCCAATGAGGTTTGAAAAGATGTTATATGTTGTAGATTCTCATACAATGGGAGAACCAACACGAGTGGTAATAGGAGGAATCCCTTTTATCCCAGGAAATACAATGGCCGAGAAGAAAGAGCTTTTGGAAAGGAACATGGACCATATAAGGAAAAGCCTAATGCACGAACCCAGGGGACATAAAGATATGTTCGGCTCCATAATCACAAGCCCGGTAACCCCTGAAGGAGATCTCGGAGTAATATTTATGGATTGTAACGGATATCTAAATATGTGCGTTCATGGTTCAATCGGCACGGTAACAGTAGCCATTGAAACAGGCATAATAAAAGCAAATGAACCGGTAACCTGTTTAAAAATAGATACCCCCGCAGGCCTCATAGAAGCCAGAGCTGAGGTTAAAAATAATACGGTGCAATCGGTAACGATAAGAAACGTTCCCTCGTTCCTATATAAGCCCGACGTGGAGATAGAAATAGCCCATATAGGCAAAGTGAAAGTCGATATCGCCTTTGGAGGAAGCTTCTTCGCAATAGTAGATGCAAAACAGTTAGGCGTCAAGATAACACCCCATAACGTTGAAAAGCTCATCAAGATAGGAATGGCCATTAAGGAAACCGTTAACGAGCGTGTAAAAGCCCAGCATCCTGAAAGGGAACACATAAAAACCATAGACCTTGTAGAGATCTATGACGAAACCGATAATCCTAATGCCGATCTTAAGAACGTGGTCATATTCGGGAAAGGTCAAATAGATAGGTCTCCCTGCGGAACCGGTACAAGCGCTAAAATGGCTACACTCTATGCAAAGGGAAAGCTCAAACTCCATCAACCCTTTTACTATGAAAGCATCATTGGCACAATCTTCAAAGGCGAATTGGTAGGGGAAACCAGGGTGGGACCTTACAATGCCGTTATACCGGAAATAACAGGAAAGGCTTTCATTACAGGGTTTAATCAAATAGTAATAAATCCAGAGGACCCCATGAAATATGGGTTTCTGCTTGATTATTAAACCATACAAGAGAGGGTGGTTTAAATGTGCGAGGAAAAGAAAAGCCTTCCCAAGATTTTCCCCCACGCCGAGGTTGACTGGGAAGTGGTAAAAGGTTTCGAGAAGCTCCTTCCCACCTATAGCATAAGCTGTGTCGTAGCAGATGCGCAAGAAAGAAGCGGAGTAATGCACTCCCAGATAAAGCTCATAGATCGCTCTAAAAAATTTGTAGGACCCGCATTGACGGTAAAACTATATCCTGGAGACCTCGTAGACCCTCTTTACGCCCTTTCCGTAGCTCAAGCTGGAGATGTCATAGTAGTAGACGCTCGAGGCGAAACCGAAACATCGGTATGGGGAGGACTCATGGCAAACTTATGCATGCAAAAGGGAATTGTAGGCGCAGTCGTAGATGGCTCTATCAGAGATACCGATGAGATAAGGGATTTAGGCTTTCCCATCGCTTCTCGAGGAATCACTCCAAGATCAACCCATTCACCTTACTCCGGTAGGCTCGATAGCTTAGAAATCAATGTGCCTATATCGTGCGGAGGCGTTATAGTTAACCCCGGTGACATAATCATAGCCGATGAAATAGGAGTAACCGTGGTGCCCAAGGAAAAGGCGAAAGAGGTTCTACTAAAGGCACAGAAACTTGCAGAGCAAGAGGAGCTAACCCGAAAAAGGATTAAGGAAGGCAAAAGCTTAGAGGATCTCCTTGAAGAGTTTGGGAGGCTTTAAATCCAATGATAATAAGCGTTCCATATGGACACGGTTTTATCAGCGCAGATGTCCCTATCAAGAACTTGATGGGGATATATGAAGCACCAGGGGTAAAGCCAGCAAAGGACCCGACTTCTGAAATAATAAATGCCCTTGAAAACCCTATTGGAAGCCCTCCCCTATCACACATAGTTAAACCAGATAGAAAGGTATGCATAGTCGTAAGCGATATAACCAGACCCATTCCTTACAAAGAGGTGCTTCCCGTTCTTCTTGAATATCTAAACAGGTGTGGGGTAAAAGACGAGGATATAACCATATTAATAGCAACAGGGTTACACCGAGGTTTAACACCTCAAGAACAAAGAGACCTTTACGGAGAAGAAATCGTTGAAAGAGTGAAAGTGGTGAACCATGACTACAAAGATAGCTCAAATCTCATTAGGATAGGAAAAACGAGCAGAGGAACACCTATAGAGGTTAACAGAATCGCAGTAGAAACAGATACCCTCATACTAACCGGATATATAGAACCACATCAACAGTTTGGCTTTACAGGTGGAAGAAAAAGCATTATGCCAGGTTTAGCAAGCGAAAGAGCCGTTATGCATAACCACAACGCAAAGATGATGGACCACCCTTCCGCGGTAAACGGTGTGTTGGAAGGTAATCCCCAACATGAGGACGCCATGGAGTTTGCAAAAGCCATCAAAGTTGATTTTATATTGAACGTTGTCCTAAACCAAGACGAAAAGCTTGCCTGGGCTGTTGGAGGAGACTTAGAAAAGGCTTGGCTTAAAGGTGTTAAGCTTTCCCAAAGTTTCAGAGAAGTCGAGCTTCCCTACCCCTGTGATATAGCCATAACTGCAACTGGTCACCCCTTAGACAGGGTGCTTTATCAGGGACCGAAGATAACCTCTGCAGTTTTCAGAACGAAGGACAGGATAATAAAAGATGGAGGAACCATAATTTTACCTATGGAATTAACAGAAGGCGTTGGACATCATGTTGAGTTTTACGAACTAATGTCCATAGGGAAACCCGAAGCCATCATTGAAAAATGTTACTCCTCTCCCATCAAAGATCAATGGGGAGCCCAGATATGGGTAAGAACTTTAGAAAAGACTAAAATAATAATAGTAACGCATAATATGGAACCTTCGTTAATTGAAAAGATGGGAATAGAGCACGCTTACAATCTACAAGAAGCCATAGATAGGGCAATCTCTCGCCACGGGCAAGACTGTAAGGTAGCCGTTTTTCCAAGAGCTACAACGGTGCTACCCAAATTAACGGAAAGTCAAAGGAGAAGGAAAACATGAAAAAGGGATTTCTAATCTGCATAGATGGAGGAACAACCAATACAAGGGTTAGATTAATAAGATTGAGTGACTTTTCAATAGTAGCCAAAACTGCTGAAAGCATAGGGGCAAAGGATACCAAGTTAAAAGGAAGAGAGGCCTTGGAGGAAGCCTTAAGCACAGCTATCCAAAGAATCTTTAGGGAAAACCAAATATCGAAAGAAGAGATAGCGGGAGTTACCGCTTCAGGAATGATAACATCGGAAGCCGGCCTTCTTGAAGTTCCTCATGTTATTGCGCCAGCAGGCATTGATGAAATAGCCTCAGGGGTGATTGAAGAGACTTTCGAAAAAATATGGCCTGACCCCATCTTATTCATTCCCGGTGTAAAGACGTTATCAAATAAAGAAACCCCATCACTTATTGAACGCATAAACTCACAAGATATAATGAGGGGCGAAGAATGTGAAAGCTTAGGAATTATAAAGCTTGAAAAGATAAGCGGACCAGGGATCATCCTTCTCCCAGGCTCCCATACCAAGTTTGTATTCATAAACGAAGAAAACCGCATAGAAGGTTCCCTAACCACTTTGGCGGGAGAGCTTGCAAACGCAGTAATCTCATCAACACTAATAGGAAGATCCGTCGAGGATTTAGACCTCCCTCTAATTGAAGAAAAATACCTTTTAGAGGGCTTCAAAATGGCGCAAAAATACGGGCTAACAAGAAGCCTTTTTACAATAAGACTGCTTCATATAATGGGCGAAGGCACACCCTTACAGAGAAAGTGCTTTCTTTGGGGAGCTATTGTAGGCACGGACATAATGGCCTTTGAGGAAAGTGAAAATTTGAAGAAAATGGCTAAATCCGGCGAAATAGTGAATCTGTTTGTGGGAGGGAAAAGCCCATTAAAGGAGATATTCGGCACCCTGATCGATGTCTGGGCTCAAGAAAAATTCCCTAAGATCCGGGTAAAGATTCTCTCATCCGAAACTACCGAAAGATCATCAGCCGTGGGGGCAAGCTTAGTGGCCTTAAAGAGGATAAAACTAAATTAAACCTTCCTCAAACCTCTTAAAGAGAATCTTTAAAATGTTATTTATGTGCTCCTCTACCCTTCTTTCTGCAAGGGGAACATCCCTTTTCTTAATAGCTTCATAGATGCTTAAGTGTTCCTCATAAGACTCCTTAATCCTGCCGGGATAGGATATAGAAAGAATTCTAACTCTTGCAAGCTTTTCGCTCAGGGAATCCATTACACGCCGTAACTCTTCATTACCAGAACCCCTGACTATCATCTCATGAAACCATGAATTAAACTTACTCATCTCCTCTACGCTGGAGCTATTCAAGGCGATCCCCATCTCCCTCACCTTTTCCTCAAGAGAGCTTATATATTCTTCATACCCCCTTTCTATGAAAAGGCGAACGGCAAGTCTCTCCAAGTAAGCCCTTAAAGAGAGAAGGTCCTCTATCTCCTTTTTGCTCCACTTCTTCACCAAGAAGCCCCGATGAGGTTCGACGACCAAAAGTCCTTGAGCCGCTAAATAGTGCAGAGCTTCCCTTACAGGGGTAACACTAACCCCCAGCTCCTTAGCGAGGCTGTCAATAACTACCCTCTGTCCAGGCATATACCGACCAGTTACTATATATCCTTTTACCTTCTCTAAGACCTCATCCCTCAGCGACTTTCTTTCTATCACCAGTGAAACCACCGCCTCGCTTTTTAAAGGATAATCATAAAGCCATCTGCTTACTAATTCGCTCCTTAACTTCCCTATAGCTTAGATTCATGGGACCGTTGTAGACCGCTACTGGTCTGAAAAGCCTGTTATTCTGACGGTACTCAATTACATGAGCGGTCCATCCCACTACCCTTGCCATCGCAAATATCGCCGTAAAGAAGTCCTTAGGGATACCAAAATGATTGTACAAAATTCCTGAGAAAAAGTCTACATTCGGATAAAGTTTTTTATCCTTAAACCTTTCCAAAACGAGCTCCTCCAACTTTAACGCTACACTCAAATATTCTACTCCTTCAGACTTATCTATTTCGCAAAGCCATTCCTTGATAAGTCTCGCTCTCGGGTCGTAAGTTTTATAAACCCTGTGTCCAAACCCCATTATCCTCTCCTTACTCGAAACCTTCGCATTGAAGTAACTCTCCACATTTTCTACGCTTCCTATCTCTTCCAGCATCTTTAACACCCGCTCATTTGCCCCTCCGTGAAGGGGACCTTTTAACGTGGCTATGGCAGAAACCACGGCAGAATACATATCGCTTAAAGTTGAAGAAGTAACCATTGCTGCAAACGTGGAAGCATTTATCTCCTGCTCCGCATGAAGAATAAGAGCCCTTTCAAACAAGTGAGAGTATTTTGGAATTTCACCGAACATCATATAAAGAAAATTATCGGCATG
>LDZR01001839.1_pt1 | contig 18043 bp, 15 predicted proteins | sample 615371 | NCBI WGS metagenome assembly LDZR01 (sample SAMN03408294, study PRJNA278302) | terrestrial metagenome | isolation source: oil reservoir sample K2 | place: USA: Alaska, North Slope, Kuparuk formation | collected 2013
AGTTACTAAAAAGACTAAAACCATTGGTCTTATAATTCCTGATATTTCTAACCCATTTTTCCCTGATATTGCCCGAGGAGTAGAGGATAGTGCTCACATCTATGGCTACAATGTTTTCTTATGTAATACGGATGACAATTTAGAGAAGGAAAGTGAGTATATAAGGGCATTAAAAGAAAAATATGTGGATGGGATAATATTTACGAGTAGTGTACCGTCAGATTATCAACATATTATGGAATTAGTTAGAGATGGAGTTCCTATTGTAATGATGGACAGACGAATGGAATCAGAGGAAATATATGGGGTTTTTATTGACAATTATGAAGGAGGATATCTTGCAACGAAACATTTAATAGATTTGGGGCATAGAAAAATTGGATGTATTACTGGGCCTCTTAAAGTAAAAAACGCGAGAGAGAGGCTGGAAGGATATAAAAGGGCATTACTAGATAATGGAATAGAAGTAGACGAAAGGCTTATATTTGAGGGAGACTATAAAATAAACAATGGAATAATTGGAACAGAAAAATTACTAAATGATAATAAAGATATCACAGCTATTTTTGCATGTAATGACTTAATGGCATATGGGGCATATAAAACAATACGTTCCTATGGTTATAAAATTCCAGATGATATTTCAGTGGTAGGGTTTGATGATATATTGCTTTCTCAAATAATGGAACCTCAATTAACTACTATAAGGCAACCTGCGTATGATATGGGGCTTACAGCAGCCCGTATGTTAATAAAACTTATAGAAGGGAAAAAAGTAAGTAAAAAAATCATAATTTTTAAACCCCAGCTAGTAATAAGACAAAGCACGGCATCTGTCGACGAGGGGGTTTTTTAAAAAAGAGTGATGGGGGCAAAATCCCGCTTTATGCGGGATTGCTAATAAATCACTATCTAATAAAAGGGGGAAAATAAATGAGAAAAATTATTGTTTTTGCGGTTATTTTAAGTTTAATGTTTATTTTCGGCCTCACAGGGTGCGGGAAGAACAGTGAAGTATCGAAGGAACAAACTACAGTTGCTGATTCCAAAGAAAAACCACTTAAAATTGTTTTACTTATTAACGGTACATTAGGAGACAAATCATTTTTTGACTCTGCAAATCATGGGATAGAATTAATCAAGAAAGAGTATGGAGATAAAGTAATAACAAAGGTAATTGAAATGTCTTATGATAATTCAAAATGGGAACCTACTCTTCAAGATGTTTCAGAGCAAGATTGGGATATTATAATTGTTGGTACTTGGCAGATGGCGGAATACCTCCAGAAGCTCGCTCCTCAATATCCAGAGAAGAAATATATAATTTTTGATACTTCTGTTGACTACTCTAAAGGTAATCTTTCCAATGTGTATTCTATTCTTTATAAACAGAATGAGGGTTCTTTTTTAGCAGGAGCTTTAGCCGCGAAAATTGCAAATTCAAATATGCCTCTTGTTACGGGGAAAAAACTTATAGGTTTTTTGGGTGGAATGGATATACCTGTAATAAACGATTTCCTAGTAGGTTATATTCAAGGTGCACAATATGTGGATAAAGATATAAAAGTTGCTATTTCGTATATAGGTGATTTTTCTGATTCTGCCAAAGGTAAAGAGTTAGCACTTGCTCAATATCAACAAGGTGCTACTATAGGCTTTAATGTAGCAGGGCAAGCAGGTTTGGGACAACTCGATGCAGCAAAAGAAATGAAAAGATATGCAATAGGTGTAGATTCGGATCAAGCGTTACTTTTTGCTGAATCAGATCCTGAGAAAGCAAATTTAATTGTTACTTCAATGCTAAAACGTGTAGATAATTCACTTCTCAGAGCAATAAAGCTATATAAAGAAGGTAATTTAAAGTTTGGCGAAGCAGAAGCGCTTGGATTAAAAGAAGAAGCTGTAGGATTAGCAGATAACGAGTATTATAGAAAATTAGTACCAGAAGATATTAGGCAATTTATTGAGGATTTAAAAACTAAAATAATAAATGGGGAAATAAAAGTAGATTCGGCATTTGGAATGGATACTAATAAGCTCAATGAAATAAGAAATGCTGTAAAACCATAAAGAACCTTGAAAGGGTATATGTATTAGCTTTTTTGCTAATACATATACCCTCTTATAAGGAGGAAGAAAAATGAAAGAAATATTAAAAATGCAAAATATAACTAAAGTATATCCTAACGGTATAGTAGCTAACAAAAGGGTTAATTTTTCAGTTAATGAGGGAGAAATACATGCTTTGGTAGGGGAAAACGGTGCGGGAAAGACTACATTAATGAAGATACTTTTTGGTCTAGAACAACCTGAAGAAGGGGCTATTTACCTTAATGGGAAAAAAGTAAGTATTAATTCGCCTTTTATTGCGATCAAGAATGGTATAGGGATGGTACATCAACATTTTATGCTTGTTCCTTCTCTCACTGTTGCAGAAAATATAGTGTTAGGAATTGAACCGAGGAAAAGAGGATTTATTGATTTTAAAAAAGCTGTAGAAATTACAGAAGAGCTTGCACAAAAATATAATTTGAAAGTAGATGCTAAGGCTGTAGTACGTGACCTTCCTGTGGGAATGAAACAGAAAGTAGAAATACTGAAAGCATTATTAAGGGGAGCTAAAATTTTAATCCTTGATGAGCCTACAGCGGTGTTAACTCCTCAAGAAACAGAAGAATTATTTGAAGAACTTTTGCGCTTGAAAGAAAAAGGTCATACTATAATATTCATATCCCACAAATTACGCGAAGTTAAACAAATTTCAGATAGAGTTACTATTATGCGACACGGGAAAAATGTAGGTGTCTTTAAAACTTCTGAAGTTACAGAGCAAGATATTTCAAAATTAATGGTGGGACGTGATGTAGTTTTAAAAATTGAAAAGACTCAGCATAAACCAGGAGAAGTCGTTTTAGAAGTTAAAAATTTGACTTGGATAAACGAATGGGGAAAACCTACTCTTAAAAATGTGAGTTTTAGTGTTAGAAGTGGAGAAATATTAGGAGTTGCAGGTGTAGAGGGAAATGGTCAAAGAGAATTGGTTGAAATTATAACAGGTCTTAGGAAGTTTGATAAAGGCGATTTGTTGTTAGATGGCAAGATAATAAATAACCTTTCTATAAAAGAAAGGAGAGAATTAGGGATTTCATATATACCAGAAGATAGAATGGTTTACGGAGTAGCAGCGGAAGCTTCAATTGCAGAAAATCTGATAGCAGATAGGTTTGAGAAAAGAGAGTTTAATCATGGTATATTAACGAATATTCGAAAAATAGCAAGTTTTTCAAAATACTTAATTGAAGAATTCAAAATTCAATGTTCCTCTTTTAACCAGAAAGTAAAAATGTTGTCAGGAGGTAATATTCAGAAAGTGGTGGTGGCACGAGAATTTTCTTCGGGACCTAAACTTTTAATAGCAGATCAACCAACAAGGGGAATTGATGTAGGAGCTACAGAATTAATTCACAAAAAAATTATTGAACTCAGAGACAGAGGAACTGCTGTATTGCTAATATCTGCGGATCTTAATGAAATAATGGAGTTGAGTGATACCCTTATTGTAATGTTTGGAGGAGAAATAGTTGCATATTTTGATGATTTGTCTAAGGTAACAGAGGAAGAGTTAGGAACTTACATGTTAGGATTAAAGAAACAATCTTATGAAGAGATAAGGAGAGTTCTATATGCATAGGGAAGTATTATTTGAAATCGTAAGAACAGCAGTAGCAATACTTATTTCACTTTTTGTTGTATTTTTAATTGTTTTCTTAGTTAGCAGCCAACCTACAGAAGCGTTGTCGAAATTTTTAATTGGTCCACTTTCCAAAGTTAGATACTTTAGTAATGTTTTAGAGTTGAGTATTCCGCTTATTTTTAATGGTCTTGCTATAAGTATAATGTTTCAAGCAAAGCAATTCAATATTGGCGCAGAAGGAGCCTTTTTCATGGGAGCGGTAGCTGCTACCGTAGTGGGAATTACTATGAATTTACCCCGAATAATTCATTTGCCTTTTGCTATAATAGCTGGAAGTTTTATAGGTGGGATACTTCTTTTTATACCTGCTATTTTGAAATCAAAGTGGAATGCCAGTGAATTAGTGTCTTCCCTTATGTTGAACTATATTCTTTACTACTTTGGGATATTTATAATAAATTACTATCTTAGAGATGTAAATGCAGGCTACATGGTATCTTATCCTCTTAACTCTTCTGTTTTACTGCCAAAATTGATGGTTGGTACAAGACTACATTATGGAATATTTATAGCCATAGCTATGATCATTATAATGTATTATTTCCTTTATAGGACAAAATGGGGATATGCTATTAGAATGACAGGATTAAATGAAAAATTTGCTGAATATGTAGGAATAAATGTGAAAAAAGTTATATTATATGCTCAAATAATAGGTGGAATTATTGCAGGTATGGGGGGAGCAGTAGAATTATTAGGGATGTATACCAGATTTGAATGGCAAAAGCTACCTGGATATGGATGGGATGGCATAATTGTTGCTATTCTTGCACGAAATAATCCTCTTTTAGTACCGGTTGCTGCTTTTTTCCTTTCTTACATAAGAATTGGTGCTGATTTAATGGCAAGAATGACTGATGTTCCTAGCGAAGTAGTATCAGTTATTCAAGCGCTAGTAATTATGCTTATTGCTGCAGAGAGTTTCATGGCAAAATGGAGACATACCATGGTAGTAAAACGCGCAAAAGAAGAATTTTATGTTAATAATGGAGGTAGCTTACAATGAAAATTTTAGAAATTATATTTTCTACTAGTTTTGGCTACGCGATTTTAAGAGTTACAACTCCTATATTGTTTGCGGCACTAGGAGCTGTCATCTCTGATAAAGCTGGGGTCATTAATATAGCGCTGGAAGGTATAATGCTAATGGCTGCACTCTGGGGGGTAATAATAAGTGCTTTTACTCACAGTGCATGGTGGGGACTTGTTGCAGCAATTGTAAGCGGGGTTCTCATGTCATTTATTCTAGCATATTTTTCCCTAAATCTAAAGACAGACGTTATTCTAGCGGGTATAGCTTTGAATCTTTTTTCAAGCGGCGGAACCATTTTTATCCTTTACCTAGTAGCCCATGATAAAGGTATTTCCTCTTCGCTAAAAAGTGAAGTGTTACCACAGATGACTTTGCCGTTGGTAAACAAAATTCCAGTAATTGGTCCAATATTCTCGGGCCATAATATTTTGACATATATAGCTTTGCTTGCTGTGATTTTAGTATACGTCTTGCTCTATAGAACGCCCTTAGGATTAAGAATAAGAGCGGTGGGAGAGAACCCTGATGCGGCTGATTCTGTAGGTATAGGAGTTAATAAAATAAGGTATATTGCTCTTTTATTAAGTGGTATACTTGCGAGTTTTGGAGGAGCATACCTTTCAATGGGCTATGTTTCTTGGTTTTCTACTAATATGACAGCTGGAAGAGGTTTTATTGCACTAGCAGCCGAGGCAATGGGGAAAGGGACACCTTTGGGAACCTTTTTTGCTTCTCTATTATTTGGTTTTGCAGGAGCTTTAGCTAATAATTTGCAGTCCTTACGAATACCGTCTGAATTTATACAAATGATCCCATATATTGTTACTATAATTGGTTTGGTTATATATTCTTCAAGTCAAGTGAGTAGAATAAAAAAGGTTAAAGAACAGTAGGAAAGGAGAGTAATATTATGGTGAAAAGGAAACCTGTTATTATAGATTGTGATCCTGGGCATGATGATGCAATAGCTTTGCTTCTTGCGTTTGCGAGCGATAAACTTGATGTTAAAGCTGTTACAACTGTTGCAGGCAATCAAACAATTGATAAAACTTTTAACAATGCTCTCAAGGTACTTAGTTTTGCTGGAATAAATACTGTGGTAAGCAAAGGTGCTGCTAAACCTCTTGTTAGAGATTTGATTACTGCTCCTGAAGTCCATGGAGAAAGTGGCCTTGATGGTCCTATACTTCCGCCTCCTACTTTGAAACCTAGTGATAAAACTGCTGTGGAGACTATTATAGGAATATTGAAAGAAAGTGATGAGAAAATTACATTCATACCTACAGGACCACTTACTAATGTTGCTACAGTACTTCTTTCTGAACCTGAGGTGAAAAACAAAATAGAAAGAATAGTATTAATGGGTGGTTCAATGATAGGAGGGAATTGGACACCCGCAGCAGAGTTCAATATAGTAGTAGATCCTGAGGCTGCAAGTATAGTTTTTAACTCAGGAATACCTATTACTATGTGTGGGCTTGACGTAACGCATAAAGCACAGATATATAAAGAAGAAATCGAAAAAATTAGGAATATTGGTAATAAAGTTGGCGTTATGGTTGCAGAACTTCTTGATTTTTATAGCAAATTCTATGAAAGGTTTGGTTTTAAAGGTTCTCCTTTACACGATCCAGTGGCTGTAGCCTATGTGATTGACTCTACGTTAGTGAAAAGCAAGATGTGTCATGTCGATATAGAGACAAAAGGGGAATTTACGGATGGTTGTACAGTCGTTGATTATTACAATATTACTCAAAAATCCAAAAATGTAGAGGTAGTGTTAGATATTGATAGAGAACGTTTTATAAATATGTTATATGAAGCTTTAAAGAAATATAATTAGAAGGAGAGTGTATAGCCATGAAAAAACCAGTAATAATTGACTGTGACCCAGGCATTGATGATGCTATAGCATTGTTTTTGGCATTTGCTAGTGAAAATTTGGATGTAAAAGCGATAACTACAGTAGCGGGTAATGTGATATTAGAAAAGACGTCGAAAAATGCTTTAAAAATAAGTGAATATGCGGGATACAATGTAAAAGTTGCGAGGGGTGCTTCTAAACCTCTAATGAGAGAATTGATAACTGCAGAATTTATTCATGGGGAATCAGGACTTGGAAGTATAACTTTACTTGAACCTGTAAGAGCGTTTTATCACAAGAATGCTTATGATACCATATATGAGGAAGCAACAAGTTGTGAAGGAAAGTTACATATTATAGCGTTAGGACCGTTGACAAATATTGCAATTACATTGTTAAAGTATCCAGACATAAAAGAAAAGATAAATCACATCACTGTGATGGGAGGTTCTACAGAATTAGGTAATAGTACGCCTGTTGCGGAATTTAATATTTATGTAGATCCAGAAGCCGCAAAAATTGTATTCAATTCAGGAATTCCAGTTACTATGGTAGGATTGAATGTAACAAATACAGCATACATTATTACAGAGGACTTAGAGGAAATATCAACTTATAAAAATAAAGTTTCAGATTTTGTAGTTAAGTCATTATCGCCTCTTTTTAAATTTTTTGAAAAGATAGACTTTCCCGGTGTGCCTCTTCATGATCCTGCTGTAGTTGCTTCTGTAATTGATGAGAATATCTTAGAAACAAAATTTCTTAGAGTTGATGTAGAAACAAAAGGAGAGTTTACTAGGGGAAAAACTGTAGTAGATGTCTATGGCGTTACCAACAAAGCGCCTAATGTAAATGTGGCTCTAAAGATAAATAGAGAAAGATTTATTGCTCTTTTCAAGGAGTTGGTAAAAAGATATGAAATATGATTTGATTTTAAAGAATGTTACTATAATTAACAAGAAAGGGTGTATAAAGAGAGGGCAGGATATATATATCAGAGGAGGTAAAATCGTTAAAATTTCCACTAATCTTAGAGATGAAACAGAAGGGGATGTGTTAGATTGTACGAATTTGTACGTAACTCCTGGGTTGGTTAATCTTCATGCTCATTCTCCGATGAATATTTTTAAAGGGATTGCGGAGGATGTTGATATTTACGATTGGTTTAACGTAGAAATATGGCCTTACGAGAGTAAAATAACCCCTGAAGATGTATATTATGGAACACTTTTAGCAATTGTGGAAATGATCGAAAACGGAGTGACTGCTTTCGCAGATCATTATTTTTACGCTGAAAAAATTTGTGATGCAATTTTAGAAACTGGAATACGTGGAGATGTTGCTCCTACATTGTTTGGAATGTCCTCTACTTTTGAGGAAGACCTTAAAAAAGTATCTTTTCTTATCGAAAAAATGAATGGTATAAGTAAAAGATTAAATTTAAGATTCGGTCCTCACGCTCCTTATACTTGTCCACCTTCCACATTAAAAAAAATTATTGAAGCTGCAAAATTTTATGAAGTAGGACTCCATATTCATATGGCTGAAACGCAAAAACAAGTGGAAGATAGCTTAAAAGAATATAAGAAAACGCATTTTGAGATACTTCATCAAGTAGGAGGTTTTGAGCTTCCAGTTATTATAGCTCATGGAATTTGGATAGCTGAAAAAGATTTTGAGTTTTTAAGTGATAATACTTATTTTGCGTTGTCACCTAAAACATATATGAAACTTAATATGGGTATAGGTAATATATGGAAATATTATAGGCGTCTTAAAGTGAGTATCGGAACGGATGGTGCAGCAAGCTCTAATTCTTTAAATCCTCTTGAACAAGCTCGTTTGTTTGCTCTGCTGGGGAAATTAGTATATAGTTCTACAGACTATACATTAAAAGAGGTATGGCAAGTGCTTATGAGAGGTCATGAAGCTCTTAGTTTTAACACTGGAGACGTCGAAGAAGGGTATAATGCAGATCTTGTTTTTTGGGACTTAAACAAACCTAACACCAGTCCTGTGCACAACCCTCTTGCAGCTATAATATATAGTGCTGATTCTAGAAATATTGTGCATGTAATGGTTAATGGAACTTTTTTAAAGAAGGATGAGAAGGTTTTACTTGATGTAGAGGAGATTGTAAAAGAAGCACGTAGACACGCAGAGAATATCTTGAAGAGAGGGAAAGGTGAGGCAAGTTTCTTTTTCTAGTTCTTAATCATAAGGAGGGGAATTATGAAAAAAGCTTGGGAATATGCAAAGGAAATCCTTGAAAATAATAAGCCTAAAATTCTTACAAAAGAGGAACAAACATGGAATATGATAGAAATGTTAGAACTTCATGAGGATGAGAGGACTAAAATGCTGTGGAAGAGTTATGTTCCGGGTTCTGGGGCAGAAGAAAGTCTCATTGTAGGGGCTATTCAGAGTGTTGAAAATAAAGGAATGGACGTAAAAGAAGCAGAAGAACTTCTTCCTATGGGGTTTGATGCTTTTAAAAGAGGAGATATGAAGGAATTAAATAAAATTACTTCGAAGATATTTAATAAATTATATACTGCTCCCAGGAATCCTTATTCAGAATATTGGAAATTCAAACAATATACTTCATGGGAGGAATATAGAAAATCTGTGACATTTACACATACTGATTTATATAACGTGTTTTCCAGGGATTATGAAAATAAAGTTGCGGGGGGATGGATAGCTCAAATATGCGGTGGAGCATTAGGAACAGCCTTGGAAGGATATACGACAAAAAGATTAAAAGAAGTTTTTGGGGAGATTAGAGGATATGTTAGAACACCAAATACATTTAACGATGATATTACGTACGAACTTGCTTTTCTTAAAGCTTTTGAGGGGAGAGGATATAATATTACATCTGAAGATATAGCACTAGAATGGGTTGCACTTATTCCTTTCGGTTGGTCTGCTGAAGATGTAGCACTCAGAAACTTAAAACAAGGGATTTTCCCACCAAACAGTGGTAATTTTAATAATCCTTATTCGGAATGGATAGGTGCACAAATGAGAGGGGCAATATGTGGAATGGTGGCTCCTGGCAATCCTGAAGAAGCTGCTAGACTTGCATGGATAGATGCAGTTATTAGCCATGAAAACAATGGAGTACTTGGTGAAGTATTCAATGCTGTAATGGTTTCTCTTGCTTTTGTTGAAGAAGATGTGAGAAAAATTGTGGAGCAGGCAGTCTCTTTAATACCGCGGGACAGTGAATATTATTCTGTAGTAAAATATGCATTGGATACATGTAAAAACAGTAAAAATTGGGAAGAGGCATGGGGGCTTTGTGAGAAAAAATTCGAACAATACAACTGGGTGCATGCTTATCCTAACGCAGCAGCAGAAGTGGTAGCTTTATGGTTCGGAGAAAAAGATTTTGATGAAACGATGTATATTATAGCCATGGCAGGACAAGATGTTGACTGCAATGCTGCTCAAATAGCCACAATATTAGGGATAATAGGTGGAACACGTGCTGTTGGAGATAAATGGACTAAACCTATAGGGGATAACTTAGAGACTTATATGAGAGGTATGAAAAAAATAAAAATAAGCGATTTAATTGAATGGACGGTAACTGCTGTGAGGAGAGCGAATAGCAGTAAAAATTAAAAGTTATAGTTTATATTTTAGCTTTTATTAAAATATTGGTATACGAGGTGAGCAATTTGAAAATAGCGGTGGTAGGCAGTATAAATAAAGACTATACAGCGCAGGTTGACAAACTACCACAAAAAGGTGAAACAGTCATTGCTTCGAACTATAAAATTTCACTTGGAGGAAAGGGAGCAAATCAAGCAGTAGCTGCTAAAAGACTTGGAGCTGAAGTTGCTATGATTGGAGCTGTTGGTAAATTAGATGGAGGACAAGATATAGTAAAAAAACTTGAAAATGATGGGATAGATGTTTCAGGAATATTAATAGTTGATGATGAGGTAACTGGGAATGCCATGATTACAGTTGATGAAAAAGGAGCGAATACTATAGTAGTCTATCCAGGTGCCAATAATAAATTAAGCCCATTATGGATAGAAAAACAAAAAGAAATCATTAGAAACGCACATTTTGCAATTTTGCAGCTAGAAATTCCAATAGAAACAGTTGAGTTTGCAGTGAAAATTTCAAAAGAATATAATGTGAAAGTTATTTTAAATCCTGCTCCTGCTAAAAAATTACCTGAAGAAATATACGAATATGTAGATATAATTACACCAAATGAAGTAGAGCTTACTCAATTAACAGGTACTGAGGATATAAAAGAAGGTGCAAGTATATTAATACAGAAGGGGGTTAAGGAAGTTATCGTTACATTAGGTGAAAGAGGATGTTACTATACAGATGGAATAAGAGAAATTTTTGTAGAAGCGGTACGTGTAAAAGCGATAGATACTACTGCAGCTGGAGATGCTTTTAATGCTGCAATTGCAGTAGCTTTAGGAGAAAAAATGGACATAAATTCTGCTCTTATTTTTGCGAATATTGCAGGAGCATTGACGACTACTAAAATGGGTGCGCAAGATGCATTACCATTCAGGCAAGAAGTAGAAAGTTTTAAAAAAAATTTGGTATTTGGATGAGATGAAGTTTAAAGAAGTGAGGGACGGATTTTCCGTCCTTTTTGTATAGTTAAAAATAGGAATAGCTACGGGTATTTAATGATGTTTGAATTTTACCAAGATACCAGGATAGTATTCTTTCGAGTATACTAGCAATAAAATTATTAAGGCTCTAGAGTTAGAACTAAGCTAGTGGTGAGAAAAGACAAAAAGACATTACTAAAAGATTTCTACAAAATTTTAGTGTAAATTTTTAATAGACACTATTGAAATGAAAACATCTAATGATATAATTATTTATAATCTTGAATAAAAATTTATGACATTTGAGAAGTGACGTAGAGCCAGAATTTTTACAATTTATAAGGGGGAGTGAAGTGACTAGTGAGGGGGAAAAAGAGAGCAATTTCACTATTTGTTGTAGTGCTGTTTGTCTTGTCTTTAAGTTTTTCGGGATGTTCTAAATCTTCTAATTCTATATCTTCCCAAAAATCACTAGCAGATGAGCAGGTTTTAAACATTAATTTAGGGGAAGAACCGCCTTCTCTGGATCCGCAGTTGGCTACTGATTTAGTATCATTTGAAGTGTTAAATGCTACATTAGAAGGGCTAGTGAGGCTAAATAAATACGGGAAAATAGAAAAAGGTTCTGGACTAGCTTTAGATTGGGAAGTTTCTCCAGATGGGTTGAGGTATGTTTTTCACTTGAGAGATGCAAAGTGGAGCGATGGAACCCCTATAACTGCTCATGACTTTGAATACGCTTGGAAGAGGGCTCTTGACCCGAAAACTGGGTCAAACTATGCCTACATGCTCTATTATTTAAAAAATGGAGAAGCTTTTAATAAAGGGGAAGCTAAGGCAGAAGATGTAGGTGTAAGGGCTCTTAATGACAAAACACTAGAAGTGATACTCGAAAGACCAGCTCCGCAATTTTTGGGTTTGACAGGATGGGGTACTTATTTGCCTGCTCAAAAAGCGGCTATTGAAAAATTTGGAGATAAATATGGAACCTCTCCTGATACGATGGTCTATTCCGGTCCTTATATGATAAAAGAATGGAATCACGAACAGAATATAGTACTTGTAAAAAATCCCTACTATTGGGATAAGGATAGTGTGAAACTTCAACAGATAAATATGGACATGGTAAAGGAAGAAAATACTATTATTCAAAACTGGGAAACAGGGCGTTATGATTCTATTAGTGTACCTGCCCAATATATTGCAAAATATAAAAATGATCCGAATTTTCACCAAATGCCAATAGGTGTAACTTACTATGTCATGTTCAACAACAAATCCAAGATATTTTCAAATGTAAATATAAGAAAAGCTTTCAGTTATGCGATTGATAGGCAGTCTTTTGTAGATTATGTTTTCGCTGGCGGGGGGATACCTGCTCTCGCTTTTGTGCCACCAGGAATACCTGGAGATAAAGAAGAATTTAGAAAAGAAGGCGGGGATTACTTTAAAGATAATGACGTAGCAAAAGCGAAAGAATTGCTTGCACAAGGCATGAGAGAACTAGGAATTGATAAGCTCCCCAAGATTAAATTTGTAGCTGGAGACAGTGATGCAGCGAGGAAACATTCACAAGTATTACAAGAGTTTTGGAGTAAAAATTTAGGTGTAACTGTTGATATTTACAACGTAGCTTTCAAAGTAAGACTTGATATGATGAATAAAGGAGATTACGATATAGTGTATACTAATTGGGTAGCTGACTACAACGACCCAATGACATTTTTAGACCTTTGGGTTACAGATGGAGGTAATAACAGAGCTTTTTATAGCAACCCTCAATATGATCAACTCATAAAAAAGGCTAATTCTACAATTGATAATTCCGTTAGAATGCAGGCTATGCATGAGGCAGAGAAGATATTGATGGAGGATATGCCTATTGCTCCTTTACTTTTTAGGATTACCTCGTATTTAGAAAGACCCTATGTAAAAGACTGGATAAGATTTCCTGTGGGGATAGATGATGAGTGGAAATGGACATATATAGAAGGTAAAAATAAGTAGTGCTTTAAAAAGGGTCAAGCTTATAAGCTTGGCTCTTTTTAAGATGTTTACAGATATTCCCGCAAGTTTTAGATAAATTTCTTAGATAAATTTCTGTATTGATTATTAAAGTCTGATGATATAAAATTGGATTAAATACTTAGATGGGGGGTGAAAAGTAGAATAAAGTGCAGAAAAAATATTTTAAGCAAAAGGTGGTGGAAAATGGATAAAAATGGACCTATAGGAGTTATTGATTCAGGAGTCGGAGGAATTACAGTTTTAAAAAGACTTTTGGAAATTTTGCCAGAGGAAGATTACATATATTTCGGAGATACTTTAAGGGTTCCTTACGGCAATAGACCAAAAGAAGAAATAGAAAAGTTTACACGAGAAATTGTGAATTACTTGAAGAAGCAAAAAGTCAAAGCTGTAGTGATTGCTTGTAATACTATATGTTCAAGTATTAATAAGAATGACTATGAAATTTTGATGTTTGGAATATTAGAAGCAGGAATAAAGAGTGCAGTGGAAGCTACTTCAAATGGCCGAATAGGGGTAATAGCTACTAAAAGGACTGTAGAAAGTGAAGCTTATCTAAAGGGGATAAAAAGATTAAATAGAAACGCGATGGTTTTCCAAAAGGCTTGTCCGGAGCTGGTTTTAATTGTAGAAAATGGGTTTTATGAGGCATCTTCGATTTATAAAGCTGTAAAAAAATGTACTGAAGAATTTTTAGAGAAAGATATAGATACTCTAGTGCTTGGTTGTACTCATTTCCCTATTTTGCTTCCCTTTATTGAAAGAGTAGTAGATAATAAAGTGACTGTAGTAGATCCAGCAATAAAATTAGCTCATGAAGTAAAAAAATATTTGGTAGAAAACAATTTGGTTAAGGACAAAAAAGGAGGACAAATTCGATTTTTAGTTACAGGTGAAAAGGAAAATTTTATAAAGGTCGCTGGAACATTTCTCAACGACAAACATATAGATGTTTTAAGAATCGCTATAGAGGAACTGAAATAGGGATTTAAGGGGGAATAAAAAATGTTTTACAACTCTATAAAAGTAAATTCCAAGGGTCATTTAGTTATAGGTGGTTGTGATGCAGTAGAACTTGCTGAGAGATTTGGAACTCCTCTTTATGTAATAGATGAGGATGTACTCAGAGCCAATTCCAGAATCTTTTACAATGCATTAAAAAGCCACAACCCTGAAAATGAAGTGGTTTATGCAGGAAAAGCTTTTTTAACTACAGCTATGTGCAAAATAATACAGCAAGAAGGATTAGGACTTGATGTAGTATCAGGAGGAGAGCTGTATACTGCATTAAAAGCTGGTTTTCCGACAGAAAAGATTTATTTCCACGGGAATAACAAATCTGAAGAAGAGCTAATTATGGCTCTACAAAGTGAAGTCGGCAGGATAATTATTGATAATTGGGATGAATTAGAACTTTTAGAAATTTTGGCAAAGAAGTTAAACAAAGAACCGGCAATCTATATAAGAGTTACGCCTGGGATAGAAGCTCATACACACAGATATATAATGACAGGGCAGATAGACTCAAAGTTCGGCTTTACTATTTCTAACGGAGAAGCTTTTAAAGCAGTAAAGAGAGCTTTAACCTCAGGAAGTTTAAAATTTAAAGGACTGCACTGCCATATAGGATCTCAAATATTGGAATCTACTCCTTATAAAATTGCAGTGAAAATCATGTTAGAGCTTTTAAAGGAAATAAAAGACACTTTAGGAAGAGGAGTAGAGGAATTAGATTTAGGTGGAGGCTTTGGAATCCCATATGTGGAAGATGATAGTTACCAGCCAGTTGAAGAAATGCTAAGGGACATATTAGAGGAATTGGAGGCCCAAGTAAGTCTTCTTAAAGTAAAACTACCAAAAATTATTGTGGAACCGGGAAGAGCAATTATAGGAAATACTGGTATTACTCTTTATAAAGTAGGAGGAGTAAAGGAAATACCTGGTGTGAGGAAATATGTTTTTGTAGATGGCGGCATGTCAGATAATATTAGGACTGCTCTTTACGGTGCAAGGTATTCTGCTGTGATTGCAAATAGGGTATATAATGGACGTTTGGAAAAAGTAACAATTGCTGGGAAACTTTGCGAGTCAGGCGATGTAATTATATGGGATATTTTGCTACCTGAAGTGAAAAAAGGAGATATAATTGCTGTACTTAATACAGGAGCGTATGGGTATTCTATGGCAAGCAATTACAATAGATTGCCAAAACCTGCTGTGATTTTGGTTTCAAAAGGGAAAGCAGAGATTATTGTAAAAAGAGAGACATATGAGGATGTAATAAAAAATGATGTAATACCAGAAAGGCTAGAGGAGAAGTTCCAAGGGCGGGAAATGCAAGCAATATGAATCCTATTATAATGTTTATGAAGTAAAACTACACATTTTTTTAAAATTTAAGAAGGAATTTTACAACTTACGTCGAATATATATATTAACAAGAAAGAGAAGGGCGGTCAGTATGACGGACGTTTTAGCAGTAATCAGAGAAATGAGCTCTAGTTTTACACCTTCAGAAGCCAAAATTGCAAAGTACATTTTAGAGAATCCGACTGTTGTTACAGAATTATCTGTAAATGAATTGGCCAATGCTTGTTATACTAGTGAGGCAAGTATCATAAGGTTTTGTAGAACTATAGGCTTGAAAGGGTTTCAAGAGTTAAAAATCAAAATTGCTGTCTCCCTTGCAAAGCAAACAAGAAAGCTGGATGGAGGCATTACTAGTGAAGACGATGTTATGGCTGTGATACAGAAAATAGCTAATTTTAACAAACAAGCGATCGATAGCACTATCGCAGTTTTAAACGCAGAGGAATTGACAAAAGCTGCAGAAGCTCTTGCAAATGCAAATAAGATTGATTTTTACGGGGTTGCGGCTTCTGGAGTGGTGGCTTATGACGCAATGTTAAAATTTTCTAGAATAAATATACCATGCACTGCGTATCAAGACACTCACCTACAGCTAACGTCTGCAGTTAATTTAAAAAAGGGAGATGTAGCATTTGGAATTTCTTATTCAGGAGCTACTAAAGAAATAGTTGAAGCTATTCAAACTGCCAAGGAGGCGGGAGCAACTACTATAAGCTTGACGAAATACGGACAGTCACCCCTTGCCAAAGCTGCTGATATAAATCTATTTGTTTCTTCTGAGGAGGCTATGTTTAGAGCGGGGGCTATGGCCTCCCGCATAGCCCAACTTACTGTTATTGATATATTATTCATTTTAGTAGCACAAAAAAAGTATAACGACGTAGTCAGATATCTTGAAAACACCAGTGAAGTGCTATCTATGCGCAAAATAAATAATTAAATCAAAGAAAGGACTGGGTTTAATGACGCTAGAGGAATTAATAACCGAAGGAAGAAATCCAAACACTATGGATATAGATAGACTTAGCACCGTTGATATGCTTAAAAAGATCAACGAAGAGGACAAGAAAGTGCCACTTGCAGTGGAGAAAGTTATACCTTCTATAGCTGAAGCGATTGACAGAATCGTACCGAGGATGAAAAAAGGAGGGCGCCTTATATACGTTGGAGCCGGTACAAGTGGGCGTATTGGTATTTTGGATGCTTCCGAATGCCCTCCTACCTTTGGGGTAGACCCTGGACTGGTGGTAGGGATAATAGCAGGTGGAGATAGTGCAATAAGAAATGCAATAGAGAGCGCAGAAGACGATGTAGAAGGGGGGGAGGCAGGACCTTGTAAATATAAATTTGACAGAGCGAGATAGTGTAATAGGTATATCTGCTAGTGGCAGGACGCCTTATGTCATAGGAGCTTTAAGATATGCTAAAGAGGTAGGAGCCCTTACAATAGGATTATTCTGCAATGAAAATAAAAATGTTGAAAACATAGTAGATGTGATGATTACTCCAATAGTGGGTCCAGAGGTTATAATGGGTTCTACTCGAATGAAGGCCGGTACTGCCCAAAAACTTGTGCTGAACATGATTTCTACAGGAGTAATGATAAAGCTTGGGAAAGTTTATAGTAATTTAATGGTAAACCTTCAAGCCAGCAACGAAAAATTGAGAGAAAGAGCAAGGCGGATGGTAAAATTGGCTACTGGTGCAAAGGAGGACTTGATAGAGAGAGTTCTTAATGAAACAAATTATAATGTAAAATTGGCAATTTTAATGATAGTAGGAGATATGGAGAAAGAAAAAGCTCAAAAGCTTTTGGAGATGGCGGACGGATATATAGCAGAGGCGATTAAGCTAAAAGATTTAGTCTTGCAGGGAGAGGAATAAATTATGAGTTTTAATCTTTCGAAGTTGGAAAAGGCTTTTATGTTATTGGATAAAGGGATAGAAGAAGGAGTATTTCCAGGAGTTGCAGCAGCAGTAGGTGATAACAAGGGTTTTGTGAGGGTTGAAGTAAAAGGGAATAAAAGATTATATCCGTATGATGAAAAGCTTAACAGAGAATCTCTGTTTGATTTGGCTTCTCTTACAAAAGTTGTAGCTACAACTATGTTGTTAATGAAAATGTTAGAGAGCGGACTTATATCTGTATACGATAGAGTTTCAGAGTATATCCCGAATTTTAAAGGCGATGGTAAAGATAAAATTACTATATTTCAACTTCTCACTCATACTTCTGGATTGCCGGCTTACCTTCCCTTTTATAAAAAATGCAAAGATTACCTTGGTTCTATAAATTACATATGTGAAGAAGTAAAGCTAAATCCAAATAAAAATGTGGAATACAGCGACTTAAATTTCATTCTGTTAGGTAGGATATTAGAAATTTTAGGAGG
>LDZR01001734.1_pt1 | contig 17957 bp, 14 predicted proteins | sample 615371 | NCBI WGS metagenome assembly LDZR01 (sample SAMN03408294, study PRJNA278302) | terrestrial metagenome | isolation source: oil reservoir sample K2 | place: USA: Alaska, North Slope, Kuparuk formation | collected 2013
AGCCCGAGGCTGAGCCGTAGGCTGATCCGCGAGGACCACTTAGCGAGCGAAAACAATGCCGGCCCGGAGAAAAGTTATTTTCGGGGTAGACCCGCCTCTTGATAGGACGGGCCAGGCCAGGAGGTTATAAAACCCTCGGGCGAAGCCCTTAAGTCTTAAGAAGTTCTCCCGGCCGCATCCAACGCGCCTTGAGCCTCTTCCTCCTGCTGCTTTAAGAGGGCGTACTCCATGCTGTCCAGTAATGCTTCCCAGCTGGCCTCGATAATATTGGTAGAGACACCCACCGTATTCCAAACGCTCTCCCCGTCGCGGGACTCGATGAGCACCCGCACTTTGGCGCTGGTTGCCTCCTTTTCATCGAGAACCCGCACCTTATAGTCCGTAAGGCGCATGCGCCGGATGGCGGGGAAGCATTCTTCCAGGGCCTTGCGCAGGGCATTATCCAGGGCGTTGACCGGGCCGTTACCCTCCGAAGCCGTGTGGATGGTCCGGTCTCCCACCCGCAGTTTTATGATGGCTTCGGCAACGGCGTCCTGGTCGGCCTCCTTTTCCACGAATATGCGGAAATATTCCACCTGGAAGGGTTCCCGGTACTCTCCCCCGGCTTTCCGCACCAGGAGTTCCAGAGACGCCTCGGCGCCCTCGAACTGGTAACCCTGTCTTTCCAATTCCTTAATGCATTCCACCACACCGCTGGTCTGGCGCCCGTTTAGATGCACTCCTAGTTCCGAGGCGAAGTAGCGGAGGTTGCTGACCCCTGCCAGCTCCGACACCAGGACGCGCCGCCGGTTGCCCACCTTCTCAGGGGGTATATGTTCGTAGGTTGAGGCCTCCTTCATGACTGCGCTTACGTGGATTCCTCCCTTATGGGCGAAGGCACTGTGGCCCACAAAGGGCTGGTTGTTGGGTAGCACCATGTTGGCGACCTCGCTTACGTAGCGCGATACCTCGGTCAGCTCCCGCAGCCTTCCCGGGGGCAGGCACCGGTAACCGAGTTTCAGCTCCAGGTTGGGGATAACCGAACACAAATTGGCGTTACCGCAGCGTTCGCCCAGGCCGTTGATAGTGCCCTGTACCTGGCGGCAACCGGCCGCCACGCCGGCCAGGGTGTTGGCCACGGCCAGTTCCCCGTCGTTATGGGTATGGATACCCAGGGGGGCATTGATATACCTGCTTACCTCCTTCACCGCCTCCTCGATCTCCCCCGGCAGGCACCCGCCGTTGGTATCGCAGAGTACGATCCAGGAAGCTCCGGCTTCGGCCGCGGCCTTGAGGCATTCCAGGGCGTAAGAACGGTTGGCCTTGTAGCCGTCAAAAAAGTGTTCGGCGTCGTAGACCACTTCCAGGCCCTTAGCCACCAGGAAGGCTACCGTTTCCCGGATCATAGCCAGGTTCTCCGCCAGGCTGGTGCCCAGGGCCTGGGTGACGTGGAGATCCCAGGTTTTTCCGAAAATGGTAGCCACCCGCACACCAGACTGCAGAATGGCCAGGAGGTTCTCATCCTCCTCTACCTTGCCGCCGGGTTTGCGGGTGCGGCCGAAGGCCGCCAGTTTGGCGTGGTGCCAGTTCCTGTTCCTGGCCCGCAGGAAAAACTCCATATCCTTGGGGTTGGCCGCCGGCCAACCCCCTTCTATATAGTCGATGCCGAAGAGGTCCAGCCGGCCGGCGATCTTCAGTTTATCTTCTACCGAGAAGCTAACGCCTTCTCCCTGGCTACCGTCCCGCAGCGTGGTATCGTAAAGATAAACCTTCTGCTCCATGCTTCATCCCTCTTCCACTTCCTGCCGTACTAGGGTTCCCATTTCTTCTGTGTTGACCAGGGTTTTACCCTCGCTCATAATATCGGGGGTCCGGAAGCCCTTGTCCAGCACCCGGCTCACCGCAGCTTCGACATCCTGGGCCGCTTCCTCCAGCTTAAAGGATACCCGCAACATGAGGGCGGCCGAAAGGATGGTGGCCAGGGGATTGGCTTTCTTCTGGCCTGCAATATCCGGGGCGGAGCCGTGGGCCGGCTCGTAGAGAGCCACCTTTCCCCCGATGCTCGCCGAGGCCAGCATCCCGATGGAGCCGGTTAAAACGGAGGCCAGGTCACTTAAGATGTCGCCGAAAGTGTTTTCCATAACCAGGACGTCGAACTGCCGGGGCCAACGTACCAACTGCATGGCGCAGTTGTCCACGTACATATGGGTCAATTCTACGTCCGGGTATTCCGGAGCCAGGCGCTCCGCCGTCTCCCGCCAAAGGCGAGAGGTAATGAGGACGTTGGCCTTGTCCACTGAGGTCAATTTCTTGCGCCTCTGCCTGGCCAGCTCGAACCCCAGCCGGAGGATGCGCTCGATCTCTTCTGTATAATATATAAGGGTGTCCCAAGCCACCTCTCCGGTGTGGGTGCGCTCCCTCTTTTTCTCGCCGAAATAAAGGCCTCCGGTTAGTTCCCTCAAAACCAGCAGATCGGTGCCCTCCACGATTTCCCTCTTCAGGGGCGAGGCCTCGACCAGGGCCGGGAACAGATAGGCGGGCCTTAAGTTGGCGTACAGCCCCAGGCCTTTCCGCAAGGCCAAAAGGGCCGCCGTTTCCGGCCGCTCGGCCGGGGGCAGGTTATCCCAGCGGGGGCCTCCCACCGCCCCCAGAAGGACGGCGTCGCTTTCCCGGCACAACCGTAGGGTTTCCTCCGGCAGGGCGGTTCCCGTGGCGTCGATGGCGGCGCCGCCCACCAGCCCTTCCCGGAATTCAAAAGCTATGCCGAACTTCTTACCTACGGCCTTCAGTACCTTTACCGCTTCGGGCACGATCTCCGGCCCTATCCCGTCGCCGGGCAGCACCGCAATCTTAAACACGGTCCTTCACCTTCCTGGCCACGTAGGCCATTAGGCCCCCGGCATCCATGAGTTCTTGCATGAAGGGCGGAAGGGGTACCATGCGGTAGGTCTCGTTCTTAGTTAGGTTAGTAATCAAGCCCTTGTCCGGCTCAATAAGGACCTCATCCCCGCCTTCTATCCCCGCAGCCGCCTCCGGCGCTTCGAAGATGGGGAGGCCAATGTTAATGGCGTTGCGGTAGAAGATACGGGCAAAGGAGGCGGCGATAACGGCGGCCACTCCCGCCGCCTTAATGGCGAGGGGCGCATGCTCCCTCGAACTGCCGCAGCCAAAATTCTTACCGGCCACGATGATATCGCCGGCCTTAACCCGGCCGGGAAACTCGGGGTCGGCGTCTTCCATGCAGTGTCGCGCCAGCTCCAAGGGGTCGCTGGTATTGAGATAGCGGGCCGGTATGATGGCATCGGTATCTATATCATGGCCGAACTTATGGCATGTTCCTCGTATGGGCTGCATATCTACCGCACCTCCTCGGGCGCCGCTATACGGCCTTTAACGGCGCTGGCCGCCGCCACCGCCGGTCCGGCCAGATACACTTCACTCTCCGGGTGGCCCATGCGGCCGACAAAATTGCGGTTGGTGGTGGCCACCGCCCTCTCGCCCTTGGCCAGGATACCCATGTGGCCGCCCAGGCAGGGTCCACAGGTGGGCGTAGAAACGGCCGCGCCCGCCTCGATGAATATGCGGATGAGTCCTTCCTCCAGGGCTTGGGCGTAAATCTTTTGGGTTCCGGGAATGATAATCAGCCGCACCTCGGGGTGTACCCGGCGCCCGTTAAGAATGCTGGCCGCCACCCGCAGGTCCTCCATACGGCCGTTGGTGCACGAACCTATTACCACCTGGTCTATGGGGATCTCTCCCACCTCGCTGATGGGACGGGTGTTCTCCGGTAGGTGGGGAAAGGCCACCTGGGGTTCGATGCGGCTAACGTCATACTCCCTTACCTCGGCATAGCGGGCATCGGGGTCGCTCCGGTATACGCGATAGGGACGCCGGGCCCGTCCCCGGAGATATTCCTCTGTTTTTTCGTCTACGGGGAAAATGCCGTTCTTAGCCCCAGCCTCAATGGCCATGTTGGCCATGGTAAAGCGGCCGTCCAGGGACAGCGCTGCGATGGCCTCCCCGGTAAATTCCATGGCCATATAGCGGGCACCGTCTACCCCTATATCCCCGATAGTATAGAGGATAAGGTCCTTGCCCCCCACCCAGGGCCGCAGCTTCCCGTAGTACCGTAGCAGAATGGTTTCCGGCACCTTAAACCAGCACTCACCGGTAGCCATGGCGGCGGCTAAATCAGTGGAGCCCACTCCGGTGGCGAAGGCCCCAAGGGCTCCGTAGGTGCAGGTGTGGGAGTCGGCCCCGATGACCAGCTCCCCGGGCATCACCAGGCCTTCCTCCGGCAGGAGGCAGTGCTCGATCCCCATGCGACCTACTTCGTAGTAGTATTCCAGACCCTGTTCCCGGGCGAACTCCCGCAGGATTTTGGCCTGCTCCGCCGACTTAATGTCTTTATTGGGAGTAAAATGATCGGGTACCAAGACTACCCTGGCCGGGTCGAAAACCTTTTTAACCCCCAGCTGCCGGAACTCCTTGATGGCCAGGGGAGCGGTAATATCGTTCCCTAAGGCCAGGTCGATGCGGGCGTTAATGAGCTGCCCGGGCTCTACGGCCTCCATCCCCGCATGGGCGGCCAGGATCTTTTCCGTCACCGTCATGCCCACGGCCGTTTACCTCCCTCCGTTGGTAACCTCGGAAAGGTGCTGCAGGTTTTCTTCCCCTACTTCGTACACCAACTTGTTGATGGCATTTATATAAGCCCGGGCGCTGGCCTCCAGGACGTCAGTGCTGATGCCCCGTCCGATGAAGATCCTCCCCTGGTATTCCACCTTCACCGTCACTTCGCCCACCGCATCCTTGCCGCCGGTGACGGCATTTAAGGAATAGGATTTCAAGCAGAGGGGAATGCAGGTAATTTTATCAATGGCCTTGAAGGCCGCGTCCACGGGGCCTTCCCCGCAGGCCGCTTCCTCCAGGACCTCTCCGTCTACCTTAAGACCGACGGTGGCCGTGGGCACCACCCGCGTACCGGAGGAAATGTGGAGGTAGTCCAGGAGATACTTCTCGGGTATCCGGCGTACCTCGTGTTCTACAATGGCCTCCAGGTCCCGGTCGGAAATCTCCTTCTTGCGGTCGGCCAGCTCTTTGAAGCGCTGGAAGGCCTTATCTAGCTCGGCTTCCGTCAGCGTATAACCGAGCTCCTCCAGGCGGCTGCGCAGGGCATGGCGCCCGGAATGTTTACCCAGGACGATGTTGCTCTGGACCAGGCCGATCATGGCCGGGTTCATGATCTCGTAGGTGGTCCGCTCCTTCAACACGCCGTCCTGGTGGATCCCCGACTCGTGGGCAAAGGCGTTCTTGCCCACCACGGCTTTATTGTACTGCACGGGCATGCCCGTCAGGCTGCTGACCAGGCGGCTGGTGCGATAGATCTCTTCCGTCACCACCCCGGTACGGCACCCGTAGTAATCGCGGCGGGTAAAGAGGGCCATGACCAGTTCCTCCAGGGCCGTATTACCCGCCCGCTCACCGATACCGTTAACGGTGCATTCCACCTGGTCGGCGCCGTTCTCTACCGCCGCCAAAGAATTGGCTACCGCCATCCCCAGATCGTTATGGCAATGCACGCTAAGGACGGCCCGTTCGATATTGCGCACCCTCCGGCGTATCTCGGCTATCAACCGGCCGAACTCCGGGGGCGTTGCATAACCCACGGTATCAGGGATATTGATGACCGTGGCCCCGGCATCAATGGCCGTCTCCAGGGCCAGGCACAAAAACTCCAGGTCGCTCCGCGAGGCGTCCTCCGGAGAAAATTCTACGTCCGGGCAGTGCTCCTTGGCGTAGGCCACCCCCCGCCTGATGGCCTCCAGGACCTCGTCACGGGTCATGCGGAGCTTGTGCTTCATATGGATATCGGAAGTAGCAATAAAGACGTGAAGGCGGGGCCGTGCGGCGTGCTTCACCGCCTCCCAGGCCCGGTCGATGTCCCCCTCGTTCACCCGGGCCAGGGCGGCAATGGCCGGCCCTTCTATCTCCTGGGCGACGGCCTTCACCGCCTCGAAGTCCCCCCGGGAGGAGATAGGGAAACCGGCTTCGATAACATCCACCTTTAACCGGGCCAGTTGCCGGGCGATCTCCAGTTTCTCCTGCACATTGAGGCTCACGCCGGGGGACTGCTCCCCATCCCGGAGGGTAGTATCGAAGATATAAATGCGTCGAGCTGCTGTTTCCATTTCCGTCTCTCCTCTTGCTCCCTAATCCTCCGGCAAGATCATCTCGTTTAATCCAGCTCCTGCCGGCACCATGGGATACACCATTTCCTCTTCGCTTATAAGACATTCTATGAGGGTAAGGCGCCCGTTCTGCATGGCTTCCTCCAGGACCGGAATAACTTCTTCCTGTTTGGTTATTCTCAGACCTTCTGCGCCGTAGCAACGGGCCAGGCCCACAAAGTCGGGGTTCCCGCTGAAGCGCACGGCGGTGTACTTGCCCTCATAATAGAAATGCTGCAGTTGGCGCACCATGGCCAGGCTTTGGTTGTTGAAGAGCAGGATTTTAATAGGTAGGTTCTGCTCTACCGCAGTCCCCAGCTCCGGCATGCTCATCTGGAAACTTCCGTCGCCGGTGATGGCCCACACCATGGCATCCGGCCGGGCCAGTTGGGCCCCTATGGCCGCCGGGAAACCGTAGCCCATGGTCCCCAGGCCGCAGGAAGAAATGAAGGTACGCGGCTTAGTAAAGCCGTAAAAGAGGGCGGCCCACATCTGGTGCTGACCCACATCGGTAGTGATGATGGCCCGACCCCGGGTCATCTCCCCCAGGCGTTGTATAACCCACTGGGGACGCACATCTCCCCCGCGACCGTAGGTTAAGGGGTATGCCTCCCGCAGCTCCTGAAGGCGCTTCAACCAGGCCTCCCGCTTGCCCGGCTGCACCAGGGGCAGGAGGTCCTCCAGGACGGTTCGGGCATCCCCCACCAGGGGTAAGTCCACCCGGACGTTCTTGCCGATCTCTGCGGGGTCGATATCCACATGGGCTATCTTGGCCTGGGGAGCGAATTTGTCCAGGGCACCGGTCACCCGATCGTCAAAACGCACCCCGAGGCCGAAAAGGACGTCGCACTCCATAAAGGCGTGGTTAGCGTAGGGCTTGCCGTGCAGGCCCACCATGCCCAAAGACAGGGGATGGTCCTCCGGGAAGGCGCCTAGGCCGGCAAGGGTGGTGGCCACCGGCGCCTGCAGGGTTTCCGCCAGCCGGACCAGAAGTTCTTCGGCTCCCGAAGCCACCACTCCTCCTCCCACGAAGATTAACGGCCGCTCGGCTTCCGATAGCATCTTGGCCAGGGCCCTTATCTGGCCGGCATGCCCTTTGTAAGTGGGCTTGTAGCCCCGGATCTCCACCTGCTCCGGGATGGGGGCTTCACACGGCGCCTGGGCCACATCCCGGGGGAGATCGATGAGCACGGGCCCCGGCCGGCCCGTACGGGCGATATGAAAGGCCTCTTTAACTATGCGGGGGAGCTCCGCTACATCCTTTACCAGGTAGTTGTGCTTGGTGATGGGCATGGTAATCCCCGTAACGTCCACTTCCTGGAAGGCGTCAGTCCCCACCATAGAGGTGGGTACCTGGCCGGTAAAAATAACCACGGGCACCGAATCCATATACGCCGTGGCAATGCCCGTCACCAAATTGGTAGCCCCGGGCCCCGAGGTGGCGAAACATACCCCCACCCTGCCGCTGGTCCGGGCATAGCCGCTGGCCGCATGGACGGCATTTTGCTCATGGCGCACCAAGACGTGTTTAATAGGGCTATCGGCCAGGGCATGGTACAAGGGGAGCACCGCGCCTCCGGGGTAGCCGAAGACAAGGTCTGCTCCTTCCTGTAACAAAGCTTCAATAACCGCCTGGGCACCCGTTCTCTTCAAGCCTTCTCCCCCCTCTTTAACCCGTCTGGCTGACGTTTTCCTGCTCGCTCAGATCGGCCTCCAGGACCTTGCCCCGGGATCCCCTCACCAGGGCGATCTTGCCCGTCCGGGCCAATTCCCGGATACCGAAGGGACGCAGGGCGGCCTCAATGGCGTTGATTTTGTCCTCGTCGCCGGTGGCCTCAACGATTAGGGAATCCCGGGCGATATCCACGATCCTGGCCCGGAAGACCTCCACAATCTGCATGATTTCTCCCCGCACGTGGGGCTCCGCGTTTACCTTGATCAAGACGAGCTCCCGGCCCACATGGGGATCCTGGGTGATGTCGCTCAACTTGATAACATCGATGAGCTTATGGAGCTGTTTGCACACCTGCTCTATGGTATGGTCGTCGCCTTCCACCACAATGGTCATGCGCGAGACAGAGGGATTCTCCGTGGGGCCGACGGCCAGGCTCTCGATATTATACCCGCGGCGGGCAAAAAGGCCCGCCACCCTGGTCAACACCCCCGGCTTATTTTCCACCAGAACGGCTAAGGTGTGTTTCATGGCTGATTCTACCCCCCTACAATCATTTCACGGAGATGGGCACCCGGCGGCACCATGGGAAGGACGTTCTCCTCCCGGTCTACCTTTACATCTACCAGGAAGGGTCCTTTGTGCTCCAAGGCCGTTTCCAGGGCTTCGGTGAGCTGGGAAACCTCGGTTACCCGCACGGCCGGGACCCCATAGGCCTCGGCCAGCTTGACGAAATCGGGGTTGCCCGCCGCCAGATCGGAATAAGAATAACGCCGGTCGAAGAAAAATTCCTGCCACTGGCGCACCATACCCAAATATCCGTTGTCCAGCAATATAATCTTTACCGGCAGCCGGTAAAAGCTTATGGTAGCCAACTCCTGGGAGTTCATCTGGAAGCTGCCATCACCGGTAATGGCTACCACCGTGGCCTCCGGCCGGGCCAGCTGGGCTCCCATGGCCGCCGGCACCCCGAATCCCATGGCCCCGAGGCCGCCGGAAGAAATAAAGCTCCGCGGCCGCTTCACGGGGTAGTACTGCACGGCCCACATCTGATGCTGCCCCACATCCGTGCTAACGATGGCTTCCCCCCCGGTGAGGCGGTGAAGCTCCTCTATAACCCACTGGGGTTTGAGGCCGCAGTTTCGGTCGTAATGTAAGGGGTGTTCCTCCTGCCACGCCCTGATCCGGGCCCTCCAGTCAGGGTGAACAGCAGGACGGGGCAAATTATCCAACAGGGCCCTCAGGGCCAGGCGGGCATCGCCCACAATGGGAATATGGGCGGGTACGTTCTTGCCGATCTCCGCGGCATCGATGTCTATATGAATTATCCTGGCCTTGGAAGCGAACTTATCCAGTTTCCCGGTCACCCGATCGTCGAAGCGGACGCCGATGCCGATCAACAGATCGCATTCTCCCACGGCATAGTTGGCAGCCACGGTTCCGTGCATGCCCACCATGCCCACGAAAAGGGGATGATCTTCGGGGAAGGCGCCCTTGCCCATCATGGTGATGATAACCGGGATATCCTGCTTTTCGGCCAGAGCCTTCAATTCCTCATGGGCGCCGGAAGTAATCACTCCACCCCCGGCGAAGAGCAGGGGCCGCTCCGCCCGGGCAATAGACCGGGCCGCCTGAAGGATTTGCAAGGGGTGCGGTTCCCGGCACACCCTGTAACCCCGGAGATTCAGGGGAGGGGGATATCTCTCCACCACGGCCGTCTGGGTGGTAATATCCTTGGGTATATCTACCACCACCGGTCCCGGCCGGCCGGTGGTAGCTATATAAAAGGCTTCATGCATAATTCCGGCCAGTTCGTTGACGTCCCGGACCAGGAAATTATGTTTGGTAATGGGCATGGTTATACCGGTGATGTCGGCCTCCTGGAAGGAATCGCGCCCGATCATCCCCACGCCCACCTGGCCGGTAAGGACCACAAGGGGAACGGAATCCATGAAGGCATTGGTAATCCCGGTGATGAGGTTGGTGGCACCGGGTCCGGAAGTGGCAATGCAGACCCCGGGCCTGCCGCTGACCCGGGCATACCCGTCTGCCGCGTGGACGGCACCTTGTTCATGGCGGGTTAAGATGTGGCGGATTTTAGCCCCGTAAAGCTCGTCATATAGGGGCAGTACCGCTCCTCCGGGATACCCGAATACAGTATCCACACCTTCTTCCTGCAAGGCCTTGATAATTATCTGGGAACCAGTCAGTTTGCTTTTCGCACCGCAATCCCCAATGGCCATACACCTCCGTTCTTTATTCCAGCACGGCTCCCCGGGCACCGGAAGTAACGTGCCGGGCATAGCGTGCAAGATAACCCGTGGTAATCTTGGGGGCCGGCGGCTGCCATTCTTCCCGGCGCCGGAGCAGTTCCCTTTCTTCCACCAGCAGCTCCAGCTTGCGCGCCGGGATGTCGATGGCGATTATATCGCCTTCCTTGACCAGGGCCAGAGGCCCCCCGGCTGCGGCCTCCGGGGATACATGGCCGATGGAGGCTCCCCGGCTGGCCCCGGAAAAGCGCCCGTCGGTAATCAAGGCCACCGAGGCGTCCATCCCCATGCCGGCCAGGGCCGAAGTGGGACTCAACATCTCCTGCATGCCCGGGCCGCCCTTGGGGCCTTCGTAACGGATGACCACTACATCCCCCGGGCGAATCTTGCCCCCGATGATGGCCGCAAAGGCCTCTTCTTCGCTCTCGAAGACCCGGGCCGGGCCCTTGTGCACCAGCATTTCCGGCAGCACCGCACCCTTTTTAACCACCGCTCCTTCGGGAGCCAGGTTGCCGTACAGAATGGCCAGGCCCCCGTCGGGACTATACGGATCCTCAACTGGCCGGATGACCTCTTTGTTTAGAATACCCTTCCCGGCACAATTATCGGCCACCGTATGCCCGGTCACCGTTAGGCAGCTTACATCCAGCATCCCCGCCCGGCCGAGCTCGGCCATCACCGCCGGAATCCCCCCGGCCTCATGGAGATCCTGGATGTGGTGGGAGCCCACCGGGCTCAGCTTGCACAGTTGCGGAACCTGCCGGCTCAACTCGTCGAAGACCTTAAGAGGCAAATCCACCCCCGCCTCCCGGGCAATGGCCGGCAGGTGGAGGCAGGTGTTCGTGGAGCCCCCCAAGGCCATATCCACCGCCACCGCATTGCGGAAGGCTGCCTCGGTCATGATATCCCGGGGCCGGATGTTTCGAGCCAACAGGTCCATAATATACATACCGGCCTGTTTGGCCAGCCTGAGGCGCGCCGCGCTTACGGCCGGAGCGGTACCGTGGCCCGGCAGGCCCATACCCAGGGCCTCCGTCAAACAGTTCATGGTATTGGCCGTAAACATCCCCGCGCAAGAGCCGCAGCCGGGGCACACGCAATCCTCAAGTTCTGCCAGCTCTTCTTCGGTCATCTTGCCGGCCCCCACCGCCCCCACTGCCTCGAAGATATTGCTTAGAGATACATCCCGGCCTTGGTAGCGGCCGGCCAGCATAGGCCCGCCGCTTATAAAAATAGAAGGTAAATTGAGGCGGGCGGCGGCCATGAGCATGCCGGGAACGATCTTGTCGCAATTGGTAATAAACACCAGGGCATCAAAGGGATGGGCCATGGCCATGACTTCCACACTGTCGGCAATTAGCTCCCGGCTGGCGAGGGAGTATTTCATGCCGGTATGGTTCATGGCGATACCGTCGCATACCCCTATGGTGGAAAACTCCAGGGGTGTGCCTCCCGCCATCCTCACCCCGGCCTTAACGGCCTCGGCCAGGGACCGGAGGTGAACATGGCCGGGGGCCAGTTCATTAAAGGAATTAACAATACCGATGATGGGCCGCGCCAGTTCCTCATCCGTCAGGCCCGTAGCCTTGAATAAAGACCGGTGGGGAGCCCGGGCCAGGCCGGACTTCATCACATCGCTGCGCATCCTTAACGCCCCTTTTCCGTAAAGATCTCCGCGCCTTCGGTCATGGTAAGCTCCCGGAAGCTGCTGATGAGCCTGCGGGTAATGGGGCCCGGACGTCCGTCCCCTATGGGCCGGTCATCCAGGCGGACTACGGGGATGACCTCTGCCGCCGTGCCGGTCAGGAAGCACTCGTCCGCCGTATAAACCTCATGCCGGGTGAAAACCTTCTCTTCGGCCGGAATGCCCAGCTTCCGCGCCAATTCCATCACCGTGTTCCTGGTAATGCCCTCCAGGAGCCCGATGTAGGCAGGAGGGGTGTACAAGTGGCCGTCCTTAACTATGAAAATATTGTCTCCCGTGGCCTCCGCCACGTAGCCTTCTCTGTTGAGGAGCAGCCCCTCCGGCGCCCCGGCCCTGGTGGCTTCTATCTTGGCCAGGATGTTGTTGAGATAATTGAGGGACTTGATGCGGGGATCCAGGGCATCGGGAATATTCCGCCGGGTAGCCACCGTAACCAGCTCCAGACCCCGCTCGTACAATTCCGCCGGATAAAGCTGGATACCGGCGGCGATACAGAAGACCAGGGGCTTGGGACATTTGCGGGGATCCAACCCCAGATCTCCCCGGCCCCGGGTGACTACCAGGCGAATGTAGGCATCCCGTAGGTTGTTCCGCCGGCAGGTCTCCAGTACAACCTCCGTCATCTCTTCCCGGGTAAGACCGGGGTCTAAGGCTATATGCCGGGCGGATTCAAAAAGCCGGGCGATATGCTCCTTTAATTTAAAAACCCGGCCGTTGTACGCCCGGATGCCCTCAAAGACCCCGTCGCCGTAAAGCAGGCCGTGATCGAAAACGGACACTTTAGCCTCTTCTTCATCTACAAAGCGACCATCGAGGTATATAATTAGTCCCACTTCGTTCTCCCCTCCTACCCTCTAAGCCCTTTCTCCCGGCCGCTTTGGGAGGCGCGAATATGTTTACGTTTCAGTATAAAGAACCTCCAAAGGAGAGTCAAGAATTTTTACGACGGAACGGGTATTACCCTCCATGCCGCCCCAGGCCGCACCTGGCCCCTTGTTGGCCTCGGCCTATGTCAAAGGCGGGGGCCCGGGTTTTTTTATTACGCGCTCTACCACCCCGATGATCTCGTCTTCGGGCCCCAGGGGTATATCCGGATATGCCCTATAGGGGTTGTTGGCCCGGAGGAACCAGCGCCCTTCCTGTTCCAGAAGGTGCTTTACCGTGACCTCTTCGCGTCCCAGGAGGGCCACCACCGTATCCCCGGGCTTGGCCACGGTCTGCTTCCTTACCCAAACTATGTCTCCGTCGTCGATGCCGGCGCCCACCATGCTGTCCCCGCGGACCACCAGGGCATAATCCACCGGAACTCCCTCCGGCACCTCCGTATATTCCCCCGTTTCTTCCAGGGCCAGTTTGGGGGGACCGGCGGATACCTTACCCACCAGGGGTACCCGCTTCAACGTCGTTATGGGCTGCAAAACCTCCAGGGCCCTCCGCCGCTGGGCTTCCTTCCTCGCGGCCAGGAACTGGCGCAGGAAGGTTATTCTCCTTTTGAGCTGTTGCCCCCCTGCCTCCCGCGCCTCCTGGACCTTCTTGAGCTCCTCCTGGATTTCCGCCGCCGTGGGGACGGCCAGGTGGATTAATTCTTCCACATCGGTATCGAACACCCGGGCGAGCACCACCATGTCTTCCAGGGAAGGGGTGCGCGTCCCCTGTTCCCAGGAGTTCACCGTGGAGGTAGCCCGGCCTATAAGGGAGGCCAGCTTCTCCAGGGACAGACCGGCGGCCGCCCTCCGGGCGGCCAGGTACCGGCTCAAGCGCGAATTCCCGGCACCCCTCCTCATCCTCCTCAATATCTTCCCCCCTTGATTCATTTACACAGATCGTGTAAACTTGTTTTTGCTCCATATTATAGACTGCAGAAGTTGCCTATGTATTTGAGTATACATCATTTCACGCACCGTAAAAATAATTTATTTGTCAGGGGGGGAGAACGGTGAGGCCCTTTAGCGCCGATATTTACCTGGAAAAGGCCCTCTCCCGCGAAAGCCTTCTTTCCGCCTGCCGCCTCCTTGCCGGGCGCATTTCTTTAGGGCTGGAAAAACAAGGGGTCGTATGGCAGCGCCTCCTCCTGCGCCTGGACCTTGAGGATCAAAGCCTCTCCGTTGGGCGCCGTTTTTCCCGGGCCCAGAATCCCGGGAGCCTGTACTTTCACCTGAAAGGAATTATAAACGATCTCCGGCTCCCCTCTCCGGTAGAAAAAATCACCATCACTGTAGATGGCCTCCGTCCGGCCCCTGCCAGCCAGCTCTCCTTCTTCGCCGGCCGCGATCCTGGCCGGGAAGGCCGGCTGCGGGAAGCCCTGGCCGCCGCCTCCAGGATTCACCCCGGATCCGTCGTCACCGGCTCCGCCCTCGCCCCCGGCCGCCGGGAAATCATGCTCGCCTTTTATGATCCGTGGAGGCGATCTTACCGTGGAGCCGACCAAGCTGAGGGTAGAATGGAATAAAAAGAGGACGCCGCGCTTTTACTGGCAGGGCAAGTGGTATACGGTCCAGGCCGTGCTGGACAGGTGGAAGGACACGGGGGAATGGTGGAAGGGCGATACACCGAAATTGTTCCTCCGGCTCCTGGCAGGCCAGGGGGTCTGGGAGGTCTACCGCGACCTCCAAAGCGGGGAATGGTTCCTGTACCGCCGGTACGATTAAGGAAGGGATTTCCATGGACGGGACCGATTGTGTGCACCTGCACGTCCATTCCTGTTTCTCCTTTCTAGACGGGGCCTCCTTCCCGGAAGCCCTGGTGCGGCGGGCCGCCGAGATGGGGATGGCCGCCCTGGCCCTGACCGACCACTCCAATATTTCCGGTGCCCCGCGCTTTTACCGCGCCGCCACCCAGGCGGGAATCAAGCCCATCCAGGGGGCAGAAGTGGTCCTGGAGAACGGCCACCACCTGACCCTGCTGGCCACCGGCCCGGAAGGGTATGCCAACCTGTGCCGCCTCCTCACCCGCGCCCATCTTTCCCATCCCCGGGGTAATCCCCGGTGTTCATGGTCCGACCTCGAGGAACACCGGGAAGGCCTGATAGCCCTGTCCGGATGCCGCAGAGGCGAAGTGCCCTCCCTCATCCTGGCAAAGCAATACGCCGCCGCCCGAGAAGCGGCCCTGCGGTATAAGTCCTTATGGCGCAACTTTTTTTACCTGGAGCTCCAGGATACCCTGCTCCCCGGCAACCGGGCCCTCAACCGGGCCCTGGCGGAACTGGGAGAAACCCTGGATATACCCCTAGTGGCCACCAATAACGTCCACTACGTCCGGCGGGACGATTTCCCCGTCCATGATATCCTTACCTGTATACGCCTGGGGATAACCCTGGAAGATGCCCACCCCCAGAGGGCGCTAAATGACGAGAATTACTTGAAATCCCCCCGGGAAATGGCCGCGCTCTTCTCCTTCTGCCCCCGGGCCCTGCAGAACACCCTCCATATAGCCGAAATATGCCGTCCCGTTTTTGACGAGGGGCGGAGTCTGCTGCCCCGCTTCCCCCTCCCCTCCGGGCGGAGCGCGGAATCCTTCCTGCGGGAGCTGGTCTACCGGGGAGCCGCCCAGCGATACCCCCGCCTTACCCCGGAGGTCGAAGAAAGGCTGCAGAAAGAGCTGGGCGTCATATCCCGCCTGGGCTTTGCCGACTACTTCCTCATCACCTGGGACATTGTGAATTACGCCCGCTCCCGGGGAATAAGGTGCGCAGGCCGGGGTTCTGCCGGGGCCAGCGCCGTGGCCTACTGCCTGGGGCTTACGGAAGTGGACCCCATCGGCCGTCGCCTGGCCTTCGAACGCTTTATGAGCCTGGAGCGGGCCGAAAAGCCCGATATAGACATCGACTTCGACTCCCGCCACCGGGCCCGGGTGGCCGCTTACGTTTACCGGAAATACGGTGAAGAACACGTAGCCGCCGTGGCCACCTACGTAACCTACCAGGCCCGTTCGGCCGTGAGGGAGGTCGGTAAAGTGTTCGGCTATCCTCCGGAGGAAATCGATGCCCTCGCCAAAACCATGCCCTATATCCCTGCCGACGGGATTATACCGGCCCTAGACCGCTTCCCGGAGCTCCGCCGGGGGCCCTGGAAGGAAGAACCATACCGGCGGCTGTTTCATTTCTGCGGCCGCCTCGCCGGAATCCCCCGCCACCTGGGCACCCACCTAGGCGGCCTGGTGGTGGCCGGTCGCCCGGTGGCGGACATCTCGCCCCTGCAACTGGCGGCCAAGGGAGTAAGAATTTGTCAATGGGATCGCGATGACGTCGAAGATATCGGCCTGGTGAAAATAGACCTCCTTTCCCTGAAGGCGCTAACCATGCTGGAAGAGGCCGCGGCGGAGATATCTAAGGCCGAGCCGGGTTTTACTTATGAAAAGATACCCCTCGACGATCAGCCTACCTACCGCCTCCTCAACGCCGGCCGGACGGTGGGTGTTTTCCAGTTGGAGAGCCCGGCCCAGAGAGCCCTCCAAACCAGGCTTAAAGCCCAAGATATAGAGGATGTCGTAGCCAGCCTGGCCTTAATACGGCCGGGGCCCATAAAGGGCAATATGGTAGAGCCCTTCATCGCCCGCCGGCGGGGCCTTAAACCGGTTTCTTACCTGCACTCCTCCCTCCAACCGGTATTGGAAAAAACTTACGGCGTAGTCCTCTTTCAAGAACAGGTTATAGCCATTGCCAGCGAAGTGGCGGGTTTCACCCCTGGAGAGGCGGATCGTTTGCGCCGGATCATGACCCACAGGCGGTCGCTGCAGGCAATGCGCGAAATAGGGGAGGAATTCGTGGGGCGGGCCGTGGCCAGGGGCATCGACGAAAGGACGGCGCGGCATATCTTTTCCTGCCTGGAAGGATATGCCTCCTACGGCTTCTGCGAGGCCCACGCGGCGGCCTTTGCCACCACCGCCTACCGGACGGCTTACCTATCCGCCCACTATCCCGCCTATTTCTTTGCCGCCCTGTTAAACTGCCAGCCCATGGGTTATTATTCCCCCGCCACCCTGGCCAACGAAGCCCGTACCCGGGGGATAAGATTCCTGCCGCCGGATGTAAATCTAAGCGAAGACAGGTTTGTCGTGGAAGGGGGTAAAGGTATCCGCATCCCCTTAAGCCGGGTCAAGGGCATGCACCGGGAAACCCTGGCCAGGATATTAGAAGCCCGCCGCACGGCCCCCTTTGCTTCCCTTCCCGATTTTTATCACCGGACCCGGACGGAAAGGGACACCCTGGAAAATCTTATCCTCTGCGGCGCCTTCGATACCCTGCACCCCAACCGGAAGGCCCTTCTGGCCTGGCTGCCGGAAGTAGCCCGGATTTCTTCCCCGCAAATCACCCTAAACCTGGGGCCGCCTCCGGATACGGCCGATTTTTCCCCGGAGGAAAAACACCTCCTGGAGTATGAAGTGCTGGGCCTGGAAATCGACGACCACTTCATGGGCTTTTGGCGGGAAAAATTATCCGGAGAAGGGTATATTACCGCGGTAGGAGCGCTAAAAGTCCCCCACGGAAGGCGGGTTAAGGTGGCCGGCTGGCCCGTCAGGCCCCACCGGCCGCCCACCCGGAGCGGTAAAACCGTGGTATTTTTTTCCCTGGAAGACGAAACGGGCCTCCTGGACGTTACCGTGTTTGAAGATATCTATCAAAAATATGGCCATCTCCTTTTCCGGCCGGAAACGGTACCCCTTAAAGTAACGGGGATTCTCCAGCGTAGAGGAGAAGGAGTCGCCCTAGTGGCCCAGGAGATCTTCCCCTTCAGATAGCCGGTCTATACCGTCGAAGTCGGGTTTTCCCTAGCCCAACCCAGAAAAAGAGGGGCCCTCCCCCGAAAATAGCTTCTCACCGGGCCGGCATTGTTTTTGTGTGCATGCCGGCTCGTTGTGGTGCCGCACCGGCGGCATGAACGTCTACCTCGGGAAATAACTACATACCGGAAACTCTTCGGCCCTCAGTCGGAAACAGGGGCAAAAACATCCCTAAAGAAAAAAAGGGGGACACTGCCCCCCGCTTGACGGCCTTTCCCTTTCCGGCCGGCTTTAACTAATACTACAGCGTCAACTGCCTCTAGACAATGTTGCGCGTTTATGTTAGAATCCTTATAGGGCGTTTCGGGGCTATAGCCTGGGGC
>LDZR01001735.1_pt1 | contig 17945 bp, 18 predicted proteins | sample 615371 | NCBI WGS metagenome assembly LDZR01 (sample SAMN03408294, study PRJNA278302) | terrestrial metagenome | isolation source: oil reservoir sample K2 | place: USA: Alaska, North Slope, Kuparuk formation | collected 2013
CCCTCCTCGGCTTCGCCAAGGCTGCTTACCCGCTCGGACCAAACCGCTCGCTCAAAACAAACGCCGGCCCGCTTTTTTCCTTCTTCTGCTGGTGCCGCTCGGCGGCATGAACGTCTACTCCTCAAGACCCAGCTCCTTGCGAATACGTCCGGGACCCCACCGGCTCACGAAATCACCCATGCGCTCCTTAGTTTTGCCGTGTTCGGTCCACAGCTCCAGAAGGGCGGCGAAGAGGTCCCCGAGGAGGGGGTAATCCTCCGGACCCCTCAGCGGTATAAAGGGCACCAGGACATATCCCACCATAGGGCCCTGCCCTCCCCGCCGGCCGTATTTGCCGCCGACCACCCAGGCCACTCCCCGGTCCCGGCCCGGCTCTATCGCCGGACACAGGTTGATGCACATCATACAGCGCAGGCACCTCTCACCGTCTATCTCCGCACTCACGCCGCCGGAACCCCGTGCAACTCTTAAGGCTCTCCCCGGGCAGGCCTCCACCAGCTCCCGCCAGGCGCCGCCCCCCTCCACCCACTCGCCGAACCTCTGTTGGTTCACCAAAGGGAGGTCCCGGTAGACGCCCACAAAGGAATTGTCCCGCTGCATCATAGCCCGGATACAATCGTTAGGGCACCCGGCCACCCCGCTCTTGCATTTATGGGGAAAGCCCGGGTACTGCTGATCTTCCATAAAGCGTTCCCCTAAATAAGTGGCCAGGGCCGGGGCGTCGATTAAGGCTGCGTCACACCGCGCAGGACCGCAGCACGCTATAACGCAGCGCAGGTCATCCCCCGAAGACCCCACGTCTAGACCTAGCTTGTTGAGCTCACGGACCAGGGGAACCATGTTTTCCCGGGAAGTGTAGACCTCCAAGGTGCCGCCTGTGGTGAAGTGCACCAGGCCCAGGCCGTAACCCTCGGCTAAATCGGCCAGGGCCTCCAAGGTGGCGGCGCCCATCCAACCTCCGGCGGGACAGAGTATCCGGAGAAAGGGCGATTCCTCCACCAAATGGGGGTAGCGGGTGGCGCGGGTCGAGGCACCGGCCGGTATTTCGGGAACGGAAATATAACCGCCGCCTTCGAAAGCCGGTTGGCCGTCTCTAAGCCCGGCTTCGTATAGCTCTAAAGGATAGCCGGTGGCGGCCAGCTCTCTAACATGGCTGGGGTACCTTCCCTTCAGCAGCCGCCGACAAAGGGGTGTTCCGTCGCCATCCCGGGCCATATTAACACTCCTTAGGCATAGGTAACCCGGTTATCTTGCTTATTTCTCCGATGGGATTACCAGGAAAAAGCTTGTAGATCTTCTTTTTTTCCAAACCGCTGAGTTTAATCAAAGTACGCAAGGTACACAGGGTTTCGTGCTGCCTATAGTAATTATAGCTCAGTTCCAAGAGCCGCCAGTGTTCGTCGGTGAGATGGATTCCCCGTTCTAATGCCTTGGCCGCAATTACCTCCCTTTGAGCATTAGAAAAGCTCATCTCCATCCCTCCTGAATAGATTCTAACACAAAAAACAGAAAGAGGGGCCGCCCGATTTTCGGCCGGCCCCACTGCCTAGATGGTATTGGTCCTGGCCCGCCCTTATACACACCCCGTAGGCTTGGGCAGCCCGGCAATCTTGCAGGCGCCCTTGGCGGGCCCGCTGGGAAAGAGATCATAAATCTGCTTCAGGGTAAAGCCCGTGTCTTTACACAGCTTGCGTATCATGGGAGCAATACCGAACTTGAGGTAATATTCCCTGAGGTAGTTAATCACCTTCCAATGATCCTCCGTCAGCTCGGTAACTCCCTCCGTCTCGGCCAGGGCTTTGGCCACGGCCTCGTTCCATTTGTCGGGATCCTGAATGAACCCGTCCTCGTCCACTTCGATTTCGATACCCGCCAGCACCATTTTAGGCATAACTCATACCTCCTCCGTTAGAATTTTTGAGTTTCCTCCTTCACAGCCCCGGATGCCGGAACTTCACAGCACCAGGGCATTGGCCACTAGCTCGCTGATACCGGCAAAGCGCACCGGGAGCTTATAGTAATTTATGATTTCCCGGAACTGGCCTTTACAGTTAGAGCACGCCAGGGCCACAATACCGGCCCCTGTCTCCTCTACCTGGCGGGCCTTAATCTTACCGTAGGTCTCCATCCTGAACTTCAAAAAGTCCCCCTTGGTCATTATAGCGAAGCCGCTCCCGCCGCCGCAACAGTAGCTCATTTCGCGGTTGGGCTGCATTTCCCGGAAATCCATACAACACGCCTTCAGAATCCGGCGAGGCTCTTCGTAAAGACCCCCCAGGCGCCCCAGCTTGCAGGCATCATGATAAGTCACCGGTTCCGGGTTTTTCCGCGGGTCTACCTTTATGCGTCCCTCCCGGATCCACTGGTCTATCAGTTCCAGGATACTCTTCACCTCAAAGGGCCTTTCTTCCTCCGGTATCAGCCGCATCATAAGGTATTTGAAGGCCTCAAAGGCGTGACCGCACTCTCCCACCACCAGGGTTCTTATCTTTAAGTCAATACAGGTTTTAACCTGCGCCCGCAACACCTTTTCGAACTCTACGTCACTGAAAAATACCCCGTAATTCACGACATCATTGATGCCCGTGGCAGGAGAGTTCAGAGTCCAATCCACCCCGGCTGCATGAAAAATCTCGGCCGCCCCCATAACCGTTTCCGCAAAGGCCAGGTAGTCCCCGGCATTATGCATTACCAGGTACTCAGCACCCCTCTTGTCCACCGGAATCTCTATTTTGTAGCCCCTGGTATCTTGGATCTCCTCCGCAAGGAATTCCACTATATCCATGAAAGCAGGCGTAGGCGTTCCGGTGGCGTTGCCCATCTCCAATTGCTTCCGGGTTCCCTTCTCCCTCAGCTCATCCGGGGCGATATCTATGGCATCAAGGATTTTCCTGGCCTCCCTGATTAACAGGCCGTTGTCGATGGCCACGGGGCAGACATAGGCGCATCGCCGGCAGACCGTACAGCGGTACGAGCCCTCGACCAAGGCATCCAGTTTCTCTTCCGTTAACTCCTCTCCCCCTACCAGCCACGGAAACAGGCGGCCTGCCAAGGTGAAATACCGGCGGTAGATCTTGCGGAGGGCGTCGGCCCGCACGGCAGGATGATATATCTCCCGCCGTCCGCTCGACAGATATACGGGACATACCTCGGCGCAGGTGCCGCATTTCATACAGGTGTCCAGGGAAAGAACATAGGGAAGCCAAAAGGTCCAGTTGGCCCGGCTGTCCAGGGACTTTTTCATAGCCTCCAGGAATCGGGGAACGCGTTTTTCATGGGGCTTAAGCACCTCATCTGAAATGGCGCGGTATTCATCCAGCACTCTTCTCAATGGCTTTCACCCCATTTTACCCGGTGGTAGGTGAAATACTTGGCCGCAAAATGGATCATACGGCCGAAGGGCAGGTAAACCAGGAATACCTCGAGGAAGAAGATCTCCCACAGAAGGGACGGCCGCGCAGGCAAGCGCGGGGAAAGGCTCAATATCCCCAGCATGTACTCCCGGACCGCCAACCCCTCGCCGAAAAAGCCGGTAATTATCCCTCCCGCGGAAATTAGAAACACCAGCAGCAGGTTGAGGTATTCCACCGGGGTGGTTAATATTCTCAAGTCCCGACCCAGCCGCTTGGTAAACATCCACAGGGAGCCCGCAGCCGCCGCAACCCCGCCCAGGTATCCCAGGAGGGCCACCGGAAGCCCCAGGAGGACGAGGAACAGCCACGCGACCACCGCGTAAATCCCGAAATGCATCAAAAGGGACGGCAGCCATATATTCCTGTTGTGCAACTTTAGGCTCCGCAGGGAGGCGACCTCTATAACCATTTCCCCCAGCCGTTCCCCTGCTGTGTGGGGGTAGGGGAATAGCTCCCACGGCAGGTGCCGGGGCGCCCTGCTCCAGCATATAATCTTATAGATAAACCCTACTACAAAAAGGGCCAACGCCACGTACGGCAGAACTATCCCCACCAGGTACGCCAGCCAACCCATGTTCCGCCCCCCCTTCTTATTTCATGAGCCCGTCCTGTCTCCAGGACGGGCCCTGCACCTACCAGCGGAATTGGACTGTGGTCCGGAAGGTAGGGACGCTGAAGATGAAATCGTCGATATGTTTGTCGGTAAAGGGGATGCCCGTAAGTTTAAAGAAACTTTCCCAACCTATCCGCTCAATCCATTCGCCCATCCTCTCGCCTTTGCGGGCATGGGTGGCCCACACCTCCACCAGGTGTTTCACCGCCTCGACCACTTCCGGCCAGCGAGGAGGATTATTGGGCAAATAAGGGATGGCCAGCCGTGAAAACATGGGAGCCGACCGAGCGTTGGACACCTTGCCGCCCACCCATATGGAGATGCCGTCGTTTTCGGGGTCCATAATCTCCATGGCCGGCGACATGGTGTAGCAGTTGCCGCAGTACATGCACCTTTCCTCGATTACGTCAACGCTCTTGAGCTTCGGGTTGGGCCGTATGGCACCTGTGGGGCAGCTGGCCACTACCGTGGGAATCTCGCTCACCTTGGCCAGCATTTCGTGGTTCACCCGCGGCGGCGTCCGGTGAATACCCAGGATGGCGATGTCCGAACAGTGGACGGCCCCGCACATGTTCAAACAGCAGGCCAGGGCGATGCGCAACTTGGCCGGGAGTTTAGCTTCTTCGAAGTAGCTGTACAGCTCATCCATCACAGCCTTGACGATGCCTGAGGCATCGGTCGCCGGGGTGTGGCAGTGGATCCACCCCTGGGTGTGGACCATATTGCTCAGGCACGTGCCCGTACCGCCCACCGGCCACCCCTTGGCCTTAACTTCGGCAATCAAAGGCTCGATATTCTCCTTGTTAGACAGCAGGAACTCGATATTATGCCGGCTGGTAAAGCGCACATAACCGTCACAATACTTGTCGGCCAGCTCGCAGATCTCCCGGATGGTATCGGTGCTCAGCAGCCGCGCCGAGCCCACCCGTACGGTGTAGACCTCCTCACCGCTTTCGGCCACATGCTTCAGGACACCAGGCTTCAAGATTTCATGATAGGCCCATTTCCCGTAATTCCTCTTGATGACGGGCGGAAGCATTTCCCCGTAATGAGGAGGCCCGAAATCGGTCCTAGGCATTGCGTTTCACCTCCTCCGGCCACCAGAACACGTAGGGATTGGCCCGGGGCCGGAATACCATTTGGGGTACCGGCGGCAGACCTACTTCCTTGAGGAAGGTACGCATGCCGAGCCGGTATATAAGTTCACCTATGCGTTCCCTGTTCTTGGCGTTCTCGTCCCACCAGTCGAAGATCCTGCCCATGAGGTCCTTGAGCTCCGTATAGGGAGGTGTCAGGCTCATAAAGGGTACTATAACCCACCCGAGGAAGGCCGATTTCAGGATGGTGGCCTTACCTCCCACCAAAAGGGTAGCGCCCCTTTCCGTACCCGGCTTTAAGGCCTTGGGCATGCGGTTAATGCAGTGCATGCAGCGGACGCAATCCTCGGCAGAAAGCTTCAGTTCCCCGTTGGCGGCGTCCCAGGCTAAAGCCCTTGTAGGGCACCTTTCTATAACTTCTTCCTCAATGTCCAGGCCGTTCTTGACGTATTCGGCCACCGCCGCCTGGTTTATCTGTAGGGGGCCCTTCCAGGTACCTATGATGGCCAGGTCGGCCCTGGCGATGGCCGCTACACAGTCGTTGCCGCAGCCCGAAACTTTGATCTTGAACTTGTAGGGCCACTGGGGCCGGTGGAGGAAATCTTGAAACTCCAGGGTGAGGCTGTGGCAAACATCCAGGGTATCGATACACGAATACTCACACCGCGCCGGACCCACACAGGCGCTGGGGGTGCGGAGACCGCCGCCCGAGCCGCCTAAATCGAAACCGGCATCGCTTAGCTCGTCAAAGCAGGGCTGGAGGTTTTCCGTGGTGGTACCCAGGAGGATGATATCCCCCGTAGACCCGTGGAAATTGGTCAGCCCGCTACCGTATTTGTCCCAGATATCACATAGGGACCTTAAGGCCTTAGTGGTGTAAAACCAACCGCTGGGCTGGTTTACCCTTATGGTGTGGAATTCCCTGATCTCGGGAAACTCCTCGGGTTTGTTGGAGTAGCGCCCTATTACGCCTCCGCCGTAACCCCTGACTCCTACAATACCGCCGTGTTTCCAGTGACCGACTTTTTCCTCATAGGAGAGATCCAGCTGCCGCAGTAAATCCCCCGCCGCCGGCTTTTTCTCCGCGGCCCTCTTCATTTCTTTCACGAAACTGGGCCACGGACCCTTTTCCAGCTCGTCCACCCGGGGGGTTCGCGATTCGGCCAAGGTGCTTCACCTCCACTTTAACTTAAAGAATTTGTTATACCTGGCACCATTTTAGTTCTGACCTGGGGGCAGGCACCTCCTTTCCCCTTCCATATTTCTCAAGCTAGATTTAATATTCTTGTACGGTAACCGCTCCTGTGGGGCAAACGGTGGTACAGCTTTCGCACCCCAAGCACTCCGAGGCATCCCCTGTTACCTCTGCTTTATCCCCCTCCATGGATAGGATCTGGGCAGGACAGGCTGCCGCACATTCTCCGCAGCCGCTGCACTTATCGGGATCTACCGAGACAATATACATTCTCCTGCCACCCCTTTCGCTTCTTGTTTTTATGTTTTTGTTATAGCAAGTACATTTACCCCGATTACCGAGCACCGCCTTCACTCGCTATAACATATTCGACACTCCGGCCGGAGAATCCTGCTATGAGTAAAATAAATTACGGTATAATTTAAAGTATCGAAAGCCGGACCGAGACTCTCGAAGAGAACCCTCCGTTCTACAGGCCTAAGGTGACGGCCAGCGGAGTGCCGTCCTCCGCGGCCAACCGGAGCCACAGGCTGCAGGCGGGAAGTTCCAGGCCGGCGGGCAGTTTCTCGAATACCAGGACCAGCTCCGAAGGGTCGTCGGCCGTAACCCTTACCACCGGTTCCCGTTCCAGCTCCAACCGGTTGTAATTATGTCCGTCAGGCCCCACCAGCACGGCATCCAAAACCTTAAGCTCCACGCTTTCCCCGGCACATACTTCTAAAGATATATGCACTAAATGCGAAAGGTCTACCGCCACTTTGACAACACGTACAGAGGTTCCTGAAAGACCGGGCACCTCCACGGCCCGGCCCTCCCTAATCCACTCCCCCGGACCCATGGCCAGAATGGCTTCTCCGGGCCATCTCTCGCCAGTGGCCGTGATCCTCTCTTCTTCAAAGACGATACCGGGATTCACCGGGCTGCCGCCCTCGAACTCTTCTATCACCGAAAGCCGGAAAGGTAGGCGGGAGACCGGAAATTGGGGGAATACCAAGTACAGGTCGCGGTGTCCGCCCTCCAGCACCGTCTGCCGGCAGTAAAGATCATCCGGGAGCTCCGTAAGCAGCATGTCGTAAACGTTTACCGCATTAGGAAGCCGCCGGGAACTGAAAAGGTATTCAACGCCCCGGTCGTCCAGCAGGGCAAACATGCGACCCCATCCCTTCCGCTGGCTGAAATCCATGCTCTCGTACAGGCGTACCTTGAGGTATAACGCTCCCTTGCGGCGGCCAAAGGCCAGGACGTCGTACTTGGGCGAACCCTCGGAGACTACGACTTCCCAGGTTAACGCCGGCACTATTTCCCCGCTATTCATACCCGGACTTGGGTTACCGGCGGCCGGGCGTGCCTGGCCGCCGATGGCCAGTTTAGGGCCGTCGGTAAACTCGGCCGGTTGCAGGCCCAGGGGCCTGTCAGTTGCCCACAGGAAAACCGCCATATCCCCTACCAGGACTAGTGCCAGCACTGCGGCCACCAGCCATATTCTCTTGTTCCTGCCCTTTTCTCCCATGCACTTACATCCACCCATAAGCCGTGGGATAGAAAAAGGGCAACCCCGACCGGACTGCCCTGCGGCCAGGGTTGCGCCAAGGTAGTCCTCTTGTTTAGAAGGTCTTGGGGAACAATATGCCGCCGAAGGCCAGCCAGGCCACCAGCAGGGTGAGGACGAGGTTCAAGCTCTGGCCCACCACATACTGCACCAGGGGCTTGCCGCCGCTGATCTGGCGGGCCAAATCCCGGAGGTTGGAATCCAGGCCGATGCTTATGAAGGCCAGGGCGAAGAACCAGCCGCGCAGGCCGGAAGTAATCTTGGTGATGCCGTTAACAGCCTCTTCTCCCATGTCGGGTATCAGGATAAAGGAGAACAAGAGGGACGCCGCCACAAAGCCCAGGACGAATTTGGGGAAGCGCACCCAGATCTCCTTGGCCCTGGCCGCCTCGGCGCTTTCGGTCTTTCCCTTGCGGTATACCCAGACGACGGCCGTCAGGAAGGCCACGACGCCGATGAGGACGTTCTGGATCATCTTCACCACCGAGGCTATTTCCATGCCCCTCTGTCCCAGGAGGGCGCCGGCCGCCACCACGGCCCCTGTGCTGTCGATGGTACCGCCGATCCATGCCGCACCTACGTCCGTATCCATTCCGACGGCCACCACAAAGGCCGGCATGACTACCAACATTATTACCGTGAAGAGGAGGGATATGGTAATGGCCACACTGACCTCTTCTTTTTTGGCACCGCAGGCGGCACCGGTGGCTATGGCCGCCGACACGCCGCACACCGAAGTCGCCGTACCCAAGGTGTGGGCGAATTCAGGCTCCATTTTGAGGACCCTAGTACCGAACCAGTACATGAAGAGTATGACTATGGGAGTCACGATCCACGCCACCATTAACCCCGGGATACCGAGGGCCACAATCCGACCGAAGAGGATCTCACAGCCTAACAAGACCAGGCCCGTCTTGATGTACATCTCCGTCCTGACGGCGGGTTTAAGCCATTCGGGCGTCCTTACCGTGTTGCTTATAAGTAATCCGACCACCAGGGCCCATAGGGGAACTTCCAGGTTGTAGGCCTTGGCTAGGCTATGATTTCCCAGAATCTGCGCAATGATGGCCAAAATAAATACTATCGGAAAAGCGACCAAAAATCTCGCGGCACTCTGCCCCATGGCCGCAACTCCGATGGCATTCAAGATTCCCAACCCAATCAACAATACCAACAACAACAGCCACGACTCGGGGGGAACGGCCTGCCCCAAACTGGTCCACTTGCCGAACTTAGGTAGCTTAGTAATAACTCCGGCAATAGCAAGAATGATAAGAATAAACCCAAACCATACCGCCCACCAGTCCTCCAGTTTCCATAGGGGAGACCAATCTATCCCCCTCTTGACCTGGGGTTGAGGCTGATAGGACATTATTTCACCTCCACTTTATTCTAGGAGTGCCATACCCTTCTTGCTTCTCCCCTCGACGACAATCCCGTGTCCTATAGCCACCTCCTCCATGTTACCCTGCCCGCACCACCTCCCGGCATTGCTTTGTGCTTGCGCTCTTTTTCTCCTATCACCCCCCTTTAAACGTCCGTCCAGCGTTACCTCCAACTAAGCGTGGGACTCTAAGGCCAGTGTGGTACCGCTGCCGGACGTGCTGTTAAATCTATCTTTATCTCTTCAATTTTAACATCGGGCAAGAGAAGGAAATATCCCTCTCATAAACTGGAGAGCCCCTATTTCTTTTGTGGTTACAAGCACAACCATCGGGCCTCCATCCTTGCAATATTATATTTCGCTATATATAACCAGATTCCTGCTATAAATAAAACCCATGGGCAAAAATTTTGTCGCCATTAGAAATACCTGACGACGCCTGACAAGTAGACCAATCCTAAAATATTATATGCTAGCGCGACGGTCTAATTTGATAACGGCTAACGGCTGCCAAGTGCTCCCGCCAGCTCCGGCTGAACTCGTGGGAACCGTCGGGCCGGGCCGCAAAATAGAGGTAATCGGTACGGGCGGGATTAAGGGCGGCCAGAAGGGAAGCTCGGCCTGGAGAGGCAATAGGCCCTGGGGGTAGGCCCATCACTTGGTAGGTGTTGTAAGGAGAGTCGATCTGCAAATCCTCATAGGTCAGAACCGGCTTAGGCTCTTCCAGCAAATACTCCACCGTGGCGCAGGATTCCAGCTTCATCCCCCGTCGCAGCCGGTTCAAGAACACTCCGGCTATAAGGGGGCGCTCCCTATCTAGTTTGGCTTCCTTCTCTACTATGGAGGCCAGGGTAACGATTTCGAGGGTATTGAGTTCCAGCCCCGGAGCGCGTTCCTTCTCAATCTCGCTATAAACTTGCTGGAAGCGGTCCAGCATCAGCCGGATGATGGTTTCTGCCGAAGCCCCTGCCGGTACCCGATATGTATCCGGGAAGAGAAAACCTTCCAGGTAATTGGAAGCCGGAGATAGGCCTTCCAGGAACGGGTAGTCGTAGGGCCTGGCCGCCGCCTGCCAGAATTCGTCTTCCGTCACCAACCCCTTGTCGGCCAAAAGGCGGGCGATTTGCTTGAGGGTGAAACCCTCGGGGATGGTGAATTTTTCTTCCATTACGCGGCCTGCCACGAGCTGCTCCAGGATCCGGAATAGGGGTTCGCCGGGACTCAATAGGTAAACCCCGGGCTTCAGATGCTGGTCCGCCTTTTGCCGGGCTGCGTAGAAGCGGAAGGCCGAGGCGCTGCGTATTATCCCGCGATCCTCCAGCAGGCGGCCTATCTCCGCGGCCGTGGCGCCGGGGGGAATAGTCACCTTAACCGGCGGCGCACCTTCTTCCCCCGCCGGGGCCATAAGGCTTTGCCACCAGGCCCAGCTTCCCATTAAGGCGAGGATTAAAGCCGCAGCCAGAAGGGAGGCGCCTATCCCTAGGCGACGCCCTCTCCACCTTTCCATTTTACCTAGCAACCCCGGGGGCTGTCCCACCAATCTCTCCCTCCAGCTTTTTATTTTCATTATAGCAGGAGGGAAACCGGCTTGTCACCTCGCCCCTTAAGCCGCTTCCATCCCTTGGCCATAAGGTTTAGCTTCCCAGGCGCATCCCCAGTTTTGATCCCGGCCTGCTTGGCTTCCGCTCGCTCCAGAAATCCTCGCGGGCAGGACTTTTGCTTGGCTTAAAGGCTTAAGGCAGGCTTCCCGGCAGAATTTAAGCATCCCGCCTCAGTTGCCGGCCTCTGGCCTCTCAAAAGCCTCGGGCCTGCCTCCGCCTTTCGCCAAGCTTTAGTTTGGCTGGCCGCGAAGGCTTGTTCGCTCGCTTCCAAGCCCAAGCAGGCCTGCCCATCAAGAAGTGGGGACAACTCAGTTAGCTTCCCTCCCAACAACAACCTCGCCTGCTCAATTCGGCCGGTCGATTTGGGAAGCATCCGCGGCTAGAAAAGAGGACCTTCAGCACCGGGTCACCCGAAGACAAGAGCGCCCGGGGCTAGAGTTCTCCCACGAGGGATGGCGACCGGGCACACCGAAAGGAGGACCAGGCTGCAGGGAATCACGGCCCCCGGACGACCACCCGGGGAAGGGGGAAATAATAGTCCAGGGAAACCCTTTCCTCCGTCCAGCTTCCGTTAATGTATCCCCGGCGGGTGACGCGGACCCGGTATCCCCATTTACCTTCCCTTTCTACCACTGTCTTGCCGGCAGGCAGCGACATATCTTCTTCGACCCGCAGTGGGGGCGGGATTTGCTCGACAATTTCGGAAACTACTTCCATGCAGGGCGCTTCGGGGGGACCGTAAAAGGTGAAAGTTAAGGTGTTGTGATTCACCCGGGCCTTGAGCCAGTACCAGTAAGGGGTGTCGTTCCGTAACCGGAGGTCGATAAGGCCGTAGGCCACGGTGGCGTCGAGGCCCGGGGGGACGTAATCCACCTTCAGGGCGTGGGGCTGCCTTTCCACTACCGTCATTCCCGCCTGCAGGGCCGCATTGTAGAGGGTACTGGAAACCTGGCAGACGCCTCCCCCTACGCCCGGAATAAATTCTGCAGCTTCGATGACCAGGGCCTCCCGGTATCCCCGCTCTAACGTCCTGGGTCCCACCAATTCGTTAAAGGAAATTTCTTCCCCCGGTTTAAGCCATTTACCGTCCAGGGCCCGGGCGGCCTGAAGGATGTTATGAGTGCGGTTTTCATCGGCCGGGTTAAAAGAAGTGGTACACTGGCTTACAGCTTTGTTAATGCGGCGCCCGGCTATCTCTTCTGTTGACACCTTGGGGGCCAGCCTCCGGGTCGGTATCTCCACCGGTTCCCCGGAACCTTGAGCGAAGCTAGCCCGAAGGGCCGCCCATAGGTCGTCGAGCACCACTTCTCTGCCTTCCCGGGCGGGAATCAGCCGGGGCCGGCCATCGGCGTCCAGTTCCAGGCGGGCATCCCGGGGTTCGACGCGCAGGGGGCCTATCAAGCCCTCGAGTTCGGAACGGGCTTTATCCTCTTCATAACGGTAGACGGGATTCACGCAGTGCTTACGGCCGGGCCACAGGCAGGCGAACCTCTCCCACCAGGGTCCGGTGCGTCCTACGGCCAAGACCCGGGCCCAAGTGGCCTCCACGTCCACGGTTAGTCCCAGAGCCCCCAGGGTGGTGGTCAGGAGTCGGTCTTGCCAGCATAGCCGCACCGGCCTGGCCGCTTCCCGCAGGGCCCAATCCGTTAATACCCGGCGCCCTTCCCCGGCCTCCATGCCTCCCAGATAGACGTCGCCCACGTATACGGCGGGGCAGATACGTTGACCTAAGAGGAAGGTCCCTCCCAGGAGGGCCGGCAGGATCCCCAGCAACAGAAGGACCCAAACATACTTTCTCAAGCCCATCCCTTCCCCCGGCGGGTTATCTAATACATAATATGCCCCGCCGGCCGCCCCGTTAAATAAAAAGGAACCCGCAAACAGCGGGTTCTCCGTTAGTTTTCCTCTTCGTAGTCCTCTTCGTCCACCAGCTCGTCCCAGGCTTGTGCTACCCGTTTCCACTCCTCTTCATCCTCGATGGCATAGAGGACCTCCCGACCTTCTTCGTCCGTACCGATCTTTAGGACGAGGGCTTCGTCGGCGCCGTCGAGCACGGGTAAGAGGACGGCGTATTCTTCATCGTCGACCTCCAAAATGTCCACCACCAAAAATTCGTGCTCCTGCCCTTCTTCGTCCCGCAAAACAATAGTGTTTTCCTGGCAGGCCATTTCCTCACCTCAATTTATATTAGGGTTGGACCCATCATACCTTATCGGAGCGGTGGCCGTCAAGATAACTTTGAAGGATGAGTACGGCTGCCAGGCGGTCCACTATTCTCTTCCGCCGGCAGCGGGACAGATCCGCCCGCACCAGAAGCCTTTCGGCCTCTACGGTGGTCAGCCTCTCGTCCCAAAGCACTACCGTCAGCCCCAAGAACTCCTCTGCCGCCCGGCTAAAGGCCTGGATCTTCTCCGCCTGGGCTCCCAGGCTGCCGTTCATGTTGCGGGGCAAACCGACCACCAATTTATCTACCCCGTACTCCTTAACCAGGCCCTCCAAGGCCTTGAGATCGTCTTCCAGGCTCTCGCCCCGTTTCAGGGTGGTCACGCCCTGGGCCGTCCACCCCAGGGGATCGCTCACGGCCACCCCGATGGTTTTCTCTCCTACGTCCAGTCCCATTACTCGCAAAGGTCAGATCACCTTCAGGCAAAAATCACGGCACGCCGGTGCGCAGTAGCCGCACAACAGGCACTTATTCCGGTCTACCGCCACCCGCCCCCCGTCCACCCGCAGGGCGCCTTGTGGGCAGTAGCCGGTACAGCGGCCGCAGCCGGTACACCACCCTTCAATGTGGAGCCGACGCTCCTTGCGGCGTGTCGCCTGTAATACATCATCCGGCGGCTCTTCCCCCCGGCACCAGGCCGCATTCACCAGTACCTCGGCCTCCGACTGCACGCCCACGGCCACCGAATGTATGAAGGGGAGCTGATAAACAAAGTCCAGGGCCTCCCGGGCCTTTTTAATCAGGTGCCCGCCCCCCAGGGCCTTCATGGCATAGATGCCCTTGCCCGCCCGGGCCGCCCCTTCCACCGCCTCCAGCATATCCTGAAGGGAACCGTCCAGAATTCCGATACCTTCGACGTTGAGGAGGGGGTGGATTACATCGATTTCACGCAGTCCGGCCGCCGCCCTGACCGCTGTGACGGCATGGGTGGAAAGGCCTACCGCCCGGACCCATCCCCGGGCCTTGGCCTCTAATAGGTACTCGAGGGCCTCCCGGTGCCCGGCAAGGGTAAGGGCTGACTCCTGTTCGTGTAAGAGGAAGACCTCGATGACCTCGCGGTCCAATTCCCGGCGGGCCCGTTCCAGGCTCGCCGCCATTCCCTCCCGGGTGTAAGCATAGGATTTGCTGGCTATTACCACCGGCCCCGTCCAACCGCGCAGGGCGGCCTTAATATAGGAATAAGTACCGTAACTCTCGGCCGTGTCTATAAAGTTGATCCCCTGCTCCAGGGCCGTTTTGATTACCGCCGCCCCCGAGGCCACATCCAACCCCGCCTGGAGGGGGCCCAAGGGCAGGGTTCCCAAGCACAGGCGCGAGACCTCCAGGCCCGTCCTTCCCAGCTCGACATAGCGCAAAGCGCATTTCCCCTACTTGCCCACGGCTCCCTCCGTCAACTCGGCCAATTTCTTCTCCCAGTAGAGTAAGCGCTCTTCTGCCCGGGAGAGCAGCCTTTCGTCCTCCGCGGTGAAATAACCAACTTCCGCCCTGGTGCGGGCCTCCTCTAAATGGGCCCGTAGGGCGTCCAATCCCCGCCGGTACAGCTCCAGGGCATAACCGGCCCGTTCCCGTTCATGCCCCCATGGGGAGCTTTGCCAATCGCGGATGGCCGCTTTGAGGAGGTCGAAGAACTTTTCCCCCTCCGCATACAAATTCACCGTGAGCTCCACGTCGGAGAGAGCCAAGGGGCTATTCCTCCTTTAAATAATTGTTGAGCAATTCCTCCAGAATTTCATCCCGCTCCACCCGGCGGATCAAGTTCCGCGCGCCCCTGTGGCTGGTGATGTAGGCGGGGTCGCCGGACAAAAGATAGCCCACCAGCTGATTAATGGGATTATATCCCCTTTCCTCAAGGGCCGCCTTTACTTCCCTCAATACATCCCTCACTCTTATTTTTTCCTCTTTTTCCATTTTAAACATCATGGTTTCTTGCATGTTACTTGCTCCTTTCGGATCCGGCCGAGGCCACTTGCCGGGCCACAACCCGCAGGCTGTAACCCAGGGCTTCTTCCAATTTGCTCGGATCCTTTCCTCCTGCCTGGGCCATATCGGGCCGGCCGCCTCCGCCGCCGGCCGCGACCCGGGCCACTTCCCTCAACAAATTACCGGCATGAACGCCTCTGGCCACCACATCCTTGCTGGCCATGGCCACGAAGTTCACCCGGCCGTCGGTAGCCGAGCCTAAGATTACAACCCCCGATCCCATCTTCGCCCGCACAAGATCGGCCATTTCCCTTAAGGCTTCGGCGTCCGCGACCTGCACCCGGGCGGGTAACACGCGTACGCCGTTTACCTCTTTAACCTCAGACAGCAACCTGTCCGCCTCATAGGAGGCCAAACGGCTGCGCATGGACGCCAATTCCCTTTCCAGATCCTTTACCTGGGATAGCAGAGTCTCTACCCGCCGGGAAACGTTAGTCACGGGAGCTTTCAAAAGGGCGGCCGCCCTCTCCAGCTCCGCCCGCTCGGCGGCCAGGACATCCAAGGCAGCCGAACCGGTGACCGCCTCCACCCGCCTTAGGCCCGACCCGATACCGCTTTCTCCCGTCAGGCGGAAAATACCTACCTCGGCCGTGTTGCCTACGTGGGTACCGCCGCACAGCTCCAGGCTATAGTCCCCGATCTTCACTACCCGTACCCGTTCGCCGTACTTCTCACCGAACAGGGCGATGGCTCCCATGGCCCTGGCTTCCCGGAGGGAGGTCTCCAGGGTATCCACCGCCAGGTTGGCCAGGATTTTCTCGTTGACCCTGGCCTCCACCGCCTTCAATTCTTCCTCCGAAAGGGGGGCAAAATGGGTAAAATCGAAACGCAGGCGGTCGGGCGCCACCAGGGAACCGGCCTGATTGGCGTGCTCGCCCAAAACTTCCTTGAGGGCCCGATGCAACAGGTGGGTGGCCGTATGATTGCGGGCCGTAGCCCTTCTTCTCTCCCCGTCCACTGTTATGCGCACCCGGGCTCCGGGCCGCAGGGTGCCCGAGGTAATCTCCAGTTCATGTAAAATTATTCCGGCCGGCAGGCGGCGAGTATCGAAAATCGTTGCGTGTCCACCGCCCCAGGACACCTCGCCCCGGTCGCTGACCTGGCCGCCCCCTTCGGGGTAGCACGGGGTGCGGTCGAAAACCGCCCACCCCTTTTCCCCGACCCGAAGGGCCTGGACCCGCTCACCTTCACGCAGAAGGGCTAGGACGAGCCCTTCCTCTTCCAGGGAGGTATAACCGGTGAAAAGGGTGGGCTGGACATCCCCCAACCTGCTGCCCAGGGTTATTTCCAGCTCGTAGCCCTTATCCTCTTCCCGGGCCGCCCGCGCCCGCTCCCTCTGGGCTTCCATGGCCTTGGCAAAACCCTCGCGGTCCACGGTGAAGCCCCTCTCTCCTGCTATCTCTTCCGTAAGGTCCAGGGGAAATCCGTAGGTATCATAAAGAACAAAGGCTTCCTGACCGCTGATCTCCCGGCGGCCCTCCTTCTCGGCGCCGGCCAAAATCCTTCCCAGAACCCTGAGCCCCTCATGGAGGGTAGCGTGAAAGCGCTCCTCTTCCTGACGGATTATGGCCGTCACATCCCCTTCCCGCGCCGCCAATTCCGGGTAGGCCTCGCCCATGATGTCTACCACTACAGGAACCAGCCGGTAAAGGAAGGGCTCTTCCAAGCCGAGGGCCATGCCGAACCGGGAAGCCCGGCGCAAGATCCGCCGCAACACGTAGCTTCGGCCCTCGTTCCCCGGCAGGACGCCGTCGGCGATGATAAAGGTACAGGACCGCGCATGGTCCGCAATCACCCTGAAGGGGAAGCCCTCTTCTCCGCGGCTGTAACTGCGGCCGCTCAGTTTTTCCACCGCGCTGATCAGGGGGCGTATCAGATCGGTGTCGAAATTGCTCTCCACCCCCTGCAGGACCGAGGCTATCCGCTCCAGGCCCATGCCGGTATCGATACTGGGCCGCGGCAGCGGGGTGAGATTTCCCGCAACGTCCCGGTTATACTGCATAAAAACAAGGTTCCAGATTTCCAGCCACCGGTCGCAATCACAAACCCCTAGGGCACAACCCTCCGATCCGCAGGAGTGTTCCGGACCTCGGTCGTAGATTATCTCACTGCAGGGACCGCATGGACCGGTATCTCCCATGCTCCAGAAATTGTCCTTTTCCCCCATCCGTACGATGCGCTGGGGCGGGAGCCCGGCCACCTCCTGCCACAACCTGAAGGCCTCCTCGTCCTCGTGATAGACGGTGGCCCAGAGGCGCTCTCGAGAAAGCTCCAGAACCCGGGTAAGGAATTCCCAGGCAAACTCAATGGCTTCTTTCTTAAAGTAATCCCCAAAGGAAAAATTGCCCAGCATCTCGAAAAAGGTATGGTGGCGTGCCGTGCGGCCAACGGTATCCAGGTCGTTATGTTTTCCTCCCGCTCGCACGCACTTCTGGGCAGTGGTAGCTCGCTTATAGGGACGACGGTCCAGGCCTAAAAAGACATCTTTGAATTGAACCATACCGGCGTTGGTGAAAAGGAGAGTCGGATCGTTGTGGGGTACCAGCGGTGAACTGGGAACAACGGTATGGCCCTTGGAGGCGAAGAACCTGAGGAAATTCTCCCGCACCTCGTTCCCGGTCAAAACAGGCCTCAACTCCTCGTCAAAACTAAACCTCGTCGCCGTAGCAGCCGGTGACGAGGTTTCCGACTCAATTTGCCTTCATTATACCTTGACTTACATATCCTTGTCAATAATTAGCACTGCTGACGTATCCCCACTTTTGATCCCGGCCTGCTTGGCTTTCGCTCGCTTATGGTTTCCTTCGCGGGCAGGACTTTTGCTTGGCTTAAAGGCTTAAGGCAGGCTTCCCGGCAGGATTTAAGCATCCTGCCTCAGTTGCCGGCCGC